>Ga0308011_10000233_pt1 | contig 30509 bp, 23 predicted proteins | sample Neamet177_FD_203144 | JGI IMG/M metagenome (GOLD analysis project Ga0308011, IMG submission 203144) | Marine microbial communities from water near the shore, Antarctic Ocean - #177 | ecosystem: Environmental > Aquatic > Marine > Unclassified | place: Southern Ocean | collected 2014-07-25 | reverse complement strand
CTGCGGCATTAGAGTTACAAGAACAAGGCAAGCGATACGCTTTAGTAAGCATGTGTATTGGCGTGGGCCAAGGCTATGCTACAATTATTGAACGCGTTTAAACAGTTAAGAGATATGGCCATTTATCAGTTTCTGAACTTTATCCCTGTGGTACATGAGACCGCGTTTGTCCATCCTCAAGCAAACGTGACCGGAGACGTGGTCATAGGCGCACATTGTTATGTAGGGCCAGGGGCTGTTTTGAGAGGAGATTGGGGAAGAATTATCTTAGAAGAGGGTGTTAATGTGCAAGAGAATTGCGTAGTACACATGTTCCCCGGAACAGAGACCAGACTAAAGAAAATGTCGCATGTCGGTCATGGCGCCATTATTCACGGAGGAACCCTGGGTGAGAACGTACTTATAGGAATGAATGCGGTAGTCATGGACCACTGTAAGGTGGGTGCAGGATCTATTGTCGGAGCGCTAGCCTTTGTTCCGCAGAACAGTGTGATTCCCGAGCGAAGTATTTTTGTGGGTAACCCCGGAAAGGTAGTAAAGCAGGTAAGCGATGAAATGCTGGCGTGGAAAACTGAGGGTACAGTGCTCTATATGGAATTGGCCCGTGAATGTAACGAGACATTAAAGGAAGTGCCGCCGCTACGGGATTTAGAGGCTGATCGACCTGTACATAAAGGAACCTATCAAACACATAAATGATGAATACGGTTAAAAACTATATCCTAGGAAACTGGGAAGCAGGATCAGGAACAGAGTATACCGCACGTCATGCCATTACAGGTACAGATATTGCTACGGTCAGTTCAAAAGGTCTAGACTATAAAGCTATTTTAGAGTATGGCAGATCAGTTGGCGGCCCTGCGTTACGCAAGATGACTTTTCAAGAGCGCGGTAGAATGCTTAAAGCATTAGCATTACACTTAACGGCGGTCAAGCGTCAGTTTTACGACATAAGCTGGGCAACCGGTGCGACGAAGGTGGACAGCTGGATAGACATTGAAGGAGGAATAGGAAACCTGTTTGCGAACGCCTCCCTGCGCCGTCAGTTTCCGGACCTGCCTTATTATGTAGAAGGAGAGGTCGCCCGGTTATCTAAAGAAGGCACGTTTATAGGTCACCACATTATGGTGCCTAGACAAGGAGTCGCTATACATATCAACGCTTTCAATTTTCCTATTTGGGGAATGCTAGAAAAGATTGCGGTTAACCTTATGGCTGGAGTTCCGGCCATCGTAAAACCATCAGAATACACGTCTTATCTTACAGAGTCTATGGTTAAGGCCATAATTGATAGTAAGATCTTACCCGAAGGAGCTTTGCAACTTGTGAGCGGAAAGGGACATGGTATTATTGAGCATGTAGACCTCCAAGACGTCATCACTTTTACGGGTTCTGCCGCGACGGGACAGATGTTGCGCGGATTGCCTCACCTGAACGAGCGCAGTGTGCCGTTTAATTTAGAAGCGGACAGCTTGAACGCTTCTGTGCTAGGACCAGATGTTAATTTAGAGGACCCTGAATTCGCACTTTTTGTAAGAGAATTGGCAAATGAAATGACGACAAAGGCAGGTCAGAAATGTACTGCTATTCGACGGGCGATGGTGCCAGAACACCTGTTGCCAGCGGTTCAAGACGCGGTCATTGCACGTTTGCAAAAAACCGTGATAGGCGATCCACAATCAGAAGGTGTTCGTATGGGCGCGCTCTCTACCCATGAGCAGATTGGACGTGTAGAGGCAGAAATGAACAAGTTGCTCGTAGAACAGGAATTGGTCTACAACCCAAGTCTAGATCTTATTGGAGCTACAGAATCAGGCGCCTTTTACTCGCCAAAACTCATGGTGAACGGCGATCCGTTTAACAAGACCGCAGTTCACGAAGTAGAACCTTTTGGTCCGGTAAGTACACTAATGCCTTATAAGACATTAGATGAAGCGGTGGCGTTAACTGCTATGGGAAGGGGCTCTTTAGTAACCTCTTTCACCAGCAAAAACAAGGCAGATATTGTGGCATTTACAACAGAAGCTGCTGCTCATAACGGCCGTATTCATATTATAAACGCAAAAATGGCGAAAGAAAGTACCGGACACGGTTCGCCAATGCCGTTGATGAAACATGGCGGCCCAGGCCGTGCAGGTGGCGGAGAGGAAATGGGAGGAAAGCGTGGAGTGCTTCATTATCTACATCGTACCGCCATCCAGGGTCATCCAGATGACATCACCGCCGTCACTCAACAGTATCAGCCGGGTGCTGCACGACCAGAAGCAAACCCACATGTTTTTCGCCAGCACTTTGAAGAGCTAGAAGTAGGCGCAACGGTCTATACCGCCAAGCATACGGTAACAGAATCAGACATCACAAATTTTGCTAATGTAAGTGGCGATAATTTTTATGCGCACGTCGACGCAACTAGTCTAGAAGGAACCATATTCGAGGGGCGCGTAGCGCATGGGTATTTTATTTTAAGTAAAGCTGCGGGACTTTTCGTTGAAGCAAAGAAAGGACCCGTCTTATTGAACTACGGAATAGATGAATGCAGGTTTACTAAACCGGTATACCCGGGCACCACGATAGGCGTTAAGCTTACCGTTAAGGAAAAAACAGATCAAGAGAAACGCAGTGAAGACGATGTCGCAAAAGGTATTGTCAAGTACTATGTTGAGGTCTATGATGATACAGACGAAATTGTTGCGGTGACCACTATTTTGACCATGGTCAAGAAGTTGAACCAAGACTAAACTAATTCTCATGAATGAAGCAGTAAACTTAGGCGGCGTAGACGTCACCATAGATGATCGCGGTTTAGCGACCGTAGAGTTTTCCCATCCGTTGTCTAATTCTTTACCTGGAAAGGTACTGGCTCAACTCTCTAACACCATTACAGCATTGGGCGAAAACGACCAGGTAAAAATCTTGGTTTTAAAAAGCAGTGGTGAACGTGCTTTCTGCGCTGGAGCCAGTTTTGATGAGCTGATCTCCATAGAAGATCTAGACACGGGAAAGGTATTCTTTAGCGGATTCGCTAACGTGATAAATGCCATGCGTAAATGTCCTAAATTGATTTTAGGTCGTGTGCAAGGTAAGGCCGTAGGCGGTGGTGTTGGATTAGCGTCAAGTGTAGATTATTGTTTTGCGACCAAGCACGCAGCAGTGAAATTATCAGAATTGGCCGTGGGCATAGGTCCTTTTGTCGTGGGGCCGGCTGTTGCGCGTAAACTTGGCTTGGCCGGCATGTCCGATCTTGCTATTAACGCTACAGAGTGGCGCACCGCACAATGGGCAGCAACACATGGATTGTATAATGATATATTTGAATCGGTACAAGAAATGGATAAAGCGATGGAAGCATTGGTGTCAAAACTGTTGTCAAGCTCCACGGAAGCCATGAAAGGACTTAAGCAAGTGTTTTGGGAAGGAACGGAACATTGGGATGAGCTACTCGCTGAGCGTGCGGCCATCAGTGGCGAGCTGATACTCTCCCAAGAGGCAAAAAAAGCCATTAACAAATTCAAGTCAAAGAAGTAGATGGTTAGACCCCTATCTAAGGGGAGTAGAAACAATCAAAAACGGCTTATAAAACCTAGTTTGATTCTTCTCTTTTCCCTAATAATGGCTCCGTTGTTTTCCCAGGAATCACAAAGGTCTGCTACTCCCGATACGGGCGTTTTTAGACAGGCACTGTACAGCGCGTCAGGGACTTTCACAGACCTTAATAACTGGAATGCGGGTGGAGAAAACAACGCTATTTTTTCGCTTTTAATGCGAGAGAACAAAAAACGGGTAGGGCCAAACTGGACCACTGTACACCTCCTAGAGGCAAATTATGGAATCAGCAGACAAGCCAGCGCTGTAGCTAAAAATGCCGATAAAATTGAATGGACCTCTACGGTAACTGGATCGCCTAAAAAAACCCATTGGAACCTCTCCGGTCAAGCGAACGTTCGTTCACAGTTTTCACCAGGCTATGCTGCTGGCGACACCATCCGAGTACCCATCTCTACGTTTGGAGCCCCGATATACGGACAGTTTTCACTGGGTGTTGGACATAACTCATGGAAGCATTGGCAGGTATTTGTTTCTCCCGTATCTGCGAAAACAACCACGGTACTAGACGCTGAATTACGCAATAAAGGTGCGTTTGGTCTAGACACCGGATCTACATGGAGGCTTGAAGCCGGCTCAAAAATCACATTGAATTACTCGGAGAAAATCACAGAAAACATGAGCATTACAGCGAAGTCTGACGTCTTCGTAAGCTATTCTGCACAGCTAAACACCATCGATGTAGCATTAGAAGTTATTGCTCTTTACAAGGTTAAAAAATATGTATCGCTCAATGCCCATATCCAGTTGTTGCGTGACCTCGATCAGGTTGACGCATGGCAGCGTCGCAGTGTGCTTGGAATTGGACTGGCTTATACGATACCATAGTTTCTTCTGAAGTCATTTGTTTGGCACGGAAACATCACCGCATAAAAAAGCCGCCCACGGGGCGGCTTTTTTATTGTTCGAAATCTTTGGAAACAACTATTTCACGAAGACCTTAATACTCGCACTCATATCGCGTCCGTAGCTTGCGTGTACGCCATTTGCAAACTGCATACCTAAACGTACCTCACCGAGTGGTAAAGTAACGGTATCTGATACCTGGCCACCTCCGTAGTGTATGTTTTCGCTATTCGCGGGAACAACTTCTCCTTTAGCAAGAAACGCATTGCCGATCAGTAGATGATGATGTCCTGTGCCCTCCACAATTTCACCTGCCGGACGAACTTCCATGCCCTCCACGCCAAACGTAATGTAGACGGGATTCTCTACAGTATCTCCAGCTTCTAGATTTTCAAAAAAGACACTTCCGATCGCGTCATCCATAGCTTCTGGAGCCATGCTTTCATGTTGGTGTTGATCGTGAGCATCTGTTTTTGGTGCTTCTTCGTTGGTGCCACAGGCAACTAGAAGGAGTGCCATACCTACTGCGGGTAAAAAGATTGATTTCATAAGATTATTCAAATTCAATTAATATGTTATTCTTCTCAACAGCTTGTCCTACAGAAACGTTCACGCTCTTAATGACTCCTGCATCATCTGCCTTTAAGACATTTTCCATTTTCATAGCCTCTAAAATGACCAGCCCATCACCTTTTAGAACCTCTTGTCCCACCGACACCAGTACATCAAGTACTTTTCCAGGCATTGGCGCCTTTAGCTTAGAAACTTTAGCGACACCTACGTTTGCCATGCCCATTTTCTCCAAAAGAAGATCAAATTCATTTTTAGCCTCCAGGACAATCAGGCTTCCGTTCACTTTAAGGGTAAATGTTTTAGCTTCTTCATTGCGTTCCATCCATTGGACATAATACGAGGTATTGTCCTTGAGGATATGCCACGTTTGAGCGTCTATTTTCTCTATATCTAGACTATAAAAGTCGCCATTGAGCAATCCTTCTGATTTGCCCTCAGTGGGCACGATGTTGAAGGAGTGTTTCCCTGTGATTTTATACATAATGGGTGGTTCTTTTGCGGTTTAAAGATACAAAAGGATTAGTCCCGTTTTGCAGCATAGACGCGAGCACCCTTTACGGATAAGACTTCTTCTAATTCATAAGGTGCACTGTAGGCAGGAAGGCTGTCACTGAATTGGAATATGGCGACTACCTGATCGGTGGATCCTTTTTTACCACGGGTGATCATAGCGCTATTGCTTGTTGTGTCTATTTGTAAGGCCATTTCATGCCTATCTACTCCGTTTGAAAGTGTTACATGGTTATGTTTTAGTGCAATCATCTCGGCAAAAAAGGAGGCATCTGCGCTAGTTGTTGACCAGTCTAGCCCAATGGTGTCTTTCGTGAAAAACGGAAATTGATGATCTAACCCAGCTTCTTGTCCGGTATAAACCAGCGGCAGACTGCGCTCCATCATCGAAGAAAGAACAAACATAGCCTTGCCCAGATCCCCCATTCTTTGACTCACCGTGCCGTTCCAAGTGTTTTCGTCGTGGTTGGTTGTAAAGTACATCTTCAGGGCCTCTATGGGCCAGAGCGTGTCGCATTTCTCAACGTATCGAGCAAGTGCACGAACATCAGTTTTTCCTTGGGCCAATTCATTTAATAGATGATGAAACTCCCATCCATAAACAGCGTTAAAACCGGCATCTATCAAGGCGGGGTCTTCCCATTCTGCCAGCATAAATAATGAGTCATGGTTTTCACGAAGGTCACTAATGGCTGTTTTCCAGAAGCCGTAAGGCACAAACCCCGCAACGTCACAGCGGAATCCGTCGATACCTGCGGTTGTCACCCACCAATTCATTTCAGAAATCATTTCTTCACGCATGCCTGCCGCCTCGTAATTCAAATCTGCTACATCAGTCCAATCTGTTGGATTGCCCTCGTTATCAACAGCTACAATTGGATAGTTGCCGGCGCTGTCTGTGGTGTAGAATTCTGGATGGTCACCCACCCAGTGGTGGTCAAAGGCCGTATGATTTGCGACCCAGTCAAGAATGACCTTCATTCCCAAGGAGTGCGCCTGTTCAACGATGGATTGAAAGTCTTCTATAGTACCGTAATCCGGATGCACCGCGGTGTAATTTGAAATGCTGTAATAAGAGCCAAGCGTTCCTTTTCTATGAAGCTCTCCTATAGGTTGAATAGGCATGAACCATAAAATGTCTACCCCGAGTTCTTTGAGTCTTGGTAGATGCGTTTGGAAGGCTTGTAAGGTTCCCTCGTCTGTGTATTGACGAACGTTTACCTCATAGATATTGGCTTGTTCAGCCCATTGCGGCAAGGTTGGCGGTGCTACATCCAATTCTGTTGTAGGCGAAGCTTCTTGGCATGAGAGCAAAGTTAAAACGGCGGCGAGTGAAACTAAAAAAGGTGTTTTCATAAGGAGGAATGATGTGAAATAGAGTTGTTAGTGGGGCTATAGGTCAGTGTCCGTAAAGAAAGCTCCACAATTAATGCTTTGAACGACATGGTCGTCTGCCGGAACGGTAACGCCCCAATCATCAAGACGGCGGTCTTCCTTGCTGTTGTTAAAAAAGAATCGTACTTCTTCGTTCAGGTATTGGCGAACGATAATCAAAAGATGAGGATCTAATTGCTGAATAGAGGTTGAGCCGTAGTTGAGGGCCATGATATTTCGTCGGCCGTTATTGAGTTCAGCAATCCAATCAAAGAGTTCCTGTTGACGCTCGGAGCGTTCGAAGACCATCATCTTACGATTGTCGGGATCGTTTCCGCCGTGTAGCGCAATTTCATCCCCATAATATAGAATAGGAATACCGGGAACGGCAATATTAAAAGCATGCAAGCAACCCATTTTGCGATAGCCGCGCTCTAAGGGCTCAGGAATCTCTCGGGTCCAACCGGCCAACTTACTATCCTCGCTTAGGCTAAGATGTCCAGATGCCATGGAGGCAAAACGAGGCTTGTCTTGGTTACCAGAAATGTTCCCCATCAAATGGTGATGGCCATAATATTTCAAAGAACTCTCTAACGCTGTAGTAAGACGGTCAAAGGTGGCGCCTTCTTGCGTAAATGCTTCAAAAGCGGCATCATATAGATTAAAATTGAATTGGGCATCAACCTTACCGGAGCCTACATAACTAGCGATAAGCTCGTCAGAACCATACGTCTCCCCGATCTGGTAAACGTGTTGCTTGCTTGCGCGCCTGATCTTATCCGTGAGCAGTCTTGTGAAGTTCATTGGGATATGCTTGGTTGCATCGTGCCTGAAGCCGTCAAAGTCATATTCAGTAATCCATACTAATGCGCTATCGCTCATTAGATCAGCTACTTCTGGATTACGTAATTCCAGGGTGGGCATAAAGGTGTCAAACCAAGTGGTCAGCCTTTCTTCGTCCCATAGCTGGGTATTAAGCCTTCCATCTTTCGTGTATTTTGGTGTCGCCCAGTCAGGGTGTTTTTGGAATACAGGATGGGATTGATGCACATGGTTCGCCACATAGTCCACCAGTACGTTTTGATTCCATTTATGTGCGTCCGTTAAAAAAGCATGGACATCTTGTTTTGAAGCAAATCTGTGGTCAGGTTTAATGTTGCTTATTGGCCAGTAGCCATGATAACCAGAGAAAGAACTTACCGGGCCTCCTTGATTCCAAAGCCCCCAAGCATTCTTAGGATTTTGTGTGATCGGACTGATCCAAACGGTATTTGTGCCCAGCGCATCAAAATAACCTTGGTTAAGTTTTTGATGAATGCCCGCGATATCCCCCCCTTGGTAGTTTGCTCGGGGGTGTATGGCAGTGTCTTGAACAGGCTCATCGTTGGTGGTGTCGCCGTTAAAAAAGCGATCCACCATAGCGAAATACATGATAGATGTGTGCCAGTCCCTGCGGTCTAGCTCTGCGGTATGAACAACAGCGCGGCCAAATCTCATTGGAATTAACCAGTCACCACCAAGTTTCCCGTTCCGTGCAGTATATACCCGAATCCATGCGCGCTCAAACTCAGCTGCTTCTTTTGGAACAGGAACAAAAACACCATCATCAGTGCGCAATACCGAAGCTACACGGTCGTTGAAAAAAACGAGAAGCTCTTGGTCCTCAGGGATGGATGAGAAGCTCAACAATGTATCGTTAGCACCTAAAAAACGCAACGGTTTGGGATCTTCTTTTGTGCCGCCGGGTACGGATAGTATGTTGTTAAATTGACCAAAACCATTGGGGATACTTATGGGATTGGAGGGGTCCAGAGTTTCGTCACCATTCACCACCAATTTATAGGCGTAGTCACCAGGTGCTAGAACCAGCTCGGTTTCCCATGCGCCGTTGTTCCACCTGAGCGCGGTGGCCTCCGTATTCCAAGCATTGAAAACACCCTTAATTCTTACATCTTCTCCCTCAAACCCTAAGACACGAAGTAGATGTGATTGTTTTTGTCCCTTGAATAGGGGCACATCTGTTTGTCCTGTGGAGTGGAGTATACTGAAGTAGTTCAGCGTTGACGAGGGACTGCCGAACAAGGCAATGCCTTGGTGGTCATTAGCACTTGTTAACCCAGTTGGCACAAAAGATAATTCACAGGTGGAGTCCAAAGAATAATCGTAGAGATTGAGTAAACTTTCAGTTCCATTATGGAAGTGAGGCGAGGCCAATTCAGCCGCTTGAATGCGTCTCACAGCATTCGAAGGATCAGGCAGCGAGCACGAGGTAAAAAGAAGCGTGCTTAGGAGTATGAATAAGAGCTTGTTCATCTGTATTGGGGCTAAAAATCACGATAACGCAACGTTCTAAGTTAATGCTAATACGTTAGACGCTTCCACAAAGACGTGGCTTCCGCTGCTAAGCTCGCACCAGGTGCCGTTAATCGCGAAAATCACCGATTTTCCTTGTTCGTGGGTGATTTTCATGCCCTGTGCCGTGAGGTGCGCCTTTAGGGTGGCTCCCCTCCATAGAACAGAGAAGGTAAGGCCCTTCCATTGACGTGGTAGTTTTGGGGTAAAATGCAATTCGTCGTCTAGAATCTTCATTCCTCCGAACCCTTGAACAACACTCATCCAAGTCCCTGCCATGGAAGTGATATGCAGGCCCTCGTGAACTTCGTGATTATAGTCGTCAATATCTAAACGTGAGGTGCGTAGGTACATTTCGTACGCCTTTTCGGGATAGTCAATTTGTGCGGCTAAAATGGCGTGCACACAGGGACTCAGGGAACTTTCATGCACCGTTTTAGGCTCGTAGAAATCAAAGCTACGCTTGACCTCTTCTTTTCCATAGAGGTGGTTCAAGAAGTAATAGCCTTGTAGCACGTCCGCTTGTTTTATAAAAACCGAACGTAGAATCCGATCCCAACTCCAATGTTGGTTAATAGGACGTTCCTTAATGTCGAGGTCATTTGCATTTAACTGCTCTTTATCTAAGAAGCCATCTTGTTGTAAAAACACATCTAATTTCTCACTCTTTGGATAGTACATCTTTTCAATGATGTCTGACCACTTTGAGAATTCGTCGCGAGTATTTAAATTTGTTTTCTCCGTAATTCTAACCAATTCTTCATCGGAATTTGTCTTTAGCCATTGATACGCCTCTAGGGTGTACTCCATGGTCCAAACGGCCATACGATTGGTATACCAGTTGTTGTTGATGTTGTTTTCGTATTCGTTCGGACCAGTAACACCAAGCATAACGTAGGCCTTCTTTTCACTGGACCAGTTCACGCGTTGTGCCCAGAATCGACTAATGGCTAAAAGCACCTCAAAACCAGCTTCTGCTATGTAAGCCCAATCCTGCGTATGACGTATATAATTAAATACACCATAAGCGATGGCAGCGTTGCGATGAATTTCTTCAAAAGTAATTTCCCACTCATTGTGACATTCCTCGCCATTCATCGTTACCATAGGATACAAGGCAGCACCACTGTTAAATCCTAGCTTCTGGGCATTTTCAATAGCCTTGTCTAGCTGTTTGTAGCGATAAAGACATAGGTTTTTAGCGACCTCTGGCTGTGCTGTTGCCAGGTAAAAAGGCAAACAATAGGCTTCTGTATCCCAATAAGTAGAGCCACCGTATTTTTCTCCAGTAAAACCTTTTGGACCGATATTTAAGCGATCATCCACACCGGTAAACGTCTGGTTCATGTGAAAGATGTTGAAACGAATTCCTTGCTGTGCTTCTGCATCTCCTTCAATTTCTATATCTGAAGTCTCCCACTTCACCGCCCAGGCATTGACATGGGCGTCCCGGACACTGTCAAAACCTTGTTTTGCATTTGCGCGCGCCATTTCAGTGGCCTTACCGTCTAATTTCGCGGCATCATGATTCATGCTAGAGAGCACGGCTGCAAACTTTTCGAGGGTTAGAGCTGATCCTTCTGAAACTTGAAAACAAGCGCTCTCTGAGACCATCATGTGTTGCGCATCTGAACTTGAAGACCATTGCTGAGGCCTGCCGTTCAGGCTGACAGTATTGCACATCGCAACGCTTACCTGAAAGTCAGTTTTCTTTGTTTTTGCATGTACAAAACTTGTCTCCAGGTGCTGCCCTTGGGCAACAGATTCCCAAAACGTTTCATCGTAGTTGCTGTCTTCGTTTTTAACGTCAAAATCAAGGTAGGGGCAAAGTTCAATTTGGCCACTAAAGTTGAGCGGAGTAATGCTGTAAGAAATCGCTCCAACTTCATCGTCGACAATACTTACAAGTCTTACTGATTTAACCGATAGTTGTTTCCCAGAAGGTAGAGTAACCTTAAACGAACGCGTTAAAAGACCGCTCTTCATGTTTAGCTCGCGGTAAAAATCGCGAACCTCTGTAGCGGTATTTAGATCCAATACCTCACCCTCAATAGTTACCTGTATTCCGATCCAATTACACGAATTTAGCACCTTCGCAAAATATTCTGGATAACCGTTTTTCCACCAACCTACTCGTGTTTTATCGGGATAGTACACCCCTGCTAAATAGGATCCCTGGAGGCTTTGTCCGGTGTAGGTTTCCTCGAAATTAGCGCGTTGGCCCATGCGCCCATTTCCTATAGAAAACAAACTTTCACTCTTGGGATGGTTCTCCGGGTTCCAACCGCGTTCTATGATTTTCCAAGGATCAACCTCGATATACTTTTTAAACATGGCAATGTTCGTATGTTCTTAAAACTGGGCCACCAATGCTTCTGGAGTTGAACTCCCCAATGCCTGAAAATGGACATCAGCTTTTAGTAGCTCTGCGCTGCCAATCCCAACACAATTAAATCCACCCGCCTTAGCCGCTTGGACTCCTGCTATCGAGTCCTCAAAAACTAAACATTCCGCAGGCTTTAGGTCTAAACCGTCAGCGCCTTTCAAAAATACCTCAGGATCAGGTTTGCCATTTACCACATTGTTCCCATCAATTATCGTGGTAAACAGCGCTGTTATTCCTAATTTATCTAGAACCATAGGCGCATTCTTAGAAGCGCTTCCCAATCCAATTAAGATTCCTTTTGCGTGTGCATGTTTAATGAATTCAAGCGCTCCAGGTAACGCATCTTTGGGGCCTAATTGAACAACGAGCTCTAAGTAACACTCGTTTTTAAGCTCCATGAGATCGATAAATGTCTGGTCATCAACCGTGGCACCAGTCCACGCAATGATCTTTTTCAATGAATCAACCCTACTTACTCCTTTGAGTTGTTCGTTTTGCTCTACCGTAAAGTCACCGCCTAGTTTTTGAGCGAGGCTACGCCATGCCTGAAAATGAAAAACGGCGGTATCTACAATAACGCCGTCTAAGTCAAAAAGAAATCCTTTTATCATGTCTGTTTTTGATATACGTCCAATACCCGTAAGTATTCTAAATGATACTTAATCAAACCATCAACAGGTTTGCGGAGTATCTGTCCTAGTTTCATTCCGCGTTCTTCCAAAACCTCCAACAAGATATCTTGAAATATTGACCCAACACTTCCAACAAAGTGAACAGGTACTTCTCGGCAATTATCGAAACAAGCGATGTGAATGTCCGCAAACTTAGAAAACCCCTCACGAATGATCTCTTGGACGTACGCGGTATGCATGTGCTTACCGGCAAATCTACTGAAAGAGGCAAGATAAACGTTCGCGTTTGGTTTGTTGTAGACGCTTGTAATGACTTCGTCTTTGTCTAACTGGTACGTATTAAAGAAGTCGTCTGCCATTTCTTGCGGAAGCTTCTTGTATAAGAAATCGGATACAAGTCGCTTACCAATATAGCTGGCACTTCCTTCGTCACCAAGAATATAAGCAAGTGCTGGAACGACCTCAGAGACTTCGTTACCGTCAAAATAGCAGCTGTTTGACCCCGTGCCTATAATACAAGTTATTGCGGGCTCGCCAGTATAAGTCGAGTAGGCGCTAGCAAGTAGATCGTGGTCGACACGTACATTTGCGTTTACAAAAACTTTGGTTAGCCCATCTTTAACGATATCCTGTAGTCCCTCGCTTGAAGCGCCAGCACCATAAAAATAAACGAAAGCTATTTTGGCGCGCAACTTTATGATCGCTTCATTCTCAACCAGCTCCTCTTCAATAAAAGAGGCAGAATGAAAATAAGGATTAAAGCCCATGGTGGAAAAACGGGTATGCTCTGACCCATCTGGGTTGATGGCTACCCAGTCACATTTTGTTGATCCACTTTCTGCAATTAAAATCATAATAGAGGTAAAAATACGGGTCGAGCCTTAACTCGACCCATAGGAATCATATGGTATTAAGCGATACGCTCTACGAGGTCCGCCAAACGTGCAGAATACCCTGCTTCGTTGTCGTACCAGCCTAAAACTTTAACTAAGTTTCCTTTAGCGGAGGTGACACCAGCATCGAAAATACAGCTGTGCTTGTCGCCCACAATGTCGGAACTTACAATCGGATCTTCCGTGTACATTAAGATGCCTTTCAACGGTCCTTCTGCCGCCTCCTTCATAGCTGCATTAATTTCTTCAGCGGTAACATCTCTGCTTAATTGAACAGTAAGGTCAGTAGCAGAACCGGTGATTGTTGGAACGCGCATTGCGTAGCCATCCAATTTACCTTTTAGCTGAGGAAGAACGAGCGCTACTGCCTTAGCAGCACCTGTTGTGGTAGGAATCATATTCACTGCAGCAGCACGCGCTCGACGTTTGTCAGAGTGCGGGGCATCCTGAAGGTTTTGATCAGAAGTATAAGCGTGTATTGTACACATGAAACCACTAACGATACCAAACTTCTCGTCCAAGACTTTTGCCATAGGAGACAAACAGTTGGTGGTACACGAAGCGTTTGAAACCATGGTATCAGCATCAGTGAGCTCGTCGTCATTAACGCCTAAAACAATAGTCTTAATATCACCTGATGCTGGAGCCGAAAGAGCCACTTTTTTCGCACCTGCCTTGATGTGCTTTGACATTCCGGCGTGGTCGCGGAAAAACCCTGTAGACTCAACAACAACCTCGACGCCTAACTCGCTCCAAGGAAGTGTTTCTGGATCCCGCTGGGCATAAACGGTGATTTCTTTACCGTTTACAATCAAGCTGTTCTCTGTATGCGAAACGGTTCCGTTAAAACGACCATGAGCACTGTCGTACTTCAACAAGTGTGCTAGCATGTCTGTAGCGGTGAGGTCATTAATCGCAACGATGTCGACTTTACTACTCTCTATCAAGTTTCGGAAGGTCAAACGACCAATTCGGCCAAAGCCGTTAATAGCAATTTTTGTGCTCATAATAGAATGTGTTGTTAGGTTGCTAAGATTTTAGCGATAGTTAACATTTCTTCGTCAAGCGCGGTGGTCTTAGTAATAGCTTCTGATAAAGGTGTATAGACTACTTTTTGATTGATCATTCCTGTCATGACCTTTTCTTGTCCGTTCATTAACCCTTTGATTGCGTAATAGCCTAACACAGAAGCCAATACCCGGTCATTAGTGGAAGGAGACCCTCCACGTTGCGTATGTCCCAAAGTAGTCACCTTCACATCTATGGAAGGAAATTCTTTTTTGATCGCAAGGGAGATGTCGAAAACGTCACCAAGGTGATTGCCTTCTGCAACCATGATAATATTTGAGGTTTTCTTATTTGCTTGAGCGCTGCGAAGGTCTCTAAACAAATCATTAAAAGTTATTTTTTGCTCCGGTAGAATAATGCCTAATGCGCCCGTGGCAAGTCCTGTTGATGCGGCGATATAACCAGTGTCACGACCCATTACCTCAACAAGAAACAACCTGTTGTGCGAGGAGGCGGTATCACGAATTTTATCGACACTTTCAATCACCGTATTTGTTGCGGTATCGTAACCAATGGTATAGTCTGTGCCAAACAAATCATTGTCAATGGTCCCTGGTACACCGATCACACGTATGTTGTGCTCTTCCGCAAGTTTTAACGCTCCAGTAAAAGAGCCATCACCACCAATAACAACTAGGGCATCAATACCACGCTTCTTGAGATTGGCAGCTGCTTTTGCTCGGCCAGTGGGAGTGCGAAACTCCTTACTTCTGGCACTTTTAAGAAAGGTGCCGCCTTGCGCAAGAATATTCTTTACATGCTTAGTCGAAAGCTCTAAGAGGTCATCTTCGATCATTCCTTCATAGCCGCGATATACTCCAAAAACCTTTTTTCCATGGTATAGCGCAGTACGGGTCACCGCACGAATAGCGGCATTCATGCCGGGAGCATCACCACCTGAAGTAAGAATTGCTATGTTGTTTATTTCTGCTGACATGCTGCGAAGATAAGAACTAAGTGTAAATAATACACTTATTAAATTTTTCCTTGTTATCTTCAAACGGTCACAAAACATAGCCACAAAAACATTTATTCATGCCCAACATTATAGAGGTCAACTCCAACTTGAGTGTTGACTGTGTCATTTTCGGATTTGACGGAGAACGACTAAATGTGCTCCTTATAGAAGAAAAAGATATTGGCCAAGGCTTACTTCGAAAGCGTTTACCTGGTGATTTGATTCACAAAGGAGAAGGTCTTGATGAGGCGGCAAATCGGGTTCTTTTTGAGTTGGCAAGTTTAAAAAACGTGCTTCTAAAGCAATGCCACACTTTTGGTGACCCCCATCGTGTTAATGACGAAAAAGATAAAAAATGGCTTGAAATTTATCGTAATAATCCTGAAGAACGCGTAGTAACCGTGTCGTACTATGCCCTGGTAAAAATGGCGAATTTCGTTCCGAACCCAGCAAGTTTTGCTGGAGAGGCTCTTTGGCAAAACATTCAAGATATTCCGGAATTGGCTTTTGATCACAATGAGATCGTTGAAGTCGCGCTATGGAAATTGCAACGCCACTTTGAGCTGAGTAAAATAGGCTATGAACTACTTCCGTCAAAGTTCACACTGAATCAGCTGCAGCAGCTACACGAGGCGATTACACAAGAGGAATTGGACAAGAGGAATTTTCGAAAAAAAATAGTTCGAGAGAAAATAGTAGAGGCTACCGATGAAAAGCAGGATGGAGTTCTGCACAAGCCTGCGCGCCTTTACCGAATAAAAACTGGCCAATCTGCGCTCGGCAACTAGATTCCCCAAATTGGGATAAATAATGGGTGTATTTTGTTAAGGGTGCTTTAGAGTAATGTTTCTACGAAGTAGTGTATTCTGTACATTTGAAGATCTAACTCACTTAACGTACACTAATGAAAATCAAAGCAAGTTTTTTCGTATTCCTCTTTGCGGTTCTTGGCTTGCAGCACGTTAGTGCGCAATCGCTTTCCGGTATTGTCGTGGACGAATACAATGAGCCACTTCCCTATGTGTTAATTGCCGTAGACTCCGACGAAAACGCCATTCACGCTAAAGCGACAACAGACCTTAGTGGCCAGTATAGCTTGAACCTAAAAAAAGGCACCTATGACGTTACCTTCTCGTTTATAGGGTATCAGACAGAGACCAAATCGGTTCGTGTTGACGACAAAAAAGTGGTGAACTTTACTATGAAGCCTTCAAAAACCCAGCTTGATGAAGTTGTTGTTATAGGTTATGGTGTCGCTCGTCGAAGAGACCTTACCGGTTCTGTGGTTAGTTTAAAATCGAAAGAATTGACAGACATCCCAACACCGTCATTTGAGAATGCCATTCAAGGGAAAGCAGCAGGCGTACAAGTAATTACAGGCTCAGGAATTGCAGGCTCTGGATCTATGGTACGAGTTAGGGGAGTTGCCTCAATTTCTGCCGGTGGAGATCCACTATACGTAGTAGACGGTATTCCTATTACACAGGATTATTTTTTAAATGGCAACAGAGGTGGATTTAACACTAATCCACTTGCAACAATCAACCCGAATGATATTGAGTCTATTGACATTTTAAAAGATGCAGCGGCCACGGGAATATATGGATCACGCGGCTCTAACGGTGTAGTGTTGATCACCACAAAGCGAGGTAAAAACAAAAAACTATCGTACAACTTCTCTTCACGTGTTGGGTTTTCTAACCCTACGGCATTGCCAAACATGATGAACAAGGAAGAATACTTACAGATGTTTGAAGAGGCATGGGTAAATGACGGAAATGTTGGTGTGCCCGAGCTTCCTGGAAATAGAATGAGCTGGTCAGAGGCACAGGCCTTTGAGGGCACTGACTGGGTCCAAGAAACCATTCGCCCAGGAATCAAGCATGGATATGACTTCTCGGCCTCAAAAGGCTTTAAGGGGGGGAATTTCTACACGGGAATCTCGTACAATGACAACAATAGTTATTTAGCAGGAAACTCCTATGAACGCTTGTCGGGCCGTTTCAATGTAGACTTTAATCTTACGGAAAAATTTAAACTTGGATTAAGCACCTCTATTTCACGTGGTGTTAACACCCGGATTGACGCTGCTTGGTCTGGTGGACTTGGTGAGGCGATGTCTCGAGCACTTCCTGTTTATCCAATACGCTATGCCCAAGATGAATACGATGCAGACGGCAATCTAGTTGCAAATGCAGGTGATTACTGGTTAAAAGGTGGCGTGAGCTTAAATCCAGTGGCACAAAGAGAAATGAAGGACTGGACGGCCATAGAAGATCGTACGATCAACAACATCACAATGGACTATAGAGTGAGTGACTCGTGGACCATTCGCGGACAAGGGGCGTTTGATTATATGCATTTTGAAGACCATATTTGGGAAAAACCCGGATATGACCCAACGTATAAGGATACGCTTGGAAATTTCTTAGGACGTGCGAATATGTACCCTTATAGTGTGTGGAATACTTCCGGAAACGCCACCGCAAACTACATTAAGGATCTAGGAAAGGACCACCACATTAACTGGCTAATTGGCTCGGAATACCAGTACAATATGATTAAAAAGTTTGACGGGTATTACGACAGTGAAGCGGTAGGTCAAATACGAGAAACAGGAACATGGGTGAATGATCCCCTCAGCTATTTGGAAGAGTATGCGTTTGCCTCAGCGTTTACGAGGCTAAACTATAACTACAAGGGTAAATACTTTGCAGAAGCTCTAATCCGACGCGATGGCTCTTCAAAGTTTGGTCCGAACAATAAGTATGGAAACTTCCCTGCGGCATCTTTGGGTTGGATCATTTCGGATGAGGGCTTTATGGATAACCTCCCTAATGTTAATTTCCTTAAACTAAAAACCTCTGTGGGCAAGAATGGAAACTCTGCAATACCATCATACCAATGGTTCGGTTATTACAATGTAGCGAACAACGGTTATGGCGGAGAAACCTATCGCTATCCCGTGATTCGTGAAAATGCAAACCTTCGCTGGGAAACCTCCACTTCATTTGATGTTGGGCTGGAATATGGCTTTTTTCAAGACCGCTTTAGCGGGGAACTAGCGTGGTACCGTAAGCAGACGAATGATATGTTATTAAACGTGACTCTTCAGGGCTCTACGGGGTTTGGCTCTTGGTGGGATAACGTAGGTAGTGTCTATAATACGGGAATCGAATTTGCCTTTAAGTCGCGGAACATTGTAACAGATAACTTTACTTGGACCACCGACTTTAACATTGCCCGTAATTACAATGAAATCACTTCAATTGGGGAGTATTCCCCTGATGCGGTAAGTGGTGGGACAAACGATACGCGGGTTGTTGTAGGTATGCCAATTGGAACAAATTACTTGGTTAAGTTCTCCCATGTAGACCCTACAAACGGCCTACCAGTGTATTTAACAAAGGACGGTGAAGAAACGTATACTTGGGATCTGCAAGACCGCGTTGCTTTAGGGAATGTCATGCCAGACGCGATAGGTGGCCTCACGAACACCTTTAACTACAAGAACTTTGAATTTAGCTTCTTGTGGGTATTTACCATAGGAGGTGACATTTACGACAGCTCTTCTAAGCGCCAAATGGGCGTAGTAACGGATTGGAACATGCGTACTGATCTCAACGACCGCTGGCAACAGCCTGGTGATGTTGCTACCTATCCAAGGCTTAGTCGAGACTACCGTACTTACGGAGCAAATACGGAGTGGATCAATACTGACCTTTGGCTTCATGACGGAAGCTACGCGCGACTGCGCAATGTTAAACTGTCCTATCGTGTTCCTCAAGAAAACTTGAAATTTGTGAAAGGCCTTACCGTTAATGTAACAGGAACAAACCTTCTGACATTAACGAACTTTATTGGTCTAGACCCTGAAATTGCTCGTGATTTTGAGAACGCAACGGATAGAAATATGTCACCAAACATCACCTACTTAACTCCTCCTCAAGAGAAGACTTATAACGTAGGGATCAACATTAACTTTTAATCTGAGGCGTGATGAAAAGAATAGCAGCATTTTTAGCACTCGTTATGATTGTGGTGGGAACTACATCGTGCGAGAGAATTTTAGATTTCAAGGCAAATACGGACAGTCAAATCCCCGCCGATTCTGCGATATTAAATATTGAAGATGCGGAGCAACTGCTTGTTAGTGTATACGACGTAGCGGCCAACGCGTTCAGTGGTCGCTTTCAGAACATCCCTGAAGTCATGTCAGATAACATGGCAGACCCACTTGGTCTAAACGGGGAATACGCTCAGATTTATCGTTGGACATCGTCCTTTTTTAATGGCTCATTCGGGGGTGAATACCGTGATGCATATATTTCGATTTACCGTGCAAACACTTTACTTGAAGAGGTCGCAAACTTAGAAGGAGCGACACCGGAAAGCGTGAAGCGTATTTCTGCTGAGGCAAAATTTATTCGTGCTTTATGCCACTATCAGGTGGTTAGAATCTGGGCCATGCCTTATGGTTATACCGCTGACAACAGCCACCTAGGTATTCCACTGAAACTTTCTGCAGATCAAACGCCTCAAATGCGCGCGACGGTCGCACAGGTGTATGCCGCGATTGAGCAAGATCTTTTAGACGCAGAGCTAGACCTTCCCACGAGCAATGGAATTTTTGCCAACCAGATGTCTGCAAAAGCCCTCCTGGCTAAAGTATACCTTGAGATGGGAGACTTCACGAAAGCAAAGACGAAAGCATCAGGGGTAATTAACTCTGGAACATACTCTTTAGAGCAAGACTTAACGAAGAGGTTCAACGACCATGTCAACGATAACCTACCTGCTGAATTTATTTTCACGCTAGTGAGCACAAACGAAATAGGCGCCTCTGGACCTATAGTGGACGAACGTGGTCAAGGCTTTGTAGGAAATTACAGATCGGATGATCCAAACTCTAACCCGGCTCTAAAAGCCAGTTTAGACCTCTATGTAGCGGCTACTTCGGACACGAGTGACCTTCGCGGTCAATTATGGTACGATGTTCGCAGTGCGGGTACGCCAGACGAAAACTATGTGATCAGTAAATTTGACGCAAGCTTCATCGACGTTCCTTTATTACACCTTACCGATATGTATCTTACCTATGCTGAATGTAACGTTAGATTAAACGGCGATAGCGACGGAAGTGGCTTGTCTATGGTTAATGCGTTACGTCAACGTGCAGGGCTGAGTGATTTGACGGGTTTAAGTCTTGTGAGTGTGATGAACGAACGTAGGTTGGAATTATCAGCTGAAGGAGATAGGCTGTTCCAGCTTAAACGACAAGGAGTTCTTGGAGAAATTCAAAAAATTCGCGGTGTTGACTGGGATTGTCCGGGGATGATTCTTCAATTCCCGAACTTTGAAGGAACAGCACAAGGATTTATTTATAACGAAGAAGGAAACTGCGAATAAGTCGCCATAGCGTATGAAAAGAATAGCAATAATTATTACCAGCGCGCTCATGATTTTGGGTGCATGTAAGCCAGAAGTTGGCCCAATGGGACCATCTTACGAGGCTGGTGCAGGTTTGTTAGGTATGTGGGAACTTACCCATGCAGATCAGACAGATCTATCGTTACCCGTTCCTGAGACACGTGACATTAGTTCTTTTTACCAAGGTGCTTCACAGAAGTGGGTGGTCCAGTTTAATCAGGACAGCTCTTATGTTGTAAGCCAGCAAGGCCCTGGTTTTGATGTTTTTGGCACAGGAGGAACATGGAGTTATGACACTCCTGAATACCCTACTGAGTTGCATCTAATGCAGGACACCATTTTAACCATTTTACCGCTAGGTAATATGCCGCGAACGATAGATCAAACGGTAAGCTTGGTTTATTCACGTGAACGATGCGACAAACCAAGTGTTTCTTATGAACTAACATTCACCCGTAAATAAATGTGCCACATGAAAAATATAACAACACTTTTCGCACTGATTTTTGGGATATCAGCCAATGCTCAAATCACGACTATTCCTGATGAAAACATAGATCCTTCGGATTCATTAGAGATCATTTTTGATCCAGCAGGACTTGATTTGGCAGTCGCTCCGCAAGACGCCTTAAAACAAGCTATTGACGCAGGTGAAGACGTGTTTATTTGGACGTGGAAACCAGCTTCACATCCGGACGGTCATCCTTATGTGAACGGAACGGGTTCTGCTCCTTGGAAAAACTCCAACGATGCTATGAAAATGACGAAAAACGCGAACGGCACATTCTCTTGGAAAATTGTACCGACGCTTTTTTATGAGGTTGACGCAACGACGGTTTATGCAGAGGACATTCATTTTCTAGTAAAGGCAAAAGACGGCGGTGGCTACGGCGATCCAGATGTCAAGTCAGATGATTTAAAAATAACCATAGATCCGCCGGCAACAGACCGCAACCCATTCTATCACTTTCCAGCAAAAGTGATGACGGATGACCTGCTGACGTTACGCTACGAGAACTGGAGAGAAGATAAAGCAAGCATGCAAAATCTTGATCCATCTGATTGCTACCTCTACTCCAAGGTATACTACCTCGACGGTACCTTCAGTGAAATAGAAAACGCATTTAACGTAGGTTCAAACCCAGTTTTACAAATGGACTTCCTAGGAGACGGTAACTTTGAGAAAATCATAGTCCCTTCTCAATTTTTTAATGTTCCCGCAAACAAAACCATAGACTTTTGTGAGTTTATCGTAATGAAGAAAACTTTTGCTTCGGGTGCAGATCGTGTTACACAGGCTGTTGAGGCTCAAATAGAGTGTCAGTAACTGCCCAAAGTATATAATTCAAAAACCCGGCATACCAGCCGGGTTTTTCATACCCGCTAATTCAATAGATATGCAACACAAACCTAAACTTAGTTTTTGGCAGATTTGGAACATGAGCTTTGGCTTTCTGGGCATTCAGTTTGGATATGCGCTTCAGGGAGGTTTTATGAGCAGAATCTTTGAAACTTTAGGAGCAGATGAGCACAGCCTACCGTTGTTATGGATCGCAGCACCTTTAACAGGCCTAATTGTCCAGCCTATAATTGGCCAAATGAGTGACAATACATGGCATTCAAGGTTTGGTCGCCGCCGCCCATATTTTCTAATTGGAGCCATTCTTGCCTCTTTAACATTACTTGCTGTTCCCCATAGCCCTGCCCTTTGGATAGCTGCCGGAGGTCTATGGATTTTAGACGCCACCATGAACATCTCAATGGAGCCATTCAGGGCGCTTGTGGCAGATAAGTTGCCGGACAGTCAACGCAGTTTTGGTTTTGTCGTGCAGACCTTAATTATCGGAGTGAGCACCTGGGTCGCCTCTAACCTACCAAAACTGATCAGCTCCTTGGGTGTTAGCAATGAATCAGACCCCGGTGTGGTACCTATGTCTGTAAAAATAGCATTCGGAATTGGGGCGGTTATATTTTTAGCAGCAATCCTCTATACGGTCTTCACTACGGACGAATATCCCCCGGAAGACATGGAGGCCTTTCGCATGGAACAGAAGGCAAAATCAGGATTTGGAAACACGTTAAAAGAGGTGGGCAAAAACATAGCGAACATGCCTTTGACTATGAAGAAACTTGGTGTAGTTCAATTCTTTTCGTGGTTTGCCTTTTTTTGTATGTGGTCTATGGCGAACCCTGCCTTAACCGACCATGTTTTTCAAGCGTCAAAACCTGCTGCTATTGAGTTCGCGAACTCTACAGCAGATCAAATAGAAGCATATAGGACTCAGGACAAGGCATTCAATGACGCTTCTGATCAAGTCGGTGCATATATGGGAAACTATGGCTTGAGTTCAATGGCCTTTGCTTTGATACTCACGTTTTGGACGGCCAAGCGAAGGATTAACCGTAAATATGTACATATGGTTTCTCTGTTTGCTGGGGGCTATGGGTTCATTAGCATGTACTTCGTGACAGAACCAAGCATGCTTATCTTTTCATTTGTCTGTGTGGGTTTCTCGTGGGGGTCCATTTTGAGCATGCCCTATGCGATGCTGAGTTCAACATTAGATCCTAACCGCATGGGGGTGTATATGGGAATTTTTAACATGTTCATTGTTCTTCCACAGATTGTTGCGGCAACCTCTCTTACGAGCATTTACCAAGCTGTTTTTGGCCAAGAGCCCATTAATGCAATGCTCCTAGCGGGAAGTTCATTAATCCTAGCGGGGATGGCAAACTTCTTAATAACAGACAAAAAGGCCGTAACATACATGCCTGAAGCTTCTGAATAAGCGATTTTTTTTGCTCTAACTATACCCGTTTCTGCTTTCTAAACTCTCTAGGAGAACACCCCTTAATCTTCAAAAAAGCTCTGTTAAAGGAGGAGCTAGAATTAAAGCCACTTTCCGTAGCCACTTCCGTCATAGGCTTGCTTGTGTTGATAAGCAAGTGACTGGCCACTGTGGTGCGAAGCTGCATGAGGTAATCTATAAAGGTGAGCCCAGAAGTTTGGCGGAACCACCTACTAAAGCTCTGCTCCGTCATGCTTGCGATATCAGCGATTTCATTCAAGGTAATAGAGCGTTGATAATTTGCTTGTATGTGTTTTGAGACCCGCTCCATACGCTGACTAAGCTTTTTACTCATCACATTAGAATAGGCACTGTTTGTAGAAACGGTAATTAGGTCTGGTCGCTCTGCGATCATAGCCATAAGGTTGAAAAAAGAACCAATACTTCTCAGTGGATTGTTACCAACAATACTTAAAAAAGCTTGATGTTCCAATGGGCGTAATTGCCCCAAGTTTATACCGAAGCTCATCGCATTAAAGAGTCGTTGTAACGCAGCGCTTTCCTTAATAGAATAAAGCCATTCTGTTGTAAACTGTAAGCCCCAGCATTCTCGTTCAAGAACCACGCCCTCCTCGTCTGTTCCTATAAAATTATGTGGTAAGTAGGGGCCTAGTAAAAATGCCTGCCCAGGGCCAAACTCAATGGTTTTATTTCCAATAAAAGCAAGTCCATTCCCCTTGATGATGTAGGTGATTTCTATTTCTGGATGATAGTGCCAATAATCGGTAAATACCGTTTGGCGATAATCACTTTTTTTTTGCTTGAGTATATAGCTATTGTAGCTGCGGTCCTTCTCTGCAATTTTAATGTTCTCTATCGTCGCTTTCATACTTTAAATAACACGTTATTTTAGGAAGGCGCAAATATTGTATCATTCGAACCACTTTGAGTAACATCGTGTAGGTCTTTACCCAGATATTCTCACAAACGTAGTAAAAAGGAGTCAGATATGTTATAATCAGGGAGGTTATTGGTGATTTAGGGCACGTCCTCGCAAACAGCTCTTTGATTGCGCTGATCAAGCCGCTCAAGCCTCTTTATCAAGGCCACAAAGAATGTAAAAAACCTATGAATTCCCATTAATTGACGTTTAATGCGGTAATATGGTTAAATACCGGTTAAAACAACCTGTTGTATCGCCGTTCTTCTCATTAAATTTGAGAGGTACGATGTACATTAATTACTAACCATAATAATTTTTTATGAAAAATCTCTACGCTTTAGCACTAGCGCTATTCTTCGGAATAACCGCTTTTGCACAAACGACCTACAGCGTTACCTTCCAGGTTGACATGGGCTCTGCCACTGTCAGTACAAATGGGATTCACGCGGCAGGATCATTTCAAAGCTGGTCGCCCAGCACTACAGCACTTTCACAGGTGGGTTCAACAACTATCTATGCTACAACTGTTACTGTGAACGCAGGACAATTAGAGTATAAATTTTTAAACGGTAACGCATGGGGTGATGATGAATCAGTTCCCGCGCCTGTTCAGGTAGGTACTAATGGAAACAGCAACCGTTGGGCGGTGATCTCTCAAGACACAACCCTTCCTGCTGTTATGTTTGCGGGATCAGCTCCTGCTGGTCAGAAAGCCATCCAAATGAAAGTTAATATGGCACTGCAAACGGTTTCTTCTGATTCCGTTCACGTTGCAGGAAGTTTCCAAGGTTGGGATCCGGCAAAAACGCTGATGGTCAACTTCGATGGTGTTCACCGTGCTATAGCCTATGTAAGTAAAACAGATTCAGTCTATTTTAAATTTATCAATGGTAATGGCTGGAGTGCTGTAGAATCGGTCCCTTCAACCTGTCAAGCTTCAACAGCTGGCATCAACCAAGGAGATAATCGTTTCTACACGGATACCTTGAGTGGTATTTATGAGGTGTGTTACACACAATGTGGTCCATGTACAATCGTTCCAACGTATGACATTACCGTAAACGTTGATGTGAGTTCATTGACTGCGTGTTCTACGCTAGATTCTGTTTCTTTAGCAGGACCTATCAACGGATGGGGCGGAGAGAATATGTCAGATCCTGATGGAGATGGTATTTACTCCATTTCTTATTTGGGTGTTGATTCAGGAGATTTTCAGTTCAAGGCACGTTACCACGTTAGTGGCGCGACCAACTGGGAAGGTGGTGGCAACAAAGTCATTACAGTTTCTTCAGATTCAACTGTAGCACCACGATGTTTTGGAAATGACAATTACGGTCCTTGTGCCGCTGTTCCCGCAACCGCTGACGTAACGTTCATTGTGGACTTTACACAAGCATCATTTACTCCGGCGGACACCATTTTCTTAATGGGTAATTTCACCCAGTGGGGCGACAACCCTATCGCGATGACGCAGCATACAGTTGCGGGCCAGTATATTACAACCGTTCCTAGCTATTGTCCAGGAAGCATGGAATACCGCTTCTCAAACGGTGCTGCTTCTGACATGTCTAATCACGAGCCAGTTGATTCTGCTTGTGGTGTTGATAACGGTGTTGGGTCTTATAACAGATTCTGGGCACGTACAGGTTCGGCGGATACATTACGCCATACCTACGGGACATGTTCGTTTGTAAACGTTAACGAGAATGATCTAAATCAAGTCTCGTTCCGTCCTAATCCTATGACAGAAATGACCACAATTGTATTGGGTACTTCGGATTTCTACAGCGTACAAATAATGGACATCACTGGCCGTATTGTAGCTGGATTTAACCATGTTCAGGGTGATGTTAAAATTCTTCGCAACAACATGGTGCGGGGAATGTATTTCGTAAACATCGCCAACACAACAGGTAATGTGAAGACATTGAAATTAATCGTAGAGTAAAACTCTATGGGCAAGCGTTAACCACGAAACGACTCCGTTTGGCATCGCCAAACGGGGTCGTTTTTTTTTTAATCAAGTGATATTAGGATGATGGTCGTTGAGGGGCCACAAGGTATATAAAGAGGCAATAAAGCGCTCTTTTGACTGAAGTAGTTTTATACTTACGTTACTAAACCGTTTTCAACAGCAAACCGGACCAGACCAGCAGTATTGCTCATACCTAATTTATTTAGAATGTTTTGTCGATGGTTGTCAATGGTTCGCTTAGATAAGAACAACATTTTGGAAATCTCTTCATTTGTCAGTTGGTCGCAGATCAACTTAATGATTTCAACTTCACGTTTGCTAAGCCGGGAGAGGGAGGGGTTGTCTGCATTGAGTTCAACACTTGATTTACCAAGAATCCGATGCTCAATTAATTCGTTTGCCAAGCGCAACGAGAAGTAAACCTTGCCTTCAAGAACACTGCTGATAGCTTCTACAAGACCTTTTGCTGACAAGTTTTTTGTCACATAACCACGAGCACCTGCCTGAAGCATATTGCTTGCGTAGGTATGGTCGTCGTAGTTAGATAAAGTAAGAATACATTGATTTGGATAAAGATTGATCACGCTTTTCGTCAATACGGCCCCATTGGTTTCTTCGAGTTGATAGTCCATTATGATGAGATCAAACTTGTTGTTTTTCAACAGGAGCATTGTTTCTACAGCGCTTCCTGCTTCTGAAATAGTGAAAACGTAAGTGTCAAACTCACCTAATTCAAGCATCGTTTTAATACCATCTCGAACGATTGGGTGGTCGTCGATTATCAGTATTTTTACGCTAGTTTTATCCATGGGGTAATGTGTTAGTCTTAGGTAAATATACTAAGGTTTCAATATTGTGGTAGAATTTGCCGTAGTAAATTCTTGATAATCATATATATTATTAAGAGATCTGAGTGCAACATCTGTTGTTTTAGGCGGTTGGTCTAAAAAAACACCTATATTTGCCGAAACTTTTTGGCACTCAAAAGGGGGCTTCGGTCCCCTCTTTTATTGCCGGTGATTTATGGAGTACGCAGTAATAGAGCAAGCGGCAAACCTTGCAGTTGAAGAAAACAACGCTTTTTTAGTTGAGCTTGAAGTCAAGCCCAACAATGTTATTATCGCATTTATCGATTCTGATGAAGGTCTCAACATGGACCAGATTAAGATGATTAATCGCAGGATGGAGGCGGAGTTTGATAGAGAGATTGAAGATTTCAACCTCACTATTAGTAGCCCAGATTTGAATCGCCCCTTGAAGATTTTACGTCAGTATAAAAAGAATATTGGCAGGTTTTTAAAAGTAAAATTTAACGACCGCGAGGAAGAAGGAGAGTTACTTGAGGTAACTGAAGAGCATATAGTTTTGAGCGTGCCACAGCAAAAGAAAAGCGCACCAAACCAGGAATTGAAAATAGATTTTAGCGACCTTACAGAAGCTAAAGTTGCGATTAGATTTAAATAAGACCATTTAGTTAATATTATCAATGGAGAATCAAGCGATTATTGAAAGTTTCCTCGCCTTTAAAGAGGAGAAGAATATCGACAGAACCACTTTGATGGCTTTCATTGAAGAAGCCTTCCGTAACCAGCTTCGCAAGAAGTATGAAACGGATGAGAACTTTGATGTGATTGTTAACCCAGACAAAGGTGATTTAGAGATCTGGCGCAACAGAACCGTTGTGTTAGATGGTGAAGTTGAAGATGAAAACTTAGAGATTGAACTTACTGCAGCACTGAAAATAGAGCCAGATTATGAAGTTGGTGAAGAGGTTTCGGAAGAGGTAAAGCTCATAGACCTTGGTCGTCGTTTTATTTTGGCATTTCGCCAGAATTTGGTAAGTCGTATTCAAGAGCATGATAACGCTGAATTGTTCAAACGTTATAAGGAGTTAGAAGGCGAGATCATTACCGGTGAAGTACATCATGTACGTCATCGTGAGGTCATTGTTTATGACGATGAAGGAAACGAATTGATCCTACCGAAAGACCAAATGATTGGTGAGCGTGAGTTTTTCCGCAAGGGAGATCCTATTCGCGCTGTAGTCAAAGAGGTTATTTTTAGAGGCACCAAGCCTGTTGTGATTATGTCTCGAACGGACGAGCGCTTCTTAGCGAAATTATTTGAGCAAGAAATTCCAGAAGTGTATGATGGGTTAATTACCATCAAGGGTGTTGTTCGTATCCCAGGTGAAAAAGCTAAGGTTGCCGTGGAGTCTTATGATGACCGCATAGATCCAGTAGGAGCTTGTGTGGGAATGAAAGGGTCACGTATTCATAGTATCGTTCGCGAACTGCGCAATGAGAACATTGATGTAATCAACTACACGACAAATTTACAGCTGTACATTCAACGAGCGCTAAGCCCAGCGAAAGTCACCAGCTTAAAAATAGATGAAGAGGCACGACGTGTTGAAGCATATTTAGCTCCGGATCAGGTTAGTTTAGCCATTGGTCGAGGAGGAACAAACATCCGTTTGGCAAGTAAATTGGTTGATATGGAGATTGATGTATACCGCGATGATATTGAAATCGAGGATGACATTGAATTAGACCAGTTCAGCGATGAAATTGAAGCATGGGTGATTGCTGAATTGAAGAAAATTGGTTGTGATACTGCGAAGAGCGTCTTGAAATTGACGAAGGAAGAATTGGTGTCAAGGGCCGATCTAGAAGAAGAGACGGTAGATAGTTTACTGTCTATTCTGAAGCAAGAATTCGAAGACGAAGAATAAAGAAAACCTAAAGACACTCTATGAGTAGCGTCAGATTAAGTAAGGTCACAAAAGAGCTCAACATTTCCTTAGACCGTGCGGTTGAGGAATTGGCGAAGCAAGGCCACGACATTCCGAACAACAGAAACCATAAGATTACCGACGATCAGTACGGTGTCCTAAGGACTACTTTTGCGGATGACCTAGAGCGCAAGAAATTGGCAGAAGAGGTTACGCAACAGGTGAAAGAGGAAAAAGAAACCCTCCGTGGTATCAAGGAGGCTAAGAACGACTCTGTTTCTGCACCAGCGCAAAAAGAAGAGACTCCTACAGAGCCTGTTCCTGTGGCTGAATCTGCGGCACCAGTTGTTGAGTCAGCACCAGTTGTTGAAGTGACCGCTAAAGAGACATCCACTGCAGAACCTACGGCTGAAGCTCCAAAAGAGGACAAGCCAGTTGAGGAAGTTCAGAAAACGCCGGTCAGCAGTAAAGTTGAAATGGCACCTGTTCCTTCAGAGGTCGGTGGATTAAAAGTGATGGGTAAAATTGATCTTGAGGCTCAAAAGCCAAGAAAGAAAGAAAAACCTAAAGCCATTCCTAAGACTGAACCAAAGCGACAAGAGAAGGTTGCTGTTGTGAAGGGTCCTAAGAAATCTGGCGGTGGCGGTAAAATCGTCGAGCAAATTAAGCAGGAAAAGCCTGAGGAAGTTGAAGAGAAAAAACCTGAGGATTCAGAATTTAAAACAAAATATGTCAAGATAGACGGCCCAAGGTTTACTGGTCAGAAGATTGTTCTTCCTGTAGAAAAACCTAAAGTCGATAAGAAAAAGCGCAAGCGAATCAAGACTGCAGGTCCTAACGGAGCAACTCCGGCTCAGGTAGATCCTAAGAAACGTGGTAGTGGCCCAGCACGCGGCCCAGGCACGAATAGAAATTCCAAGGGACAATTGCGCCGTCCAGCTGTCGTTCAGAAGAAAGAATTGACGGATGAGCAAATCCAGAAGCAGATAAAAGAAACCTTAGAGAAACTTACTTCAGGTAAGAAAAATAAGGGAGCTAAAATTCGCCGTGACAAACGCGCTGAACGCCGTGAAAGAGATGAGTTGAAAGACATTCAACAAGCGGAAGAAAGCAAAATATTGAAATTAACGGAGTTCGTTACAGTAACGGAATTGGCCAACATGATGCTCGTAACTGTGAATGAGGTTATAGCTTCATTGATGGGTGTTGGTGTGATGGTTACCATGAACCAACGTCTAGATGCAGAAATGCTAGAGATGGTCGCTGAAGAATTCGGATTTGGAGTCAACTTTGTTGATGAAGAGGTAACAGAGACGTTCCTTGAAGAAGTTGACAAAGAGGAAGATTTAAAACCACGTTCGCCCATCGTAACAGTAATGGGCCATGTTGATCATGGAAAGACCTCTTTGTTGGATTATATCCGTAAGGCAAATGTTATTGCTG
>Ga0308011_10000232_pt1 | contig 30514 bp, 23 predicted proteins | sample Neamet177_FD_203144 | JGI IMG/M metagenome (GOLD analysis project Ga0308011, IMG submission 203144) | Marine microbial communities from water near the shore, Antarctic Ocean - #177 | ecosystem: Environmental > Aquatic > Marine > Unclassified | place: Southern Ocean | collected 2014-07-25 | reverse complement strand
AACAACAATTGTCTCATGAAGAAACAACCCGTGTTCTTCAATTGGCGCGCCAACACATGGTGTCCGCTGGCCTCGACTGATCAAAGTGCTTCGAAATCTTCATCCGATGCATGCAGGCGACGAATTCGTTCCGCTACGCCTTTTTCAGGTCCTCTTTTTCCAAGTGGTTGCCACAAGGTTTCATCGTGACCGAGTCCCGCTGTCACCCAACGGCCCAACACGAACAACCAATCAGAAAGACGGTTCAGGTACACCTGCACGTTTGGCCGGACCGACCCTTCGCCTTCGTGTTCCTTGAGTCGAATGACGGAACGTTCGAGGCGACGTGCCACCGTCCTTGCCAGGTGGAGCATGGCCTCTGGACCATGACCCGCTGGAAGAATGAAACTTGTAAGAGGCTCTAGGTGCTCGAGCCAAGCGTCCATCTCGCTGACCAGAACATCGCTTTGTTGCTCACTGATCAAGACCATGTATTCTGGCAGTTCTGTCGGAACACACGCCAGTTCAGCACCAAGATCGAACAGTTCGTTCTGAATGCGAGTGAGAACCATGGATAGGATGGTTTGAACGCGCTGTACAGTCGCACGGTCGCCGCCATCCTCGTGCTTTGGCAAGCGGTTTGCCTCCATGGCAACCAAGCCGAAAACCGAATTCAGTTCATCGCATGTGCCAACGACTTCGAAGCGTAGATCTGCTTTCGAACGACGTGAGCCGTCAACGAGTGATGTTTGACCTTCGTCGCCGCCGCCAGTGTAAACACGATTGATTCGAACCATATGCTCCCCTAAGCCGAGCCAGGTCACGCCTCTATGAGGGGTTTTCGGGCCATAAAGCTGGCATCGATTGGATGATACCACTCGATGTCCTCTTCACCAAGGCTCCAGGAATACAAAGCCAAATGCTCATCCACAACGCCATACCACTCCAATCGCCCAGGTTCAAGACAAGCGATTCGTGTTCCTGTTGCTTCAATCTTAGCGGTTGTTTTTTGCCAATGGGCGACGAGTTGAGCAAGGTGTTCAGCAACCTCAACAACATGCTCATTTTCTGCGTCGAGGGATTCGAGAAGAACTTCAAGTTCCTCGGTAAGGTCGTGAGCTTCATCGCTCATCGCTTGAAGTTCAGCCAACCATCGCGTGACCTTTGGTAGGTTCTCACGTGCCTCTTCGATGGTGACAAGACGGGCACCTCGTGGAAGAACCCTGAGAGCTACATCCTGATCTCGTAATGAACATGTGTCCATTGGTCGACCTGAAAAGAACGGCGCCTCTCCTGTATCTCTCACATGCGTTCCTTTACTTGACGGGCCATCAAGTCATCGGCGAAAACGTTTGATTTTTGCCAGATTTCGGAGGTCGTGTTCATTTTCGCCGATACTGAAATGTGAGAGCAGCAATACAAGGATTTTGAAAAAGAACACTAAGCCATGGACGGTTGAGTTGTGTTTCCAAACCATGTCTTCTGCACTATTTTCTTAAGCAAAAGGACACCCAGAGTGATCCAGACTGCAACTTCAATCCCCACAACGAGGTAATACAACGGACCCAGATCTTGGAGGAGCATTAACGCATCATAGGGTACGCCGTTGAACGCCATGTACAGGGATTGGGAAAAGAGGCTTGAAGCAAACCAAATGAAGATTGCATACCAAAGCATTGCACTCATGGTCGTGTTGTTCCGCTTGGTTTCCACTTGTTCCATGATACTATATCGACTTCTAAGATATTAAATCCTTTGCTTATTTGTTCGTAATCTCGCCACAAGGAGCGGTTTACCGTAGTATTCTTCTCGGAAAAAGCGTTTTTTAACCCGGAAAAGGGAATCATTCCTCTTCTGCACTCAGGGCTGGAAGAGTGGAGGCAGCTTCAGAATCGAGGCGGATGAGTGCATCGTGGATGGCCGCGATCCATTCTGGGGCAACGCCTTTTTCACCGCCCACATCGCTGAGTGCTTGCCACCATTCCTCTGCTTTTTCATCATTGCCAATGAACAGGTTAAGACGGTGCAAAGCGACGTACGCCATTGGATTAAGGTGCTCTTCTTCTGCATCCCATCCTTTCTCAAAGCATGAAATCGCTCCGTCTGGGCCGTCGAGGAAACCACGGTGCAAGGCAACCATGCCTGCTTGACTCCACGCCAACGGCAAACGGCCGATCAACAAACCTCGGAACACAAGCCATGTCTGGCCGCCTCCAAGCACAACGAGAGAAAGGAAGCCCGACCACTGTTCAATGGTGTTCAAATCTTTCCAAGTTGTGACCATCAAGCCACCAACACCCACGCAGAACATGAACCCAGAAAAGGGTGCAATCAAGACTTCTCTGCGCGTTCGAATCAAGTGGTGAATGCCCACTAAAAGTCCGAACGAACCGATTGCGGTGAGCACAGCAAGGTGGCCAACCACCGACACGGGTCTTGGTGCCAATTGGCCCAAAGCAAGGAGGAAAGCGATGCTCAGCACCAGGGAGCCGAACCGTTTCGATGGAAGAGGGAAAGGCTGACTACGAGAGCCGAGGATCAAAACAAGTCCGATTAGGGCTTCGAAACCGACTAAAACCCAGCGAAGGCTCTCCTGTTCTAACAACAACATGTCTTGCCTCCAAAGTGGGCGATTCTTCGATGCTTCTTGACCCTTTTGTCAGGCGTTGTGGTAGTCTGAGCCTCGAAGAATTTCTGTGCATCGGTACACTTGTTCCAATAAGACGACGCTCGCCAGTTCGTGGGGCATCGTCATCGGCGAGAGCGAAAGTCGTTGGCAAACGCATGTTGGTTTTTCAGTCCAACCCTCTGCAGGGCCAATCGCCAGATGAACTGTTTTCGTACCAACAGACCACTTTTTGAACCGTTCCGCAAAGGCGAGCGATGAATCCATAACTCCACCCTCGTCCATCAAATACAGTTCGCCAGGCAAACCACAGAGTAAATCGAGGTAGGCTTTTGAAGAGATTTTACTCGAGTGAACTTCCAACTTCACGCCTCGGTTTTGAGTCCGTTCTGCGTACATTTCGAGCACACGACGCAGATCTTTCTGTTTGGTCACACCGTGAAGATGAATGACAACGCGACCCATGATGTGGCCTGATGCTCTTGGTTGATGAACTTGCATCAAGCCTTGAGTTTGTTGACAATCAAAAAGCCAGCAACAAAGCTGGCTCCAAATGTGCCGAGTTCAACAAAGGATTCGAGCAAGGTAATGGCCTCTTCAAGCGCTTTGTTACCGTTTTCAACAAGACCCAAGGACAAACGTTCCCAGTCCACGACGAGAATTCCGCGCGATTCAAGCCATTTCAAAAGAACGAACTCACCAATCAAAAACCACTGCAGGACTTTGCTTGCCATCGACCAAAGAAAGCCAAGAACAGCGCCCAAAATAACGCCTTCGATGGCCGCTGAACCTAACAGTGCCATCCACATATCTGCATCCATGAGTCGCCCATCACTCCGAGGATTATATCTCTTTCAACAGATGGCGTTAAGGGTTCTCGGTCCTTCAGCAAATCATGGGATGGTGGCCGTTTGCGTCAAAGAACACATCGAAGCGGAAGCGCGTTGATGATCCGCTTCTGAAAGATGCTCGGTCCTGGGTCTCAGAATTGCGCGACCTATGCGAGATGAATTTCGAGCAACCCGAAGAGGCACGCAGGCGGATTCGCCACATGCAGGTTGAATGGCATGATGCCATGGAAGAAGGGGTTCTCAGCGCGCCAAACCGTGAGGGACTTGAAGCACGTGCGTTCCGTTTGCTCAGCTGTGAAGACGATGAATGGATGCAGTGGCTCGATGACCTCGATTTCTGGAAACTTGGTTGGAAACCTGCTTCCTCGACTGATAACGAGGCTTGAAGAAGGGGGGGCGGTACGCCCAACCATGGGTCAAACCCCAACCCTTCACATGCTCTACACTTGTCCTTTCTGTTGGAAGGTACGAAGCGTGATTGAACACCTTGGTATGGACGTCAACTATGTCAGTGTCAATGGTATGAAGATCAAGAAAACTGTGGCATTTGCTGATGATTGGGGCAGGGTGCCTGTGTTCACCGATGAAAACGGAGACCATTTTGTTGATTCGACGCCGCTCATGAAGCACATTGATGCTGCATACAACGACGGGAAAATGGCTGCCATGGGTGATTCCACTCGGCAGCAAACCTGGCTTGACTGGGCCGATGCAAAGGTCTCCAAAGCAACGGTTCCGATCCTCTATGGATCTCTTGGTGCAGCGTTTAAGACCACCATGCGGATTTCGAAATTAGAGAAATTCGGCTTCTTTTCAAAGCGACTCTATGCATGGGCAGGATTCCCAATCATGTGGGGAATCATCGCACGCAAGCGGGTCAAGAAAGACGGTCGAACTCCAAAGAAACTGTGGCACGACTTGTTGACTGAATTCACCGATGAACATGGTGACAAGCCATTTTTCGGTGGCAGTGAACCTGACCTCGTCGATTTTTCGATGTTTGGCTACACCCGCTCCATCTCACCCTTCTCCCAATTTGCTTTGCTCGAAGATCACGAAAAGGGCATGGCGTGGTACCGTCGTATGGAAGCTACACTCCAATGAGGGATTGGCCTGAAATCTGTTGAATTTTCAGGGATTCGCTTTGATTGCGTACCTGCAACAACCATCTTCATCGGGACCGATAAGGGCGGTTGGGTGTACGCTGGACAACGCCCAAGGCACGAAGTCCGCCTGCCTGAGTTCTACATCATGAGCCAAACGCTCACCAACACCCAAGCCGAAATCTTCCAGGGCTTGGTACCAAGTGACGATGAAGCACCTTTCGAAGTCGACGCAGATGCATTGAAGCACATCATGAAGGCTGGATATCAAGCCATCACGGATGGTATTGAAGGCTTGAGTGATGAGGTTCGATGGGAGGTTCGATGCCCAACAGAATCGGAATGGCGATGCGCTGAAGAAGCCATTGGACTTGGTCTCAAAAGAAAACAAATCGAGGTGCTCGCTGATGCGGTGAATTCGAATTATCGCGGCGCCATGATGGACGGCCGCCCTCGTCGCTTCGAAGGATTGGGCCCGATGGCACTCCATCGAGCAGCGATTGAAACACATCCATCAAAAGATGGAGTCACTGCACTGTCAAGCGTTCCACTTGACCGACCGATTGCAGGTGTTCTGGCCCGCCTTGTCATCGCCCCAATTCGAGAAGGAGAACCAATACGGGTTCCGGAATCTGCTGATATGGCTGCGAACATCCGTACTGAATTGATCTGGACCTTCCTTCTGGGCGTTGTGCCCTCATTCATCATCCCCATTCTCCGCGGCATGAGCGGTTACGTCCAAACCGGTTGGGCGAACCTGTTGTTTGGAGGGTTGTGTGCTGGATTTGTCACCGGTGCATTCTGGCGACCACGCCGCCCAACGATCACCTTCGACGAACGGTGAGGTTCAATCTTCCTTTAGTGGCGTAACCAAACTTTCCCAATACGGTTCTTTCCGAATCGCATCTGCAGCACAAATGGCAGCCATGTTCACGATGTGGCGGACACCATCTTGGCGTGCAACCAACTGAACTGGATGATTCATGCCTTCCAAAATTGGACCCGTCATTTCAGCGTCGCCCAATTCCTCAAGGAGTTTGTAAGCGATGTTGGCAGCTGCTAAATTCGGCAGCACCAAGACGTTGGCCGCCCCGGTGAATTCCATGAATGGGTATTCACCTTGGACCCCACCGTTGAGGGCTGTGTCTGCTTGCATTGGTCCGTCGATAACAAGCGACGGGTCGAGTTCACGAGCAAAGGCGATGGCGTCTTCAATCCGCTCCGAGCGCTGAGCACGGCTGCTTCCAAAATTGGAAAAGGAAAGCATTGCCACAACTGGGTCAACACCAAAGCGGCGTGCAACCTTTGCAGTTTGTACGGCGATTTCCGCGAGTGTTCTGCTGTCTGGATAGACGTTCACCGTGGCATCGGCCAAGAAGATCGTTCGCCCTTTGACGTTCATCATGTAACATCCAACAATGCAGTGTGCCTTCTCATCCGCTCCAATCAGTTCCAAGGTCGGCCGGAGCACATCAGCATAGTTTCGACTGACACCTCCAACAAACCCGTCAGCGTCCCCATTCGCAACCATTTGGCTGGCAAAGTACGGGCGAGATTTGAGCAAACGTGCTGCATCTGCAACGGTCATACCCTTGCGGTTTCGCCGATCCAGCATGGACTGTGAATAGATCCCCTTTCTTCGCGCATCCTTTCGAGGGTCGTACACTTCATAATCAAAATTCAAACTCAGGTCGTCCATCATTCTACGGATTCGCTTTTCTGGGCCAAGTAAGATCGGGTAGCATATTTTCTGATCGACCAGTTGAGCAGCTGCTCGAATCACCTTTTCATTGTCACCTTCAGGGAACACGATTCGCTTGCCTCGCCCTCGAACTTGATTGATGACATGGCGCATGATGGAATAGGATTGGCCAAGGCGTCCTTCGAGTTCTTCACGGTACTTTTTAATCGAAAAGTCCTCCGGTGAAACACCAGCAACACCCTCGTCAACTGCGGCTTGGGCCACTGCAGATGCTTCCCAAAGCAGGACCCTGCGGTCGAATGGTTTTGGAATGATATACTCAGGGCCATACTGCATCACTGCGCCGTCGTATGCTGCGGAGATGTAGTCCGGAACTGGCTCTTTGGCAAGGGCTGCTAACGCCCGAGTTGCTGCCATTTTCATGCCCTGCGTAATGTCACGAGCACGGACATCCAGTGCGCCCCTGAAAATGTAGGGGAACCCGAGAACATTGTTGACTTGGTTCGAATAATCTGAACGGCCTGTCGCAATGATGGCATCGCTGCGTACTTCAAGAATCTCCTCCGGAAGGATTTCTGGAGTTGGGTTGGCAAGAGCGAATATGATTGGCTTGGGGGCCATTGTTGCAATCATTTCTTTGTTCACTAAACCGCCTCTTGAGAGGCCCAACATCACATCGGCTCCTTTGAGGGCATCTGCCAAATCCCCTGGTTCACGATCATGGGCAAATGGGGCCTTGTATTCATTGAGTTCACCAGCCTCAAGCCTCGCTTTGGTGACGATTCCTTTGCTGTCGACCATCGCAATGTTTGCGCGGGTAACGCCGATGGCGACGTAATGGTTCGCACAAGCAATCGCGCTTGCTCCAGCACCGATCACAACGACGTTGATCTCAGCGAGTTCTTTGCCCTGTAATTCAGCGGCGTTGAGGAGCGCTGCGGCTGAAATGATAGCCGTCCCGTGTTGATCGTCGTGCATCACTGGAATGTCGGTTGCTTCCGCAATACGTCGTTCAATTTCAAAACACTCGGGTGCCTTGATGTCTTCGAGGTTGATGCCTCCAAATGTTTTGGCAATGTTGACGACTGTTTCGATAAAGGCTTCTGGATCTTCTGTGTCCACTTCGATGTCAAACACATCGATATCGGCGAAGGTCTTGAGGAGCAGGCCTTTTCCTTCCATGACTGGTTTGCTCGCAAGCGCCCCGATGTTTCCGAGGCCCAGCACTGCAGTTCCGTTGGAAATCACAGCCACTAAATTGCCTTTTGAGGTGTAGCGATATGCATCCTCGGGGCGTTCTGCGATTGCCAAACAAGGGTAGGCTACTCCGGGCGAATAGGCGAGACTCAATTCATGAGCCGTGCTGTGTGGTTTGGTTGGTACGACCTTGATTTTCCCACGTGGTTCTGCCTCGTGGTACTCGAGCGCTTCCTTCTTGAGCAGGCGCTCTTTTTTTTCTCGATTCATGGGCAATCGACTCTAACGAATGTGGTTGTCGGTTTGAGTGTTGTGTGTGAACGGAACCGGGGAAGGCGAAAACAGAAGCCGTGAAACAAGCCCAACATCACAAAATACCCTGGTGTGAAGGGCCTCGAGTCGAATGTTTTCGTTCGGATTTGGCATGATATTTACCATCGCTGATGTGATAATTTCGCGCACGACTGGGGGCCGCGTTGAAATACCCCAAAAGTCCGCTTGTGTATCATGAACCAACTTGTTGACCCAGTTTTCGCCGGCCGAGCCGGCAAAAGGGCCTTCATGCTGGTTGCGATAATGCTCTGTTCTTCCATCGCGCCAATGATGGCGCTTCCTGGTGTTTCGGCTCACGAGTCGACCATCGATACCATTTGGCCTAAGTCCGGGAGCAACGATACTGGATGGGTTCAACTGGATGCTGTGATGGGACAATCATTCCAAGCCACAGCACCTTGGACCCTTGAGTTCGCACCAGGCGCAGACCTATCGAATGTTTCATTCCAAGTCCGAGTCAATGGAAGTGATGGTTTGATGATTGAAGAGCCACTGTTGGTAGCAAGCGATATTGGAATCAGTCTCCTCGACTGGCGAGGTCTTGGCATGCTTGGTTCAGCTGATTCATTCGTCGGTGCGAATCCTCACAACGGACGCCTATCGCCAAACAGCGACTCTGGCGCAACGTGGACCCTCCCCTCGGATGCTGAGATTACCGACCTCGTGATCGAAGCATTGGCTCCTGTTGATCCCGCAGTTTCATTCGAACCGATTCAATTGGACCTCGGTGCCAATGCCATCCACCCAGATGACGGAAGGATGTATTTGGCAGTCAACGATGATGTGATCATACTCGATTACAACAACGACCCGACAATCATCGACATGATCGAATTTGAGAGCGATGTGCTCGATATGGAGATTGATGCAACAAACAACCTCATCCATTTCCTGACCGCTGAAGATGGATTTACCGCCCTCTCGCTTGTTGACAGCAGCGCTCAGGTCGTCCTACCAAACGCATCTAGCCCCGCATTTGTTGACTTTGATCAATTCCAGATTACCAGCACAGGCGACGTCTATGCTGCAAATGAAGAAGGGGTGTCACTTTGGAACGGAGCCGCTTGGGTGAGCGTCGCAACAACGGATTCACCCAATGAGGCAATATCCATGATTGAATTGAATGGCATCCTCTACACCTCGATTGACGACACTGGCGTTAGCCGCTATGACTTGAGCACGGGCCAATCCCTCTCAACCTGGTCAACAGCCAACAGCCTTCACTCGGATGAAGTCACTCAACTCATGGTCTCAGGAAATCAACTCCTGATGGCCTCATCGGATGCAGGCTTGGCTCGTTATGATTGGAGTTCTGGATTCTGGCTCTCGACTTGGAACAGTGGCAACTGGCTGGCCAGTGACGATGTCGCTGGGCTTGCACAATCTGGGAACACACTCTACATCCTCAACGGTGATTCACTTCACACTTACAACACGGCGAGCAATGTATTCTCAGGATCCCAATCCATCGAAGATTTCGGTCTGACAAGTGAAGGACAAAAGTTGATTCTATGGCCAACTTCGGGAGCCCGTTCCCCGGGTTCTGAACTCATGCTCCTCAGCGATGGGAACGGTGCATTGGTGGAACTTACGCCGGGCTCAACCCCCCTCAACACGGGTGTTTTGTTGCTCGGCAGCGGCCCGACGACCGAACAAATGATCGACGCCACTGAACTTGATGGCGTGCTGTTTGTGGCCACTGACGACCAGTACCTGAACAGATTTGACACCCAAACTTCGCGCTGGATTGAGCCGGTGTTCATTGGAGCTGACATCAACCGGTTGAGCAACGATGGCATTCACGTCTACATCGCCGCCGACAACGGGGCTCATCAAATGCACAACAATGGAACTGTCCTCCAAACGTGGGACACGACAAACACGGCGCTCTCAAGCAACGAAGTTACCGTCGTCCAATCGGACGGTTCAACCGTCGTTGTGCTCAACGAGTTTTACAGCGAATTTTTGGCCATTAACCTCACAGGGTCTCAACCAGTTGTGTTCGAAAGCATCGTGTTGGATACAGGCTCGGTCACCGATGCCGCTCTCCACAATGGAGTGGCATATGTAGGAACCCAAAACGACGGGCTGCTCCGTTATCACATCGTGAACGATACTTGGCTCACGCCCTGGATTTCGACTGGCGTCAATGGGGCAAACGAGGTACCAGTGGCGGTTGTTGGTGACATCCTGTACTTCGGAATCCCCGGATATGGAGTTGCACGGAAAGATTTGTCCACTGGCGAATTGATGGCACCGCTCACAGCGGCTGGCCAACAAAGCAACGGTGTCCTACCCAGCGACAACATCTACGCTCTCGAATCCGACGGTGCTAACCTCTACATCGGAACACAACAAGGTGCAAGCCGATGGGACGGAAACCAAATGACGACGTTCGGCCAAGGTTCCTCTTGGGACAAACGCCCTCAACAATTTTACGACTTCGTAGCCATTTCTAGCATCTCTGGTGGCAGCCTCTACGCTGGCACCAACATCGGCGTATGCAAGTACAGCATTGCTACATTGGGGATCAACGAATGCCTCAACGTATACGACGGTATGCCGAATTGGGCGACCTACTCGATTGGAGCAGGCCTCTCGAACTCATACCTCTTCGGAGGGACGAATTCTGGCGTTGGCATCATCACCACCTCGCCCTTTGAAGTGGTCGGTGAGTGGACCGCTGGAGAACAAACAAACAACGCCCCTGTCGTGGTGATTGGAGATGTGGCGTTCATTGCTTTGGATGGCATTGGTATCGCTCGGTATGACCTCACTAACGACGAATGGCTCACCCTGTGGACCGATGACAATGTACTCGATGATGGAAATGAGGATGCGACCGCAATCTCGGCCGATATCAATCCAAATTACATTTGGATTGGAGGCGCTGATGGATTCCAATTGCTCAACGCTACGACAGGAGTCGAAGTGTATGACATCGAAAAATCAAGCAGCCTGTTTGCTGGAAATGGTGACCCTCTTGATATGATTCTCAAAGGCAATGTCATGTACTACCATGACGGAGCCAGCAGCGATAATCTGTATCGGTTTGATGCTCAAAATTTCACTTCCCTTCCTGCCCTTGATGCTGGCGCACAGGTGGGCCAGAACAACGGCGATGTCAATGGAATGAACCTTATTGGCGACATCATCATGATCAGCGTAGCCTCTCAAAATTGGTGGCAGGTTGATGGCTCTGGTGGCATCGCACAATTCAACACAAGCAACGGTTCGTGGGGCGAAAACATTCTGCCAATTGGGCAAGTTGACCGCGTGACAGCTTACCAATCTTCAACAGGAAACATGTGGGTTTCATGGGGCGAAAATTCCCTCCAATACATGGCCGCTAATGGGACACTGCTCGGTGAATGGGACGATGATGACTTTGAGTTCCCAATCCGTGAGATCATCGAATACAACGGCGAAGTGATGTTTGCAACCGAGGATGGTGTCGCACGGTACAATGAATCTGCAGGTCAATGGTTGTCCGAATGGACCCCTGGCTCCGGCCTACCAAGTGATGCTGGCGACCAAATCTACGAGTTGTGGACCGACGGCACAGACTTGGTTGTTGGCAGCGGTGAAGTGAGTCAATTCGGCCAGTTCAGAAATGGCGCCATTTCCCATTGGGATGGCGCAACATGGAATAATTACGAAACCGGATCCAACGGATTGCCAAATGGTTACCCGATTACGATGACCGAGTGTGCGGGCATTGTCCACATTGGCATTTACGCAAACAATGGAGGCGTAGCCCGATTTGACATGGCAAATGATTCCTTCTTGACCACCTTTAGAGAAGCCGACTGGAACGAGAATTATGGCGAAGTGTCTGGTGTCGCTTGTGACAGCGCAGACACCCTCTATGTGGCCTTCTATGAAGATGAAGCAGACGTCAAGAAGTACAGTTACACCACCAATACGTGGCTCAACCCAATCACCACAGCAAACCACAACTTACCGAGCGATCGTATTTGGTGGGACGCTATTGATTATTCCAACAACATGCTTGTGCTGGGCCATGGCATCGGTACGAGCGGGGACAATGTCATCGGAGGAGGCTACAGCGTTGTTGCAACATCTGGCGGCTCCACTGCACAAGTGGCCTTCAACGGACAAGGCTCTTCGGTTACTTCCTTCCAATGGCTCACCAATGAGTGGTTGGTCGGACAAGCTGGTGGTTCATCTGGATACAGCCATGTCGACACCATCAGTTCGCTGGGGCAAAACACGTTGCTGGACTTCCCAGGGCTTGTAAGCGGTCAAGTGACCAGCATGGCCGGCAATGCAACGCACCTATGGATCTCAACTCAAGGCGCGAACCAAGGGTTCGGACAAGGCGGCTCGGCAGGCGCTGGATTGCTTCAGGGCGAGCGACAAGCCGATGGAACGATGGATTGGCAGCAAGGATGGACAATGATTGCAAACACTGTGGTCAAAGACATGGAACTCATGGGCACTGACCTTTACATCACGACAACACCGACAGGGCTCTACAAACTCGACACGTTAACCGGCGTACTCAGTCGAGTCGGCGGTGCTTTGCACAACAACATGGATGGGCTTTTCGCCTATGGAAACACCTTCGTCATCGGATTGCAAGGTAGTTCAGGTTCAGCAGCTGGAGTCCAGGTGTACGACCCGAACACAGGCTTCGGAAACGGGAGATTGCTTGGCGGCCTGCCCTCAAACAACATCAACGCATTCACTGAATCCTCAACCATGCTCTACATCGCAACCAATGGAGGGATTGGGCGATGGGACTACGCACTATCGGATTGGGCAAACCCGCTTACAACAAGCGATGGGCTACCAACAAATGTAGTCGAGGACGTTCAGATCATCGGAACCGACCTCTGGATTGCTACAGCAGCGGGTGTCGTCAAAATGGACACGCTCACCAACGCAACAACCCTCTATTCGAGTGGCACGGGCCTCATGGCAACCTCGGCACAATCCTTGACCACTGCCGTCACCACCACTGTTGTCAATGGCACGTCATCAACTTCCACTTCCCTCTTCATCGGCCACGATGGTGCGGGATCTGAACGGCCTGGTGTCACCAGCGTCGACGCTTCGACAAACGCCGTCATCTGGCATAAATTCGATCAACTGTCCTCGAACACTGTTGATGCTTTGGCTGCAGACTGGTGGGGCTTGCATATTGCAACCGACATCGGTCCAATGACGCATTACAATGGACAATCCAATCAATTTGAAGATGGGGCTCCGTCTTTCCAAGTTGCTGGGTGGCCCATACAGAAGATGGTCAGTGATGGCGATCATGTCCTTGCCATTGGTGAAAATGGCGCCTCAATTCTGAGCGCTCGCACACCAACACATGCAACCCTCAAGATGTTCCAAGGCCCTGGAATGACAGGCGGTACAATCACAACCGACGCCATCTGGCTGACTACGAGTGACAACGGCTTGTTTGGCTTTGAAAACAACGCACAGTACGCCGAAATGGAACGGTTCTCACTCCGCAAGGCCGATCCACTAAGCGTTGGATTCAATCTTCAATCCCTTGACATCAGCGACATGACGCACCCCGGCATGCCAATCACATTGGCAGACGCTTCCAACACCGTTCCTCTCGATCCAACGTTCGGCGTTGAAGGCACAAACGGAATCATGTTCCAAACGGTGCCGTTGGCGTTCACTTCTCCGGTAAACAACGCAGCAACATGGGCGAAATCTGTTAGCCTGAAGTACAACGCAACCATTGAACTCAACAACAATCCAGATTTCGAAACCACCATGCAAATGGCTGTTGATAACGGCGTCATCGTCAACGGAACTCAATTCCTCCAACTGACACTCCGCTCACCGTCAAATGGTTCAATGCATGTTCGTCTGATCTACGATTACATCAAGGTCGAAACACCAATTGAACTTACTGATTTAGTTGATCGCGCTGACGATGGCGGTGGCGCATTGCTCGCCGATTGGAGCCTTGTTCACGATGACGACTTTGCACGTTACCTGATTTATGTCAACGAAGGCCCATTCATTGTGGGTGGAATGATTGATGACTTCGATTTAACGAACAGGCAAATCGACAAGGCCATTTCCCTTCACAGCCGCCTGTCGAGCGAAATCACCACTGCAAACGGTGTACCACTGGTCGATGGGACAGACTACTACGCAATCGTCGTTGTCGAATATGACGATGGTCGCTTGGGCACCCCATCAGCGGAGCTCGGCCCCGCCTCACCAAGTGACGAAGTACCTCTACCGCCAATTTGGGCGAACGCTGGACCTCACGAAGGTGGCGAAGATGGCGATCTCGATGTCGAATGGGCACGATGCACAAGCCTCGACTTAGCTCAAACCAACATCTACACTTCCACTCAACCAATGACCGATGTGTTGGGCCTTACACCTGAATCTGAAGTCATGAAGATGGAAGGAAATTCGACGGTGCTCGCACTTGAACCAGGCCAGCCGTATTGGCTCGGCCTCACGTGTGTCGACGAAGCTGGGCAAGAAGACTTGTCGAACGCTCTCATCGTTGGACCATTCGTTCCAACCGGTGGCTTGAACGACAACACGGCTCCACCAAAGATGGAAAACGTTGCAGCCATTGACACACCTGACGATGACGGTGGACGAATCACCGTTTCATGGGATGTAAACCCGGCAGAGGACTGCACTTTCTACGCTGTCTTCATGCGCCTATGGGAAGATGCTGATGCCGAGAATGAGCAAATGTTATTCACAGAATTCGGATTTTCCCAGGCTAAGATCATCAACGACTGTTCTGAAGAATCAACGATCGTCACAAGCATTGACGGAGTTGCACTCCAAGACGGGCAGATGTACTATGTTGGCGTCGTGGCTTACGATGATTGGTTGAACGTCAACTTCGAAGATGTCGATCTGATCAACGTCACACCGCTCCGTAACACCGCTGGAAGCGGCACGACCCCAAGCCGAATCACCACGGTTCAGGCCTTCGATCATCCAGAAGATGACGGAACTGCAATCGATGTTCTGTGGTCCATCTCTGATGCGGACGACTTCTCACATTACACGGTGTGGGCCGCAGATCAACCCCTCACAGACCTCTCGGCTGCATGGGCTGCATTTGGCGAAAACTCGGACCTTTGTGGATGCCTGAAAATCAACAAGCAATGGGTCGATGAAGAGTTTAATCCAATCGAGGTTACCATCTCATCTGCCCTTTATGGTGGCCAAGGTAACCTGATGGACATCACCCAGACGACGCCGCAACCAATTCGGCCCAACATCGAACTCTATGTTGTCGTGACCGTTCATGACCTCGCTGGCAATGTGTACCTCACGGACTTGGTTCAAGCAACAGTCACTCCAATCGATAACGAACAAGACGTTGAGGCTCCTGCTCGTCTTGAAGCGATTGATTTGTTCGACCGTCCAAACGATGATGGCAGCGCACTGATGCTTGAATTTAATTTGAGCACAGCAAGCGATGTTGGATCCTACGAAGTCTACGCCGCAACATGGTCGTTCACGAGCGTCGGACCAGGAACACTTGGCCCAAGCACACCAGTTGCCATACTCGAACGAGCTCCAACCCTCCCGCTCACCATTGACTTGGTTGCCGGTGACACACCAGTCATACCGGGCCAAGAAATTTGGGCTGTTGTTGTGGTACGGGACACCTCTGATAACGCATTCACCTCCGACCTCGTGACCGTGTCTTCACAATCGGTTGACGATGGCGTTGATGCAAAGGGCGATTACTTGCCGGATGTGGGTGGCATCGCCCTTACTTGGGTTGATGAAACCAATATTTTGGTGACATGGACGCTTTCACAGAATGAAGACATTGAAGGCTACAACATCTACATCGCTGAAGAAGAATATTCGACGACCTTGGAAGCGACTTGGTTGGCTGGAGTGAAGCAATCAAACTCCTTCTTGATCACATCTGATTCCTTCGGAGACCTCACCAACGCCACGGCCTGGTATGTGGCCGTGAGCGCGGAAGACGACCTGTTTGAGAAACAAGCCGTTTCACCCGTTATGCTGGATGCTTTCAACGCTGTTGGAAGTGGAAATATTGGCGAAGAAGGTGCCAACGATGGCGCTGAGTTCTCATCGCTTTTGACCACTCCGAACATGCTTGCTGCAGGCTTGTTCCTAACAGCTGTGATCCTCTTTGTCGCCGTGATTCGATCCCGTGGAAATCAGCGTGGTCGTTCCAAATCATGGGAACTTCAAGAAGCAACTTGGGGTATTCAAGACGACCAGGGATGGAGTGATGCTGATTCAACTGCACCACCTGCACCACCTGCGCCGCCAACCACCGCAGCACAACCAGCTGCCGTAGCGGCACCTGCAACCAACATGTACGCTCAACCAGCAGGCCAGCAGGACATCTATGGAAGGACACAATACCAGGCAAACCAGCCTGTCATGCAGCCAGTTCAGAACAACAACCTGTTGAACGATCTGGGTGTAGGAAATGCGCCAGCTCAACCAGCGAAGACCATTGACACATCCTTCTTGGATGACTTGCTCTGAGGATGAAGGATGCCGGAATCAATTGAGTCGAACCCACGTGACAGCGTGTTCACCACCATTGTCTGGGACCAAGGCAGCCACCTCGCAGACTTTGGCCCTCAGTTGAAACGAATGGAGCAGCATGCCCGTCGCTTACGAATTCCATGGCCTGATGACATGGGCCAAGATTTTGCCAAGGTTTGGCAAAAGAGCGTGAAGCATCAAGTTTCATCGCACCCATGCACGCCTCTCGGGTTGATTCGAGTTCAATTAACGCGCACTGGTGACCTTTCCGTCGAGGCACGAACGTTTGATTTGCGAAATGAAGGCGTTGAGGCAATCACCCTTCCAGCCCCGCGTTGGTCGCCTAAAGTTAATGGAACAAAACATGGCGATTGGCAGCCTTATCGCGAGGCAAGTAAAATTGCTGATTCCAAAGGAGCAGACCTTGCACTCTTAATCCACGACTTTGCAGTGGTGGATGCGGATCGTGCCACACCTGTTGTTTTTGATGAGGATGGAACTGCTTGGCTCGCAGAAAGAAGTGAAGGTGGTGTTTCGAGCATCACCGCCGAAGCCTTAGCGCCGATGTTGGAAAGTGAAGGGATCCCCGTCCATCGAGGAAGGCTCAATGAACGGCTCATCGCAAGGGCGTTGGAAGTTGTCGCTTTGGGCAGTGGCATTGGAGCAGCAAGAATCGAATCAATCGATGGAGAAGCTGTTGGTGAAGAACGCGGCTTCACTGAGAAATGTCAAACCTTACTGACCCAACACTATGAAAACGACAACGCTTGGAGTCATGTGGGGGCGTGACCATCGAAGAGCGTACGTTGGCCCTCATGCACCATCTTGAACGAGCTGGACTGGTTGGTCCATCTGCGATTAAGTACGGCGGTCCTGATGAAGTGGTTCTCCTTTCAGGTGGTCCTGCTTCGCACCTGTCAACACACTCAATGTTCTCTGGACCCTCTTCCCGACGGTTCATTGTTCGTCAGCCCTCGATTGATCCTGCACCACCTCACAAGCCAAGCGAAGGAGAAACACTCCTCGCCCAACAATCGGTCCAATTGGTCGGACGAATCGAAGAATGGAAGCATGGCTGTTGGTACCACGCGACATCGATTTTTGACGAGACTCTTGCAGGATTGTTGGGGAAACTGAAAGGATTCTCCAATTCAAAAACCTTCACCGAACTTCCAGCAAATGAACTACCACAACGACCATTTTGGGCGGGAAGCCTCGCGTACGACCTCGTCCAATGGACGCAACCACTTGCATTACAACACCCGCCAAAAGAAGGCAGCATCCTCTGTGTGCTGTGGTTGGTTGAGCGCTTTGTTGTCGAAACCCGAGCAACGGGTCAAACCGAGGCCTTTGCAGTGGAAGGCGATGATTGGGCAGAGCGTGTCAATGCCCTGAAAGAAACCGCCTCCGAATGGCACCCTCCGTCACATCACACCAACCCTCACCCTGAGGTCTCCAGCATGTCCGATGCTGAACACGAACAAGGGATTGAAACAATCCGAAAGAGCATTGCTGCGGGCCAACTCTACCAAGTGAACCTTGGAAGATGGTGGGAGGGACTACTCAATGAGCACCCAAGAACCATTTTTGAGCGTCTGTGCCATACCAACCCAGCGCCATTCTCCGCATACCTTCATTCAGATGATCTTGGGCTTGCTTTGGTAAGTTCGTCTCCAGAATTGTTGCTCCGGTCGGACGGAAAAAGATTGAAAACGTCACCAATCAAAGGCACTCGGCCTCGTGGAGCGACTGCTGAACAAGAAAAGGAACTGCGCTTTGAGATGCTCAATGACGAAAAGGAGCGTGCTGAACATCGAATGCTTGTCGACCTTATGCGCAATGATTTGGGCTCTGTATGCGCTGTTGGTTCCATCAAAGTCGAGCGGTTTGACGTGGAGGCTTATGCCACTGTTCAACACCTCGTGTCCCAAGTGACTGGAAATTTATCCGAAGGTGTGACCTCACTCGACGCTTTGCAAGCAGTGTTCCCGGGTGGCAGCATCACCGGATGTCCACGCACTGTTGTCTGTGCCACCATCGATGAACTTGAAGCGCGACCCCGTTCATTCTGGACTGGGTCCATCGGCTGGTTTGATGCCCATTCAGGTGCATCTGCCTGGAACATTTTGATTCGAACATTGATTGCACACAAAACCAAGAAGCAGTGGCATGGTGCAATTGCAGCAGGCGGCGGGATCACCATTGGCTCATCCCCCACCAATGAAGTTGAAGAAGCAAAATGGAAAGCTGCCGCACTTCGAACAGCTTGCGGATGGGATGCACAAAAGATTGGAGACCTTCCCCAAGGCCGATTAGAAATTCATGCACTTGAGCCAGAACCTGTGCCCACACTTGTGGAAGAAGGACGCATTTACCCAGATACTGAAGAGCTGGAATTGGAACAGTGCGTGCTGTTGATCGATAACCTTGATTCGTTTACTCAGAACATCGCTCACGCTATTGCAGGCCTCGGCCACACCGTTGTGATTCATCAATCACGATCGGCCATCGAACACACAGCCACAGAAGCAGAAGTGTTTGCATCCCTTGTCCAACGGCTAAACCCGACCCATGTCATCCTCGGGCCAGGGCCCGGTGAACCAAGCGACTCACCCCTCACCCTCGAGATTGCAAACCAAGCGGTTAGCGGACGTCTCAGCCTGCCAATCTTGGGCATCTGCCTCGGGCATCAAGCCCTCGGTGTCGCTGCGGGTATGGAACTGATCCAAGTCCCTTCAGGCCCCGTGCATGGCTCACCTCGAGCGACAAGGCACGAACAAACTCATGTTTTCGAAGGGCTTGATTCACCACATCCCTTTGCATTGTACAACTCACTGGTTCTCGTGAACAAAGGTGGTTCCACTTGGGTTGAAACTGCGCACCTCGAATCAACAGGAGACATCATGGGGATTCGTCATGAAAAAGACATGGTCTTCGGGGTTCAATTCCATCCAGAGTCTGTTGGCTCTCCAAATGGAATCAAAGTGCTGCGTAATTTCCTCAAGATGAGAGCGGATGCTTGAAGAATCTTGAGTGTGTGGGACGGTTTGAGGGAAGACCATGCCAACCTGCCGTCATTGCTCGAGCACCTATCCCCGTGAGCAGTTCATTCATGGAAATGGCCCAATGAGCCAAGTCTGTGTTCGCTGCGGAGTTGAGAAAGGTTTGGTGTCCAAAGAGGATGCTGCAAACATGTTTGACAGCGGTACCGGAAGCGCTCGTCTTCAAATCATGGCTCGAAGGTACAGCATCTTCCTCTACATCCCTTTGCTGTGGACCCTTTGGATCATGGTGCTCAAGGATGTTCAGCCATGGGGCTTCTACTTCCTCCTCCTCTTCCTCGTCTTGACCTTGATCACACCTGTTTGGTTCATCTACCGTGGTGGCCAATATTCGGGAGACATGGCACGGCTTACGCCTGCTTATGAGCGACCAAAAGGCCACTGATCACGATTTAGCGTGTATCTTCAACACATCACCGTCTTGAAGTTCATAATCTGAGCCAACAACTCGGCGACTTCGTCCGTCAACACCGCGAATAAATCCGTCACCGAGGTCACTGTGTACCTTGTATGCAAGGGCCTTTGCTAAGATTGCAGATGGAACGACGAAGGCATCGGGGAGAATTTTCCCATCACCATCCGTCCATCGTGCTTCGTCTTGGACGGGGTACACAACAATGTGGTCCAGTTCGTCGAACAACACGGTGTCAAGCACGGTAGCCACGCCTGTTCCTTGATTGGAGTGAAGGCGTTCTTGCATGTGATCTAAGGCTTTGAGTTGGGCATCATTCAATGAAGAGGCGTCAGTAAACGCAAACCCACTCGAACCAGGAACATAGGCGATCAGTTCCGCACCTGCTGCACGTCGCAGACCGAGTTCAACATCGGCCATGCAGGGCACGATGATGCCATTCGCCACCACGCCGTCTAACACACCCGCAGGAGCGACATCAAATTTGTTCGCAGCGATATGAATTGGGAACAACGCCTTTCGCAAATGGACGGCAAGGGAAGCGATGACTGATCCATTCCAATCCCAAGGGGAGCCCAGTTCAGTTTGCTCTGAGCGAAATGCTTCATGTGCGAGAGTGACCGATTGAAGGGTTGCTCCAAGCCCTGTCAGCCGTTCATGGATGAAGGAAACCAATCCTTTGTCGCCTTCTGCTTGCACGCGTCGGACGCCTCGAACCCACCCATCGCTCAGCAGACCTGCAATCCAAGCATCAAGTTCGAAGCCAAGGAATTCAATTTCTTCATTCACCCTCGAGCGAGCGATTTCAACCGTCTGGTTCAATCCCTGGGGGTTGCCTTCAAGATCGGTGCTGCCTGCTGCATCCACCACCTGAATCAGAGCGTTGCAGTTGGCAAGGTCGGCCAAGAAGGCATTGCCACGCCCACGGCCCTCACTCGCACCGGGAACCAGGCCCGCAATATCGACGAGGAAACAAGGTACAAGTCGGCGGTGGCCGACGCATGAACCAGTACGAGGTTCGCACAAGCTGCCTTCCCTCGCATCGTCATCTGCAACGGGGTCAAGCCTTCCTTCAGCTTCCAGTTTCGCTCGAAGGTCCTTGCAGGGGCATGGAAGGCGAGCTGCAACAAAGGCGACACCGACGTTTGGTTCAATGGTACAGAAGGGGTAATTCGCAATGTCGACTTTGGCTAAAGTAGCAGCACTGAAGAATGTTGATTTGCCAACATTTGGTTTGCCAACAAGGCCGATTCGCACCTTGTTCACATCCACGTTTAACGAGATCACTCTTCTTCTGAACTGCCTTGACTTGCTTGGATCTTCATCAAAGCTATCTGGAGTTCTGGGAGGTTGAGCTTTCCATCACCATCAAGATCCATTGCTTCAAGCAATGCACCCATTTCCCATGGAGGAAGGTTGGCGATCTCTGCTCCCTTCAACGCTTTTTGGAATTCATAGCCATCAACGGTCCCTGAGCCATCCAAGTCAATGGATTTGAAGAATTGAGCAAGGGTCAGGTCAGATTTGGCGAGGTAATCTGCAAGCATGACGAGTTCTTGCGCTGATTCTTTTCCATCGTCTGGGAATTCTGTCACTTCGTCGTTGTGCAAATGGGCGCCAACGGCAATGATGGTCGATCCCGATTCTTCTTCCGTGTGGCCGATGTTGAGTTGAGTGTCGATACCGACGCCACGGCCCAGAAGGGTGCGGATGGTCGTTGTTCCTTCCACAAGTGTGTAGGCATTAATGTCGCTCAATGTGGTTGATTCCTCGGCATCTGCATTGCTTCGGTTTCCGGTCCGAATCATGATCAAAGCAGCCATGATGGCAGCAAGAGCGCAGAGGTAGAACAGAGCAGAGGATACCAGAAGGAAGCCGCCACTCGATGGAACGGCGTCTTCAACGCCAGAGTTGACCACGGCCTGGGTGGTGAAATCTCCCATCAGGCGAACGATGGTTGATGTGGCTCCACCAATCAAAGTGAACCAAACAGCGAGTTGGGCGTTCGAGGGGTTTGCAAGTTGCTTGCGAGCAGCCAGTGGGTAGGCTGTGAAGATGCTTGCAAGCATCATAAGACCGCCAACAGTGTACATGAATCCTTGATCCACAGTTTCAGCCATGGTGCCAAGGTTACCGAGGCCGACGAAGACATCCATGCCGGTGAAGTACCCGCCAACGGCGAACACTGGCAAGAGGAGCATGGCTCCTGTTGCTGCAAATGCACCTGGACTCTTGACAATTGCTTCTGCATTGGATTTTGCTGTGATCAGGAGGTTGAACGAACCTGCAAGGATTGGCAGTAAGCCAAGGGTGAGCAGGATTGCACCGAGGTTTTGGAGCAACTCAGCGCTTGAAGCAGCCGCCATGTAGAACGGTGGAACGGTGAGGAAGAGCAAGACCATGTTGACCTTGAGCAGGGATTCGGACCAAACAGGCGTGCCTGTTGTGTACGGGATGATGTGGTATGCAAGTCCAAACATGAGGGCGAGTGGTACCCATCCGGTGACCACGTGTTCAGCCATCCAAACCGTCTGCGAAGAACCAGCAAGTTCACCAAAGAAGGCCATCATTCCACCTGCAATCTTAGCCACAAGGGCGAGAACGAGGAACCAGGTCGTTGGCGTAAGGTTCTCTGAATCACGGTTTGCAACGGTGATCAAAACGTTGATCAAAATCGCAGCGTGGAGCAGACCTCCAAGGACATAGGAAGACAGGTTGGTAACATTCTCAATGATGCCAGCCTCGTTATCCAAGGACACGAAGGAGAGAAGCGCTGGTAACAAGAGGTAGGCTACTGTTGATACTGTCAACAGCAAAGCGACCATGGATGCGCTCTTTTCACTGGCCAATCGGCCTTTTGCAGTTCGGGAAACCGCAACAAGAGCGCCACCGACGAGCATGTAATTGAGCGCCGTCATAAAGAAGACATTCGAGTACGTGGTGAGCATCGAACCGTCGTCGTACGACCAGCCAATGCTGGCAAGGGAATCCAATGCAGCACCGTCATAACTGTGCCATAGGCCGAGGAAAGAAGCAATGGCTGCAAACAAAAACCAAACCATACCGAATCGGATCCATGTTTTGCTTCCACTTCCTGCTTCGTCATTGAACAGGTCAATGAGACCGGCTGGGGCTTTGTTAAGCAAGAATAGACCGATTTGTTGCAAGGGGGCACTCATGCCACCGATGCCTTTGACGAGGTAATTTGCTGTCAGCGCAAGGATGACAAGCAAAAGGCCGGAAGTAATGAAGACGGTTTCCATACATCACACCTCCTAATCGACGATAACCTCTGCTAAAACCGATGCAACAATCGCACCTAGGCCAATCAAGAGCCCAATGAGGTAGTACCAGATGCCACTGCCGCCGAGATTACCGATCAATGGCACGAGTTCGCCGAGGAGAGGGATGTTATCCCATCCAAAGACATTTGAGAACAGAGCGAGCATGCCGATGACGCCCACAAAGAGGAGGGTCAAAAGAATACGACTGGAAGCCGGTTCGCCGGTTCCAACGGTTACATCAGGGAGACTGGTTGCGTTTGTCATGAGGTTCACCCGAACACGACCCCAAAGGGGACATTCCGCCCACTCGTACAGCAGTCATAAAGATTCACACCCCGCAAAGAGGGATACGAGGGATTACTGGGAACCAATCAAGGCGCCCGGAGAGCGTTCAATAGGTTGCCTCGGCGGGGTTTAGAAATGCCCAATGGTGTCGGCAATGCGTGCTCCAGAGCGACTTCTTCAGCCCATGCTTTTTGACAATCACACGCAAGTCCATCAAACTCTTGAATATCGCCTGAAACTGCATAGCGTTCGATTGCAGCAACAACATGTGAGTCGCAAGCACCACAATTGTGTGCACCGCGAACCCTTCCGCCTGCTGTTGGGTGGACGATGAGCCGACTCACTTGGCCGGCGCCTCCGTTTCCAGTCCCTTGAGGATGAATGGTTGGGTGAGCTCTGGTGATCATTTCAACAAGTGACCACAACCAAGGTGGCCGATACTCGTTGTGCCTGTGCAATCGGTCGATGATTGTCCCTCGTTGAATGTTCATTGGATTCACTGAAATCTCATCGCTTCGGTCTGCAACGGCTTCAATCCACTTAACGCCGTGCAACAACGCATCTGCTTCGTTCATGAATGGAGGTTTGAACATCAGGTATGTCTTCACACGAATCTTGTATTTTTGGAGGTTTGTCACCGCACGGTCCCACGATTTGGTGGTGAATCCTTTGTTGACGTGGAACCTCAGCACCTCATCATCATACGCTTCGAGGCCAATTGCAACAGCAAAACTGGTGTTGATCGAAGTTGCCCATTCGAGCTTCTCTTCCGTTAGTTGCTCACAGCGAGATTCAACGATCAGCTCCTTGCCGAGTTCTTGGCAATCACGAAGCACGGTTTCTTGGAATGGGACGGGGATCTCTCGGTCTTCGAGCAGTGAGCCACTGGTGTAGACCTTGACCATGCCATGGTCCTTAAAATCATCAAATTTGTTTTTTGCATAAGCCCATTGAGCGTGCAAATCTTCGTTGGTTACATCGTCCCGTGTGTCGTTGAAATAACCGCAAAAAGTACAGCCGCTCGACCACCACCAATGGCAACCCTTGGTGCGCAAAATGACGGTTACTGCGCTGGTTGGTGTGCCATCTGCAAGCGTTTCTGGAGTGAAGTACACAGTGGCAGGTTCATTGGCATCCCAGGACTGTTGTCTGGCCTTTGCCCAGGGCGTGTTGGCAGGGGCTTTGACCAGGTCGTGAATGCGAGCGCCTTTGTTGCCTTCGCCGACCAATGTGAGTGATTTGTGATTCGACATCGAAGTCCCCCTTGATTCAACTGGCTGGTCAAGTGTGTTTCAATCCACCGACGCGGCTCAAGCCTTCGGGTGAAACAAAATTGAAGACCCTGCTTGGACAAACTGGCCCTTTGGATGCTGTGAATCGTTCATCTCGGCTGAGATCAATGAGGATGTGAACGCCTGAGCAGGAACCCGTACATCGACACGAGAGCCGAGGCGAATCATTCCGTACCTTTGGCCGCGTCTCATTTCGTCTCCGATGCCTTGCCAAGGTATGATTGTGCGAGCGAGGGCCCCTGAAATCTGAGTCACTTCGATTCGAACGCCATCGTCGTTCAGGAACACGGTTCGCACCCGTTCATTGTATTCGCTTTCTTTTTTGTAAGCAGCGAGAAATGGTCCGCGCTTCAAACCCTTTCCAGTCCGATGCTCCATGTGTTCAATGGTTGAAGCCATTGGAGCACGGTTGACGTGTACGTCGAGCGGTGACATAAACACGGCAATTCGAACCACATCGTTGGGATCTTCATCGCCCGAGGCCACTGCTTCGAACCGTTGTTCGGTGGCGAAGGAGAGGGGGTTCTTGCATGGGCCGGGGGTCCAATCCCCACTCAGTGCATCGCTTTCTATGAGGCCAGATTCCTGTTCCGTTTTCGAAGGACGGCGTCCTGTGGCCCGCTCCCGACGAATGAACATGACATGCCCGTCGGCTGGAGAAACTAAGATTCCGGATGCTTTTGGAATTGGACGGTCTGGATCGCGCCAAAAGTTGACGAAAAAGGCCGATGCCATCAGGCACAGGATGCCGAAAAGGGGGATCAACCCACTCAACGGATCAATGAGTGAACCAACGATGATGGAACTCACGCCCATCATGAACGTGATGAGCACCGGCGCATGGCCGCCATGGGCCAGCCCAGTCATTGGAAAGCCTCACTCTGCCCAGGGGTCGTCACCGTCGGACCAACCTTCAGGAGATGCCGCTTTGGCTTCCACGTCGGTGGCTTTGGATGGTTCCTCTGCTGGTGCTTCTTCGCTGGTGTCCGGAGTGGCCTCGTCAAGAGGTTCTTCGACTTCTTCCTCGCCAACGACTTCAACGGTGGCTGAATCGGTTTCAGTGGAGATTTGTTCTGCTTTTTCGATGGTCATGTCGGCTGCTCGTGCATCGACCATGTCGTCCATTCGCTCAGTGAACGCACGGGACATGTGCTGTGATTTGCGCTCGGCTTCAACAGCTCGCTCAATCATCTCATAGCGTTCCTTGATGGCCTTGTTGAGGTCTTCGAAGATTTGCATGTGGCCGACGTACCAGTCGTCACGAGCCTTCATTTCTGAAACGGCGAGGCGGAGATCGTTATCGAGTTCTTCTGCAATTCCGAACACCTTACCGAGGCGATCTTTTTCACGGGAATATTTCTCTTCCATCTTTTCGAGTTCTGGCTTGAGGTGTTCGACCTGCTTTCCTGCCTTCACTGCACGAAGTTCAAGTTCTCGAACCCGGATTTCACGCTCATTGAGGAGCGCTTCTTGGGTTTCTTTTTCGATTTCACGTTCAATGATTTCCTTTTCGAGGACTTCATTTTCAGTTCGTGAATCAAAAAGGTCCTTTTCTACAGCTTCATACGCTGCAAACAACTTCTGAAGACGGTCCGTCTCAGTCGAGAGTTGTTCCTCAAGTTGCTGGATTCGAATCTCTGGCGTGACGGTCCCTTCTTCTGTCATGGTTTCACCGGGAGGCAAGCCTCCATGCGAGTCCACCTAACTCCACCCTATCAAGCCGACGCCTAAACGACCCCGTAAATTGCCTTGAACGCGAGCGTCGGTCATTCGCAGAGGGCGTTTGTTGCAGAAACGAGTTCGCGAGCAATGCTTACTTCACCCATTGAGTGTCCGGCATCGGGCACCATAACCAAGCGGCTGTTTGGCAAGGCTTTGTGCAATTCCCAGGCACTCCGCGCAGGGCAAACCACATCATACCGGCCTTGTACAATCACTGTAGGGATGTGTTCAATGATGGATGCGTGGTTGAGGATGTGTGCTTCTTCAACAAAGATTGCGTTGATGAAATAATGGCATTCAATGCGTGCAAAGGCAACTGCGAAATCCAAATCATCTGCTTTTTCGAGGTAGGATGGGTCAGGGAACAACCTGCTCGTAGCCATCTCCCATCGGGTCCATTCCTTTGCAGCAGCACGGCGAACTTCGCCATCTTCACTGGTGAGGCGGGTGTGATAGGCTTGAATCAGATCTGAGCGTTCTTCTTCTGGGATGTGCTCTCTGTAGGGCTCAAATGCATCGGGGAATATGTGGCTGGCCCCGTCTTGGTAGAACCATTTCAATTCACTCTTTCTGCACATGAATATGCCACGTAGAACGAGACTGATGACCCGTTCAGGATATGTCTGGGCATAAATGAGGGAAAGCGTCGAACCCCATGAACCTCCAAAGACATGCCATTCCTCAATGCCAAAAGACACCCGGAGCGCTTCAATGTCTGCGACCATGGCCTGAGTTGTGTTGTCCCTCAATTCAGCGTGCGGCGTGGATTTTCCACAGCCCCGTTGATCGAATTGGATGATGTGAAATTGCTCTGGATCGAAGTATTGCCGGTAGGTTGGTTGTCCGCCGCCGCCGGGCCCGCCGTGGATCACAACGACTGGAATTCCTACCGGGTTTCCTGTTTTCTCCCAGGCGATTGTATGAAGATCTGTCACTTGAAGCGTTCCAGCATCATAGGCCTCAATCGGTGGGTAGAGCACGTCTTCGAGTGTGGCGGTTGTGTCCAGCATGGTTTCGGCCACGGAACGACCAACCATGTGCCTTTCGTTTGAGAGGCATCTTCATGGAACGGGGGGTAAGCCACGGTGCATGACCACCCGAGCGGCTACTGATCTGTTTTCAGAATGGGCGAACAAGAACAAGGACGAAGGCATGGAGCGAGGCCATGCCGCCTCTGTCACTGCGATGCTGAACTTAGCTCTGCCAAAGGTTGGAAAGCCATTTTCTGCCATTGATGTCGGGTGTGGAAACGGATGGGTCTGCAGAGCAATCGAAGCAACCGACGGATGCACGCATGCGGTTGGTGTCGATGGGTCACAGGCAATGATCGAAAAGGCACGCAGCCTTGGCGACGGAGAGTTTCATCTCGCACTCTTACCTGAATGGCAACCGAATGAGCGTTTTGATTTGCTCCACTCAATGGAATTCCTCTACTACCTCCACGACCCCGCCTCGATGCTCAAAGCACTGCATGACGGTTGGTTGAGCGATGGTGGAGTGTTGGTGGCCGGAGTGGACCACTACCTCGAAAACGATGACAGTCATGGATGGCCTTCGGCTTTGAACGTGCACATGACGTTGTTGAGTCAAGCACAATGGGAACAGGCCATGACCGATGCTGGGTTTGTTGATGTCGAGATGCACCGAGTCGCAGCAACCGATGATTTTGTCGGCACGCTCGTCATGATGGGCAAGAAACTGGCCAACTAAACTTCAGCATCAAAAGGACCGAGTCCGAGTGGGCTGCCTGCTGGGCCACACAGCCGGACATCGCCAGTGTAGAACGGACATGTTTGGCAAGGTTCGGATGTTTCAGGATCAAGACGCTCTGGCTCATCCAGCGTTTCAGGAACCACGGCAAGATGGCCGATCCACTCGAGTTGATCTTCGAGGTCTTTTCGGGCTTTGACAAATGCTTCGGGTGACAACTGTATCATTCGGCCCGATGCCCCAACGAGCAAAGCAGGAGGAAGAATCGTTCGTTGTTCTTTAGCAGGTTTGCTCTTTTCAATGGCCTCGAGCGCCATGGAATACAGCGTCAGTTGAAGGCGGTGTTCCTCCAGAAGAGCACGTTCTGCATCGGTGGATGGTTTTGGATTGAGCAGGTCATCCTTGTAATGTTGAAGCGCTGTTCCCTTTGACGGATTGGTGGCATTAAATCCATCACGGCATCCCTTGGTTTTGAGATCGACAATCTGGAGGAAACCTTGGTTGGCCTCATTGCGAAGGGCGAGCACCAAGTCTGCCCGCCCGTCGAAAATCAAGGTCAGGTCTTCGATGGTGGCATGGTTGCTCGGTTCGACGACATCGAACGTGGTTCGCTTCAAACCATCAACGCCAACACTGTGAGAATAGTAGAAGGGCAATTCTGTCCGCAGACCCTCGACTGTAAGGCCGAAATGAGTTTCTCCCGCTGCTAATTTTCCAAGCAAGCCATTTCGAACCAGCGAACCAAGTTCGGCTAAACGTTCACCTGCTCGTTTGGCGACATGATTTGAAGCATCTTTTGTGCCCCGAATGTACCCCTCTTCCGCGAGAACAACATCGATCATAGCCTTGTCATCGAGCCCGTCTTTCCCCTCGAACTGCCAGGCAGCAGGAAGGGTGACTGAATGAGGCGCTGCACGGGGTGAAGGGTTGGCCAGACCAAGTTCCACCAAACGGTGCATCATGGTCCCAAACACAGTTGCCAGTGGATACTGCCTCGACGTTCCCCTCGATTCGTTCTTCGCTCCAATCAAGTTGAGTTTTTCAGGCATCCACCCTTTGACTTCGGACAACCAGTGGCGGCGATGGCAGAGGTTGCTGGTGTCCAGTCCGTGAGCAGTCATGCGAACGGATTCCTTGACCATGAGCGGTGGGCTCTGAGGTTGGGGCTCGACGGGGAGGTCCTCGATCCGTTGTTCCAAGAGCCGCCAATCTTCCAAAGGCGTGCTTTTTTGACCTGCTTCAAAACAGTCTGGATGATGATAAATTCGAACCGATTGGATGGCTTCTTCACCCAATTGAGCGTTCTGAGAGAGGGAGAAAGGATCGAGACAGAGGGTCGTTTTGTCATAGGGAGTCAGGGTTTGGTGTGATAAATCGTCAGTCAACAACCATGGTGAATCTGCGATTTGTCCTTCATGCGCAAGGCTCCTGAGCCCTTCGATCCACATACCGCCCATGGTTTTCCTTGATGCTTTGGAATCAACTTCGAGTTCACCTGACGCTGGATTGATGGTTGATGCGTTCTTATGTGCACCGACAAGAATCAGACGGTCCCGGGCTCGGGTGAGCGCCACATAGAACGAACGACGGCGTTCTGCTTGAGTCTGAGCTTGGTCCAGTTGAAGGGTGAACTCCCATAATCCATCTTGAGGCCTGGTGAGGGAACGCCATGGATTGATTCGCCCAGCGATAATTTGGGGCGTCACAAGCACGTTTTCTTTGGTGTTCAGTTGTGTATCTGAGGCTCCTGCTTTGAACAAGCCAGCAACAAACACAACATCGGCTTCCAACCCTTTGGCGTTGTGCACCGTCATGATTCGAACGGCTCCACCTGCTGGCACATTGGTTGCCGAGGGACCTTTCTGGCCCAAGCGTTGTAGCTCACACATCCGTTCATGGATCGCTGCTGCTTCATGCCCAAGTTCGTTGCCAATCGAAGCCGCTAAACTGTACCATGCCTCTGCGTTTTGACGATCTGTATCCTCTGGGAAAGCAACGAGCAAATCTGAATGATCGAGCACCGCATCGACGACTTCATACAACGCTCCTTTTCGAACAAGGCGGCCTAAATGGGCCACTAAAGTAGCGATGCTTTGGTTTGGTGCATGGTGTTCCAGATGGTTCCACCAATCGCCCTCTGGTGATTGCTCCATCATGGTCTGGATTTGGCCATCGGTAAAACCGAGCACCGGTGAGCGAGCAATACCGAGCACAGCCGCCCGCGAACCGGGATTTGCAATCAGATTGAGCAAAGCCATCAATGGCTGGACGATTGGTCTTCCAAGCAAACTCCCTTGGCGGTCCGCAACCACGGGAATACCTCGTTGTTGTAGACGACGAATCAGATCTGGAACGTGCTTTCGAGAGTGCACTAAGATCATGACATCTGAGGGATCGACTGCCGCATCTTGGCCCTCAACATCCCGGAACGCTTTGTCT
>Ga0308011_10000229_pt1 | contig 30682 bp, 26 predicted proteins | sample Neamet177_FD_203144 | JGI IMG/M metagenome (GOLD analysis project Ga0308011, IMG submission 203144) | Marine microbial communities from water near the shore, Antarctic Ocean - #177 | ecosystem: Environmental > Aquatic > Marine > Unclassified | place: Southern Ocean | collected 2014-07-25 | reverse complement strand
ATCCTGTTAAATTTTCAACTCCTTCTATGTGTAATAAGTTAGAGCCTACTCCAGTAATTTTAGCTCCCATAGAGTTTAGCATCTTACAGAGTTGTTGTAAGTAAGGTTCGCAAGCAGCATTATAAATGCTTGTTTTTCCTTTCGCCATAACGGCTGTCATTACAATGTTTGCTGTTCCTGTAACTGATGCTTCATCAAGAAGCATATCTGTACCTTTTAACTGGTCAGCAGTAACTCTGTAAAATTCTTCTTTGCTGTCGTATACAAAATTAGCGCCTAGCTTTTCAAAACCAATAAAGTGAGTGTCTAGTCTTCTTCTACCAATTTTATCTCCTCCTGGTCTTGGAATATATCCTTTTCCGTAACGTGCTAATAAAGGACCAACTATCATAATTGAACCTCTAATTCGACTACTTTTTATTTTATAGTCTTCTGAAGAAAGATAGTCAATATCAACCTTATCGGCTTTAAAACTATAGGTTGATTCATCAATCTGTTTTACTGCTACATTTAAATCGCGCAAAAGGTCGATAAGAATATTTACATCACGGATGTTAGGTACATTCTCCATGATTACTTCTTCAGGAGTAAGCAGTACAGCACAAAGTACTTGTAGTGCTTCATTTTTTGCTCCTTGCGGATGTAAATCTCCTTTAAGTTTTATTCCTCCTTTTACTTTAAATGTAGCCATTTATCTTGGTTTTTTATAGTTCTTTTTAAAAGTTTTCTTCTTGCTATTTATCTTTTTACTTGCATTTCCAGCTCCTTGCCTTACGGATGCAGAACGGATAAATTCAAAGTCATCAGCCAAAACAAGTTCATTGTTGGACATTTGTTTTAAGTGCAAACGAATCATATTATTATCCACCGAACTTTCATTAAAAAGAATGTAGGATTTTTTCATTTGGTTGGCTGTCATTCCTGCCATGATTATTTTTTCTTCCCCTTCCATTTTCATTCCTTCTTCAATCATAGTCTGAATGGTATTCCCGTAATATGAGAATTTGATTTTATTACCAGGGTAAGTCATTTTTTCAGGACGCTCTTCTAGTTTTTCAATCTCGGGTTTTTCATAAGGCGATTCTATATCCAATTTGAAATCGGACATGATGTGTAAATGATCCCAAAGTTTGTGAGTGAATTCTTTCACATCACGAAAGTGAGGATTCATTTGCCCCATAAAATCAATAATAGCATTGACACATTTTTGTTGTTCAGCTTTATCGGTAAGGTTAGTTGCGTGATTTATCATTTTTTGTACGTGCCTTCCGTACTCAGGAATGATGAGGTGTTCGCGTTCAGTATTATATTCCATGAAAATTTATTTGTTAGCAAAAGTAGTAAATAGTTGCTAGTTATTAGTTATTGGTTTTTAGTTTTTGAAATTAATATAAAAAGCCCACCAAATTGGTGGGCTTTTTCTTGTGTGTCTTTGCTAACAAAGTGAAGCAATCTAAAAGATAACCACATCCCGTTCGGGATTTGTTATGACATTTTAGAATCCTAAAGTAAGTCCTAAAAGGTAATTTCTTGTTGCTTGTGGGTAGTATCCTGCCATGTTGTATCCTCTTTCGCTATCTGCATTTACATAATGGTCATCACCACTTGGATCCCAACCATCAGAAATAAAACGGTAAACCCAAGCATTGTTTACATACTCATTGTTAAGTAGGTTGTTTACTTGTAAACTTACTTTTGCAGTTTTGAAAATCTTGCTATCCCACTCGTAACTTACTCTTAAGTGATTCACTAAATAATCGTTTAGCATCCTGTCTTCTGATGAAGTATTGTCGATAAATTGTTCGCCTACATACTTGCTGATGAAATCAATACTTGTATTTTTATCCAATTTATAGTTCAATTGTGAGGTCCAAATTACATTTGGTGAAAAGGCTAAGTCCGTATTTTTATGCGAAACCTCATACACTCCCCAAGTATCCCAGTTGTCAACATGTTCAATAAAAGGAGTAACAATTTTGTTCTCACTCAAAGTCATGTTTGCTGCCCAAGTTAATTTGTTAGTCAGTTTGTAAGTCCCCTCAATCTCAATTCCTTTTCGGAACGATTCAGCAACATTTACATGAGTTCTTTCCCCAACATCATTCATTTTACCTGTCATTACCAATTGGTTTTCATAGTTCATAAAATAAAGGTTAGCTCCAAAAGTCATTTTATCGCCTACTTGCTTGTACCCAATTTCAGTATCGTAGAGTGTTTCGTGTGTTGGACGAGAATCAGGAGTACTTTCTGTATAGTCACTTCTGTTTGGTTCTTTGTTAGCCACACCAAATGATGCGTATAACGCTTGGTTTTTATTCAATGTATGGTGGAAACCAAATTTAGGATTAAAGAATTCAAGATTTACTTCTTGTTCTGCAGAATTTTCTTCAGCATCTAGTCCTTCAAAGACATAGTCAATTCTTCTTCTTTGTAAATCGATATAAAGGTTTGTTGCCTCACTGTATTTGTAGTTTGCTTTTGCAAAGAAATTATGGTCAAATTTCTCGGCTTTGTTCCAGTAATACTGGTGATTGAAACTAGCGTTACTTGCGTATTGTGCCCAAATTACATTTCCGTAATGTTGCCCAGAATAACGACTACTTGCTCCTCCAAATGTAAGGTTTAAATCTCCCATTGTATGGTTCAATGAATAAGTGAACCCTCCAAAGTCATTGTTTAGCCATTTTCTTCTAATTAAGTCGGTTGATGTAATAGTATCATTAGTTAAGAAAATATTGTCAAGACCATAATCTGCTAAATCTTCTCCTAATTTTTCTTGCTCGTAGTATCCTTCACCATGCGTGTAGTGTCCTGCAATATTAAAGTTTGTTACATTACTCATTTGTTTGCTATAATGTAATTGATAATGCGTTTGTTCGTAATTATCAACTTCATTTTCATAAGTGTAAGAGTTGAAAGTTCGATTAGTATCTAAATAATTTAAAGGAACACCATTCCAGGCTTGATAAGTACGTTCATGCCCAGAAAACACAATAGCTTTTAAGACTGAATTTTTTCCAAAATAAGCACCTTGAAGATAAAGGGATTTTAAATCAGAAGAGGCCCTGTCTATGTAGCCATCTGAAGATATTTTTGACAATCTTCCATCAAAAGCAAATTTATCTTTAATAAGACCTGTACCAAATTCAATATTGTTTTTTAGGGTTGCAAAACTACCCACTGAATTATTGGTAATAGCATAAGCCTCTTTGTTTAGTCCGTCAGTTTTTAAGTTGACAGAAGCCCCAAAAGCTGCAGCTCCATTTGTTGAAGTTCCTACACCTCTTTGAATTTGTATGCTCCCAATTGAAGATGCAAAATCAGGCATATTTACCCACCATACTCCTTGGCTTTCCGAATCATTTAATGGAATTCCGTTTACCGTTACATTTATTCTTGTTGGATCGGCACCCCTTATGCGGAAACCTGTGTAGCCAACTCCAGTTCCTGCATCTGAATTAGTAACTACTGATGGTGTTAATGAAATTAAGTAGGGTAAATCTTGTCCCAGATTTCCTTTTTCAATTTCAGCTTTACTAATATTGGTAAATGCTACTGGTGTTTTTTCTCCAGCTCTAAGTGCATTTACATTTACTTCATCCAACACTTTTTTTAGTATAATGCTGTCAGTGGGCTGTTGAGCAAAACCTATAAATGGTAAGGCAAGCAGTGCAGCTATGCAGTTTTTTTTGTTAAACATTTTTTAATTTTTTGTTCACATTAACAAATAGAATAGGGTTACTACTTGTGTTATTTAATGAAAACTCATTTTCCTAGGATGAATTACCAACTCAGGTTCAATGGGTATAATCTCAGCTGTTAGGCACCCCTTTAAGACTCGGCAAAAGTATAAATAGATTTGAGATTTAAGAGATTATATTTGAGATTTTTGAAATAGTCTTTTGTATTCTATCTTTTCCCTCTACAATAAAATAGTTATGTCCCAAATTACCTAATTCCTCTTTGTAGAGTTCAAAAAGCTCTTCTCTATTGTTTGGGTTTTCTCTTAATGGATCTGCTTTCCAAGGAATATCAGGTTTGCATAAAAGATAAAAACGCTTTTCAGATTTTTGTTTTTCAATTTGGGTTAAAATCCACTTATCACAACTCCCATATTTGTACTCGCTCCATATTTTAATTGTGATTAAATCAGTATCTAATAGTTGGGTATTTTGCTCAGATTTTAATTGTCCTCCCGCAATTTTTAATAAATCGGATTGGGTGTAATTCCTATCCAATTCATCAAGAAATATTCTTGCATATTCTTTAGCAAAAGGAATTTTGAAATGCTCAGATAAGTTCTTACAAAGGGTAGTTTTTCCACTACTTTCAGGTCCTGTTATAACTGTTTTAGGCATCTATCTTTATTTTCTTCACCCAAGAGAAATATCCAAAAATCGCAATAATAGCGTAGCTTATAAATAGTAAAGATGTAAGGTGTAGCCCCATGTTAAAATAGAGGTATGCCCCAATTGAATCAATCACAATCCAATAAAGCCAATTTCCTGATATTTTTTTTGCAATCATATATGTTGCGCATACGCTAAATATGGCATTGAAGGAATCTACAATAGGCATCTTAGCATCCGTGTAAGTAGTGAAATAGAATCCTATGAAAAAAGTTAAGATTGCCCCTATTGCTAAAATAAAAAGATGTTTACTAATACTCCACTCTATAATTTGCAAGGACTGGTCTTTTTTGTTCCAATGATAAAAGCCGTAAAAAGCCATAAATAAATAAAATATTTGTAAGCCAGTTTGCGAGTATAATTGTGCGAAAAGACAAATATAAATATAAAGTGATGCGCTAATTGCTCCAGCACCCCAGCACCTAATATTTTCCTTTGCTGCTAGTATTATATATAGGATGGAGAAAAAGACTGCAACACACTCAATAGCACTCCAATTGAAATCTAGATTATTTAAAAAAAGAGCTATTTCATTCATAAATCATCTCTTTGTTAAAATACTTAACAATTATGTACTGCATTAGCAATTTCTATAATCAGATTTTCATCTTTTTCAATAGCATTCCCAACAACAACAATGTCGGCACCAGCTTTACAATTGGCTGCTGCTTTTTCGCCACTACTTATTCCTCCACCAATAATTAAAGGCGTATCAACTGATTTGCTTACTGTGGTAATCATTTCTTCTGAAATTGGATTTTTAGCTCCACTTCCTCCATCCATAAAAATTAGTTTTAATCCCAGCATTTCTCCTGCCATTGCGGTACAAGCTGCTACTGCATTTTTGTCAGCAGGAATAGGAGTAGTATTACTCATATAAGAAACTGTTGTAGGTTTTCCGCTATCAATAAGCATATACCCAGTAGGTAAAACTTCCAATGAAGATTGTTTTAAAATTGGCGCTGTTATCACTTGTCTTCCAATAAGCATTTCAGCATTTCTTCCAGAAATTAAGGATAGAAATAGTATTCCGTCAGCTTTGTCATTTACTTGCATTGCATTTCCAGGAAAAAGTACAACTGGAATATCGGAATTTTGTTTTAATGTGGTTAAGCAAGAATCTAAACTATCATTTGTAAGTAAAGAGCCGCCAACAAAAAAGTAATCTGTTTTTGCTTGTTTTGCTTTGTCAATAATGATTATTAATTCTGACCCATCTTGTTTGTCAGGATCAATAAGTAGGGCAAATGATTTCTTTCCTTCTTTTTTATTTTCTAGAATTTGATTGTAGATATTCATTAATTTGGATTTTTTTACTGAGATATTACAAGTAAGAATTCTAGCTAATATCTGTTCTCTATTTTAATTGCAAACATACACTAAATAGTGATTATTTATTTTTAGGTAGTTTAAATTTAATTCTTTTTTACTGAAATATGCTTTTACTTTTCCATTTTTTTTTGCAAAGAACTCAGAAATTATGATGTCTTTTATGAAATCTATCCCTCCTTTTTGATGCCATTTGTAGATAGCTTCTTTAAAGCACCAGATTAAAGTTGCTTTTTCCTTATTCAGCTTTATTAAGTTTTTTTCTGAAATAAATTTTGAAGCTAAACGCAAGGATTTTTCTGATATTTTTTCAATGTCTAGTCCTGTTTTTTTGTCACTGAGGATAATTGCAACTAATTCCTTGGAATGTGAAATAGAGATATGTTTACCATTATCTAATTCTGGAGCCCCAAACTTATTATAAATTATTGTTTTAGTTGGATAAATTGTATTCAATAATAATCTGCTTGCAAAGTGTTCTTTTTTCCTTTTTTCAGACGTGTGATTACTAGTATTTATACCCCACCCTAGCACTATCATTTCTTCTAGTGTTTCAGTAATTTCCCATACCAAGATAGTGATTCTTTCGCTCTCTATTTTATGGATTATTGGCATAAGGTTGTTTTGTTGGCTGCAAATATAATAATTATGATTATCTTTGCAATCCTAAAAAATGGAAACTATGAATTATAAAGTAAAAGATATCTCATTGGCAGAATGGGGAAGAAAGGAAATAAATTTGGCAGAGGCAGAAATGCCAGGATTAATGTCTATTAGGGAAGAGTTTGGAGATAGTAACCCTTTGGCAGGAGCAAGAATTGCTGGATGTTTACATATGACAATTCAGACGGCTGTATTGATTGAAACTCTAGTTTCTTTAGGTGCCGAGGTTACTTGGTCATCTTGTAATATATTCTCTACTCAGGATCAGGCGGCAGCTGCAATTGCAGCTACAGGAGTTCCTGTTTTTGCTTGGAAAGGATTAAACGAAGAAGAATTTGATTGGTGTATTTTACAAACACTTACTGCTTTTGAAGGTGGCAAATCTTTGAATATGATTTTGGATGATGGAGGTGATTTAACCAATATGGTTTTTGATAGATTTCCAGAAATGATAGCTGACATAAAAGGGCTTTCGGAAGAAACTACTACTGGAGTTCACAGATTGTATGAGAGAATGGAAAAAGGGACTCTTTTTATTCCTGCTATCAATATTAATGATTCAGTTACTAAGTCAAAATTTGATAACAAATACGGTTGTAAAGAATCTTTAGTTGATGCGATAAGAAGAGCGACTGATGTTATGATGGCAGGTAAGGTTGCTGTTGTAGCAGGATATGGTGATGTAGGTAAAGGTTCTGCAGCTTCACTTAGAGGTGCGGGCGCTAGAGTTATTGTTACGGAAATTGATCCAATTTGCGCCTTACAAGCAGCAATGGATGGATTTGCAGTAAAAAGAATGGATGATGCTTGTAAGAATGCAGACATCATTGTAACAACAACAGGTAATAAAGATATTATTCAATCTCGTCATTTTGAGGGGATGAAAGACAAAACGATTGTTTGTAATATCGGACATTTCGATAATGAAATTGATGTATCTTGGTTAAATGATAATTGGGGCCATACTAAGGATACAGTAAAACCTCAAGTGGATATGTACACTATTGACGGAAAGGATATCATTTTATTAGCTGAAGGTAGATTGGTGAATTTAGGCTGTGGTACGGGGCATCCTTCTTTTGTAATGTCTAATTCATTTACAAACCAAGTATTAGCACAATTAGAATTATGGAATAATACAGATGCATACAAAAATGAAGTATATATGTTGCCTAAGCATTTGGATGAAAAGGTGGCAAGGTTGCACTTAGCTAAAATTGGAGTTGAGTTAGAAACTCTGCGTGCTGACCAAGCTGAATATATTGGAGTAACAGTTGAAGGTCCATACAAGCCAGAATACTATAGATATTAGTATTTAGACATAAGATGTTAGAGAAAAAGCCCGATAAATCGGGCTTTTTTTAATTATAAATTCTCATCTGACTTCCAGTTAATGTCCAATAATATTTTTTGAGTGGGAGTAATGCTGGAGAGTTCAGAACATTTGCTTCATTTCCTAAGTTAAAAGCTGAACTGCAGCAACCACAATAAGCAATTCCAGCACTTACCGAGTCAATATAGGAACAGGAAAGTGAAGGTTCGTAACTGCAGTTTCTGTCATACACTTTATAGTCGTTACCAACTCCATGATAAATGATGATGCCTTCAACTCCTCCTTTAATAAAAATGGAGCTTCCAGAAACTTGCAAATCGCTATATTCTGGCAAACTCAAATCAATGTGAATATTAACATAAACATCTTGTATGTAATCATCTTTGGAGTTGCAACTGACAATTAATAGGATGATTATAAGAAGGTATATACTTGTTTTCATGTTGGCAATTTTATAAAAAAGAAATGGATTTCCCTCTACCTTGAGGTATTAAAATATTTACTATCTTTACGGCCTTTTAAAATCAGAATTTACATTTAAACGAAACATTATACCATGTTGAGAAAAATTTATCTAATAGCAGCACTAGTCCTTACTTCATCACTTGCTATGGCGCAAACAGGAACCTTGAAAGGGGTGATAACAGATGCAATGAGTGGGGAAGCAATTCCTTTTGCAAATATTATTATTGAAAAGAATGGAAATCAATCAGGAGGTACTACTACTGATTTTGATGGAAATTATACAATTAAGCCAGTTGAACCAGGAAACTACACCATAAAAGCAACATTCGTTGGGTATGGTACTGTTGAGATTACAGGAGTTATCGTTTCAGCAAATAAAATTACCTTTCAGGATGTGAAATTGCAAGAAGGAATTGCATATGGTGAGGTGAAAATTATTGCCTACAAAAAACCACTTTTGGATCAGGATAATTTATCAGGTGAAACAAAAACAGCAGAGGAGATTGTTGCTTTACCAACAAGAAGTATCGCTTCAGTTGCAGCAACAACAGCTGGTATTTACCAAAAAGATGAAGGAGATGCCGTGAATATAAGAGGTTCTCGTTCGAATGCAACTGAATATTATGTTGATGGAATAAAGGTAAGAGGAAGTATGGGCGTACCTACTTCAGGAATTGAGCAGATTACAGTAATTACTGGTGGTGTACCTGCACAATATGGTGATGCAACTGGGGGTATTATTTCAATTACTACCAAAGGACCATCTAATAAAATGTTTGGAGGGATTGAGTTTGAGTCTTCCTCATTATTTGATGACTATAATTATGATTTATTAGGATTTGTACTTTCAGGTCCTATTTTGAAAAAAAGAAACACGGATGGCACCAAAGGAAGTTCAATAATTGGTTACTTCTTAGCAGGAGAGTTCAGAAATGTTGATGATACTGACCCTTCAGCTATTGGGAGGTGGAAAGTGAAGGATGATGTATTGGCTAACTTGCAAGCAAATCCTTTTATTCTTGCGCCTAATGCATCATCAGGATTACTTAGTACTTCAGAATTTTTAAATGCAGATGATTTTGAAAATGTATCTGCAAAATTAAATTCAAACCAGAAAAGATTTAATCTTTCTGGAAAGGTAGATTTCAAGCCAAGTAAAAATACATTTTTATCTTTAGGGGGTAGTTATTACGCACAGCAAAGTAGAGATTTTACTTCTTGGCGTTCAATGTTCTCATGGGATGATAATCGTTTTTCAAGTCAACATACTTATCGTTTATTTGGTAAGTTAACGCAAAAATTTGGTTCTGAAGATTCGAATGAAGAAACTAGTGCAGCTACTATTAAAAATGCCTTCTTTACTATTCAGGCGGATTACACCAATAATAAATATACCTATACTGATGCTGATCATAAAGATGATTTATTCAATTATGGTTATGTAGGGAAGTTCGAAACACATCAAGCATCAATTTATAATTATGATGAAGTTCTTGATACAGTTAGTGGAAAAATTTATAGAGGTTGGATAATGGGTGGGTGGACAGACACTCTTTTTGAATTTACACCAGGAGGAGTGAATTCTTCTTTGGAAAACTACACGAATGCTTATGTCGATTTGTTTTCGGAATATAAAATGACTTCTGTTTTGAGTGGTTATGGTGCTGATGGAGTATTAAGAACAGGACTTGACTTGCAAGGTAAGGGATTGTTGAATGGACAAGAGCCTTCAGCAGTTTATTCTTTATACGGAAATCATGGTTCAATGTACAATGGTTCAGCTAAACAAGAAAATACTCAAACTACTTTTAAGGCTTCCGGTTCGGCTGATATTAAGTCGCATGAATTTTCTTTTGGTTTTGAATTTGAACAAAGAAAAGATTACTACTGGGGAATGGGTCCAATGGGATTGTGGAGCTTAATGCGTCAACAAGCAAATAAGCATATTTTGGAAAGAGACTTATCTAACCCTCATCCATTGTTTGACGAAAATGGAATTTACCAAGACACTGTGGATTACGACCGTTTGTTTATTGCTGAGGAACAATCAGAATTTGATAAAAACTTTAGAGCAGCAAATAATGTAGGGCAATTGGAATACATTGATATTGATTCTTATTCTCCTGACAAATTTAGTTTAGACATGTTTAGCCAAGATGAGTTATTGAACAATGGTTCTTCTTTAGTTTACTATTATGGATATGATATTTATGGTGAAAAATTAACAACTCCTCCTACACTTAAATCCTTTTTTGAAGGAACGAGTAGAGAAATTGCAGCTTACAATCCAATTTATCAAGCAGGTTACATTCAAGATAAATTTGCAATTGACGATTTGATTTTTAATATTGGTTTAAGAGTGGATCGTTTTGATGCAAATCAAAAAGTATTGAAAGATAAGTACTTATTATATAGTGCTAACACAGCAGGTTCGGATTTAGGTATGGCTGCTTCAGGTGGTGCTAGACCTTCAACTATTGGTGATGACTTTGTAGTGTATGTTGATGATTTTTCAGCTGAAAGCCCTACTACTGTTGGGTATCGTGATGGTGATGTTTGGTATAATGCTGATGGACTTCAAATTTCTGATCCTACTTTGCTTGCTGAGGCTGCAGGAGGAAAAATTGCTCCTTATTTAACTGACAAAGAAGCGCCAAGTAAAAATGTAAACATGAATGCTTTTGAGGATTATAAACCTTCAACTATTTTCATGCCAAGGATAGCGTTCTCTTTCCCTATTTCGGATGAAGCACAATTCTTTGCACACTATGATGTATTGACCCAACGCCCACCTGGTGGAAACAGATTAGAGCCTGTTGATTATTTATTTATGGCGGATAGGGTTGGTGCAACTTTAAATAACCCTGACTTAAAACCAGAAAAAACGGTTGATTATGAATTAGGATTTGCAAAAACATTATCTTTAAAATCAGCTCTTAAAATCTCAGCATTCTACAAGGAATTAAGAGATATGATACAAGTTACGAATGTTTTGTCGGCTTATCCTGCACAGTACTATACTTATGGAAATATTGATTTTGCTACCATTAAAGGTATGTCGGTTAATTATGATTTAAGAAGAACAAATAATGTACAACTTACTGCAAACTATACTTTACAATTTGCTGATGGTACAGGTTCATCTTCAACATCAGGAGCTAGTTTAGTAAATACTGGGCAACCTAATTTGCGTTCAACTATTCCTTTGTCTTACGACCAAAGACATGCACTTACTGCTTCAGTTGATTATCATTATGCAGACGGAAAAGATTATGATGGACCAGTATGGTTTGGTGCTAAGGTATTCCAAAATGCAGGAGCGAATATTATGTTTGCAGCTGGTTCAGGTACACCTTACTCTCGTCAGTCTAACGTTACGCAAGAGGCTGCTTCAGGAATTAATGACCGTTCTACTTTAGAAGGAAGTCTTAATGGTTCGCGTTTGCCTTGGCAATTCAGAATTAATGCTAAAGTCAACAAAGAATTCAAAATTAAATGGAGTGATAAAAAGAGCTCACATTTAAATGTATATGTACAAGTACAAAATTTATTGGATGCTAGAAACATTATAAGTGTTTACCGTGCAACTGGTAATGCTGAGGATGATGGTTACTTAACTTCATCAGCAGCACAAAACACTATCAATGCACAGAATGATGTGGAATCGTTTAGATACCTTTATTCTTTAGCAGTAAACAATCCTAATCACTACAGTTTACCAAGAATGTTTAGAGCAGGAATTAGTGTGCAATTTTAATTAGATGAACAAAATGAGACTGAAAAACAGAGCATTTATGAATAATAAAATAAAACAAATAGCAACTCTTTCTTTGGCGCTACTATCTATTGTAGTTGTGGCGAAAGAAAATGTTAACCCTGGCGTAACAAGTGTTGTTAATGCCAAGGTAGCTGCAGGTTGTAATCCTTCCAATTCACAAACTGATTTGGATGTGAATAATGTTAGAGCTACCATTATGGGTGGTGGGGATATGTGGTGGAATTTATCCGACCCTCAATATGAAATACCTAAAGGAGGAAATAAACATTCTTTATTTGCTGGTGCACTTTGGATTGGTGGAGTGGATGATGGTGGACAATTAAAAGTTGCAGCAATGACTTATCGCCAAGGTGGAAATGATTTTTGGTCAGGACCACTAAATATTGATAATGCTACAATTTCGGCTGATGAATGTGATAAATGGGATAAGCACTTTAAAATTGACAGAGCGGATGTTGAAGAATTTGTTGCTCGTAATGGCGACCCAACTTATGTTATTCCTGCTTCTATTTTGGAATGGCCTGCACATGGTGATCAGTCTTTAGGGCAAGATGAATTCTTAGCTCCTTTCTATGATGCTAATGGAGATGGATTGTATAGTCCTTATGATGGTGATTATCCTGACTATAACATTACTGGAACTAATGATAAGGCAGCATTGTTTGGCGACCAAACTTTATGGTGGGTATTTAACGATAAAGGAAACATTCATACAGAAACTGATGTTGATCCTTTAGGATTGGAAATTCATGCTCAAGCTTTTGGCTTTTCAGCTGATAATGAGGTGAATGACATGACTTTTTACAACTATAAAATTATTAATCGCTCTACATTGCCGTTAAAGGAAACTTATTTCGGACAATGGGTCGATCCTGATTTAGGTTTTTACTTAGATGATTATGTTGGTTGTGATGTAGGTTTAGGTTTAGGTTTTTGTTATAATGGTGATGCTGAGGATGAAGGTGCTTCAGGATACGGATTCAATCCTCCTGCTATTGGGGTGGATTTCTTTCAAGGGCCTTTGGCTGATTTGAATGATGGAATTGATAATGATAGAGATGGAACTATTGATGAGATTGGAGAGCAAATTATTATGTCTAAGTTTGTGTACTATAATAATGATGATACTGATCAAGGTAATCCAAAAGGTGGAGTTGATTTTTATAACTACTTACAAGGTATTTGGAGAGATAATTCGGCTATGACTTATGGAGGTAATGGAAAAGGAGGGAGTAATGGAGCAACTAATGTTGAATGTAATTTCATGTTCCCAGGTACTTCTGATGATGCTTTCCCAGGGCAAGAATGGACAGAACAAACTGCTGGAAATGAGCCTGCAGATAGAAGATTTGTACAGTCAGCAGGACCCTTTACTTTGCAGCCAGGTGCTGTAAATGTAATTACTACAGGTGTAATATGGGCAAGAGCAAAGTCAGGAGGGCAAACAGCTTCTGTTCAATTGTTAAAGATTTATGATAGAGAGGCACAAGCTTTATTTGATAATAATTTCAATATCCTTAACGGGCCTGATGCTCCTGATTTAACAATTAGAGAATTGGACAAGGAGTTAATTTTTACTTTGTCGAATGGACCAACTTCTAATAATAAAAATGAAAATTATTCTGAGAAAGATCCGTATATTACTAAACCAACTAATTTAGCTAACTATCCTAATTATAAGTTCCAAGGGTATTTAGTGTACCAATTAAAAAGCGCGACTGTATCAGTAACTGATTTGGATGATTCTGACAAAGCAAGATTAGTATTCAGAAGTGATATTAAGGATACAGTTTCTGGGATTATAAATCAGTACTTGGATCCTATATTAGGCGTTTATACTCCTATTGAAGAGGTAGCTTCAGTATTAAGTTCTGGTGTTATTGGATCGGTAGATGAAGGGATAGAGTATGCTTTTCAGATTACTGAAGATAAATTTGCACTAGGGAATACAAGGTTAGTGAATCATAAAACTTATTACTTTATGTCATTGGCTTATGGTTACAATAGAGCAGAAGAAAACTCAAGTCCTTATGATGTAAATGCTGCTGATTATGATGGTAGAAATCAACCTTATATTTCTGGAAGAAGAAACATTCAGTTGTATTCAGGTATTCCTCACTTTACAGAGCCTGATGCAGGTGGTACTACTTTAAATTCATCTTATGGTGATGGTGTAGAAATTACAAGGTTAGAAGGAACTGGTAATGGTGGTACTGCTTTAGAATTTACTACTACTACTATTGACGAGATACTTACTAGCCCTGATTACAGAGCTATGAATTTAACATATGAAGCAGGGCAAGGACCAATTAATATTTCGGTAGTTGACCCAGTTAAGGTTCCTAAAGGAACATTTATTTTTAAATTACAAGAGCCAGCTTTAACAGCTGATGGAGCAATTACTGCTTACAAAAAATGGTCTTTAATTGATAAGGAAACTGCTAATGTTATACTTTCTGCTAATATAGATGTTACTAGTGTATATAGTGAGAGTATAGATCAAAATGGTAATGTTATTTTGGAATGGGACTATGACCTTGGTGAATCAAATGAATATCTTGAAAAAATAGGTTTGAATATTAATATTTCTTTAGCTAATAATCCTGGTACCGATCCTCTCAGTATTGATAATAATGGTTTTATTTCAGGTACTATTGAGTTTGAAAATATAAATGACAGATGGTTAAGTGGGGTTGCTGATAGAGATGATGAAGGATCTTATTGGGGTTGGGGCTTAAATTGGATTAGATCAGGATCATATACTGATGCTACTGTCCCTACACCGCAACCTATTTTTAATGATTATAATCAGGATGATGATCCGAATGGAGTATTTGAAGGAGCAGTAGTGCAAACGAATGATATTAACTTTTTTGGTGGTATTGAGGTTGCAGGTGCTACTTGGGCTCCTTATCGTTTCGCTTCTATTATGAATGATGGGCCAGGCTATAGTAATAATGCAACTAAACAATCAAAAATGATTGATTTGAATTCTGTTGATATTGTCTTTACTAATGATACTTCAAAATGGACTAGGTGTTGTGTAGTTGAAGCACAAGATGATGCTACATTAGCTATAGGTCAACAGGAAAAAATGGGATTAAGAAAATCTCCATCAGTAGGAAAAGATGGGCAGCCAGATGCAAGTGGAACTATAGGTATGGGTTGGTTTCCTGGTTATGCTATTGATATTGAAACAGGAGAAAGATTGAATATTATTTTTGCAGAAGATTCATGGCAAACTTCAGAAAATGGAACAGATATGATCTGGAACCCAACTGCTAAAATTGCAACAGAATCGATTCCTGTATTTACTCCTACTGATCCTGCTGGAGAACAGTTTAGTAATGGTAACTATTTGCTTGGAGGAAAACATTTTGTTTATATAATTAATGGAAATTCATGGGTAAAAGGAACAGAAGATTATATTAATGGTAAATATGCGGATATTGATGATGCACCTAATTATGATAAGGGTTTATGGGCATATTCTAAATTATTAAATGATCTAAGTGGAGTAGGGAAATATAGAGTATTTCAAAAAGTTTCTTGGTGTGGAATTCCATTGCTATCTCCAGGTAGTACTTTAAAAACGGAACTTGGTGAAGTAAAGAATGATGCGACTATTAAACTGAGAGTAACTAAACCTTACAGACAATATGAAACTGTGTTGGCTGATAAAATATTGGACAAGACTGCAGCTCTAGTGTTAAATGAAACATATGTAGTGGCTTATGATAATTCAGATAAAACTTGGGGTGGAGTGTCAATTTCTCATGATGGTAACACTTATATTGTTGGGGAAAGTTTTATGGCTACTAAATCTACATTTACAGGAATAAGTGATGCTGATAAGAAAGCAAGAGTAATTCAACATGCTGCACTTAATGCATTTAATCCTATTTATGAATTCAATACAAATGATATTGTAGCTGAAATAGGAGATTTAGATGTTGCTAAAGATGCAATGGAGATGATTAATGTAGTACCTAATCCGTACTATGGCTATTCTTCTTACGAAACGAATCAGTTGGACAATAGGGTTAAGATTACTAATCTACCACAACAAGCAACAATTTCTATCTTTACAGTAAGTGGGACGCTAGTGCGTAAAATCAAAAAAGATAATAATGTAACTTCATTGGATTGGGATTTGAAAAATGATTATGGGATTCCGATTGCAAGTGGACTTTATATTATTCATGTAAGAGGGAAATTCAGGGATGCAGATGGTAACTTAGTTGAAAAAGATAAAGTAATTAAGTGGTTTGGTGCATTGCGTCCTATTGATATGGATACATTCTAAAAAATAAAATTTGACGATAAAAAATAGTATAGATATGAAACAAATTAATAACTGGATAAAAGCTACAGCAATAATTGCATTGATGATGCTTCCATTCCAAGAAGGTTTTGCAGGTAATGAGCAAAGAGCTGGACAGTCAGGCGCTTCTGAATTATTAATCAACCCTTGGGCAAGAACCTCAGGTTGGGCAGGAGCTAATATTGCTGGCGTAAGAGGCTTAGAAGGAATTTATTCTAATGTTGCTGGTTTAGCATTTACTCAAAAAACAGAATTGATTTTTACGCAAACTTCATGGTTGCAGTATGGTGGTAAAATGTTTGATGCTGACAATGCAGTAAGTAGTATTAGTTCATTTGGTTTTGCACAAAAAATTGGAGAATCAGGGGTACTTGGTTTTGCTGTAATGAGTATGAATTTTGGCGAAATTGAAGTTACTACTGTTGACCTTCCTGAAGGCGGAATAGGTACTTACTCTCCTAAATTTATGAATATGGCAATATCTTATGCTAAGATTTTTTCCAATAGTATTTATGGTGGAGTTACTATTAAAATGATTTCAGAACAAATTTCTAATGTAGGTGCTAATGGTGTTGCTTTGGATGCTGGTATTCAGTATGTAACTGGTGCAAAGGATAATTTGAAATTTGGTATTTCACTTAAAAATGTAGGACCAAGAATGTCTTTTACTGGTGATGGACTTTCTTTTAGAGGAATTGTTGGTGATGGTGATGATTACAAAATGACAGTAGAACAAAGATCATCAGAATTTGAAATGCCGGCATTGTTAAATATTGGTATGTCATACGATATTAATGTGCAAAGACATAAAGTTACTGGTGCTGGAACATTTACTTCTAACTCTTTTCAAAAAGATCAGTACCGTTTAGGGTGTGAGTATTCTTACAACAACATGTTTATGGTGCGTACAGGGTATACTTATGAAGATGGTATCAGAGATCCATCAACAAGAACAACTGCACTAAGAGGGCCTTCTGCTGGTTTTACAGTGGAGTTACCAATGGGTGAAGGTACTTTTGGTTTGGATTATTCTTACCGTCATACCGACCCTTTCCAAGGTTCACACACTATTGGAGCAAGGATTAATTTATAAAATAAAAAAACATATAATGTTCAGAAAGGAAGGTAACTTCCTTTTTGTGCGTTTATAAGCATAACAGATTATGAGTACAATATACTTATCACAAGATGGATACGATAACTTAAAGACAGAACTAACTACTTTAAAGTCGGTAGATCGACCTAGAATAATAAATCAAATTGCTGAGGCAAGAGACAAAGGTGATTTGTCTGAAAATGCAGAATATGATGCTGCAAAAGAAGCGCAAGGGTTGCTAGAAGCAAGAATTTCAAAATTAGAAAATAATGTCGCTAATGCTAGGGTTTTGGATGAGTCAGAAACGGATATTTCAACTGTTCACCTTTTAACTAAAGCAACCATTAAGAATACGGTAAATGGTATGGAAATGACTTATGCTATTGTTTCGGAAACAGAAGCTGATTTGGCTGCAAAAAAGATTTCGGCTACTTCTCCTATCGGAAAAGGATTGTTAGGAAAGGCAGTTGGTGAAATTGCTGATATTGAAGTGCCTAATGGAATTATGCATTTCGAAATTATTAAGATAGAAAGACTATAATGTCAAGTATATTTTCCAAAATAGTGAGTGGTGATATTCCTGCGCATAAAGTTGCAGAGGATGAAAATTACTTGGCTTTTTTGGATATTTTCCCTTTAGCAATAGGGCATGTTTTAGTTATTCCTAAAAAGGAAACGGATTGTATTTTTGATATTGCTACAGATGAATATTTGGAACTTTGGAACTTTGCACAAAAAGTAGCCAAAGGAATGGATAAGGTAATTTCTTGCAAAAGAATTGGTGTAGCTGTAATTGGACTTGAGGTTCCTCATGCTCACATCCATCTTGTTCCTATGAATAATGTTTCTGATATTAATTTTGAACGACCAAAATTGAAGTTTTCTGAAACTGAAATGAAAGAAGTTGCTCAAAAAATTAGTGAGGCAATCTAAAACAGTTTTTCTAGTAACTAAAAACTAGTAAATAATCACCTATTTCTTTAACTTATCAGGATTGTCTTTTAAAAAGGCTCCCCAGCCGGTATAACTTTTTCCACCACTTCCTCCAGGGTTTCTTTGAAAATAATGGCAAACGGCTGCTGCCAATCCATCACTTGCATCTAAATGTTTTGGCATTTCTTTAATGTTCAAAAGTGATTTTAGCATAGCTGCAACTTGTTCCTTACTGGCTGTACCTTTTCCTGTAATTGCCATTTTTATTTTCTTAGGTGCATATTCAAATATCGGTACATCACGGTAAAGTGCTGCTGCCATGGATACTCCTTGTGCTCTTCCTAATTTTAACATGGATTGTACATTCTTACCAAAGAAGGGTGCTTCAACTGCAAGTTCATCTGGTTTGTATTCGTCAACTAATTGCAGGGTGCGTTCAAATATTCGTTTCAATTTCAATTCATGCGAACTTAATTTTGACAAATGAAGAACTCCCATCTGAATCAATTCCATTTTATTTCCTTTTATATGAATCAATCCATAGCCCATTATTGTGGTTCCAGGATCTATTCCTAATATGATTTTATCAGTTTGCAATTGTTATCTTTGTTTTCGTATAATTGTATCACAAAAATAAGCAATGCTAACTAAAAAAACGATTGGCTTTCTATTAAAAATTGGAATTGTGGCTTTTGCCCTATTCTTTTTGTATCAGCAACTCACTGCCAAAAGTAGTATTGGGGAGTTTAATACTGCCGATATCCTAGAACAATTAAAAGACCATTATGAAATTCTTGTGCTTATTGTTTTAATGATGTTCTTGAACTGGTTTTTGGAAGCACTGAAGTGGCGTTTTTTAATTGCTAAAATTGAAAATATATCTATAAATCGATCCATAAGAGCAATTTTTTCTGGGATTACTGTTTCGGCTTTTACGCCAAATAGAGTGGGAGAATATGGTGGTAGAGTTTTTTGTTTGGAAAAGGCAGACAGGATTCAGGCAGTGCTGATTACCGTAATTGGCTCTATCGCACAATTAGTAACAACTATTTTCTTTGGCTCTATTGGCTTGTTGTTTTTACCAGAATACAAGTCCAATTTTTCTCAAATGATAAATTCAATAGAGTTTATTTATCCTGTTTTTGTATTCTTATTGGTTTTGCTAAATGCCCTGTTAATTGGATTGTTTTTAAATTCATCAGTGTTTTCAGTTGTACTTTCCAAAATCAAGTTTTTAAAAAAATATGAAAAATACAATGCTGTTTTCTCCTTTTATAATGCAGCAGAATTGGCAAAAGTGCTTTTGTATTCTGTAGCAAGATATGCAGTATTTACCACTCAGTTTTTCATTTTACTTCAACTGTTCAATGTTCCTATTGATTATGCTGATGCTATTGTTCTAATAATGATAATGCTTTTTGTAATTTCAGTAATTCCTACTATTGCGATTACGGAAATAGGGATAAGAGGTTCGGTTGCTCTTTTCCTGTTTGGTTTGGTTTCTTCCAATACAGTTGGTATTTTGTCGGCTACTTTTGTTATGTGGGTTGTCAACTTGCTGTTGCCTGCACTTATCGGCACAATTTTTATTTTCACTCTTAAATTCTTCAGAAAATAATGTTATTTTTTATTGCTTTTATTATTATTTTGTACTGGTTTCAAATCTCAAAATACCGTATTGGTTGGGATAAAATGAAATCCAAATCTCAGCAAGGATTCACGCCTAAAGTAAGTGTTGTTATTGCTATGCGAAATGAGGAAAATGAAATTGTTCGTTTGCTTTCGGAACTGAAAAAACAGATTTACCCTACTGATAATTTGGAATTTATTTTGGTAAACGATCATTCTACTGATGCTACTTTTGCTTTATTGGAACAAGCAGAAATGAATAATTTGCGAATTGTAAATATGGATGAGGGTGAGTTTGGAAAAAAAAATGCAATTACCAAAGCAGTTCAATTAGCAAAGGGGGAAATCATTCTTGCTTCTGATGCCGATTGTGGTTTTAGGCCTAATTGGGTGCAAACTATGGTAGGTTATTTTGCTGATGAGCAGATTAAATTAGTTTCCGGTCCTGTTGGTTTTCATAAGCAAAAAGGAATTTTTCAGAGTTTACAGGCTTTGGAATTTTCTTCATTAATTGGCTCGGGTGCTGGTGCAATTGGTTTGGGAAATGCTATTTTTTGCAATGGGGCAAATATGGGGTATCGCAAAGCAGTTTTTTTGGAAGTGAACGATTTTGAAAATGACAAAGCAGTAAGTGGTGATGATGTCTTTCTCTTGCATAGTGTGAAGGATAAATACCCTAATTCAATTGCTTTTGCGAAAAATGTAAATGCAATTATTACTACTGAAGGGGTGCAAACAATAAAGGGCTTCATTAATCAAAGAAAAAGATGGACGGCCAAAAGTAGTGGCTACAAGGATTGGGCAAGTATTTATACGAGTTTCTTGGTGCTGTTTACTAATATGATTGGCGTTTTCCTCATAGGTTTACTTTTTTTTGATGTAAGTTATCTGAACTATTTCCTCTATTATTTTGGTTTAAAGTTTTTGGCGGATTTGTACTTACTGTTGCCGGTGCTTGGTTTTTTCAATCGTAAGGATTTAGTAAAATGGATATTACCTTTTGAGTATGTCTATTCTTTTTATATAGTATTTATTGTCATTTTGTCATTCACTAATACCTTTGAATGGAAGGGGAGAATACATAAAAAATAAATGAAAGCGAATTCCTTAAATACCTTGGCTTGGCATAAGTTAAAGAAAAACAGATTGGCTTTATTTTCTTTGTTCTTTATTGTGGCTTGTGTTTTTATGGGAGTTTTTGCAGTTGTTTTGAATCCTGATGGTAGTCCAATGGCAAATGAAATGCACATTGAATTGGCTACTCAGTCACCACTTACTAAGGTAGTATTTCTGGAAATCCCTAAGGAAGATGTGAAGCAAGTTTCTTTTTTGAAAGGCTTATTTTTTGGAAAACCCTTAGCAGTAAAAAGAATTCCAATTGATAAATATACTGAGATTAAAAACGGAATTTCTTATTTCCCTTATCAATCGGAATTAGCAACAACACACAAGGGAGTTTGTCAAATTACAACCCAAACCTTTTGGTTGGGAACCGATAAATACGGTAGGGATTTGCTAAGCCGAATATTGTATGGAATTCGTATTTCTTTGTCTGTTGGCTTTATAGCTGTACTTATTTCTTTGCTTATCGGTATTAGTTTAGGGCTTATTGCGGGTTATTTCAGAGGAAGAACGGATGATGTAATTATGTGGTTTGTCAATGTGATTTGGTCTATTCCCACCTTGTTAATGGTAATTGCAATAACCTTAGCTTTAGGCAAAGGATTTTGGCAAGTATTTGTAGCCGTTGGGCTTACTATGTGGGTGGAAGTAGCGCGTATCGTTAGGGGGCAAGTACTAGTGATAAGAGAACTGGAATATGTAGAGGCTGGAAAAGCTTTAGCCTTTAAATCCTTTAGGATAATTTTCAAGCATATTTTACCCAATGTAATTGGGCCAGTTATTGTAATTTCGGCAGCTAATTTTGCAGCTGCAATTTTAATAGAAGCAGGACTTTCCTTTTTAGGTATTGGTGCGCAACCACCTATACCAAGTTGGGGTGGTATGATAAAAGATCATTATAGCTATATCATTATGGATAAAGCGTATTTGGCTATTATTCCAGGGATGGCAATTATGAGTTTGGTATTGGCTTTTATGTTATTAGGAAATGGTTTACGTGATGCATTTGATGTTAAAAATTAAAAAATTGATTTAGAAATGGAACTACTATTCTCAGCTTTAATCATCTTCTCACTTAGGTTGGCCGACCAAAGTTTGGGGACAATGAGGGCCTTATTGGTTGCAAAAAACAAACCGATTTATGCAGCACTTATTGGTTTAGTCGAATCTGCAATTTGGATAGTGGCTATTTCGCAAGTAATAAAGGATATTGATGATCCTATACTTATTGCTGCTTATGCTGCTGGTTTTGCTGCTGGAACTATTTTGGGTTCTTATATTGAACGCATAGTTGGTGTGGGTAATATTGTGGTACGCGTATTTGCTCCAGCTAACTCAGCTTCAGTGGCTGAAGCTCTTAGAGAAAAAGGTCATGGAGTTACTGTTATTGATGGAGAGGGTAAAGATGGTCCAGTTAAAATCTATTGGTGCGTTATTCCTAGGAGAAAATTGAAATCTGTTCTGAAAATGATTGAAGAAATTAACCCTAAGGCTTATGTTACTACTGATATGACGAGCCCTACTTCTTTGAAGAAATAGAGTAAATTTCAGAATTCTCTAAAACCAAAAAAGCTGAAGAATATGATATTCCTCAGCTTTTGTAATTCAGAATGCTAAAATCGTAATTTAGCAAATGATATTTCTAGAATGGCAAGTCATCATCTTCTGATGCAGGTGCATTAAATGCAGGTGCAGCATCCATTTCTGGGCTACCAGCACCTTGGCTCTCAATTCTCCAAGCATCAATGTTGTGGAAATATCTTCCGTTATACTCTCTTGATGATAAATTAAAAGAAACCTCAACTTGGTCTCCTTCATTATGATGGTTTAACATTTCAATTTTGTCTTCACCAAACAATTGAAAACATACTTCTGGGTTGTATTGTGCGCCAGTATCAATTAGGAATGATTGTTTTTTCCATTCTTTTCCTGCTTTTGATGTTCCACTTTCTACACTTAATTTTCTGCTTAATTTTCCTTTTACTGATAAACTCATTGTTGTTTTTTTTATAATTTTAGTGTGACAAAATTAAGTAAAAAAAATCCTTAAAAATCTTTAAAGCGGCTTTTGTGTGTAAATGTTAAAAAATAATATCTTTGCCGTCCTTTAATGCGGGTGTGGCGGAATTGGTAGACGCGCTAGACTTAGGATCTAGTGCCGCAAGGTGTGAGAGTTCGAGTCTCTCCACCCGTACAAAATTAAGCAAGCGAAATTTCGCTTGCTTTTTTTGTGTTTTTTTCTGAACAGATAAGATGAGTAATGCTCCTAAGTTCAATGTTAGTGATTTTACTTATATTTGCAGCAAATTAATAACAAAATATTATGAGTAAATTTTTATCCATCATTTTAATTGCAACTGGTTTTGTTGCAAACGCACAAAGTAATGTCAGTCTAGATTTAAATCATCAGTTTGATGGTGCTCCTTTTGCGTATAATACTGTGTATGCTGACGATCAAGGTAGGGCGGTTTCATTTGATAGAGTTCAATATTATATGTCTTCCATTTCAGTAGTGCATGATGGCGGACAAACTACAGATTTTACGGATGTATATATTTTGGGTTCAGCAAATGTGAGTAACTACTCTTTAGGCTTTTTTAACATTACAAATATTGAGGAATTTAACTTTAATTTAGGGGTTGACTATGCAGCTAATAACGGAAATAGCAGTAATTATGCTTCACCACATCCGCTAAGTCCACAAGCTCCATTAATGGATTGGGGCTGGCCTTCAGGATATTTCTTTTTTGTGATTGATGGGAAGGTAGATGATACAGGTGATGGAATTCCAAATAAAATGTTCCAGATGCGTTCTTTAGGAGATGTAATGCTTAGAGGTGTAACCTTAATGACTAATGCGAGTATAGATTTAGGGGGTAGTATCGACTTAGCATTGGATGTAAATATCGAAAAATGGATTAAAAATATTGATTTAGTGACAGTAGGAGTTGATCACGGAAGTAGTCAAAACAATCAAAATGTAGCTAATAATACAAATACTTTTTCTGTTTTTGGAAACTCTGCTCCAACAGGAATAAATGATGTAAATGCAAATACTTATGTAACTACTGATTATGCAATGGCTTATGCTCCAATCCTAAATTACAAATTAACGGCAAGAACAAATAATTTATTGACTATTTTGGATGCACAAGGTAGAGTTGTGGTGGAAGAAAAGGGCTTAGGGTTTGAGGGAAGTTACTTTGTTAAACAAGAACTAAATAGTGGAATGTATTATGCTATTTTCTCTAACCCTACAAACACACTTACGCACAAGTTTGTTGTAAAAAGATAATGAATAAGGGATTTAAATTCTCCCTGTTTTCAGTACTAATCCTTGGAATGTTTTCTTTTTCCAAGGATTTTATTTTGGATATTCCCCAAGGGTTTCCTGTACCTTTTGTTCCGACTGACAATCAGTTAACGCAAAGCCGAGTTGATTTAGGTGAAAAATTATTCTTTGATACTATGATGTCGCGCGATTCTACAGTTTCCTGTGCTACTTGTCATATTCCAGAATTGGCATTTACGGATGGTTTGAAAAAAGGAATTGGAATTAGAAATCAAGAAGTGGGTAGGAATACCCCTACATTAACCAATGTCGCTTATCAGGATAAATTTTTATGGGATGGAGTGAATCCTACTTTGGTTGCTCAGGTGATGATTCCGATACACGAACCTAATGAATTTGATTTTCATGTTTTACTAGTTGCTGAACGCATGAAAAAAGATGAGGACTATGTTAAGTTGTGCAAGGATGCTTATGGAGGTGAGCCAAATCCTTTAGCAATTACACATGCTATCGCTAGTTATGAGCGAACTCTAATTAGTGGAAATTCAAGGTATGATCAATTTGCTTTTCAAGGTGATAGTACTGCTTTGAATGAAGATGAAAAAAAAGGTATGGATTTATTTTTTAATCAATTGTACTGCACGGAATGTCATAGTGGATTTAATTTTACCAATCAATCTTTAACCAACAATGGCTTGTATCTTAATTATCCTGATTCTGGGCGTATTCGCCTTACTGGTTTGGAATTGGATAGAGCCATATTTAAGGTGCCAACTCTTAGGAATATAGGAGTAACAAGCCCATACATGCATGATGGGAGTAAGGAGACTTTAGCAGATGTTATTGCTCACTATAGCAGTGGAGGAACTAATCATACCAATAAAAATGCCGCTATTATTCCTTTCAAGTTGTCGCAAAAACAACAGCAGGAATTATTAGCTTTCCTACATTCTTTGACGGATTCAACATTTATCAGGGAATAATTCACTTTCTTTTTCTTTTTGTCCTTGTTTCATAATCAGATAAATAAGTGTATTTTTGCAGCCCTTTTTAAAAAATACATAAAAGATGAATTTAACACAAAGCAAAGCAAAAGATTTAATGGCTACAATTACAGTTGATGTAGTAGCAAATGATTACACTGAAAAAGTTGATAAGGTATTGAAAGACTACCGTAAAACGGCTGAGGTTCCAGGCTTCAGAAAAGGAAAAACGCCAATGGGAATCATTAATAAAAAATACAGAACTTCTGTGGTTGTGGAAGAGGTGAATAAATTAATGCAAGACGAATTATACAAGCATATTACTGAGGAAAAAGTAAGAGTATTAGGATCGCCAATGCCAATGGATGAAACTAAAATTGACTGGGAAAATGATGTTGATTTTAAATTTGTTTATGAAATTGGTTTAGCTCCTGAATTTGATGTTAAAATTACAGCTAAGGATAAATTGGATTATCAAAAAATTAAAGCTGATGCTAAATTAGTGGATGGTTACTGTACTGATATTGCAAAGAGATATGGTAAAATGAGCAACCCTGAAGTTTCACAAGAAGGGGATTTAGTTTTTTGTTCAATTAATCAATTGGATGTTGATGGAAATGTAATGGAAAATGGAATTAAAAATGACGCAACTGTTTCCATGGATTATATTACAGATAAAAAAATAAAAAAACAATTTGTTGGTGTAAAAGCAGATGATGTAATTACTGTAAATGTGATGAAAGCGTTTACAAATCATTCTGATTTGGGTGCTATGTTAAACGTTTCTCATGAAGCAATTCATAATTTAACATCAGAAGAATTTCAGTTTACTATAAAAAATATTAACCGTTTAGCTCCTGCTGAATTGAATGTTGAGTTGTTCGATAAAGTATATGGTGCAGGTACTGTGAAGGATGTAAAAGAGTTCAGAGCAAAAATTCAAGCAGAAGCTGAAGGACAGTTTGTTGCTGAAAGCGATAGAATGCTTAAGAATGATGTAGTAACTTATTTTATTGAAAAATTGAAGTTACAAATGCCAGATGATTTCTTGAAAAGATGGTTGGTTCAAACTTCTGAGCAACCAATTACTATGGAAATGTTAGAGTCAGAATACGATATGTATTCAAAAAGTTTACAATGGCAATTGATTGAAAATAAAATCCTAGAAAACTATGAGATTAAAGTTTCACAGGATGATATTATTGCACATACTAAAAAGCTAATCGGTATGCAAATGAAACAATACGGACAACCTGATGGTGATGATGCTCAACTGACTGATATTGCTACAGGAATCCTTAAGAATGAAGAAGAAAAAAAGAAGATTTACGATCAGATTTTTGACGAAAGAACTTTAGCTGTTTATAAAGAAAATTTCAAATTAACTGAAAAAAGTATTTCTTATGATGATTTTGTTAAATTAGCCTCAGCAAAATAAGGTCTAATTTGAGGATTTGCTAATTTGAAAATAAATGGCATATCTTAATACTAACAGCTAAATACTAATTTAATGGATTACGGAAAAGAATTTCACAAATACGCAACAAAACATCAGGGGATAAGTAGTTTACACTTGAATGAATTTACTTCAATGCAAGCGAATTATATTTCGCCAACAATTATTGAAGAAAGACAAATGAATGTAGCTAGTATGGATGTTTTTTCTCGTTTAATGATGGATAGAATTATCTTTTTAGGCGTTCCTATTAATGATTATGTGGCAAATGTTATACAAGCACAGTTGTTATTTTTAGAATCGGTTGATGCCAATAAAGATATTTTAATTTACTTAAATTCTCCTGGTGGTGGCGTGTATGCTGGGCTTGGGATTTATGATACTATGCAGTACATTAATCCTGATGTTTCAACAATTTGTACAGGAATGGCAGCATCAATGGGTGCTGTATTATTGTGTGCAGGTGCAAAAGGAAAGCGTACAGCATTAAAGCATTCAAGAGTAATGATTCATCAGCCTTTAGGTGGAGCTCAAGGGCAAGCTTCTGATATTGAAATTACAGCAAGAGAAATTCAGAAATTAAAAGTTGAATTGTACGAGATTATTGCTGACCATTCAGGAAAATCGTATGAAGAGGTTTGGAAAGATGGAGATAGAGATTACTGGATGACAGCTGAAGAAGCGAAAGCATACGGTATGATTGATGAGGTGCTGGAAAGAAAAAAATAATGTCAGAAAACGAAACAATTATCTGTTCTTTTTGCGGAAGGAATAAGCAAGATACTAATATCTTAATTGCAGGAACTGAGGCGCATATTTGCGATTCATGTATAGAGCAAGCACATGAAATTGTTAAAGAAGATGCTACTGATGAGGTTTTTTTACCAAAAGATTTCACCCTCTTAAAGCCTAAGGAAATAAAAGAACATTTGGATGATTTTGTAATCGGACAGGATGATGCGAAAAAGGTAATGTCAGTTGCAGTTTATAATCATTACAAAAGAATTTTACAACCCGATACTACTGAAGAAGATATTGAAATTGAGAAATCAAATATCATTATGGTTGGGCGTACGGGTACAGGTAAAACTTTAATTGCTCGCTCTATTGCTAAGCTTTTAAAAGTTCCTTTCTGTATTGCTGATGCTACTGTACTTACTGAGGCTGGTTATGTTGGTGAGGATGTGGAAAGTATTTTAACTCGCCTATTACAAGCTGCTGATTATGATGTAGAACAAGCAAAAAGAGGAATTGTTTTTATTGATGAGATTGATAAGGTAGCGCGTAAAAGCGATAATCCTTCAATTACTCGTGATGTAAGTGGGGAAGGAGTGCAGCAAGCCATGCTTAAATTGTTGGAAGGAACGATAGTAAATGTTCCGCCACAAGGAGGGCGTAAGCATCCTGATCAAAAAATGATTGCTTTAGATACTAAGGATATTTTATTTATTGCTGGAGGAGCTTTTGATGGTGTTGAACAGCACATTTCTAGCCGTATGAATACGCGTTCACTTGGCTTTAGATCGGAACACGAAAATAAAATTGATAAAGAAAATTTATTGCAATATATTTCTCCTCAGGATTTGAAATCATTCGGATTAATTCCTGAATTGATTGGGCGTATGCCAGTACTTACTCATCTTAATCCTTTGGACAGAACTGCCTTAAAATTAATATTGACTGAGCCTAAAAACGCATTAACAAAACAGTATCAAAAACTGTTTGATATGGATGGTGTTGTGCTTACTTTTGATAAAAAAGCAATTGATATTATTGTAGATAAAGCTATGGAATTCAAATTAGGAGCAAGAGGATTGCGCTCAATTTGTGAGGCAATTATGCTAGATGCAATGTTTGAATTTCCTTCAGATGAAAGTAAAAAAGAGTTGAAAATTACGGTTGCTTATGTAAAAGATCAGCTTACTAAACTCTCGTTTACCAAACTAAAAGTAGCTTAGTTTATTACTATTGGATAAGTAGTTCCATTGATGATAACATCAAAGTTACAATCACAAATTGAATCGCCATAATTGATGATTCTATCCGAATAACCACTTGGTGAAATTTTTGCAGTACCACTTTTTATTACGCAAGAAGGCAAACATCCTAAATCAATATTTAAGGTGTCGGTAATTTCCATTGCAAAGGCCTTTCCATTTACTCCATTTCCACTAGCACTTCCAGTAATTTTATACTTATCATCTGTGGTGTCAAAATAAGTTCCCATTCCACTTATCCATTCCCGATTTTGCTTACTTTCCCAATTAATTGTTCCGCTAGTGGTGTTGTTGATGCTCGCACTGTTTACAGCAATCGTAAACCACATATTTCCTTTTTGGTTTCTTCCTTGATTGGTAACAATTCTCTCTCCTTGAATTAAGTTGTCAAACACATAATAATTGTCAAAAATTGTTCTCATTACCGCTAAGGAATCACGATACTTCCCAGTAAAAATAGTGATAATTTTCCCTTTTCTGATTTTGCTATTATGCAAACAACCTTCACTGTTAAAACTAATGATTAAGGTATCAGAATCTGAACTATCCGCATTCATTAAGTTATAAGAGACACAAGATCTATTCATTCCACTAGCTAAAAAACCTTCTTTAACAATACGCCCAACATCATTAAAAGTTTGCTCAGCAAACAAATGATCCTTTGATGCTTGTGTGCTTGAAAAGTCATTTTGAGTTATTACATCTTCATCCTTACAGGAGTAAAGTAAAACGGTTAAAATACTTAGGGCTATTAGTGTTTTCTTCATCTTAAATTTTTTGGTAAACTTAGTTAATTTTCTCAAAAGTCAGGAAACTATAATCATGTGCATGTTTTTCATCTGCTTTGCAATCTATTCTTGCTACTTCTTTCCAGTCATTTTCTAGTTCTGGAAAAAAGGTGTCGCCATCATAAGAATGATGCACCTTGGTAAGGTAAATTTTATCTACTAGATTGGCTTCAAGCGCTAGTTTGTAAATTTGTCCGCCACCAATAATGAAAGGTTCTTTATCTCCATTTTCCCTAGCAATTTCCAGAGCCGATTCTACAGAATTAACAACTACACAGCCTTCTGCTTTGTAATCTGCTTGCCTGGTAATAACTACATTTGTTCGGTTAGGTAAAGGCCTGTATTTATGAGGTATAGATTCAAAATTCTTACGCCCCATTATTACATGATGTTCTAAAGTTATTTCCTTGAAAAAACGCATGTCTTTTGGTAAATGCCAAATAAGGTCATTTTCTTTTCCAATCACACCATTTTCGGCTGCAGCTACTATTAGTGAAACTTTCATTAGCGCTTAATTACTTTATACTCTACGCCTCTTTCTTCTAGGTAATTTCTAACAAACTCAAAATATCCTCCCAAGTATTCTGGAGGAGAAATTCCTACTCTATCATATTCTCCATTTACAACCAAATTGGCAACTGCTGTACAAGTAAATCCTGTTGTTCGCGCCATGGAAATAGTATCGTCTTTAAAACGGTCTAGCAAATTATACTGATAAGTTACTGCCTCACCATTTTCTGTTCCTTTCATGATGATTCTCATGATTGTAAAATCTTTATCGCCTTTTTTCATTTCCCATTTTGGGAATAATAATTTGGCAGTCATATCTACTGGTCGAATCATTGTTCCGTTTATTTCCACTTCATCATAGGAGAAAAATCCACTTGCACGCAATACTTTCAAATACTCCACACAACCAGGATAACGCAAAGTTTTTTCAATCATATTTGGCACATGAGCCATGGTCTTTATCAAACTTCTTAGTCCATCAGAATTCCAACTTTCTAACGTTCCTATTTCATCAAATTCTATAAGCTCAGTATCGGACAAAGCCTCTTTGGTAATCATGTGGCTATTTTGTACAT
>Ga0308011_10000228_pt1 | contig 30685 bp, 27 predicted proteins | sample Neamet177_FD_203144 | JGI IMG/M metagenome (GOLD analysis project Ga0308011, IMG submission 203144) | Marine microbial communities from water near the shore, Antarctic Ocean - #177 | ecosystem: Environmental > Aquatic > Marine > Unclassified | place: Southern Ocean | collected 2014-07-25 | reverse complement strand
TTGCCGCAGGACTATCCGCAAGCGTACGACCTGTTATTACTTATTTGTTTTTTGGCTTATTCCTTGCCGTCAAGGCGGTCATACTCTTGAAGGCTATGGAAGAGGGTGGCAACTGGAAAGACGCCGTGCCTTTGATGTTTGACAATGAAACCCAAGCACTCTTTTCTGCTATCATCGCATTTTGGTTTGGGCAGCGTAGTGTCTCTAAATTTATGGGAGCAAACAAATGATCTTAACTTCTTCACAGGTAAACCACTTGCTTCACGGCAACGATGATTGGGACAGTTGGGTCGAGCCAATGCAAGAGCTATTACCCAAATACGGTATCAACACCGAAGATAGAATCGCAATGTTTGTTGCGCAGTGTGGGCATGAGAGCTTGAACTTCAAGGTACTTAAGGAAAACCTAAACTATTCCGCCAAGGGCCTTAACGCAATTTTCCCTAAATACTTTGAACGTGCGGGGCGGGATGCCCAAGAGTACCACCGTCAGCCTGAAAAGATTGCAAATGTAGTCTATGGTGGCCGCATGGGTAACGGACCACCACCTTCTGGAGATGGCTGGAAGTTTTCGGGAAAGGGTGTGATCCAATTAACGGGTTTCGACAACGTATCTGCCTTTGCAAAGAGCGTTGGCATGGAGCTAGATGACGCAATCGAATACCTTGGAACTAAGCGTGGCGCGTTGGAAAGTGCTTGCTGGTTCTGGAACGAAAATCAGTTGAACCGTCATGCGGATTCTCAGGACGTTGTTAGGGCAACCAAGAGAATTAACGGTGGCACTATCGGTTTAGAAGACAGAAAGCACCACTACAAACGCGCCTTGGAAGTATTGGGTGGCTCGTACACCCCATCCCGTACTCCTATTCTATTAAAGGTGGGTTCTAGTGGCGAAGCGGTCGAGAGGGTGCAGGGTGCATTAGAACTGGAAACGGATGGAGTTTTTGGTATGATGACGCAAAAGGCGGTTCAGGCGTGGCAGGAAAGTAAAAATCTTGTTGCTGATGGGATCGTAGGCCCGAAGACTTATAACGCAATGTTGTCCTAGTACCTATGCCCATTCGACCCATAGAACCTAAAGACTTACCGGGAGTTATAGACCTCGGGTTTTGGATGCACCAAGAGAGTGTGTATAGGCACTTTAACTATGACCCGAGCAAGTGTGGGAGGTTGGTTTACAATTATATGACCAACCCGGATACGCACTTTGCCTACGTTGGTACTTTTGATGGTGCCCTTAATAGTGTTCTTCTTGGGTCTATTGGTGAGCATTACTTCGGTACAGACTTGATAGCCTCCGACACACTGTGGTATGTCTCTCCACAAAGTAGGGGCTCTAGAGTAGGGCTGCAACTGTTACGTGCCTTTGAAAAGTGGGCAAAAGAACGTGGAGCCGCTGAGATTTACATGGGTATTTCCAGCGGTCTAAGCGCCGATAAAACCGGTGCCATGTTAGAGAAGTTAGGATATGATGTTGTGGGTGGAAATTACAAGCAACGTGTAGTACAGTAGCACAACAAGTTTAGGGGAAGGGTTTTCGTATGTGTAGTGGTGGTGTAGGATCGGCTAACAACGCCGATAACGACAGCGAAGAAGGCTCCGGCAACAGCTTCAAGGAGACCTTAGCAAACATTTTCACGCCGGGTGACGGCATGTCTTACGTGGACGGCCGCTTGACGGAGAACAATAAGAACCGCGACCAGAAGTTTTACGACCATAGCTCCAGTAATAACAATAACGATGACGGCCCCGGCTACACAACGATCATGGTAGATGGCAAGAAAAAGCAGATACGCCGAGATGCCAACGACAAGTACAAACAACGGTACGCCTCTGCCCTTTTTGGCGCTGCGACTGGGGGTCTTCCGGGCCTACTGGGCAGTGTTGCTACTAACGAGCTTACTAAAGGTTCGGCGGGGCAGAGTATTCTAAACGTAGGGGACACTGCGGGTGACGCAGTTGGTGGTATTAAAAAGATGTTCGCTACTCCAACGTTTGACACCCCAGAAGAGGAAGCCGCTTACAAAGAGAAACAAAAACAGCAAATGCTGCAACACAATCGTATGATGGCTTTGATGAGTGGCGATGGGGAAAGCGCTCCTGTACAAGCACAAGCTGGTGCTCCAGCTTCCCAACCGACAGTGACCCTTGATGGGCAACTACCACCCAGTGATATGAGCACTGCCGCTATTGGGGGTTTTGACCCAATCCCTAATCCTGACTACAATCCTAACGACCCATCGTCCCAAAAGTTTATCATCAACCCAACGTACGCACAGCTGCTTGCCCATCAGCAGAGTAAACAATCTATGGGCATGGCTGAAGGCGGTGCGCTTGCTACCACTCCTATTCCGATGCGCGGCGGTGGGTATATGGGGCATATTCCATATGGCATGGCGCAGCCGCAACCCGACTTTAGCAACTTTAACTTTAACGGCGGTGGCGGGAATTATGGCGGGATGCTTATGTCAGCGGGTGGGCAACCTGCGTATAGCGAGCCTTTACAGCAGTACGGTAGCTACTTAGAGGGTCAATACGGTGATCCGGGCTTTGACCAAAAGAAAGATAACTTTCTACAAGAAGTTAACAGTAAAGAACAGCAGACATTTGGCGGATTTGGCGGACTCGGGATTATGTCAACTCTGCAGGGTTATCAGGGGCCTTCAAGCCAAGGGCCATCTTCATTTCTCTCCGACCAACAGTTACCTTTCCCACAGAACCTTCTTCGGCAAGGTGCGAATCAAGGTTTTGCTGAAGGCGGTGAGATTGAAGTAGCTCCACCAGAAGGCGGCAACGAGAAAACCATGATCTCTGACGCAGTCCGCGCTGTAAAAGGTGAGCTGCCTGAAGAGCAATCGAAAGCTGCACTAGGGCAGTTTCTAGCGAATTATGGGGAGGAAGCTCTCCGCGACTTAGTGGATAAAGTGCAGTCTGGGGAAATGGGCGATACAGTAGAGCGTTTCGCCAACGGTGAGGCCGGTGAGGTTAACGGGCCGGGCGATGGTTCCGGTGTTGACGACAAAGTCCCTGCGTCCCTAGAAGGTCAACAAGATGTACTACTTGCAGACGGGGAGTTTGTCTTACGTAAAAAGACAGCAGACGCCCTTGAGAAGAAGTATGGCGGCGGGTTCTTAGATGCAGTAAACAAGTCCGAAAGTGCTGCACCTAAAACTATGCAACAGTATATGGCGCGTAACTAAAGTAAGGAGCTGGCCCATGTGTGGCGGTAGCAAAACAGTAAACAACACGACTACGACTGAAGGCTCTGCTCAGGCAGACTTACCAGCGTGGGCAAAACCATACTTTGAGCGGAACATCGCCAAAGCAGAGGCGGAGTTTTCTAAACCCTACGAAGCCTACACAGGGCCCCGGTTTGCCGAAACTGACCCTAATGTAACCGATTCGCGTACTAACACGCTGGGTATAGCTAATACTGGGGTTGCCGGTCTTGGAGCTGCACAGGAGTTTGCAACGGCGGGTATGGACCGAGCTAACGAATTAGGAAACTACACAGGGGGCAATTTCTCCGAGTTTGGCTACTCTGACCCCTCTACTTTTAGCGGCGATGCAGTAGCTAAGTACATGTCTCCGTACCAACAGAACGTAACCGACGTTCAGAAAGACGCAGCGGTACGTGACTTTAACCGCCTTCAAGGTTCCCGCGATGCTAAAGCAGTGCAGGCTGGTGCTTTCGGGGGCTCACGTCAGGCAGTGCAGCAGGGGTTGGCCGAAGAAGGGCTTTTAAACCAGATGGCAGGCATACAAGCCAAGGGCCAGCAGAGTGCATACGCAGACGCCTCAAAACAATTCGGCGCTGACAGAGCTGCACTGATGACCGCAGAGCAACGCCGCGCAGCTGAACTTGGGCGCGTGCAGACTGGCACTGAAGCGAGTAACCAATTTGGTACAAACACAGGTCTCGCAGCGTTAAAAACAGGTCAAGGGCTTGGTTCAGAGCTTACCCGTTTGGAGAAATCGAGCGTCAGACAGAAATCCAGAACGAGCAGCTTCGTGAAGGCGTGGGCGCAAATATACAAGGCGAAAACCAAGCCAAAATTGATCTGGACTACCAAAACTACTTAACAGAACAGGGTTTTACCCGCGAGCAGATCGGGAACATGACTGGTATTCTTTCAGGCATGCCTATTGCTGCAACAGGTACAACTAACACGCAGGGAACTCAGACTGTTCCAACTCAACAGCCCGGGCAGTTCCAACAAGCAGTTGGTACGGGTCTCAGTGCACTATCTCTATATAAGGCGTTCGGCTAATGCTTGATATGATCGACACTCAAGACAAACTGAAAAACTTCTCAGAAGATCAGTTGATAAAAGAAATGCAGATGCCTTCCGGGTCTGCACCTCAGTTCATGGTCTTGGGCGAGATCGAACGCCGTAAACGCATGCGTGCCGATTCGCAGAGGCAAGAAGGTCTTATGCAGCCTACGGTAGCCCAAGAAGCGGTTAACGGCGCAGGTGTACCCCAAGGGGGCCTCGCGGGGATTGCACAGTCGCTCGCCCCTAAGACTGACATGACACAGAATACAGGTGTGCCAAACGCACAGGCAGCAGCACTCCCTGCACAGCCTAACCAACCTCAAAAAATGGCTGGGGGTGGTATTATGAGGTTGGCGGTCGGGGGCGATATGTCTCTTGGTACGCTGCCTAATATTGCTTACTTTAAAGCTACACACCCAGACGTGTACGAACGAGTAAAAGACGACCCCGAGGCGCTGAGGATGTACGCAGAGTTGTTTGCCCCCGGTGGCTCCCGTGACGCAGAAATAACTGGTTTAGAGGCGTTAGAAACTCCAAGAAAGATGGACTTGCTGAAAAGAGCATTCCGAGACCCTACTCGTGGGATGATTAAAGACCAGCAGAAGCGTGACGCCGAAATGTTTGGCGCTGACTACGCAGCAGACCAGAGCCGTCAGTCTATGGAAAACAGTATGACGGCGGTTATGACCGATGACCCGACAGGGCTTTTTGCCGAGGGCGCTCCTGTAGAATATCTCCCCAGCGTGCCGCCTACCGTGGACCCTGAACCCGTAGTCGCCGAGACGGACTTAGGCCCTGCGGGACAATTTGGCCCCGTTGCCTACGCCGAACGTGCGCGTATAGCAGATGAAAGAAACGCAGCCCGCCTTCAGGAAATTAAACTGCAAGGCGAACTAGACGATTTAAAAGTCCCCGAGGCTGATCCGGAAACAGGTTTTATTCCCAGACATCCCGGCGATAAGCTATTCTATCAGCAGCAGGCTGCTGGGGGTCAGGGCACTGATGATGGTGTTGACCAACGCACCTATGCAAACATAGGCTCCACAGAGCTGAATACTCCTAAGATACGTAACGCTCTCGACACTGATAACGGAGCAGGGCTCCTTACTGAGATACGCAATGCGGCACAAAACGGTGCGGATAATTCCTCCCAAAACTTGGTCGGTGGTCTAGCTTCTATCGAAGAAGCAGCACGTAAGGCTGAAGCTGCTCGCATGATGAGTGTGAACGAGATTCCTGAACGGGGCGAAGTACCCTTTGGCTACAGAGAAATGCACGGTGGTGTGGAGGCAGAAATGGCTGCAGCCGCAGAGCGAGAAGCAGCACGTAAGGCTGAAGCTGCCCGCATGATGAGTGTGAACGAGATTCCTGAACTGGGTACTGGAGAAGTGCCCGTTGGAGTTAGAAGGATGCACGCAGATGCAGAGGCAGAAATGGCTGCAGCCGCAGAGCGAGAAGTAGCACGTAAGGTTGAAGCTGCTCGCATGATGGGCGTGAACGAGATTCCTGAACGGGGTGCTCCCGAAGGCTTTTCTGGCAGCTATGACGAATACCGCGACGGGTTCGACTTCGGTAGTACAAACCGTCGGTTGGCAGGGCAGGATGCCGAACAAGCCAAAAACCAGCAGGACATTTATGATTTCCTAGCTGGGGCAGAAGGAGCGCCGGACGACGAGCGGGCAATAGTTGATTTCCTAGGTAACCCAACAACTCAGTCTGCGACAGGCGGGCGTGGCAGCTACTTCTTCCCCGATAGCGAGGCGTACCCGTCTCTTGCCCCCATAACTCAGGTAAACACAGCCGCCCAAGACTATTACCAGAGCGATTTAACCACGCCGCGGGAGGAAATTTATGACCCTGCGGATATGTCGAAGTACGAAGAAGAAGCAGCGGTTGCTGGCGCTTCTCCTTTTTATTCCGAACGTCAACTAGACGCGATGTACATGGATAATCCCGAAGGTCGTAGGAACAATATTGACGCGATGTACGGTGGTAGCGCCGACCTTTACAGCAGAGGTATGAAGGGGCAACTAGAGGCTATGGGTAAACTGTCAAACGCCGAGCTTATTGATATAGCAGGCGATCCATCCAATAATGCTTACGGGTCGGCGCTTGAGGAGCTAGGTAGAAGGGGCGTAGATACTGGTTCCGGTGTTTTCGGGGAACAACCAACCATAAAGGCGCAAGAAAATACCGCCGATGCTCAAACTGCAGTGTTCCAAGCTGGTCAAGAACTAAAAGCCGCCTTCACAGAGGACGAAATAAAAGCTGCTCGAGAAGCATTAGCGTTGGCCAAAGAGAAGCTCGAGGATGCGAAGCTAGCCCAAGATAATACCCCCGGGAGTATTCTGGACGTGCCGTTCGTGAACAATACGCTTGAACCCAATGTAGTTGCCCGTCCCGGTGCTGCGGAGGGTTTGGCCTCTTTAGCAACAGCAACTGACCCCAGATCACCGTTGGGCGAGGGTGGCAAAAGTGCGGGCATAATAGCTGCCAGAAAAGCCGCCAGAGAAGCCGCGAGCAAACCAAAAGTTGACCCAAAAGTTGACCCAAAAGTTGGTAACACGGCAGTAGCTAAAATCGGTGAAGAGCTTACGCAGCGTGAGAAGAAAGCTAACCAAGATAAGTGGCTGGCGTTGGCTTACGCTGGGGCTGAGTTAATGGACTCGGGTAGCTTCGGCAAAGCAGCGAAGGCCGGGTTGGGGGCGTACTCAAAGAATGTAGAGGGTACACGCAACTACGAGACAGAAACGAAAAAGCTGGATGCAGAAATAATGCTCCGAAATGCGCAGATGGCAGCGGCAAACCGCAAGAGTACAGGTAAGGTCCCCGCAGGAATTATTGATAACCTTGAAGACCGGAGGACCGAGATTATGGCACGCCTCGAAGGTATGCCCTTTCCAGAAGAGCGGTGGTATGGCGACGTTTTGGGAAAACCAACAGACCCCTATGCAGTCGAGCGTAGGGAGCTAAACGCACGTCTAGAATCCCTTACGAGTCAGATAAACTCGGCTTATGCTAGCCAAGGTGTCACTATGCCAGCTGGCCCAGCTGGGCCTGTACGCAAGCAAGCCTAATTTACAAGGGGATGATTCATGGGCGTTTATAAATACGACGATGCTAAAACTGGACAAGGGTACGATTTAAACATTGTTGGAAACCTCCCAACAGATGAAGAGTTTGCCAGACTAGCGGCCATGGTTAGGCAGGATAGAAGTGCTTTTCTTGAGGATTACAAGCAGGAGTACGGCACCGAGATAGAGTTCGAAGACGGCACTGCAGTTGGTCGTGGCTACGAGCGTGGCAAGAAGCAAGTTAAGCAGGCTTTCGGTGAGACAGTCGGTACTCTCGGTGAGCAGACTGGTCTTGGGTTCCTTGCAAACTATGGGCAGGGCTTAGAAGAACGTGCTGGGCAAGAGTTAGGCGCACTTAGTCTTGAACAGCCCGAACGCATGCAGTCTACCGACGTAAAAGGTTTTGGTTCTGGACTAACCTACGCGGGTGAAATTGCTGGCGAACAAATTACACAGCTGGGTCTTGGTCTCGGTGCCGCCGTTGCTGCACCCGTTTTGGCCGGCGCTACAGGTATTGCTGCGCCCTTTGTTATTGGTGCAGGCGCTGCTGCTTTGGTCTCGGCACCGATCTTGTTTGGTAACAACATCCAGCGGCAGGAAGACGAAGTAGCTGCGGGTAGAAAAGAAAGTGTTGATGTAAGCGCTGCGCTGACCTCCACTTTCGGCCAAGCACTCCTTGAGGGTGTGTCTGACAAATTGTTGTTGGGTGGTGTACTGCCTAAAATCGGCAAGTCTTTGTTTGTCCGTACAGCCTCTCGTTTTGGCGGCGGTGCTGCTACTGAAAGTTTGACTGAAGTCGGCCAGCAGATGATGGAACGTGCGCAGGCGGGGCTAGAAGTTGATAGTGATGAAGCTATTGCTGAATACCGCGAAGCTGCCATTGCAGGCGGTCTAATCGGTGGTGGTGTACGTGCCACAGGTTTCGGCGAACGTGGGACTGTAGAAGAGATCATACCCACTACAAAACTAACCCCCGAGGAAGAAGCTGCAGCTGCGGTAGAAGCTCAGGCTAACGAACTTTTAGCCGATGACGTAGCAGCTTCGCCAGTAGAACCGGAGCAGCTAGAGTTAAATCTCGAAGACCCGTTACTGCGGCCAGAACTACGGCAGGGGCAGGAGCAAGGTGAGTTATTTACAGCAGCTAACGAGGCAATGCCGACAAAGGTTGTAGAACCTACTGTTGAGCCTACTGTTGAGCCTACTGTCGAGCCTACTGTTGAGCCTACTGTCGAGCCTACTGTCGAGCCTACTGTTGAGCCTACTGTAGAACCTACTGTTGAGCCTACTGTTGAGCCTACTGTTGAGCCTACTGTTGAGCCTACTGTTGAGCCTACTGTTGAGCCTACTGTTGAGTCTACTGTAGTGACCGACGAGATGCTAGCCGATTTAGGTGTTAGACCGAAGGCTAAAATCCGCGACCCAGAGAATAAAAATAACTTGATCGGCAAAAAGCTGTCTGACGTCAAAACTAAATTAAAGAGCTACGCAAAAAACCCTTTGGTCATTCAAAAAAACCCAGACATAGAGGCGCGTGTCGCGGCGTTATTAGGAGGCTCAAATGCCGGATTGGGAACTAAAACTACAGCTAGACCTGCCGGACTTGGAGATGGCGATGCAAGTGGTGCAGGAGGCGTGGGACAGCTCGAACTCGACCTTGACGATCCCAACCTCGCTGAAGCACCTGTCCCCGGACCAGTGGGAGATAATCTGCGGGGTGCTAGCGGAGATGCAGGACCAGCTGGACGGGGCCCAGATACACTAGAGGCGTCACAAGTTGACGATCCTACCAGAAATAAAGCAACCGCCGAAAGACTTGTAGCCGCCGCCAACGAAAAAAGGGCGGTTGAAGCCCTCGAGCAAGAAGTCGATGCAATCGTCGCCGAGCCGATTACGCCGGTACAAGGGGGCACTGCAAGACAACTTATACCGGGGACCAAAGTACCCGTAGATAAGCAGACTTTGCAGCCGACAGGCAAGCCTCGACTTGTTGACGACCCTATGTATGCACCGCGTCCCGCGCCGGAACCAGAAGCTGCCGCACCTGACCCTTATGATGCTATGATGGGCGCGCAGGATAGTTCGCAAGCGGTTTTAGCTGCGGAAGCACAGCAGGCACTGGACGCACGTTTCTTTGCCGAGGACAAAAAACTTTTAGCAAAAGCTAGAGAATTTCACGAGAGTAAAGAGGGTAAGGCGCTCTTAGAAACCTCAGAAACCGACCCTACAACTGCAGCGGACAAAGAGGCTATCCTAGCTCTATTAAATACTCCTGCGGCACGCCTCAATAAAAATAAGGAAGCGCAGGGGGCTGTAGCGTTCTTCAATAAGTATCGCCGCCCCGATGTTGCCTTAGCACAAATAGGCGCTCTCAGCCGCACAGGTTTTGGTAAGAACGAGGTCGCAGCAAAAAATGTTAATACAAACGAAGAAGCATTTTACCTTGACCAGACTAAGCCGAAAGCGATTGCGGCTAGGCTCTGGATAGAAGCTAACCTGTCCCCGGAGGCAAATAGCCTCGTAAAAACTTACTCGGAGCTTTATGGGAAGGGCACGTCCCAAGCTATCTTGTCAGATGAGGTACGGCTCGAAAATAGAGAGCAAGAAACGGATCAGCGCGATGCGGCAAAAGATTACGACCAGAAGAAGCAGGCGCAGGACTTCCGAATTGTAACCGACGATACGACTTTGCTAGATGACGGTGTAGAGTTCTTTGACGATTCTCTAATAGGCTATGACCTTGATGCAGAGTTATTCTTACTCGACCCCGTTCAGGGACTAAATAATCAGCTGCTCCCTGATGCAAAAAACGGTTTGCGTAATAACAATATAAGAGCAGTGCTGATTGCTATAGCAGGGACAAACCCTGTACCGCGTATCCGTCAGATAGCGAAGAAGTTAAGCGCCGTTGTTGGCACTACAAAGGTGCAAGTGGTCGATGATCTGCAGCAAATGGTAGGGCGCAAAGCTGCCGGCATGTTCGAACCCGAAACAAACACCATATACATCGACGCTGCTAATGGCATGAACGTGCATACTGTTCTGCACGAGATGACCCACGTTACTACCTCGGCGTCTTTGGCAAATCCGTTACTACCGGAAACCATGCAGTTGAAGAACTTGTTGACGGCAGTTCGTAAAGAACTAGGCGATGTATACGGCACCCGTAGCCTCGATGAGTTCGTGGCCGAAGCCTTCAGCAACCCCGAGTTCCAGAGTGCGCTAGCTCTGCTGAAGTTGGACAACGGCAAGATGTCAGGCTGGGAGAAGTTTACCAGCGCAGTGCGCAACATTGTGCGCAAGCTCATAGGTCTGCGCCCAAAAAACCAAACGTCAGTGTTAGACCAAGTGGATAGCATTATCAACGGCATGCTGGCTCCATCACCTGCCACACGCGGCGCTTCTATCATATTGCTAGAATCGGGGACTTCCAAAGGCAGCTTAAATATTGCCAAGAGCGCAGTAAAAGCTGTACCAACGAGTAAACGTGCCGAGTACGTGGAGATGGCAGCGGACGTCGTCTATAACAGCGGCGAACCTGCCTTACGTGGTGTGAAGAATATTATCCTCGGGTCGCTAGACTCCCGCATCCTTACAGATGTTGCGAAGAAAAAGATTCCGTTTGCTCCGCAGTTAAACATTATGATCCGTAAGATGAGCGGCGCTATGCGTAAACGCACTGATGCACTGGATGCCATGGTTGGTAATTACGCAGCGTGGGCACGGAAGGCTCAAAACAAAGCAGCGGTAAAAATACTTAACAATATTATCCCTAAGTCTACCGCACTGACAGTAGACCCCTCACTTCCTCGCGGGTTCTATAGCTCCTACAAGACCGCGTATCACGACTTAGTTACCAAGAAATCTGTGGTAAAAGAGTTTTCGACTGAACAGGCGCGGACTGCTTGGGTGCAAAATTTTAACGCTAAGGTAGATGCAGCTAAAACTACCAAGGCAAAAAACATGAAAGACCCTGATCCGCAAGACTTGGAGACTTACGATGCTTTACGTGAGCAGTATGTCAGCATGGGAACGCAGGGTCAGGCGTTCTACCGTCAGATGCGTAACTTTTTCCAAGATACGTATGACGAAATTTTACCTGCGCTACGTACTCGTTTAGAGGCTACTATTAGTGACCCTGCTACCCGTGCCTCGGCTTTTGAGAAGTTGTCCGATATTCTTATGAAGGAAAGTGGTATTATCCGTCCTTACTTCCCATTGATGCGTAAGGGTAAGCACCGCTTGCAGTACACAGCCTTAAACGAAAAAGGCCAACCTGACGTAATAGTGGAATACTACGAGAACCGCAGATCGCTGAATAGAGCGTTTGAACTCGCGAAAGGCGTAAGTGTAGCGGGGACTCAGCCGGAGTATACTCGTGCAGATCAGCCGATGAACTTCAACGCTGTTCCTAGCTCCGGGTTTGTGTACGACATCTTAAAGACTATGGAGTTTTCCAAGGGCAATTTTCGGGGCAAAGACGGTAAACCAGACAACAAAGCGTATGAGGCGGCTGTCCAAAGCGTTGTAGACCTAGCCCTCGATGCCATGCCCGAGCGTTCACTCATGCAGGGGTTCCGCAGACGTAAAAACGTGCGCGGTTATATTGGGGACATGACACCCACCAAAATAGGTGACACCGAGTTCGATGCTATAACTATGATGAAGGGGAAGGGCCGTGACCTGAACCGCCAGATTGTGCAGATACAATCGGCAGCGGAGATCGAGAAGTTCCGTATTCAGTTGAAAGATGGAGGCTACCTAAGCAACCCCGAGACTGCGGACATTGCACGTAAGTTAGATCAGATCGCCGCGTTCGCTCAGAAACCTAACGTCCCTCGTTGGTCGCAGGTAGCTAACGGTGTCGGCTTTAACCTGACCATGGGTTTAAACTTTTCGTCGGCGGCTATCACGTTCTTCGATGTGGCTATGAGTGCTATGCCGGTTATTTCCGCAGAGTACGGGGTAGTAAAAACCGCCGCTGCATACCGCGCCGCTATTAAACTAATGGCGAACGCCCCAAAAACACGGGGTATCATGGTATCTGGCCCAGAGGGTGCGCCTATAGAGCAAGAAGTAAAAATGGGCATAGTCGGCAAGGCTATTTTTAACTACGAATACGGCCAACTGCCTCCAGAAATGCAGGAAAATAGAGTAGATTTATTGCTTAATATGGCTAGTGACCAAGGTCAGGCCAACCAGTCTATGACGCAGGAAAGCCTTGAAGTAGGCCGCGATGCTCCTTTAGAGGGTATTAACAAGTGGAGCAGTGCCATGTTCCACCACTCGGAACGCTTCAACAGAGAAACAACTCTAACTGCAGCGTACATGCTGGAGGTGCAAAAGCTAAAAGCTGGAGGCAAACAGCTTACCGACCAACAGTACAAAGACGCAGCGCAGAAAGCTATTGACACGACCGAGTTTACACTTGGTTCGACTGCAGCTGCGGGGCGTCCAGTATGGGCACAAAGTGGTGTGGGTAACGTAGCCTTCTTGTTCAAACGGTTCGCCATCGCCAAATACTACATGATGTATAAGTTGGGTCACGAGTCTATTGGCACAACAAATGTTGAAAAGATCGTGCAGGAGCAGGGTGTAACCCAAGAGCAAGCGCAACAAATTGTGGCCGAGCGTAAGGTAGCGCGGCTTGGACTTCGGAACTTCTTAATTAGCACGGGTGTTATGGCAGGCGCTGGTGGCATGCCGATGATGGGTGCTTTGGGTGCCATATACAACATGTTCGCTGATGACGATGAGGACGATTTCGAATCCGCACTGCGTAAATATACTGGAGAAGGTATATACGGGGGCCTAGCCAATCAAGTTCTTGGTATCGACGTTGCTAGTCGTATATCACTCAACAGCCTGCTATATCGCCCACCGTTTATCGAGAAAGACCAAAGCCCTATCTTTACCCTCGTGGAACAGCTAGGTGGTCCTTTGATAGGCTTGACTAACAACGCCCTTCGCGGCGGCACAGAAATTATAGACGGTCTTAAAACGAGCAACAGTGATGCCGTTCTACGTGGTACCGAAACAGTGATGCCTGCGTTCCTACGGAACATATCTAAGGGGCTTAGGTTCTACAACGAAGGCGCGACCACACGTCGAGGTGATGCAGTCACAGAAGACATCAGCCTATACAACGCCCTGATGCAGGGGAGCGGGTTCGCACCAGAAGCATACGTGCGTGAGCTTGAGTACAACCGAAATGTTATGCGCCGTAAGAAGACTGTGTCAGAAAGACGCTCCAAGCTAAACAAACGTCACAACATGGCACAGATGGCAGGTGACAGAGAAGAGATGCGTAAGATACGCAGGATGATGCGGGAGTTCAACGAAAGCCTACCCCAAGGTGCCGAAGACCGTAAGATTACAAACAAAACTGTGGAAAATTCTTACAGGGCTTTTGTTAGGAACTCTGGGAAAGCACGGGGCGGTGTAATGCACACGCCGTTCATGGACAAAATACGTGACGAGTTTGACCAAGGCTTCCAAGGCTTTTAACGAAAAAAGCCCCCACGCGAAGTGGGGGCCAGTGGGTACACGGAGAACAACACTAGGAGCAGTAATGTCGTGCCTGTACTGTTACACAGTACGCCATGCCCGTAAACCTAATTTACCGCCTTCCACACATACTTGGATGTCGAACTCCCATTTTTTACGCTTTGCGAGTTTCCGCAGCTGTTCTGCGGCCTTTTCAGTGTTGACACATGGGACGAATATAGACGACTTAACGCCCATATCCTCCCACTTTACTGTCACCCGTAACCCGTCAGGGTCTAGGTCATCAATCTTCAAGACCTTCTGATCCATCACTAGTATCCCCCAACCCTGTAAACTTCATCACTAGTACCGACTCGGGCGGCATATTGAAGTCAGTGCCCTTTGTCAGGCGTTTCTTCGCAGTCTTAGCAGATAGCTTTTCTTTCAAGTCGTCTACGATGCTTTGATAGTTTATCTGCTGGTCCACACACCACTGCCTGAATGGTTTAACCCGTAAGAAGAGCAGCTTTGTATCAGGCTCGTAACGTGCAACCAAATGGCCTTTGGGCGCTGCACTAACAGGGACAAGCTGATTCTGCCCATGGTTGGCAGTAGCTCGTAGGTCTTCGGTGCTCTCGATCTTGAGCATGTTATTGTAGTTCTCTGACAAGTAGTTGTTGAGCGTTTCGGATACAGATGCACCCACGTCGTTCACAAAGTTGTTGCGGGATATTAACTCGCCGACAACCCACCTGTATACCGCAGGTACGTCATAGTTTATGAGGCCTAGTTTCTTAGCGAAGATCAGACCCGCTATGATAACTGCGTTTCCGTTGGACCAGAAACGGTGCTCGGGGCCAAGCCCAGCTGCTTTATCCAGACGTACACGTACAGATTCTACTGTGCGATTTACCTCGTCTTTGTTGTTCATTACCCACTGTATATATTCCTTCCCAATGTGACCGTAGTTTGTCTTGAAATCGTTTATCAGGCCGGCTGTGTTAGTGTTGTCCCCCTTAACGAAGTTCATCTTTTTAACACGTATCTCGAACATCCGTAGCATCTCTGCTTTCGGCGTTGCTTTGTGACGCCCCAGTATCTCCCACGCACTTGTGTTGCCTGAACTCAACGCAAGGAGATGCCAAGGTTTGCCTCTCGCACGTTCTGTGTTGTCACTATTGGACATACGGTTTTTCTGCCGCCCACCAGACACCTGATAAACGTAATCAGACATCTGATCGCCATTCACGTTAGTCATCTCGTCCGACACCAAGGGTATGTTGTGCATCACTTCGCCACGTAGCATCCGAGAATTGTGTGTGTCCTCCGGTTTGTTCATCAGTTCGTCAGGGCTTCCCCATATACCGATCGCTGCCATCTGTGCGGTAGTTTTACCTACACCCGAACCACCATACAGGTGGATAGACATACTATTCAAACCCGTCAGGGCCATAAGCGGGGAGCCGAAACCAACACCAACCACGTATTGATGCAGTTCGTAGTTTGGTTTGTTGTAAAAATCTAACAGTTCAAGGTTCTTTTCACGGGTGCCCTTAGCGTTAAACGCGCCCATTAGCCCTGCTGTAGTAGAGGAAGACGGGTTGAAGTCAGTCCCTGTCGGGGTGATTAATTTGTCACCTAGTACGAACGCCCCCATAGTGTCATCTGCCCAACCGAACTGTCGGTATGCCTCGTCGGCTACGGTTGTACGCTGCAACTCATCTACCCATTTTGTTGTATAGGCCATTAGTTTATCCATCCCTTTTCCCCATGCAGTGACGCCTTCTTTCGCCATACACTTACGGAACTCCTCACGAGAAGTTATATGTGTAAGTGGTACATTGAATTGGCGCACTCCGTCTTTTGGTAAATGCAAGCGGAACACTAATGTCTCGCCTAATTCAATATCGTGTAGTCTCCGCGTAATATAAATGTCGTGGTGGTATATTAGGTCTTCTTCTATATCCCCGTCAGCATTGCTGCTGCGCATGAACACCCCACCAGCTGCGCCACGGAAATAAGGTGACGGAAATTCGGGTATCTCAAACTGTTCGGACTTCTTTCCCCCTGCTTTGCGTATCGGTGCGAACACTGATACATTATCCTCGGACTCCCGAATACGCTTGCCCAGCACGATGGGGGATTTGATCTTACCCCGCACCGTACAGTTTGCGCACATGCCTTCGTTGAGGTCGTCAAAACTAGTGCATGTGTATGGGCCTTTGATCTCGCTCAACTTCTTACGCATATCTTCTTCGTTATATGCAGGGTGTTTGCTCGATATTTTTACTGCAGCTTTGTCTCCGTCACTACAAAACTTGGCAATAGATAGACCTGCCCTCCACAAAGGCTCACTAACCTCGGTCTGGCTTGTTGCGATAAACTTTAACTGTTCGCAGCCACGACCCTCGGCGGTCTTCTCCATAATAGTCTTAAAGATATTCTCGGAGTTTTCGACGTAGGATTCGTAAAGCGCGTCAGTGCCGAGGTCAGCCGCATTGATAACTGGCTTCGCTAGGACGCCCAGCTTGGATGTAAAATCCTCCAGCACCGTAGGCTCTGGTAGCTCCACACCAAGAAGCTCTACAGGCAGGGGCGGGTCTTGTTTTTGGTTGTACGAACCCGGCACTCGAAGGATTTGCGCAGGGTTCGCAGTGACTACAGGGTCGGCACGAAGGCCATTATCAATACACGCTTGCTTTAGCCGCTGGGCTTCTACTGCCCACTGCTCCGCTGGAACTGCCTCGGTAAGGGGCCAATACACATGTAACCCATTACCGCTGTTGACCATAAGCGGTTTGGGCAGGCTAAGTTTCTGGCAGAATGTGCGTAATGCGTCTACCGCAGCTTGCTGTGACGGGTATTCCTTGAGTGGCCCACAGTCTAAATCTAGAAATAGGGACTTAAATTCGTGTGCGTTCGGGACTTTACGGTCCCCTGCTTTTTTGAATGTACCCAAAGCAAAATATGTGTTGAGGCCATCTGCGCCAAACTTGCGTGTCGCACGGTCTACTTCTTCAAGAGTGCCGTAGAACTTCTGTATACGTGTGTCATCCTTGGCCGCGAATACACAGTAGTGGCCAGAGTCACTGAGAAGGCTACGTAAAAAATCTAGGGTGTTCATTGTCGCTGCTCCAAAATATATCGTGGCGGACTCTAGAAAGGGTGGTGAACCCGCCACGACTACCTATCGTTTCAAATTAGGTGAGTGACCCCTCAGTCATCCCAACCGTCTACGATAGATGAAAGATCAGCTTCGACAGAGGAGGGAGCAGCTACCTCTTTTTTCTTAGCGACCTTTTGCGGTTCGGGTACGCTATCATCTGCGCCGACAACAACCCAAGAATCGTCTTCTATAACCGGCGTGTCCGGTCCCTTCATTTCAAGGCCAAATAGGTCTTGTTCGGACACAGGAGCCGAATCACTTGAATAACCATCTTGCACACCAAACGGAGAGTGTTGTTTCTTCTCCACGAGTGTTATGACCTGCACAGCCTTTATCCGTAGTGATACACCGTTAGTGGCCATGCTGTATGGCACAAGAACTACTGCTATGTTTACAGTACTACCAGTCGTAAGTTCAAAGTCGTCAGGTAACTTCCTGTTCTTCGCGTCAACTTGTAGTGGTTTTTCAGTAACCGTACCAGAATACTGACCCTTTATTTGGGCAGTACCAATGTACATGCCCTCGTCGTCCCTTACAAACGTATCGGCAGGGGATGGCATTGCCGGCCAGTTCGCTCCATATTGGGCCTCTTTTGTGTACGCAGCAAGCATGCTCCCGTACAAACTTTTTGCCTGCGACTGGTCCATACGAAACTTAATCTCGTACTTTGCATTTTCTTCGGTGGGGCCACAAGGCACTGTCGCACCTTTGGGGGGAACACTCCTATCAAACTTGTATGTTTGGTTGAGCCGTGGGTACCTAGCCTCGACCCCTTCAATTAACACCACTTGCTTTGCTTCTGCCATTAGTCTTCTCCTTTGTTATATTCAAAACCGCTTACTTCTGTAAACGGAGAGTTGTCCCTTACGGTTTCTAATCGAACCGTCATGGTCTGTAACGCAGTTATGCTTGCCGCATAGCTGCTTTTTTGTTCGAGCGCCTTCCCAAGTTCTTGTTCGTTGAGCGCACGTACAGCCTTAAAAAACAGTTTAGGTGTGTTAGACTTCCTGTCAAAACGTACCTGTGTAACTACCGACAGCGAGGAAGATTTGTTCTTGTGCAGATACTTAGAGTACCCTTGCAAAGACATATCACCTTTCTGAGCTTTGCCAAAAATAGATGTGGCAGAGATACGCATCTGGTAGACTGTACCCATCTTCCCTTCCAATACGACAGCTAGGCGCTGCGAATACCTACAAGCGCGGCCCCCACCAGTGCTGGAACCTTTAATGTTTTGTTGGCAGTCCATACAGCGGGTAGCTTGCTTTTGGTCTGCTGGAACATCACCGGACGGTAGCTGCGAATCCAGCGACCAACATGTCGGGGCAGAGGGGGTTGCTGGGTCGTATAAATCTTTGTGGTAAGCGCGAGATATCTTTGCAGCGTTCACTATAATTATATTTAACGGGCCATCACTTTCGACGTTGGCCTGTTCACCACTAAATATCCCACTAAAACGTCCACCACGTAGGCTGATATAGTTTAACCCGCCCCCTGACATACTACTCCTCGGCCTTTGTTGTAGCTTGTTTATTCAAAGCTGCTTCAACGTCATCTAACCGAAATCGGTAAACTTCCCCGATATTGATGTAGGCACTGGAGGGGATATGCCCCGTATGCACCCACTTGCGGATAGTAGACAGAGACAGGTTAAAGTAATCCGCTACTTGGTTCATGTTGACATACTTCGAATCTACTTCTGTCATTTTTTCCTCACAGAAATTGTATACTCAGAATTTACATTGAGACCTGCGGGTAGTTTGTCAGGGTTTTCCTCAAGAAACTGGCGTACACCGGTTTGGTTTAAACGCTTCTCGAAGAACTCAGGAAGGTTATGCTGCATAATAAACGCATGCATAGATTCCCAATCGCTCGTCCAATAACGCTGCTTCACGGTACGATAGAAGAGGCCCGATGCAGTGCGAACACTATCGACTTCATGCTCCTTGCAGTACTCCAGCAAAGCGAGCTTTACCTTATCATGCATTTCACGAAGCTGGGCCTCTTCCTCTTTGTATTTTGCGGATATTTCCGCACGCTTGTCACGTATCTTAGCGTACGTACTGACTAGCTTATCAACTGACACACTCATTTAGTTCTCCGTTTTATATTAGTGTCACTGTTTTATAGTAGTCTCATCGTCGTACAGTATCTTATAGTTGTTAGTCAAGCATTTCTTTGTACAAATCTATCATGGCGGAATGTACGTTTATACGCTGGTCCAGCATCTTGTAGATACGCTTCTCTGCAGCGGAGCCAGCTATCTGGATTACGGTGCATTTATGCTTCTGGCCCGCACGGTGGATACGTGCGTTAGCTTGTAGATACGTCTCTAGGGAAGGGGTCGGACCCCACCACACGATTGTGTTTGCCGCCGTAAGTGTGACACCGTGCGCAGCGGACTGCGGTTGGATTACTAGAACTCTTGGATCGGCATCGTTCTGGAAGCGGGCGAATATATCTGTGCGGTTAGCTGCAGATACGTCTCCCCGTATGACCTCCGTAGTAACGCCGTCAGCTTTCAGCTTCCTTGTCAGCATGTCGATAGTGTGTCGGAACGGCACAAAGACCAAAACTTTCTGGCTGCTCTCGTCGATAGTTTCTTTCAACGCTTGGTAGCGGCTCTTGATATCGAACTCTACGGAGTCACCGTCATCAGTATAAACTGCCCCCGCGCTAATCTGCAGTAGCTTGTTCATGTTAACCGCAGCGTTTGCAGAGGTTACGGATTCCCCTGCCACCTGCATGAGCATCTGCTTCTTCAGTGTGTTGTAGTACCTCTTCTGCTGCGCGGTCATTTCGACGAAGCGTTTGGTGTACACTATGTCAGGCAGGTCAAGACATTCCTCTTTAGTAAACCTAATCGCGGGTTGCAGTACGTGGTGTACCGTGTCTTTGGCTGTCTCTTTCGGCTTATATGTGAACTGCGTGAGCTTTTGCATAACCATGTCCCGCCACGAGCCAAAGTACCTCGGGACGGAAAGCGGGTTTACCAACTTAGCCAAGCCATAGGCATCGACAGGACTTTGTGCAGCAGGGGTACCTGTCATCATCCATAGCCAATCGTCTTCTTTGACTAGCTTGTTGAGGGTCTTCCACCGTTTTGTTTGTGCGTTCTTATAGTGCGTAGCTTCATCGACGATGAACAGGTCAAAACCACCCGCAGCGATCTCGTCCCGCACAACTTCCACACCGTCATAGTTAATGATTACGAACTCAGCGCCCGAGTTAATAATCTTTTTGCGTTTCTCCTTGCTGCCATGTGCTACGTCCACAGTTCGGTGCATAGCAAAGGAGAACAAGTCGTTACGCCACGCGCTGTCCATGATTGACAAAGGGCAGACAACCAGCACCCGTTTAATTTTGCCTTGGGTCATCAAGTAATCCGCTGCCCATATAGCCGATGCAGTTTTCCCTGTGCCCTGCTCGTTAAAGCAGAACGATTTCTTGTTCAGGGTCATAAAAGATGAGGTGTCTTTCTGGTGGGCAAAGGGTTTGTACTGCCCCGGCCAGCTATACCGCCCCGTAATCGGTGACGGTACTTTTATGTTTAGTGACTTCAGGGATAAGACTTCGTCCATCCCCCACTTCACGATAACCTTATTCATTGGTAGCTCCTTGCTATTGGGGATAGCCGTTGTTATTTGCTTTGGGTTACGTACCCGCAGCATTATTGCTTTATCCCGCAAAATTTTCATGTTGTTCTCCGTGGTAGTGAGTCACTACTATTTTTTATTGGGGCTGCTCATAGCACCGCCAGCCGAGCGGTTCTTCTTACGGCTCTGGACAGTTACTCCATTCTTATTGCTGCCGCCTTTACTCAACGCCTTCTTGTGAGCGATGTCTTTACCCTCTCGTTTGTCAGCTACACCATTCTTGTTGGCATCTTTGCCAGACTTATCCATCTTGCGTCGAGCGCGTTGGCGTTCCATACGGGCTTCGTGTTCCCCCCGTGCTTTCTGCTGCTCATACTCTTTTTTGTACGGGCGGGGTTTGTTTTTGTACGGCATCAGTTAGCTCCATTATGTGGGCACTCAACCACTTGGCAGTGGCGTTTACACAGACCAGAAGGTCTAGGGTTCCAGACATCCACCTCGAATGCTTTCTCCATCTTAGCATAGTTCGCCAACCATTTGCCCCATAAAGGTTGTTGAGAACTGGCCTCATATTCAGACTTCACAAGGCTTTTGGCAACTACAAATAACAGCCCCGCGTGTAACTTAGTTACTTCAGGGTAGTGCTTGAAGATCGCCAACGCCATAAGCTCAAGCTGGCCTTTGTCTGCGTACTTAGCAGACTTGCCCGTCTTGTAGTCAACGATCCAACCCACCCCAGTGTCTTTGTCTATGATTGCAAGATCGACGATCCCACGGAACCATACGTCTTTAGCAAAGAAACTGCAGGGTTCTAGGTCAGCGTTCAGGCCCAGCTTCTGCTCGACGATCTTCTCACCCGTCTTGCGGTTCAAAGAATCCAGTGCCGGCTTTATGTAATCAAACTTCTCAGGGATAGGAGTACCTTTACCTATATAGTCCTCACAAGCCTTGTGGAAATTTGTACCGTAGAGCATGGCCTCAGTCTCTTTGAACGGGTACTGCTTCAGCACTTTCTCATAGTAAAACTGCTTGGGGCATTGCTCGAATGCTTTGATCCGACTAAACGACCACGGTGCTGCTTTGCTCATTCACATTCTCCATATGATTTCCCAAAACCGCTCTCGCAATTAACAGGTAGGCCCTCGGCCCAGTCAGGTGTCCACCGCATATTGGCCTCCACAAACGCGCGCGTTTCGTGTACCTCATCGTCGGGCACACAGCATAGAATACTGTCGTGGACTGTCAACACTACCTTGTATTTCTTGTTAATACGTAGCATTTGTTCGCCTATTATACAACGGGCTATAGCTTGGCACACATTCTCTATGACCTTGCCACCATATATTTTCTTACGTCCCCTGCGCGTTTTGTAGCTGTACTCGAACCCACCATCAGACCACTCTCCGTACAAGTCAGGGTAAAAAATACTCAGCCCACTCGGCACAATAATAGCGTTGTTCGTAGCGTCTACTGAAATGACACCCCTCTTACCGAATGACATGGGTCTGCCCTTGGCAAGGTTCTTGACCATGTTGTTGGCCTCTTTCCATACATCGCTGATTTTGGAGTTGGCCTCTCGATAAATGGTTATGATCCTTTGTGCCTCTTCGAGTGACACCTCGTACCCAAACTCCTTCAGCTGTGCTTGGAACTTGACCGCGCCCATACCGTACCCTGCACCGAGAATTGTGGACTTGCCAACGAACCGCTGATCCTTGGTAACCTCGGCTTCGGCCCAGTTGTATATACGTGCGGCCATCTTGACGTAAACATCCTCGCCTCGGGTAAACGCGGCGGTAAGATCATCTTGCCCTGCGAACCATGCCAGCACCCGTGCCTCGATTTGGGAGGAGTCGGCTTCGACAATGCTATAGCCTTCGGGAGCGACGATAGCTTTCTTCAGCTTCTTACCATTACGCCCACGGCTAGGTAGGTTTTGTAAGTTGATCTTGTCCGAACCACCCCACCTACCAGTGTGTGCTGCATAGTACCTTACTGGTACCGGGAGTAATCCACGTTTAGATATACCTATAAACCTCTCTGTGCGTGTTTCCTCTAGGGTGGACTTGTTCCCGAGACGTGCCGCTACTAAAGATTGTACTAGATCATCGTTATGTTCCTGCAGCGCCTTAAAATCTTGGTCGCTCTTAGCAAAGGCGTACGTCTCCTTACCTGTTGTCGGGCTGATCTTCATCGGCGGCTCTACACCAAGCTCTCGTAGCATGGTGGCAAACTTGAGGTTAGACATAAGCTCTTTCTTATCCGTCACCCCCGCATCCCGCATGAGTTTGTATTTGCGTTCCCGTGTATCTTCGAGGTGCTGCTCCAATAGGCCAAGGTCTAGATCAAGCACGGGGTCAATAAACATACGCAGGGTCACGTCTATCAGCTTGAGTTCCTGTCGGGGAAACTTAGCGCCCATGATCTTGAACAGCTTGTACGTTAGCTCAACATCTTGGATGCAGTACTCCCCGTACTTCTTAGCTTCTTCTTCAGTGAAATCGGCTGGCCTTTTACCCTTGGCGGCAAGTACCTCAAACCCCTTCTTGCCAATATCATAGCGTTCAGACAAGGCTCTAAGGGACGCAGGTTGATCCACTCCGTGCAAAGCTCTACCCATGCACATCGTATCGAGCCACAACTTAGGCTTGACGTTGTAACGCCAGCTTAGAATAGCCCCGTCGAACATAGTGTTCTGCGCTAGGATAGCACTGTCAGAGAAGTCTATGTAGGATAACAGACGTCCAATCAATGCAGGGTCGTTTGTGTAATTCGTCTTCTTGTCGTTCTTCTTTATGGCGAGACCGATCACCTCGAAGCGCGGGTCGCGCACGTACGCCTCTGTTGTCAGCTTAGACAAGGAGTACTCCTGATCGTAGTACGTCTCGAAGTCGAGTGTATATACGTCCATCACCCTTTACCTCCCTGCTCATAGTATGCCTCTACCAAGAGGTCGATTAGGTACTCTGCCATATTGTTGTACCCGTTGTTAAGAGTATGCTCGGCAGCGAACACCCATACCTCAGGGGAAGAGTTCGCTATTAAAGCCGTACCCATGCTACCTGTCGTAATGTTATACCGGCGTTTGAGACCTTCTAGGTTTGTTACCTGTGGCTTTTCTCTACCCACAAACAAATCCGAACGCCTGATAGCAGACGCGACTTGTGGGTACGTGCCGTTGATGGTTCGTATTATTTCAGGGATATCCATCCCAGCCCCATACAACCCTACTATTTTATTCGTTATAGATTTTTTTACTCCTGACATGCGGTCGCGCTCCCCTTTAACCTATCATCTTCGCCTATGTTGCGCCGCTGATATGCCATAAGGAACCCAAGGCAGCATGCAGCGTGTGCTAGATGCGAGTAGCCCGTCTCGGGGTCGTTATCCTCGCCCCGCCACCAAGCCCACATGTGCCGCATCAAAGCGCTGAAATACCGGCCCCACGATGCACCCTGCGCCCAGTTGTTGTCGCTGTATTTTTTAGCCCCGAACGCAAGCACTTGCGCTGTCTCTTCAAGCAGTTCTGGTGGTAGCAAATCATACCGAGCCTTGTCGTCATCAGACTTTGTAAAAATAGCCTTGCCACCATACAAGTACTCGTCCATTTTTATTTCTTCTCTCCAGTTAGGTGAGGATATGGTTGCAAAAACCCGTTCGACATACTGCACGTCCGTACTCGTTGCCTTAGCTACTTGGCTAGAACTTGCCTTGCGGTTAGCAAGTATGTACGTCCACACACGTTCTTCTTTCTTGGTCATATCTTATATCCTTCTTTGCGGCGACTACTTATAAACTTAGTTAAGTCTTCTTTGGCTCTCCAATATTGGTTCTTAGCATCCAGAGGCGCATCCCTCCTAAGTTGCGCCTCCATCCAGAAATCTACTTGCTGGGTTAGGAATTTACGTTCTGCTTCATGGGCGGGTGACATTTTGCCAGAAAGAGATTGCTCCATCACAGCGAGAACCAAGTTGTTTCCCGTGCCCACAGAACGAATGAGGCTTTCTCCTGAGTCCCCTTAGCAAACACCTGCGCTTTGGCGATCTCCCCTGCGTTGTGCATGCGGCTAAGTGCTAACTGCATCTCCCCCTCACTAACGTCCATTTCCACTGCTAGTGTCGAAGCAGTACTGGCAAATTGGTTAGACTCAATATCGAACATCTCTACTATACGATCTTCTAGCTTGGCGATATGCACACGGGCGGTAGGTTCTTCCCCCGCATCCACTATGCCCAACTCAATCGGCCTTGCACCGTCTTCACTAGCTTGCATGACCAATTCGCCGACTAGCGCCCCTGCATCATCCATAGACATACCTATAGCCTGCCATGGTGTGCTGGGTCTGTTAGGGTTAGGTGCAAGAACTAGTTTACGTACGGTATCAATCCTGAGGTCAAACTTCTTCATAAACGCTGCGTTAATAAAAACTTCTTCCCCGAGGTCGGCACGTATCCCAAAACCGGTATGCGTTGCTAGTTGGCTTTTGATGTAAACATCACAAGTATTTTTTGCTATAGTATCCATATCTAGTATCCTTATTTTTGTTTGTGTATTGAAGCGCGGACGCGTTGGCGTTCCACACGGGATTCAAATTCTAACACGGTGGCTGTGTCGTGCATGTTCGTTTCATTTACGACCCAATCGCAGCCTCCTGCAGCGTGGATGTCTGCTAAGTTCTTCTGTTGCAGTGCAGTGGTCTTACCCTTCCCCGCCTTACATTCGATGCCGAAGAACACTCCTTTGTAGCATGCGACTATGTCAGGTACGCCGCTCCGCCCAAAACCACCTGTGGCAGGGTAGAAGTAGTACGCCCCCAGCGTCTTTAGGTAGTGGGCCACTACCTTTTTAACTTTAGCTTCTGGTGTCATCGCCATTAATTTTCTCCTTTGTTGTAGTAACTGGCCTCGGTAGTTTGGTGTTGTTAACTCGCCGAAAAATGCGCGGCGATTAAACGGCGAATTAAACGGCGAATTAAAGGTAGTGGGTCACTACGGTCGGTGGTATACCCAATACGTTGATCTATCTATTCTACGCCCCACCCCAGCCACATCTTGCAGTGGCCTTACGGTTGGGTCGGTTATCATTAGGACAGCAATACGTTCCTGTATCCAGAGGGGGGTCTCATTCATACTGTCGTAGGTGCCAATATCATTGTGATCGACAAGAAATTCTACGTCAAAACACATTACCTCTACCTTGTTAGTCACGGGGTCTATTGCAACGCGGTAGGTTCCACTCATCCCCATACTACGATCCAGACTTTATGTAGAACATATTACCGGAAGCCCGATACCCTACACCAACCACATACTGACCTACGTCAACCATCGACAGCACAGAGATCGCGCCCTTGATGTGTTCAGGTAGTTCTTCCTGATCGTAACAAAAATGTTGTGTCAGGTCTTGGCTGGCCCCGTATCTCGCCACCTTGTTGTACCCGCGAAAAAACTGCCTCCCTCCTACACTTTGGTACGCTTCGATGAACATATGATCTGTGTCAAGGAGGCCCTTGCTCTCCTCCCACTCGTCTTTCTCGGCGAACGTCTTGTGTAGCGTTTCTTCAAGCTCCTTGTCAATAAAGACGTAGTCCGTCTGTAATAGGTGCTTGAGTTCTAGCTGCAGCGCGTTAGGAGGTACGTCTTTGTGCGTGGATGTACTAAAGAATCCAGTACGCAGGGGGCTTGATAATGCTACCAAATTGGCACCCATCGACGAGGATACCTCGCTTAGTTTCGTTCTAAAATCCCGATGCACTTGTCTAATGACCTGCTCTAGATTTAGCGGACGTAGGTATTTCTCTGCGTTCTTAACAGCTTTGGACATGCTAAGTGCGCTCGACATATGCTCTCGAGTTCCCCAACTATACTTGCCGTTGAGTATGTTCGGTGAGAATACAGAATAGCGATCATTACCATCGCCATTATCCATGAGGTCGGCATAGGTTATCCAGCCTAGCGCATAGGTATCGTTCGGGCGGTATACCCACAAAGAATGATTTTCTTTCCGCGCCGTGCATAGGCCACGGACTTTACTCTTCAACGCGGACGCCATGTCCATCACGCCTATATTCTCGCCACCTGAGGACGTTAGTGAGTTTTTAAGTTCTGACACTAATACTAGTTCTAACATAGTTGCTCTCCAATTATTTTCTGTTTAAGAAACCTAGTTCTCTGTTGATAAATGTGTTGTATCTTGCCCGTACGGCAGCTAGCTCCTCCGTGGTCTCGACGGTCTTTACAAGGAAATCAGGGGGATAAAAACTGTAAGGGGTGCGCCTATCTATACAGTCCCTTGCAAACTGTACCCATAGGTGCAGTCGTTTAGGGTGATCTTCGTCGCGCACAATGCTGCGATACAAAGACATACATAATGGCAGCTTAGAACCATGCCAAGCTGTGTGCCCGATCATCGGGTAAGGCGCACCTTGCTCCCTGCTGTTACTTATCCACTCACTCATTTCTTGATTTAGGTTTCTGGTGTAAACCCTATCCTCTAGCATTAGCAGGGGTGACATAGTCATGCCCCATTCGAATAACTTCTGGATGTCCTCTTTGAACTTAGCCTTGGTCTTCCTGTCCACTCGCGAGGGTGCCACCTGCGTACCTGTACCCACAACATGCTCCCAGTCGTCGCTACCCTTGCGCGTGAACACAACTGCGGAGTTGTCATCGGATGCTAGGAAGAACGACTTGTCTCTGGTCATCGCTTTCAATACAGCCCTCGGCGTAGTGCGTACCTTTGCAAGGAAGTGATGAGCCGTATGTTCGTGATGGTTACGTATACCACCAAAGGAATGTACGTTCATGTACTGCTTGCCACTACCAACAGAGAACCTCATTGGACGAGGTGAGTGTCGGTCTAAAAAAGCATAGCGACTATTGTGACCTCCACTACCCCACCCGTTTCGTAGGGTTACTTGGTCTCTACCATCGCGCAGCTTGCGCCACACAATAGGTGCGTATTTCTCTAGAGCATTGGGGCCGTGGTCTATATCACTATATAGAGAGCCGAAAGGGCCAAGGCCAAAGTGCCACCCGTCTGACAGCGCGTAGCAGCTATTGCTGATCTTGATGATGCGCTCGAACTTACGGTTACGATCACCTATAGGGCGGATGTCCTTACCAGCGTTGAGCTTCCCAATCAGTGGTTTAATACGATTGTAGTGATCCACTACTTCTTTGAAGCTACTGAAATTTGAGTATGTTAGCGCCATTTTATAGTCTCCTATTGATAACTTAGTTGGTATGTTTTATGTTCTTGTAGTGGGTAGTAAATCTTAATGTCTGTGCCGTTGGGTCTGGTTGTTGAGGTCGTGCGCTACCAAATGTGCCAACACGAACTATCGCAGCTACCCACACCACTACTCATCAACATCTACCTTACCGCAACCCCTGCAGTTATCGCATTGAGTTACGTAGTCCTCCCACTCCCCGTAGTCTCTGCTAAACCCCATAGGCACGAACTTTTCGTACGTGCATTGGCCCTCGCCCTCACACTCAGGACAATCGACCCTAGTTGCTACCGCTTCTTGCAGGCCCACAACGTAGTTCCCCATCTTACTCATCTCACATATCCCTTGACTTGATGTTTACAGTCTTGCCCACATCAGGCTTGGCGTTGTCGTTATCCATGACACACCACAGCACAGGCATAGTCCACTGACCCCAGCCACCGTACAGGTGTCCATCTGTCAGTACGATAGCCGCTTGCGCGTTGATGTTGTTGTCGCGGATGTAATCGGTAACGCACTCTACATTTGTGCCACCACCGCCTGCCGGCTTGGTTGATTTCACTAGGCCATCTAGTTCATGCACGTCATACTTCTCGTCACGACATACCTTTGTGTCCCAGTAGAGAAGTCGTACACGCTCAGGGTGTACAGTGTCACATATCTCTTTGACCTCGGTGAGGAACGCGGAGAGTTCTTGCTGCCCAATCGAACCCGAAGTGTCGATCGCCAATACCAGTTCCCCGACCTGTTCACTGATACCACTCGGCATGTATATTCCCGACGACAAGTATCTGCGGTTGGGTTTGCTGTACGTAGAGTAGTCGCTGCCTGCGCAGGTGGTTTGAACGAACTCACGAAGGGATTCACGCCAGTTGATTTGTGGTTGAAGTAAATCCTCCAGCCCCAGATCACCACCACTGCCTAGCTTGCCAGCGACCAACGCGCCTTGACGTACCGCCTCGTCGATCTCCCGTGCGAGTTCTCGTACCTCTTCGGCGTCCATTTCGGATGCGCTTTCCCAATCGTGGACATCGAAGCCTTTTGGTAGTGACTCACTACCCCCACTGCCGTCGTCGCCTCCCTCTTCACGCAGCAAGTTGTACACCTGTGCGCTATCCATACCGACATACCGGCGGTCATAGCATGCATTTGCGAGTATGCCTGTCATGCTGGCGAAGTTATCTTTGTTGTCGTCCACGAGCTTGATGTTGATAACGTGGTCACACGCTATGTTTGCAAGCTCTGGATTTTGGTCGTAGAGGTGCCGCCATGTGGTCAGGTGGCGATACAGTTTGTGATACACCTCGTGCAGTACTAGAAACCTAAGCTCTGCATCGTTGAGTTGCTTCACGAACTCACGCCCATAGTATTCGTCACGTCCATTAGTACATGCAGTTGGCACGGACGGGTCATCGACCACGTTGCGGTTCCCGATCATTAGTACACCTGCGAGTGCGGTATACTTCGGGTTCCCCATGATGGAGACAACGGCTTTTGTCAGCCGCTGCTCCTCTGTTAATTGGTTAGCCATAAACATTGTTGTTACCTTCCTAACATTTTGCTGAACATGCGTTCCAGCATTGACGGTTTCGGGGTTTCTTCGCTGGCCGCAGGTAGTGGTAGCGGGGCTGGAAAATCATACAGCCTCACATGGGTAGACTTCACAACCATCTGGTCGGGCAGGTCTATAGGTAGTCGTACCCTACGCTTAGTAGTGATCCCCAATTCGTACGCACGTTGAGATACTGAACCCGCTGTGCGATCTAAGGCAAGACTTATAAGAAAGGCCGTTACTCCTCCGCCGTGCATTGTCGTCAACAACTCGTCGTCGTCTTTTGTCCATCTTTTACCCATTAGTCTTCTCCTGCTTGCTGATTACTGCCACAATGACAGCATTACGATACGTTTTCATGCTCACACCTTATCTGCGGTGTAGAGGTGGTTGTTGTTCATAGCCCACACGGTGAACTTCTTGTTAGTCATCACCATAGACTGCTTAGAATACTTGGGTGATCGCACCCCATTGGCGAACATAGCCTGTGCCTCGGTGTCGAGACGTGGCAAGTAATCCATCCAACTGTTGAGCCAGTCCTTGTCCATCGCAGCTAGAGTTCTATACACAACCATACACACTGCGGCGGCACTGCTTGGCACCTTTGCGTTGGTGGGATCGTCCTTGATCGCCTGTAGTGTGGGCAGTTGGTCTGACAGTGATACGAACGCCATCAAGTCCATCGCACCACGATCACCAATCGTACCCATCAAGGCTGCGGTCAATGTCATGTCGTCGAAGTGTTCACGCCGCTTGAGTATGTCGGACGCCGCTTCGAGTGAACGGGGAGTAACGAACGCAGCACGTTGCTGCTTGGGGTGGAAGATGTACGGGTTCTCGTCGGGGTCTTTGACGTCTTCGAACGATGCCATTAGGTGTGGATTGTCTTTGACCCAGCCAAGTAAGCTGTGATCCACCCCGTTGTTGATACCCCACTCGATCCAGTCCATATTGTTGGTCTTCTTGATCTGCACCACAGTCATACGGTTACGTGCGTGTGGCGGTATCATGTCACCAACACCCTCGCTACCTTTGTTGGTCGTGGCAAAGACAATGCTGTCAGGGTGTAGTGAGTAACTACCAATTTTGCGTTCGAGTATGAGACGCAGCATGGCGTTCTTCACGGCGGGGTTCGCCTTGCCAATCTCGTCGAGCATCAGGATGATTGGCCCATCCAAGTGTAGGCCTAGCTCTTCATGTGGGATCATACGTACGCAACCATCTTTCTCGATGGACTGCATAGACGGGATCATAATGTCACCAAGGTCTTTGGTGGTCGCATCGAAGTATACCTTGCCGTGCGTGG
>Ga0308011_10000226_pt1 | contig 30963 bp, 29 predicted proteins | sample Neamet177_FD_203144 | JGI IMG/M metagenome (GOLD analysis project Ga0308011, IMG submission 203144) | Marine microbial communities from water near the shore, Antarctic Ocean - #177 | ecosystem: Environmental > Aquatic > Marine > Unclassified | place: Southern Ocean | collected 2014-07-25 | reverse complement strand
CTAGGCCCTACATGAGCATGACACTTGAGGTCATGAGCACCTTCGAGCTTGACTACACGCATGAAGAAAAGGATGGAGAGGATGTTTTCCACATACCGGGAAATCAAAGCGGTAAAGGTGGAGAGTACGCTATTGATGGTGACTGGAGTTCTGCCGCAAACCTTCTAGTTCTAGGTGCATTATGCGGAAGACCTGATCTTGAAGTGACGGGTATTAGGGGCGATTTTACACAGGCAGACTCGGGCATAAAAGGCGCCCTGCTCTTTGCCGGCTACCACCTACTCGGAACGGATGGCGGATTGAGCATTAAAAAGAAGCGGCCTCGAGCACTGAACTTAGACTTAACTAACTCTCCGGACCTATTCCCCGCTCTAGCAGCACTTGCCGTGTTTGCGAAAAAGCCTTCTAAATTCAAAGGGGTAAGCAGATTAGGCAACAAGGAGAGCTCTAGAGCGGAAGTGCTACAGATCGAGTTCGAAAAGGCAGGAATTAGGATTGATATTGATGGCGACACCATGATAGTTCACCCTGGAAAACCTCAATCATGCAGGATTAACTCCCACGGGGACCACCGTATTGCCATGGCTGCGGCTATACTGGGCTGTGCCGCAGCACCTATAGAGATTCAAGGCGCAGAGTGTGTAGCGAAGAGTTATCCTGGGTTTTTTGATGACTTAAGTGCTTTAGGTGCAGAAATAAATGCCGTCAGCGAGTAACTTTACTAAATGAGAATACATCTAATAGCTATAGGGGGAAGTGCGATGCACAATTTCGCTCTTGCTCTTGCTCATTTGGGGCACGATGTTAGCGGAAGCGATGACCAGATATTCGAGCCGAGCAGAGGCAGACTTAAAGAGGCGGGACTGCTACCTGCTAAAGACGGCTGGGATATCGCTAGAATAACTACTGAAATTGATGTTGTTATCCTGGGAATGCATGCTAGGAAGGATAATCCGGAGTTAGAGAGGGCGAATGAATTGGGTTTGGACATACAATCATACCCAGAGTTTTTATACAACGCCACTAAAAATAAGAAGCGAATAGTAATCGGAGGAAGTCACGGAAAGACCACCATAACCTCAATGATTCTGCACGTATTGAATAAAAAAGGGATAGGTACTGACTTTATGGTAGGCGCACAGCTAAAGGGTTTTGACAGAATGCTCGAGCTAGACAACTCGAACAGCATTGCCGTTATTGAGGGCGATGAGTATTTAAGCTCTCCTACAGATTCAAGGTCTAAATTTCTGCACTACAAACCTCATTTAGCAATCCTTACGGGAATAGCTTGGGATCACATAAACGTATTCCCTACTGAAGAAAGCTACTTAGACACGTTCAGAGAGTTCATTACAACCATTGAGCTCGATGGCGTAGTCATTTACTGCAACGAAGACCCACAGCTTCAAAGTCTCGCTGACGAAGCAAGAACTAGCAGGCCAGATATCCAGTGGCTGGAGTACTCTACGCCCGAGAGCAAGCCCATAAATTGCGGTTCTGAAGTCACATACAATGACGGTACCACCATATTCACGACCCTCGTAGGTGCTCACAACTTCCAAAACCTTGCCGGCGCAAGGGCCATATGTGGCGAGCTAGGAGTAAGCACGAAGGATTTCGACAGCCACATCAGCGGCTTTTCCGGAGCAGCTCGTAGGCTTGAAATAACTGTTGAGAGAAAGGGATACACAATGTTCCGAGATTTCGCACACGCCCCCTCTAAACTAAAGGCTACACAGGCAGGCGTTGTGGGCTCGTTTCCAGACAGAGGAATAACAGCAGTATTCGAGCTACACACGTTTTCAAGTCTTAATAAAGAGTTCCTCCCTCAATACAAGGACAGCATGAACGCAGTAGATCACGCCATAGTTTTCTACGACCCTGAAGTGCTAGAACAAAAAAGACTACCGGCCATCTCTGCAGATGAGGTTAAAGAAGCTTTTAACAGAAAGGACTTAGAAGTAATTACGTCTGTGAATGAATTAGAGATAAGGTTGACGCTAATCCCTAAAAGTGAGCACTGCGTGCTGATGATGAGTTCGGGAAGGTTTGGAGGAGCGATTATTCCTTCTTAATCTAGAGTTTAACCTAGACCCACATCAAGGGACATCATCACTATAAAGCCTAGGATAAAGCCTAGGGTTGCGAAATCTGTGTATTTATCACGTTGAGTTTCTGGTATTACTTCCTCCACAACGACATAGATCATGGCTCCAGCAGCAAAAGCAAGTGCATATGGCAATACTGGTGCAATCTGGAGAACTAACAACGCACCCAGCACACCAGCAATAGGCTCCACTACAGCTGATAACTGCCCGTACCAAAACGACTTCCCACTACTAACCCCCTGACGCCTTAGAGGCATAGATACAGCGAGGCCTTCGGGAAAATTTTGTATTCCAATACCAATTGCAAGAGCCACAGCAGCACCGGTAGTAGCCTCCGGGAACAGCTCTGGAAATGCGGCACCTCCGAATAATACACCAACCGCAAGACCCTCGGGGATGTTATGAAGGGTTATCGCAAGGACGAGAAGGGTCGAGCTGTGCCAATCCGTTTTAGGGCCTTCAGCCTCATCCTTATTAAAATTAATATGTAAGTGGGGAATTAATTTATCCAATCCGAAGATGAACATGGCTCCAAAAGCAAATCCAATAGCAGCTGGCAGAACTTTAGCAAACCCTTCACCATCGGTCATCTCTATAGACGGAGCTAGCAATGACCAAAAACTAGCCGCTACCATAACTCCACCAGTAAAACCTAACATTCCGTCAAACCATCGCCTATGCATATCCTTAAAGAAAAACACCAGAGAAGCACCTGCAGCAGTAAGCCCCCAAGTGAACATAGTTGCAGCCAGAGCTGCGTATATAGGTCCTATCGATTCTAACCAAACTATTAATGAATCCATCATGTTGTTTTCACTTCAGCTAATAACTGCTCAACTAACTTTCTAGACCAAGTAATCTCTCCTTTCTCATTGTTTTCACAATAGACAAGAATACTACCATCAAACTCATATACTTTCCTCACGCTAAACACAAGACCTAGCTCTACACCATTCTCGCCCAAGTGCGTTAGAAAAGTATCACTACTGCCCAGCACTCCCTGAATTGAAGCAGTCACGCCTTCTTTAAGAGTATGTACCTGCACTAGATTACGCTTATCGAACATATTTCCTTCGGCATCAGGTATAGGGTCTCCATGCGGGTCGAATCGGGGGAATCCTATAAAGGAATCAAGCTTATCTATTAACAGATTTGAATCAACGTGTTCTAGTTGCTCTGCCACTTCGTGCACCTGATCCCACCCGAAACCCAAATATTCAACCATAAATGTCTCCCAAAGCCTGTGTTTCCTCAACAACGCAATAGCTTGTTGTCTTCCTTCACCCGTTAGAGACACTCCCTTATAGGGTCTGTACTCAATTAACTTCAAGTCCGAGAGAACTTTAAACATGCCCGTAACAGAAGCGGGTTTTGCATTGAGTTTAGTAGCTATAGCAGAGGTACTGACCTTAATGCCTTTAAGCTGAAAAGACAGAATTGCCTTTAAATAATCCTGTCGACTTCGAGTAGTAATTTGAGTTGCCATTTCTGTTTGCAAAACTAATGCAACTCAAGGTTTAGTCATGCCTAATCTTCTATTAAATGAATGATTTCAAAATCAATCTTCTTAAATTGTAACCATGAAGGAATCTTTTTTGAAAACGGCATTGAGTTTTATAGGAATTTTACTTGCTGTGTACTGCATATATTTTTTCAGGAGCATCTTAGGATACCTAATGATATCTATCGCATTAAGTTTTGCTGGGAGGCCTATTGTAAATGGTCTTAGTAAAATTAAGATCAAAGGAAAATCTCTCCCCACCTATATTGGTGCTGTAGCAGCCATACTTTGCTTTATTATTATTGCGGGAGTGGTGCTTGGGTTATTTGGGCCGCTTATAGCCGTTCAAGCAGAGACCATCGGAAACCTTAACCCACAGGAGATAGCGGGTGATATTAAGGGGTGGTTTACGACAATTGACAACTGGAGAGAGAGGTTTAGCATCGGAAATCAATCTGTCTCTAGTATTCTGATAGAACAAACCCAATCTTTGATAGGTCTGGGAGGCGTTAGCTCAATTTTCGGAGGAATCATTAACTTCATTGGAAACGCCTTTATCGCCGTTTTCTCAATCTTATTTATGACATTTTTCTTTCTGAAGGATGGAGATCTTTTCCATAAAATAATTATTGCACTAACTCCTGACTCTCATGTAGAAAAGATTGAGAACATCATGGCCTCTTCCGCAAGACTTCTAACTCGGTATTTTAGTGGCCTAGTACTACAAGTGTCCATCGTTACATTTATGGTAAGTACAGGCCTGGCGATTACAGGTGCTGAAAACGCTTTACTACTGGGCTTCATAGCCGGGATTTTCAATCTAGTGCCATATTTAGGGCCATTAGCGAGTACCGCTATAGGCCTGATAATTGTCGCAACTACGTACGACGGAGATTCTGCAGCATGGGCTCCTCACATAGCATACGCAGCTATTGTGTATGGCATAACTCAACTAGTCGACAATTTCTTTACTCAACCATTTTTATTTTCAAACAGGGTTAACGCACACCCACTTGAAATATTCATTGTCATCAGCATGGCTGGCGCTATAAGCGGAGTATCCGGAATGATTTTAGCTGTTCCAGGCTATACTTTACTGAGGATAATTGCACATGAATTCCTTTCTGGATATAAGATTGTAGATGCTTTAACAGACAGCATAGATGACAAATAATATTGTTGAATTTAAAGACAACTCGAGGACTAAATAGTCCTACCTTTAAACCCCGTATTCACACTTCGAATTCGGAACATGCCTCAAACCACATCTTCGTCATCTGACACTTTAACTAGCGGTAGAAATAGCCGTTATATTTTCGTCACCGGTGGTGTGAGTTCAAGCCTAGGAAAGGGCATTATTTCTGCTTCTCTCGCTAAACTCCTTCAAGCACGTGGCTATAAAGTCACTATTCAAAAGCTAGACCCATACATAAACGTTGATCCCGGCACGCTAAACCCTTACGAGCACGGCGAATGTTACGTAACCGTAGACGGCGCAGAGACTGACCTAGACTTAGGACATTACGAGAGGTTTCTAAATGTTTGCACTACACAATCAAACAACATTACAACTGGTAAAATTTACCAATCCGTAATAAATAAAGAAAGAAGAGGAGAATACTTAGGCAAAACTGTTCAAATCATCCCTCATATTACTGATGAGATAAAGAGATGTGTGCAGATACTAGGGTCTGAGAATGAATTTGACTTTATAATAACTGAAATAGGCGGAACTGTAGGGGACATTGAATCTCTACCATATATTGAGTCTGTACGCCAAATGAAGTGGGAAAGCCCTGACGACACACTAGTTATCCACCTCACACTCATACCATACCTAGCTGCTGCAGGGGAGCTCAAAACTAAGCCTACTCAACACTCTGTCAAGCAATTGCTGGAGTTCGGGGTACAGCCAGATATACTGGTTTGCAGGACAGAACATCATCTGAATCACGGTATCCGCTCTAAACTAGCTAGATTTTGTAATGTTGCATTGGATTCCGTAATAGAATCTATTGACGCTGAAACAATCTATGACGTCCCGCTTTTGATGCAGGAAGAAAAGCTTGACGAGGTGGTACTGAAGAAACTAGGTGTCGACCTAGAGACTACACCCGATGCTGATTTAGACAGCTGGAAGGACTTTCTACACAGGTACAAAAACCCTGAAAGAACTGTAAACATAGGGCTTATAGGAAAGTACGTCGAGCTTAGAGATAGCTACAAGAGTATTGCAGAAGCGCTGGATCACGCAGGAGCTAACCTTAAAACTAAGGTGAAAATTGATTGGATTCACTCCGAACAGATCAATGATGGTAATGCTGAGGAAAAGCTTGGACATTTAGACGGAATACTTGTGGCCCCTGGATTCGGGTCACGAGGGATAGACGGAAAACTAACTACCATTCACTACGCGCGAACTAAGAACGTACCATTCTTCGGGATATGCCTGGGAATGCAATGTGCTGTTGTCGAATTCGCCAGGAATGTACTGGGTCTTAAGGACGCACATTCTTCCGAGATTAAAGAATACACTCAACATCCCGTTATTGACTTAATGTCAGAGCAAAAGTCTATCACCAACATGGGAGGAACGATGCGATTAGGTGCGTACCCATGCGAACTGAAGGCTGGATCTAAAGCTAGGGAGATATATGGTGTTGATAGTGTTGAAGAACGACACAGGCACAGATACGAGTTTAATGAGTCTTACAGAGAGCAGTTTGAAGATGCTGGAATGATTGCCACTGGTATAAACCCAGCAAGCAAGCTAGTTGAATTAATTGAATTAAAGGACCATCCTTATTTCATCGCTTCACAATTCCATCCAGAATACGCATCAACCGTACTGGCTCCTCACCCACTATTTATTGCATTTGTGGAGGCTGCTGTAAAAGGGAGCACCTAAAAAGAAAGATCTTAGTACAAGCTGGGTCTCGTTAGCTTCTGCACATCTGTATATGAGGCAGGTCATCTTCTAGATACTGTTCTCCTGTAGAAACAAAACCTAGATCACCATAGAATTTCTCTAAGTAACATTGAGCTGAAATTCTAATGCCCTGTCCTGGCCAAAGCTTATCGCATTCTTCTATTGCCCTTTTCATTACCTCCTGACCTAAACCCTTACCTCTTCTATCAAGAGCTGTAGCAACACGGCCTATACTTGGCTCCTTATAGCTTACTCCTGGAGCACATATACGAATGTAGGAAGCTGCGGAAACGCCGGACACGGGTGATTCACCCTCTCTCATTGAAAAAACATGCAAGCTATTCAAGTCTTTGCCATCTAAATCTGGATACGGGCAGTCCTGGTCCACTACGAAAATATCGATTCTTAGCCTCAAAACAGCATGCAACTCATCCCTGGTGAGTTGATCCCAGCTTAAAACCTTGAAGTTCGAGATTGCCATATATAAATAAATTTAGGATAAAAAAAAGGGCCACCCATAAGGTAGCCCTTTTTAAATAGTTAAAGTCTTTCTTAGAAACGCATTCCGAAAGAAATGCTTGAAGTCATGTTCTGATCTTCATCGATAGAAATCATAGGCATAACATATAGGTGATCACTAATGTCTCCTAATGTTAGGTACTTACCTACGGATAGAGCCATAGCTCTTTCACCATTAGCTTCCATAGCGTCATTTATAGAAAGACCAAATCCGAATCCATTAGTGTAGTAAATAACACCTAGATCCATTACATTTTCATCTCCTGCTTCGCCGCCTCCAGGAACTACCGTACCTGTAACAACTACGTCGTCTTGGACAGCGTAACCGATAGTAGCAGACATGCTGATACCATCGTCAGAGAATAATTTTAACAATTGAGTTGCATCACCAGTACCTAGGTAAATAGAACCCGCAGCGTGCTCAGACTGAGCAGAAAGTGTGAAAGCTAATAAAGCTGTCGCACAAAAAGTAAATAATTTTTTCATAGAACCATATTTTAAGGTTGATGCAAATATCAATCAAAATTTGTGGTGATGAGGGGATATTTTTACAAATACTAACTAAAGGTTGTGAATATCCTCTAAAAGCATTGAATTCACTAGAACTTTAGAATTATTTACTATTAATGAAATCATCCTGTTGCCAGCCATTTATTAGGTGAAAAGCAATTAAAATCATCTATAATTATAGTAAAAGCCGAGGTAATAGAATTTTAAGTTAGACCAAAATGCAAAAATTAGACTTAGGAAAACTTAAATATAAAAAGCTGCAATAACTAAAATTTGCTCAAAAAAAAAGGACCACCATAAGGCAGTCCTTTTAAAATAAAATAATAGTTCTTTTAGAACGTCATTCCAATACCTACTGTAAAACTCATATCAGTTTCATCATCACTTCTAGACAAGACAATAGCCGGGTCTATATATAGATTCTCAAATGACAAAACATCAATCATGAACATTGATCCGACACTCAGAGTCATATCAGTGTCAGAATCACCAGTCACATCATTAAGATTTACCTGACCGTAAAAGCCATTAGTAAAGTAACGAAGACCTAGATTGAAAGCAGCATCTTCTTCTCCTGTTGCAGCATTCTCGTCTCTAGTTGCCATAATAGTCATCTCGTTTGACACAGCGTAACCTACTGTGAAGGCTAGATCGTCTGTTATAGCATCGTTTTCATAAGCAGAATTAAAAGTTATTCCTGCAGTAAAAGTACCCTTGTCAAGAGAAGTGCCTTGAGCAGATACTGTGAACGCTAATAAAGCAGTTGCACAAATTGTAAATAAATTTTTCATAGAACCATGTTTTTAAGGTTGGGGGCAATATCCGACAGTTAAACAGTGTCCATAACACACGGTTTGAATAGGTATTCACGTTAGATTGTGGATATCCTCGGAATGAGTAATGATTTCTAGTATTAGAGGGATAGTTGTCATATGATAATTACCTTGCGGCATGGCAGAAAAGAACGTGTTATCGGTAGAGGGGATTTCTAAGAGATACGGAGAAAGGCTGCTTTTCGAGGACCTAACGTTCGGGGTAGGCAAAGGTCAACGGGTCGCGATAGTAGCGAGAAACGGTACAGGAAAGAGCACATTGTTGCGGATTCTCTGTGAATTGGAGCACGCAGACTCTGGGAATGTGACCTTTTTAGGTGGAACCAAGTGGTCGTATTTAAAACAGGAAGCCGGGCTTGATCCTGACTCAACTGTTTTGGACACCTTATATGTAGGGGATTCTCCTGCAGTGATTGCACTAAGGAAATACGAGGCAGAACTAGCAAAGGGAGCCGAAGGGCGAGGCTTTCAAGAGGCGTGTGATGCTATGGATAGAGAGGAAGCCTGGAATTACGAAGCTCGAGCAAGAGAAATATTAGGTAAACTCAATCTTTATGACCTTTCTAGGAAGATAGGCACATTGAGTGGGGGTGAAAGAAGAAGGGTGGCATTAGCGCAAGTTCTGCTAGAAGCCCCAGACCTTATTTTCTTAGATGAGCCGACAAACCACTTAGACCTAGATATGATTGCGTGGCTGGAGAAGAGTTTGGTCTCTAGCAATAGCACTATCCTTATGGTTACGCACGACAGATATTTTTTAGAGAATGTCTGTGACCGCATCCTTGAAATTGATAATCAGCAGCTTTACTCCTATAAGGGTAACTACGGTTATTATTTAGAAAAACGAGGAGAAAACAAAGACAATGCTCAATCTTCTCTCGACCGATCTAAGAAGGCGATGAAGCGAGAGCTTGCATGGATGAGGTCTACCCCATCAGCTAGAACTGGAAAAAGCAAGAGTAGAATTGATAGGTTTTACGAGATAAAGAAACAGGCATCAAAGAGGCTGCATGATGACCCCATGCATATTAGTGTCATACCTCAAAGGCTGGGTGGGAAGATTGTGGAATTGCACAACGTGAAAAGGGCATATGGTGACAGGGTGCTTTTCGAAAATCTTACTCATCACTTTAAAAAGGGAGAGCGTATAGGCATAGTGGGAAACAACGGCTCTGGGAAGACGAGCCTGATGAATCTGATCTTAGGGGTGGAAAAACCTAACACGGGCAAGGTGATAGTAGGTGACACTGTGGTGTTCGGGCATTACTGTCAAGAGGGATATAACTTTAGTGAAGAATGGAAGGTTATAGATGCCGTGAGAGAGATAGCTGACTTTATACCTCTTAAAGGGGGTGCTAAACTCACGGCATCTCAATTACTGGAGAGATTCTTATTCCCTAAACATATGCAGCACCAATTCATAAGAATGCTGAGTGGAGGGGAACGCAAGAGATTACACCTATTAAGGGTGTTGATGATGAATCCGAATTTTTTAGTGTTGGATGAGCCGACGAATGATTTGGACATCTTCACCTTAGCTGTTCTGGAGGAGTTTCTCATGGAGTTCACCGGATGTCTTCTAGTGGTGTCACATGATAGATACTTTATGGATAAGATTGTGGAGCATGTTTGGGCCTTAGGTGAAGATGGAGGTCTAGAGATAAAGGATTATCCGGGTAATTACACACAGTACAGACTGGCGTTGAAGGAGAAACAGAAAGAGAAGTCGAAGAAAAACAAGCAAGCACCTGATGAGAAAGAAATTAAAGGTAATTACACAGAGAGGCTGTCGTTCAAGGAGAAATTCGAGTTCGAGGGATTAGAGCCTCATATAGCCAAGCTCGAAAGTCAGAGAGATACGTTGTCACACGAAATGGAGTCGTGCACAGAACACGAGGATCTTCTAAGAGTAGGTGCAGAACTAGGGAAGGTGTCTGAGGAGCTTGAAAACGCAGAGATGCGTTGGCTGGAGCTTTCGGAGCGAGTTTAAGGCTGGTCGTAATCCATAACCCAGGGGCCATCACCTGTAGGATGTGACTGACAAGAGAGCACGTAACCCTGCTCGACTTCATCATCTTCTAATGCGAAATTAATATCCATAGAAGCTGTTCCCGAAGTCATTTTACATCTGCAAGTGCAGCATACACCACCCTGACATGAGAAAGGTGCATCTAGGCCAGCATCTAGAGCGGCATCTAGAATAGACTTACCCTCCATTTTAAGTGACACCTTAGTAGTTACGCCATCGAGCACGATGTGCACATCCACCTTGTCTGACGGGCCTTTAGCTACTGAAGCTTCTGATTTCTTCTCTCCTGTAGGAGTAGCTGCAGTGAAAAGCTCGAATTTGATCTTAGATTCAGGAAAAGATGCATTAACAAGAGCATCCTTACAGCTCATTATCATAGACTCTGGGCCGCAGATGTATGACACGTCGAAATTAGATGGGTTAATTACATCCTTAAAAATCCTCTCGCATCTCTCCTTATCCAATCTCCCGCCGAACAGCTTCATCTCTACAGGCTCACGAGTGAGAAGATTGAAAAGTTGAAATCTCTCCATATATCTATCTTTCAACTCGGCTAGCTCTTCTTTGTAGACAATGCTTGACGATTCTTTGTTTACGTAAAACAGGGCGAAGCTAGAATCCTCAGACGAGGAAAGTACGTGTTTGATTATGCTTAATACTGGAGTGATGCCCGACCCTGCAGCAAACGCGAGGTGGTTCTTTGCAGAACTATCTACCGTAAACCTTCCGTCTGGCAGTAATGACTCTAGTGTGTCACCGACCTTGAGGCTACGGTTTGCAAATGTGCTGAACTTTCCGCCCGAAACTTCTTTTACCGCCACTCTGAGAACTCCTTCAGATGGAGCTGAACTTAAAGAGTAGCTTCTACGAATGTCCTCTCCGTCTATTGTAGCTCTAAGCGTTAAATACTGTCCCGCTTGGAAAGAGAAATCTGAAATAGATTCCGGCTTTAATATTAAGGAAACACAATCAGAAGTTTCTCTTATAATCTCAACAACAGATAAGGTCTTGAATTTTGACATGGTGCAAAGTTAGGTTTCGAAGGAAGAAAAATTATTGATTTGGTCTTAAATCAAATAATAAAAAACACAGTAACCCTATCTTTGAATCCTAAATCTTAGTAAAACGATGAACGCCTCCTCGGAACAAATATTAAAAGACTTCGACACTTACGTTAGTGAGGAGAAAAAGATTGAGCCTAAGGACTGGATGCCAGATGCTTACAGAAAAACTCTGGTGAGACAGATAAGTCAGCACGCACATAGCGAGATTGTGGGGATGTTACCAGAGGGCGCCTGGATTACTAGAGCTCCGAGTTTAAAAAGGAAGGCTATTCTTTTAGCTAAGGTCCAAGACGAAGCAGGACACGGGCTGTACCTCTACTCTGCATGCGAGACTTTAGGTGTGGAGAGAGCTGATTTAGTAGATGATCTGCTTAGTGGAAAGGCTAAGTACAGCAGTATTTTCAACTACCCCACTCCCACTTGGGCTGATATAGGCGCTATAGGCTGGCTAGTGGATGGAGCGGCAATAATGAACCAAGTTCCACTGTGTAGATGTTCATACGGACCATATGCACGAGCTATGGTGAGGGTTTGCAGAGAGGAGAGTTTCCATCAGAGACAGGGATATTCAATCATGATGTCGCTTATGGAAGGAACGGAAGCGCAGCGCAAAATGGCACAAGACGCATTAGATAGATGGTGGTGGCCTTCTCTGATGATGTTCGGGCCTAGCGATAAGGACAGCAAGCACAGTGCACAGAGCATTGCTTGGAAAATCAAACGATTTACTAACGATGAGTTACGTCAGCGCATGGTCGACATGACGGTGCCACAAGCGGAACTTATAGGGCTTAAAATGCCCGATCCGGATTTGAAATGGAATGAGGAAAAGGGCATGCACGATTTCGGGGAGATAGATTGGGAGGAGTTTTATGATGTAATTGCTGGAAATGGTCCATGCAATGCAGAGAGACTTGAAACTAGAAACAAAGCACACGACGATGGTGCATGGGTTAGAGAAGCGGCACTCGCATACGCAGATAAAAAAGCAAAGAAATGAGTAATAATAACTGGCCTCTTTGGGAAGTATTCATACGCAGCAAGCAAGGCTTGAGCCATAGACACGTGGGGTCTCTCCACGCTGCTGATGCAGAAATGGCAATTGGAAATGCTCGTGACGTGTACACTCGAAGGCAAGAAGGTGTAGGGATTTGGGTCGTTCCAGCTAGCGACATCACATCTAGCTCGCCCGACGATTCGGAGAAACTATTCGATCCTGCTAACGATAAGGTTTATCGCCACCCTACTTTTTTCGTTCTTCCGAAGGAAGTAGACCACATGTAATTTACAGCAGTGACAAACTCTCAACTTACAGATATTTTACTCCGCTTAGGAGACGACTCGCTAGTGCTATCACAGCGCTTGGGCGAGTGGTGTGGGCACGCGCCTATTCTAGAGGAAGACATAGCTTTAACTAATATTGCTCTCGATCTTCTAGGCCAAACCCAGTCCTACCTTACTCTAGCAGGCAACCTCTTATCAGAAACTAAAACAGATGACGAATTAGCCTTTCATAGAGATGCTACCGACTTCCAAAACCTACTCCTCTTAGAGCAACCTAACGGACACTTCGGAGACACAATAGCAAGGCAGTTTCTTTTCGATATCTTTTCGCTATTAAAAGTTCAGCACCTCGCATCGCAAAGCGTTAACACTGACATAGCTGCAATAGCTGCAAAAGCAGTGAAAGAAATCAGATATCACGTCGATCACAGCTCGAAATGGGTAGTGAGACTGGGAGATGGAACACCGGAAAGCCACGACCGCATCCAGAAGTCAATAAACGACTTATGGAAGTTTACCGGAGAGATGTTTATGTGCGACGAGTCGGACAATGCCGGCACTCAAGCAGGACTACTACCCGACTACACTAGCATGAAAATAGAATGGCTAAGCCGGGTCGAAGACACTTTGAATGAAGCTGGATTAACTATTCCTGAAAACGTAGACATGAAAAGTGGAGGCCGCAGGGGACAGCACACTGAACACTTATCTATTATGCTCGAAGAGATGCAGGTCTTGCCGCGACTACACCCTGGAGCTAACTGGTGAAAATGAGCGAGGACCACGAAAAACTTGCAGCCTCTGTACTTAAACGAGTACGAAAGGTGATGGATCCAGAATTACCGTTTCTTACTATTGAAGAAATGGGCATGCTAAGAGATGTCATTATCGAGGACGAGCACTGTGTGGTTATTATTACGCCGACCTATTCAGGATGTCCTGCAACAGATGTGATTTCAGAGGATTGCCTATTAGCGGCACGAGTAATAGACCCCAGGGCTGAAGTTAGGATCGCAATGAGTCCCGCATGGACTACGGATTGGATTACGGATGAAACCCGAGTTAAAATGACCACGCACGGAATAGCGCCCCCAGTGGGCCAAAGCCATGACAGAGCCTTTCTCACAGGAGACGACCGAACAATCCCTTGCCCTAGTTGCAAAACCAGCGAAACAAAACTAGTAAGCGCATTCGGATCCACAGCTTGCAAAGCATCATTTACATGCTTAAATTGCCTCGAACCATTCGAACATTTTAAGTGCATATAACATGAAAAAGATCCACCCTGTAGTAGTTAAGATGCTTGCCGAGGACAGGATGACTGAATGGTTGAAGATTGAAGTCATAGAAAGCTCAGAGGGGACGTGCAAGCTTCAGATGACCACTCGCGCTGAGATGGCGAACGGATTCAACATCGTACATGGAGGAATAACCTTCTCTCTTGCCGATAGCGCTATTGCTTTCGCCGCTAATTCGCACGGACGTCACGCAGTTAGCCTGAACACTTCGATAAGACATCTTTTACCGGTCTCTGTGGGCGACGTGTTAACTGCCGAAGCTGTGGTTACTTCGCTTAACCATAAAATAGTACATGTGGACGCTGTGGTTTTAAACCAAAACGATCAAGTAGTTGCCGACGTCCAATCTACTGGCTACCGGAAGAGTCAGGAGTGGTAAGGCCGGCATACACACCACCCATTGCCATCAATTGCTCGTGGCTACCCGATTCAACTATCTCCCCTGCGTCAACCACGAATATTTCGTCTGCGTTTCTAATAGTACTTAACCTGTGAGCAATAATTAGCGACGTTCTTCCCTTTGTAATTGAAGCTGTTGCAACCTGAATTAGCCTCTCTGATTCTGAATCAATGGAGGAAGTGGCCTCGTCTAGTATTAATATGTTAGGGGAGGCTACGTACGCTCTCATAAATGCAATCAATTGCCTTTGACCTACACTCAGCATTGCCCCCCTTTCCCTCACTTGCAGCTCCAGTCCGTCTTCATGCATATCTATAAAGTCCTTTGCGCCCACAGCTTTTGCTGCCTCCCAAACATCATCGTCTGAGAACCCCTCATCGTGCAACGTGACGTTAGCTTTCAACGTGTCTGACATCAAGAATACATCCTGCTGAACGACTCCTACATTGGATCTTAAATGAGATAATGGTATATCCCTAATATCAACTCCATCTATTTTAATGGAGCCCTTTTGGAATTCATAAAACCTTGATAATAGATTAATAATCGTACTCTTCCCAGCTCCTGTAGCGCCTACAAATCCTATAGTGGCTCCCGGCTTGATTTTAAACGACACCCCCTTCAACACCCAGTTTTCATCATCACTGTATGAGAACCAGACATTATCGAACTCTATCTCGCCCGTGAATTTTACGGAGGCGTTTTCCCCTTCATCAGCTATCTTCTCGTCAGTATCGAGAAGTGTGAAAACTCTATCTGCATTCACAATACCCATTTGTAGCACATTAAATCTGTCAGCTAACTGGCGTATAGGCCTGTACAACATAAATACATACAGTATGAACTGCAGTACTAATCCTAATGTGAGTTCTCCCTTGACAACTCCTGATATCCCTAGCCATAACAGCAAAGCCACGCTCACTGCACTTAGCATTTCCACTACGGGGAAGAAAATACTGAATGCCTTGATGGAACTCACGTTAGCATCCTGATGAGATTCGTTTAATTCCGCGAACTTTAAAGCCTCTATATGCTCTCTGCTATAAGACTGAACTATGTGCATTCCCGTCACGTGCTCCTGCACAAACTCATTCATCTTTGACACTTGATTTCTCACGTCAGTAAATGATTTCTTAATGTGCTTTTGGAAAATCCTAGTTGCAAATAGAAGCACAGGTATGGGTGTGATGACAATAAGAGTCAGCGTTGGGTGAATATATATCATTGCTCCCAGCACTACTATCAATGTCAGGACATCTCCCGCTGCATTGAGTAATCCATTAGAGAAGACATTCGCAATTCCATCTACATCACTTACAATCCGCGTGACTAACTTCCCTACAGGAGTTCTATCGAAAAACCGAAGTCTAAACGCTATGACGTGCCTGAAGAGTTTGGATCTGAGGTCTAAAGAGACGCTTTGGGCTACCCAGTTAGCTAGATAAGTAACCTGATACCTCAGTAGTGCTTCAATTATTAGTATTACAACTATTGCCGAGAACACCTTGATTAAGCCATCTATATCATTGTTCGCGATTTCTACATCTATCGCGTGCTGTAACAGCGCTGGCCTAATCCACACTAATGAAGATAAAAATAAAATCAGTAATCCCGTGATAATAAAACGCGTACGATACGGCTTTACTTGAGCCAGGATAGTCGTGAGTGTTTTACTGTTGAGGAACATTTGCGGAAGATACACTGAGTGAGGTTTGACTATGAAAAAAGTCAACCAATAGGTTGACAAATTTCCAAGCCAAATAAGCATGGTGTCATTTTATGAGTCGCGAGGCAGGAAAACGTCAGCGGGATAATCTACTCGAGCTAGATATAAACCGCAAGCCGGAGCAGACTTACCTGCTCTAGACCTATCGCAAGAAGCTATGACCTCCATGAATTCGTCTTGAGACATTTTTCCCTTTCCTACCTCTAGCAGAGTTCCAACTATAGCCCTTACCATATTTCTAAGGAATCGATTCGCCTCGACATCAATTCGAACGCCTACAGAACAAGAACTCCAGCTTTGAGAAACTAAAGAGACATCGACTTTTCTCACATCGCATATAGTAGTCTTCACATCTGACCCCGTTTTACAAAACGCAGCGAAATCGCCATTGAAGATCAGCTTAGATGCCGCTAACTGCATTGCGTCAATATCCAAATCACCATATATTCTTGCAGATTTACCATCGAGAAAAGGGTCTTTATCTGTATGAATCCAATATGTATAAGAGCGCTCTAAGGCATCAAATCTAGCATGTGCCTTTTCTGAAACCTCTTGAATTGAAAATATAGCGATGTCATTATCCAGAACACCATTGAGTTTGAAAGCCAGTTGCTCAAGTGAATCGAACCTTTTCTCTGACGATTCTGGTAAAATAGCGTGAGCTACGTAATATGAAGCGTGAACCCCAGCATCAGTCCTACCGCATCCCACAACTGCACATTTCGCACCACATAGACGTTCAAAAGCATCTTCAAGCACTTTCTGTACAGAGATAGCCACAGGCTGTCTTTGCCAGCCGTGATAGTTAGTGCCGTCGTATGCTAATTCTATAAATACGCGCATTGCACTTTAGTTCAAATCAATCCCACGAAGCGATTTTATCGCTCTTGTAATCTCCAGCCTCAAGCTTTGCTTTGACGTTAGAGAATGTTTTAATCGTGTATTCCACATCCTTTAGTGTATGAACAGCTGTAGGAATTAATCGCAACATGATTGTTTCCTTTGGAACTACTGGATAAACAACAATAGAACAGAAAATTCCGTGGTTCTCACGAAGGTCCACCGTAAGGTTCGTAGCCTCACCAAGTCCGCCTTTTAAAAACACAGGTGTCACACAAGAATTCGTCACACCTAGGTCGAAACCAGCTTTTTTAAGTCCGTCTTGTAAAGATGTAGCAATGTTCCATAACTTGTCTTTATGCTCTGTAGAGTCGCGAAGCATCTGAAGACGCTTACGTGCTCCCACTACGATAGGCATGGGAAGTGACTTTGCGAAGGTTTGGGAACGCATATTGTAACGAAGAAATTCTATTACGTCTTCATCTCCCGCAACGAACGCTCCTATCGTAGCCATGGCCTTTGCAAATGTCCCGAAGTAAACGTCGATTTCGTCGTGCACGCCTTGTGCATCACCAGCTCCCCTTCCGTGATCACCTACAGTACCAAAACCGTGAGCATCGTCAACGAAAAGTCTGAAACCGAACTCCTGCTTGAACTCGCAAATCTCAGCTAACTTTCCCTGGTCACCAGCCATACCGAATACTCCTTCGGTTACAACTAATATCCCTCCGCCGCTTTTCTCAGTGAGGACTTTAGCTCTGTCTAGTTGCTTTTTAAAGCTAACCATATCGTTATGCTGGAATACATAACGCTTACCCTGGTGTAAACGCACTCCGTCTACCATGCAAGCATGAGAATCACTATCGTACACGATAACATCATGTCTGTTAACAAGGGCCTCGATTGCCGATTGACAACCCTGATATCCGAAGTTTAGAAGGAATGAATCTTCTTTCAGTATGAAATCAGCTAATTCAGCTTCGAGGGCCTCGTGTTCTGATGTCTGGCCAGACATCATACGAGCCCCCATAGGATATCCCATACCCCATTCAGCTGCAGCATCAGCATCTACCTTCCTAACCTCAGGATGATTTGACAGCCCTAAATAATTATTTATAGACCACACTAACACCTCTTTCCCTCTGAATATCATGTGATTAGAAATCTCGCCCTCCAACTTAGGAAAGGTGAAGTATCCATGACTTTCTTTTGCATGCTGACCTAGCGGTCCGCGATCATTCCTAATACGATCAAAAATATCCATTAAATGGGTTTTAGTTAATTGCAAAACTACAAATAGAGACTTAACTTTACGCCCAATGAAGAGTACCTATTTACACATTTCTTTTTTAGTTATTACCATTTCTGTAGTCATACTAAGCAGTTGCTCTGATTACAGCAAAGTTCTAAAAAGTACAGACACAGACTTAAAGTGGGAATTTGCTCAAACAGCTCTAGACTCGGGTCAATGCTTTAAAGCTCTACCCTTACTAGAGGAACTTGTAGGCATAACTAGAGGCACACAAATGGCCCAACAGGTTCATTATAAATATGCTAGCGCGCATTACTGTGTGAACGATTTTTATCTCGCACGCTATTATTTCCACAATTACGCGAAGACATTTCCGAATAGCGATCTAGTTGAGGAGGTGGAGTTTAAAGCGGCTATCTGCAGTTATAACCTTTCTCCTAATTGGTCTTTGGACCAAACAGAAACCCGTTCGGCAATTCAAGAGCTTCAACTCTTCATGGATAGATACCCAGCTTCATCTTTAAGGGACTCGTCATCAACGATGATTAAATCCCTAAGATCTAAGCTCGAGAGAAAATCATTTGAAGCAGCTTTGATATACCACACCACTGGACAATTCCATAGCGCAACAATCGCTATGAATAATGCATTAGGTGATTATCCGGATTCACCATTTCGTGAACAGCTACAATTCTTAATACTAGATAGTTATTACCAATACGCCGTTCAAAGTACTAACCGAAGGAAACTCGAACGATTTAACGATGCTACCCAAGCTTTTCATACCTTTGCATCTCGATTTCCGGACAGTTCGTATTTAGCTGACGCTCAACATATATACGGACAGTGTGTGAAAGCCGTGGAAACACTAGAATCACAAGACACAAACAACTAGCTCGACGCGAATTAATTTAGCAAACAAATGAATTTCAAAAACGTAAAAGCCGAACGAAACACGATCACTCGTGAGACAAAAGACCTTGAAAAAGTAGGTACAGGTAACATTTTCGAAACTATTGTAGTTCTTTCTCGCCGCAGCAACCAACTTTCTCAAGATCTTAAGAAGGAGCTTAGCGAGAAAATGGAGGAGTTTGTAATTCCTAATGACACACTTGAAGAAGTGTTTGAAAATCGCGAGCAGATTGAAATTTCTAAATTCTACGAGCGTCTAGCTAAGCCGCAGAGTATTGCTATCAAGGAGCTCGAGGATGATTTAATACACTACCGTCACCCTGAAAAAGAACTCGACCTAGAACTTAATGCTGACGAGTCAGACAAGGGGTCAGACGACAAGCCATCTGGAGACGAGGTTAAAGCTGAGGACGCTAAGAAAGAAGACGCTACAGCAACCAAAGAAGCAACCGAAGAAGCAACTAACAAAGAGACTGTTTCGTAATCCCTGCTACGGCAAGGATTCCTAATTTATTATTATGACCGGAGAACCGGATACTCAGAACGACAGCAAAACTCTTCTGGGTAGACGTATCGTACTCGGTATTACCGGAAGTATTGCCGCATACAAGTCAGCATTCCTAGCTCGTGAGTTAATTCGGCACGGAGCAGAAGTGAGGGTCGTTATGACGCCTAGCTCCATCGAATTTATCACACCACTTACCCTAGCTACATTAGTGGGCAACCCTGTTCATTCTGACTTTACTGAAGATTTAGAGTCTGGCACTTGGACGAACCACGTCGAGTTAGGATTATGGGGCGATTTATTTCTAGTTGCTCCTTGCACAGCCCAAACCATGTCCGCTTTCGTTAACGGCTCATGTGAAAATCTACTTCAAGCTGTATTCCTAAGTGCTCGATGCCCTGTCATGATTGCGCCCGCAATGGACCTGGACATGTTTACAAATCCGGCAACCCAGGACTCTATAAAAAAGTTAGAAGAGAGGAGCGTAAGCATTATCGAACCAGCTTCAGGGCCTCTCGCAAGTGGATTAGATGGAAAGGGAAGACTTGAGGAGCCAGAGATAATCTCAAAGAAGGTCGTGGAGTTTTTCAGTGGCAAGCTTCCACTCAGTGGTAAAAAAGTGGTGGTCACAGCTGGGCCTACACAAGAACCACTCGATGCCGTAAGGTATTTAGGGAATAGGAGTACCGGTAAAATGGGGTTCGCTATTGCTGGTAGGTTAGCTGATCTAGGAGCTGATGTGACGTTGATAGCGGGTCCGGTGAGCTTAAAGACGCCTGCACGTGTGGCAACGAGGATAGATGTGGTGACTGCACAGGAATTATATGAGGCTACGATTAGGGTTTGGGACGAAATGGATGCCGGAGTAGCTTGTGCGGCCGTAGCGGATTTAAGGCCATTGAAGTCCAGTAAAGAAAAATTACACAGAGCAGATTTACCATCTTCTTTAGAACTAGAAGACACTCCCGACACGCTTTTGGAAATGGGAGCGAGGAAAAAAGATGGGCAATTGTTAATGGGATTCGCCTTAGAAACTGATGAGGGGCTTGTTAGCGCAAAGGCAAAATTGGAGAGGAAAAAACTAGATTTTGTGGTGATGAATACGCTCGCGGACGACGGCGCTGGATTTAACCACGACACTAATAAAGTTACAGTGATAAAACGAGTGGGTTTAGATACGGAATCGCGTAGTTTTGAGTTAAAGTCAAAACAAGAGGTCGCACGTGACCTTGTAGAAATGCTTTTTCAATTAAAATGATTCAATACCTTAAGACTTTACTGTTACTCACACTCGTGTTTTGCGGGACCACAGCTAGAAGCCAAGAACTGAATTGCAACGTTCAAGTAATAGCTCCGACTATCGCTAACGTTGAAGCAAGTATTTTCGAGTCGCTTGAAGATGGGGTGAGAGAGTTCATGAACGGAAGGCGCTGGACGAATGATAATTTCGCATTCGAGGAAAGGATAGAATGCACCATGCAGATCACGATCTCAGATGCTATAGGAAGTACTAGATTCAGTGGTTCTATCCAAATCCAAAGCAACCGCCCGGTTTACAATTCTGACTACAACACCCCCCTGTTATTTGCTATCGATGGCGACTTGGAGATAGAGTGGCTCGACGGAACGTCGATTCTTTTCAACCCTGGGCAGCACAGAGACAACCTGTCCTCGATTCTGGCCTACTACGCATACATGATTATCGCAATGGATTACGATAGTTACGGCATGGAAGCTGGGACTGAGTTTTATCTTAAAGCCCAAACAATCGTAGCCAACGCTCAGAACGCTGGCGGCAAGGGATGGAGAGCAAGCCAGGGAAAGCAGAACAGATATTGGCTAGTAGAGAATATGCTTAGCCAAACCTTCCGCCCACTACGTTACTGTCTTTACAACTATCACAGAAACGGCATGGACATATTACATGAGGATGTTGAGACTGCTAGATTAAATATCGGCGATGCTATCATTGAAATGCGCTCAACTAACAGGATTCGCCCCTCATCCTATAACCTTCAAGTATTTTTTCTCGCAAAAAACGATGAAATTATTAAGCTCTTCGAGCCAGCCCCAGAAGCTGAAAGAGTAAGACTATTACCAGTTCTGAAGCAAATGGATCCCGGTAATATTGCTAAATATGACGGAGCACTTCAATAAGGTTTATGTTACGCAAGCTTCACATAGAGAACTTTGCTCTAATACACGAGCTCAGCTTATCCTTTGATAATGGATTAACCGTGTTAACTGGTGAGACAGGATCTGGTAAATCTATACTATTAGGAGCTTTAGGACTGGTGCTAGGCGACAGATCTAACACATCGAACATTCGTCACCGAGCCGATAAATGTCTCGTCGAGGCGGTTTTTCATTCAGACTTAGTAAGTGAAAGACTTTCCTCCTGGGAGGTAGAGCCTCTAGGGTCAGGTGAAATAAATATTAGAAGAGAAATATCTTCTTCGGGGAGGTCTAGAGCCTTCATTAACGATTCACAGGTAAGCCAAGCCACACTTAACGAAATAGGCTCTCTACTTGTGGATTTACACGGCCAGGATGAAACCAGAGCCCTACTAGATAGAGCCACACGACTAGAGTTGCTAGACGACTTCGGCGGTCACATAAAAACTAGAGATTTCTACAGATCTGAGTTTTCTGCATGGAGAACAGCTACTGTTTATTTAGAAAAATTGAAGGCAAGGGCAAGCAAACCTCAGTCCGATGTCGATTACCTAAGGTTTCAAGTTAGCGACCTAGAGGAACTAGGCTTGAGCACTACAGACTGGGAGGTGATAAAGGAGGAGCATGAAACACTTAAGCATGCCACAGAGCTAGCTTCAGGCCTGCATGACACCCACGCAGCTCTGACGCAGTTTGACATTAACACTGCACTGAAAGCTCTTGAAACTATCTCTGAGTATAATAAAGCTGCGAAAGAACTACTAACAAGACTTCAGAGCTCTAAAATAGAGCTGGACGATATCTCGGATGAAGCTATGAGGTTATCAGATAATATTTCATTCAATCAATCGCGCTTTACGGTGATTGAAGACAAGCTGGATGACCTTTCTAATGCACTTCACAAACACAACGCTACATCTCCCACTGAACTTCTATCAATCTTAGATGGGTTGAGGAATCAAATCGATGAAGTTATAGGGCTTAAGGATGATATTATTAAAGCTACAGAAAAACTTACTCTGTTAAAATCAAACATGCTTTGTGCAGGGGAAGAACTTACATCTGCCAGAGACATTGGAGGTCGGAGTCTTCTGGAACTCGTTCACAAAGAACTAGCTCCTTTAAAACTTCAAGACGTGAAGATGGATTGGGTTTTCAGTAGTGCCACCACTCCCGACCTTATGGGGGTAGAGGAAGTGGAACTTATGTTCTCTGCTAATCCGGGGTCCCCACAGCAGGCATTGGCATTAGTTGCTTCTGGTGGAGAGAAGTCTCGTGTGATGCTTGCGTTCAAAGCTGCGATAGCGACAAGAAAAACTGTGCCTACAATAGTACTAGACGAGATAGATTCTGGGGTTTCTGGCGATGTAGCTTCAAGGATGGCTGACACGATGAAGAAGATGGCAGTAGGCCAGCAAGTATTCTCCGTAACTCACTTAGCTCAGGTAGCAGCTATCGGTGACCAGCATTTAGAGGTGAGTAAAGAAACTAACACCCATAACGCAAAGACTATAGCTGTTTACCTAGTTGGGGAAGAGCGAAATGAAGCTATCGCCTCTATCATAAGTGGAAGTGCCATAACAGATGAAGCTAGGGCGCAGGCGAAAGTGCTAAGGTCTAGGGCCTAGAACTGCCAATCAATAGCAAGGGAAGGCAAGAATGGAAGTTGATTCTTTCTTTGGCCTGTAATACGATTAATATAGAATACATTCTCGCGGCTGTACACGTTAGTGACACCTGCAGTGAAGTCCAACTCACCCCCTCCCACTCGTTTAAAGGTTCTACTAACGCTTATATCTAAACGGTGATAAGCAGGCAGACGGCCTTCATTTAAGCCGGCGTAGTAGATAGAAATTTCATTCGCATTACTGTTTATGTAATCCGATAAAATCCCACCACCTATGTTAGGCGCTTGGTAGTAACCTTGAGACTGAGTGAATGGAAGACCCGAGCCTAAAGCCCATCTAGCATTAGCCTTCCACTGTTTATTCTTACCGAAATCTTGTGAAGCGACAAGATTCATGTTGTGGCGCCTATCGAATACAGGATCGTACCATCTCGAGCCATCCCATCTATCAACGTTGCAAAGGCCATAAACAAACCAGACATAAGTGTGCCTCTCTTCGAACTTAAGGACGAAATCAATTCCTGATGCAATACCGCTTTCAATTATGTAATCAAGTCGGAAAAGCTCTGGAACATCACTGTGGTCGGCATCATCCGGGAAGAGTTTTTGGCGGTTCGTATTTGTGAGCTGGGTAAAGTGCTTCACATATCCCTCAACATTAATGTTAAGGCGTTCCGTTAAATCAAATTCAAATCCGGCCACAACGTGGTTCGCTGTTTGGAGCGAGTGAGTAACAGCTGTGGTATCTCCTGACGGATTAACAAACTCCTCCTGCAGATTGGACGGTCCCGATAGGAAGCCATAGAAAAGATTGACGATATCTCTATCTGAATTCGCACTAATCACATTTTGCGAATACATACCTGCCGCAAGTTTCAGTCTTAACCTCTCCGAAGCTTTGTATTTAATACCTATCCTCGGTTCAGGTCTGAACTTAGCTAAAGAGCTATAGTACTGCATCCTCAGGCTGGGCTGAATAATCATATCCCCACGAACCATGGTGTAATCAACATAACCACCTAATTCAGTTGTGTTTTCCGACTGTTCAACGACCACATTTAATGCGTTAAACGTACTGTAATCGGTCTCTAGACCGACGACCTCTAATCCATACTCCACGTGATCCTCTCCGAGTATATATTTAAAGTCCAAGCCGAAGTTAAAGCCATTCACATCACTGTACCTATCAGCTAGAGCACCCTCTTGCAAGCCTATAGAGTATTGACTGATAGCAAAGTGACCGTTAACTAGAACTGAACTTCCAGGAGGTACGATAGTGAAGGTTCCTCCACCACCTACGTTCTTCCAATTGTAATTAGCAAAGGAAACTCCCGTTGAATCATCCAACACACTGGCGTGATCACTGAAACCGAATCCGAAAAGACTGAGCTTTGATCCTCCACCGCCGAATGTCAATTTACCATAAGTATCGGTAAACCCGAATGGTAGTTTTCCGCCATCTATGTAGGGATATAAAAACGCTGACGTTTTCTCCAAGTAGCTATGCTTCATAGAAACCAGATAACTAACACCTCCTTTACCGTCAACGGCTTTCTTTAAAGGACCTTCAATAAGGATTTTAGCTCCGAATGGACTAGCTCCTAGTTTCACCTTCGATTCAACCATATTACCATTTCTGGTTCGGATATCCATAATAGAAGAAATTCTACCTCCATACTTAGCAGAAAAAGCACCTGTATAAATATCGGCATTTGCAAGTGCGTCTGAATCGAACACACTGAACAGCCCTATACTATGAAAGGCGTTATAAATAATCATCCCATCTAATATGACTTTGTTTTGGATTGGAGAACCTCCTCGGATATAAAGTTGACCACCTTGATCACCTGTTGTAACAAAACCAGGCATTACTTGCAGGGCTTGAACCAAGTCTGCTTGACCGCCGAAACTAGGTATTCTTTTAAGGTCTGAAGGTCGGATTGTTTCAACAGACATCCTGACTGATGTCAACTGTTCTTCCCTGTCAGCATTTACTTCCGCACTGGCAAGTTGTATCACTCCTTCCTCCAGTAAGTAGTTCTTTGTCCGCACTTTACCCGAAACAACCTCTACTACTTCTTTAACATTTTCATATTCAATACTAGAGACGATTAAATTGTAAGTTCCGGCTGGAATGCGGCTCAAACTATAGAAACCCGTAATGTCTGTAGTGACACCGTATTTAGTTCCTTCGAGCAGCACGCTAACAAACATCACAGGCTCACCTGTAGATTTTGAACTAACAAAACCTTTGATCGTTCCTTGAGAGAACATAGAAGCCGACAAAAAAAGGGCAGCTAAGAGGGTGTAAAAACGTAAATTCAATCTTAATTCTTGCATGGGACGCGAATATAACACCTATTAAAATTTATATTAATTATCTTTCGGCATGAATAATGCAATTTCTGCAAAAATGAATACACAAACGACCCTCTCAACGTGGCTCTTAAGCCTCTTATTTATCGGCACTTTACTTTTATCTACTGATGTTTCTGCCCAAAAAGGAAACCAAGAAGATGAAGAAAAACCAAAAAAACCACTTATATCTCAGGCCGAGTACAATAAGCTCCTAATGTGGATTGTAGACGAGAAGTATGAAAACGTTCTCTACAAATGCATCCGGTACACTGAGGATGAAAAAACTAAGAAGCTTCCACTTCCATACATCTACATGGGACAAGCTTATCTGGGCATTCACCTTACAGAAGACAACGAGCTTAGAGAGACGTTCCAAGTAGACAAACTTAAGGCACTTAAAAACAGCCTTAAGTACACAGCTAAGTACAGAAAGAAGGATAAAGAAAACCTTCACTATCACGAGTACACTGAGTTCTTTGATGAGCTTTGGGATGAAACAAAGAATGCCGCTGAGACGGAGATGGATAACGAAAAATTCACTAAAGCAAAGTCTTACTATAAGTACTTAACGACTATCGACCCGGAAGATCCAGGTGCGTGGCTGATGTACGCTGCTGTGTACCAGCATCTGAAATCGAGGAAGGAAGCAGCTGACACTTATGAGAAGGCTAGGCAGTTGTTAATTGAATTCGGTGGCCGTGGACTCAGGGATGTCCAATTGGAATTGCTACATTTTGCTATAATCTACAATGCCGAATTGCTGAAGAGTATTAACAGGCCAGCGGCATTAGAGTGGCTAGCTTTAGGGAAAGATCTTTTTCGTGGAGATGCTGAGTTTGAGGCTGTCAAGAGAAGTATCGGAGGATGATTTCCGAATCTTTAGAAGATTCCGATAAAAGTCCATTCCAAAGTGAAGCTTGGCTAGACAACTGTGGAGCTGATTGCTCACTGATATTTAAATCTTCCCGAGATAAAGGCGACTGTGCTGTCGCTAGAATTTCTTTGAGAGGAATTCACACTCTTATTACCCCACCCTGGGCATTAGATTGTGGATTCACTGGTGGCATCAAGACATATTGCGAGCTTAATGAGTTTTGGGCTTCCCAGCCAGAACATATAAAAATTATCGACATACCCCCATGTTCAGACTCTGACAAACGCCTTACTTCGTTTGCGATTAAAAATAATACGAGCAGCCGATTCAGGATACAGTGGCGACACACGCGGCAAATCGATTTAGCTAAAAAACTTCCTTCTAATAGGTCGAAACAGGTCAGAAGGGCTACCAAAGAAAATATCGATTGTAGGCTTGTGGAAAACTGGAACAGAGTTTCCACACTTCACAAGGAGAGCCGAATTAGAAAGGATATAAGTCTCAACCTCGAACAGCTTGATAAATTACTAGCTGCCATTTCTCAGGAGAATTACTCTTTTGCAGTCGAGGCTGTTAATGAAAACGGAAACTGCATCGCTTCTGGCGGATTCATAATACTAGACCCGAACACTTGTCTTTATGCTTTTGGAGGCCAAAAAAGAGGCCCACAATCCGCCATCGCATCCGTAGCAATGCTCGCAAAAGCAATGGATATTGCTAAAGAAAAAGGAGCGACTATATTCGACTTTGGAGGAAGTGAAGATCCTGGAGTCGACAGGTTCTACAAAGAGTTTGGGGCGGAACGAGTGAAGAAGGCTAGACTGATATATGTCGTTTGGTGGCTTAAGCCGATCTTAAGGTTTATCAGGCCAGACCTGATGCCGTGATAGACTAGCGCCGTGACAGAGGTCTATCACCTCCGGAGTACATTGATTCAATTATTGAAACTACGTCCACCCCTTCTGACATGGGGGTGGCTATGACTGCACGATTTCTAAGAACGTCCACAACATTAGCCATCACGTGATGGTGATTCGATGCCGAGCCCTTGTACTGTCCGTAATCATTAGGAGGAGCAGATGAAGGTAGTTCTGGCATAGCGTAATCACGAACGTCGCAATGAACCACCTTTTCCATGTACTGCCCAGCAATACGTATCGTTCCTTTCTCAGCTATAAGGGTTAAACTACTCTCGAAGTTCGACTTATCTACGGCAGTTGAGAAAGTGAACGATCCCCAGCCACTACGGGAGAAATCGAAGTTGATTTGGCCTGAATCCTCGAAATCAGTATTATGGCGATGCGCCTGATTCTGAAAGCGAGAAACGGGCTTTTCAATACCCCCGAAAATCCAATACATGACATCTATAAAATGAGAAAACTGTGTAAACAAAGGCCCACCATCTAAATCCATAGTGCCTCTCCATCCGCCCTTTTCATAATATCTATCATCTCTATTCCAATAGCACTGAATGTGCACCTGCCTTATCTCGCCCAATTTACCCGAATCAACTAGCTCTTTGAGCCAAGCAGATGGAGGAGCGAAACGGTTCTGCATTACACAAAACACATCTGCAGTAGACTTTTCAGCAGCAGCCTCTACCCTCTTTGCATCAACCACATTTAATGCAATGGGCTTTTCAAGAACCACATTGCATCCTGCTTCTAAAAGCGCGATAGCTTGTTCTGCATGGAGACCATTAGGGGTACAAACACAGACCACTTCCGGGAGATTCTTCGAAGCCAGAAATTCTTCGAGTGAATTATGCCAGCTAACATCGCCCGTGAGGAACTCCCCGACTGCGCATGCTTCTGCAGGCCTAACATCTATAAGGCTTGATAGCTCTGCATGGGGATGACCTAGAATCGAAGACACATGGCGCTTGCCTATATGACCGCATCCCAGGACACTAAAGCTGACGGGGTGGTTAGAGTCTGTTCTTTTCACGCCGCAAAGTTAGCGTATTCGGACAGGCTGTCATGTTTTGTGTGTGAATAATGAGAGAATGTCACACAAACTGACACGATTGACGGCGTGAATTAATCGAAAATCGATTGGCAAGGGATTTGACTAAGAGGGATTGTAAACGAAAAATAAATTAAATTAAATGAGTAAAATCATCGGAATCGACCTAGGAACCACGAATAGCTGCGTATCAGTTATGGAGGGTAACGAACCAGTGGTCATCAACAACAGCGAGGGTAAGCGTACAACACCGTCTATCGTTGCATTTATCGCCGACGGCGAGCGTAAAGTAGGAGAACCAGCGAAACGCCAGGCTATTACTAACCCTACAAAAACCATCTCTAGCATAAAACGCTTTATGGGATCGTCGTTTGACGAGATTGCAAAGGAGATTAAGAGAATGCCTTATACGGTAGTGAAGGGAGACAACAACACTCCTAGAGTGAAGATTGACGACCGCACATATACTCCGCAAGAGATTTCTGCTATGATTCTTCAGAAGATGAAGCGCACGGCTGAGGATCATTTGGGAATGGACGTGACTGCTGCCGTGATTACTGTGCCTGCTTACTTCAACGATGCGCAGCGCCAAGCGACTAAGGAAGCTGGAGAGATTGCTGGACTTGAGGTTAAGCGAATTATCAATGAGCCTACCGCTGCAGCTCTTGCATACGGTCTTGATAAGAAGAGTATAGACCAAAAGATCGTCGTATTCGATCTCGGAGGTGGAACACACGATGTAAGTATTCTAGAGCTTGGAGACGGTGTTTTCGAGGTACTGTCTACTGATGGAGATACTCACCTAGGTGGTGACGATTTCGACCAGTGTCTAATCGAATGGTTAGTTGCTGAATTCAAGGACGAGAACGGCGGACTAGACCTGAGCAAAGACCCTATGTCTCTTCAGCGTTTAAAGGAAGCTGCTGAAAAAGCAAAAATCGAGCTCTCTAGTACTACTAGCACAGAGATAAACTTACCTTACATCATGCCAGTAGATGGCGTTCCTAAGCACTTAGTTAGATCACTCAGCCGAGCAAAGTTCGAGCAATTATGTGACTCCCTAATCAAGCGTTCTATCGAACCTTGTGCTTCAGCTCTAAAAGCTGCAGGCCTTAAGAAATCTGATATAGACGAGGTTATCTTAGTAGGTGGTTCAACTAGAATCCCTGCAGTTCAAGATGCTGTAAAAGCTTACTTCGGCAAAGAGCCATCTAAGGGTGTGAACCCTGATGAGGTTGTTGCTGTAGGTGCGGCTATACAAGGTGGCGTATTAACCGGAGAGGTGAAGGATGTACTTCTTCTAGACGTTACTCCTCTTTCTCTAGGCATCGAAACTATGGGTGGTGTGTTCACAAAGCTGATAGAAGCTAACACTACTATCCCTACAAAAAAGTCTGAGACTTTCTCTACCGCTGCCGACAATCAACCGAGCGTAGATATCCACGTATTCCAAGGTGAGCGTGCAATGGCTAAGGATAACCACAACATTGGTCAATTCCTACTTGGTGACATTCCACCAGCACCACGTGGCACTCCTCAAATCGAAGTAACTTTCGACATCGACGCTAACGGAATCATTAACGTGAGCGCTAAGGATAAAGCTACAGGTAAAGAGAACAAGGTTACGATTGAAGCATCTAGCGGTCTTTCTGAAGAGGATGTCGAAAGAATGAAGGCTGACGCTGAAGCAAATGCTGACGCTGACAAAGTGGCTAAGGACAAGGCTGATACTCTTAACCAGGCTGACGCTCTTATATTCCAAACCGAAAAGCAACTCACAGAATTCGGAGACAAGATCCCTGCTGACAAGCTAGGACCTATCAAAGAAGCTGTTGAAGAACTGAAAGCTGTACACGTTGCTCAAGACATCGACGCATGTAAAGCTAGCATCGAAAAGCTAAACGCTGCATTCCAAGAAGCAAGTGCAGAAATGCAAGCTGCTGCTGAGGGTGGTGATGCTGGAGCTTCTGCTGATGCAGGCGCTAGCGCTGGCGGAGATGAGGTTACGGATGTAGACTTCGAAGAAGTTAAAGACGAAGCTGAAGGCGAAGGTAAAACTGAGTCTAAGAAAGACTAATTAAGTCGACATATATATTTAGGCAAAGGCTCCCATTACGGGGGCCTTTGTTGTGGGTTGTTAATTATTATGGCACGCACGCATGATGAAAGGCTTAGAGAATTTGTCAACCAGTCGGTTGACTTTTTTCCTAAGCGGATTGAACAGCAGCGAACCTAAACACACAATTGACTAGGA
>Ga0308011_10000225_pt1 | contig 31026 bp, 46 predicted proteins | sample Neamet177_FD_203144 | JGI IMG/M metagenome (GOLD analysis project Ga0308011, IMG submission 203144) | Marine microbial communities from water near the shore, Antarctic Ocean - #177 | ecosystem: Environmental > Aquatic > Marine > Unclassified | place: Southern Ocean | collected 2014-07-25 | reverse complement strand
CCTCCGCCTAATTTAATAGCCATTTATAACTCCCTCCATCCAATTGTTGAATCAACGTACACAAGAGTTGCACCTGCACCTGTTGCCAGTTCACCATCGTCCGCTGTTGAATTAATGTTTGAGCCGTTGCGGGCAACAGTCACTGTGCCTGCTCCAGCGTTTTCTATAAATACTATGTTGCCTGCGCTTGGACTTGCAGGCAATGTAATAGTGACTGCACTTCCAGAGTTCACAATGATTTGATCTTTGCTAACAGCTGTGTAGTCAGCAGTCTTGACTGCAAAGTCATTGAAAGCCCCTCCTACCCCTGCGGCTAACTTTGCAGTCGTAATAGAGCCATCAGCTATCTTAGCCGCTGTTACAGCACCGCTTGCTATCTTAGCTGTAGTTACATTAGAGTCTGCTATTTTGGCTGTAGTGACTGCACTAGTTTGTAGGGCCGCTGTTGAAACACTGTCTGCCGATGGATTAGAATTAATAGTTGTAGTAAACCCAACAAGCATAACTTCAATAGAAGAATTTATAGGGGGGGCAGTAGAAAAAGTAAGTGCGGTGTTTACTACTGCGTATGTACTCTTAAACTGATACACACCGTTAATGTAAACAAAAGTATTGTTTTTAACAGCGGAAGAGGAAAGTGTAAATGCTGTAGTAGAACCATTACCAGTAAACTCATTGGTTGCTAACTCAGTAGATATAACATTTCCACGTACTAAAGCTCTTACCTCAATTAAAGCACTTAGAGGGGGAGCCTCAGAAAAAACTAAAGCAGTACCGTTAGTAACGGTGTAAGAGTTTACGTTTTGTACTAAACCATCAATAACAACAGTAAGCAAGGAAGCGTCTGATGCGCTTTGAGACATTGTAAATGCGGTTGTAGAGCCAGTACCAGTAAAGGTATCTATGGCTAAAATTTGAGTTGATCCGCCTAAATCGTTACGGATGCTTCGCAATTCAGTTTGAACATCCGTAAAAGATATTGATAAACCGTCAGGGACATGAGATATTAAATCAGAAGTGGTGCTACCAACTGGCATGATTTCTGCAACCATGACTTCGATAGATGCTTCAAGAGGAGGAGCTTCCGAAAAAGTTAAGGCTAGCTCTGTAAGGCTATACGTTTCTTTTTCTTGATAAATACCATCAATATAAATTTGTGTGTTATAGTTACTTCCAGCGTCTGAAGCTAAAGTAAAAATTGTAGTAGTACCGTCTCCAAGAAAACTATAAGCATTCCAAGACGCAATATCATAATCAGCTAACGTAAGTGGTTTAGCATTTATAGTTCCTGTGCCAACACCGTTTGAGCCTCTAAATAATGACATGTCTACCTCTTAAATAAAATAAAAATAAAGGAGACTCCCCGTTATGAGGAGCCTCCAGTTTACTACTTAGCCATTAACAGCCAATACAACACCTGCTTCTGGACGTAGTGTTTTAACACCGTACAGAGTATCAGCAGTGTATAGAGTTCCCAAGAACTCCTGCTTGTACTGGGTCTGAGAACGAATACCTTGTTGCTCTGCCATAACCATTGCATCTTGATGTACCAAGAGAGCGGCTTTAACGTCTCCACCAGCACTGTTCTGTGCGGCAGTTTCAATAACAGGGCAGTTAGAAGAAACAAATACATCAACACCGTATAGGTTTCCAATCTGACCGTTACGTACACCTCGTCCGTCTACAAAGTCAGAAGACATGTAGCGATCAACGCCCATAATAGCGTTACGGAGAGAAGGAGGAACAACAAAGCAACGGTTGTCCATAGGAACGTCAGCATCGTCCAATACCTGAATAGCGGCACGGAAACCTGCGTCATTGAACACGTCACCAGCGGCAACAGCGTCAGCGGCATAAGCTTCGATACCGGAAGCACCTGAGAAGTTAAAGCTGTTGCTGTGAATCCAATCAGAACCAGAACCGTTGTCATCACCAAAGAACTTACCAAGTGTGAACAGATCGTCGTCAACTTGCTTGGCTAAAGCATAACCTGCGTCACCAGTGTAGAACTGACGTAGAGAAGCTAGACCTTGCACTTCAACAATATCTTCGATCATACGAGAATATTCAAAGTGATTGTTGATTACTACTTGAATTTCAGACTCAGTAGCGTTCTGAACAGTTACTGCGGTGTTCTCAGCTTTAGCGGAAGCAGAACCACGGGTAGGCTTGGGGATGTGTAGAACATCGCCTTTCTTACCTGTCATGCTGATCTTCTTAACTAGATTTGCCAAAACTAAGCTTTTTTGATACGCGGCAATAACTTCGTCACTCCAAATATCGGGGATAAACGTAGCCGTGTCACTCTTTCCTACAAAACCGCCCGTGGCGGGATATGTTGATGTAGCCATGATAATACTTCCTTAAATTATAAGATTATTTATTGTCGAACTCTTCCCTCTTGATATGCAAGCATAATCTCATCGGATAATGACAGGTATCGTTCAGGATCGGTTTTCATAAGTTTAATAATGTCTGAACGTCTATAGATTTTCTTTGCCGACTGCTCTCCGCTTCCTCTAGTATTACCTGTAGATGCGGCCTTAATAGTGTCTTTGCGTTGTTGCTTCTCATTAGCGACAGTTTGCCCTACTACCTGCTGACGTTCCTTCCAATTATTGAAAAGCTCATCCGCGGCCTCGTAATCATACTGCTGATCTGCCTGTGCAAAAAGCTGTGTGCGAATCTTTGATCCTTTGATCCAATCTACGAACTTACCGTCCTCCAAAATATCCTTCATATCAGGATGTCTATTTTGTAGTTCGGACATAGCCGCATTTTGTTTATACTGAGCAGATACTTGCTCTGCTTCTTTAATCTTAGGATGATTGCTTATAGCTCTTTCGACTGCCTTGTCGGGATCAGAGAAAAAATCTATTTCGTCTTCAGAATTTTGTTGCGGTGCTTCTGTGGTGGCGAGTTGTGTCTGGATATAGTCATCAACAACTTGACGTAACTCACCTACTTCGGAACTTTGTTTACCTAAGAGTTTCTCAGCTTCTTGGTGCATACGCACAATATCCGCTGTACTCTTACCTTTATATTTATCAGGAAGTTCTTGTGTAGGTTCTTCATCTACAAGAGGTTGCTCTACTGGAGTCTCTTGTTCTGTGATGTCAGTTATCGTATCTGTTTCAGTTGTATCATCTATCAGTTGACGCTCGTCTATTATTGTTGCCATTATTAAACTCCGTGAGTAATCTCATTATGGAGGTGTATTATATGTAAGGGTTCGGTTAGGAGTTAGCCTTACGCTCTTTTTGAATTTTCCTTTCGCGATCTCTCGCCCATTTCATAGTAGCACCTGCAAAGTCACCTGAAAGAGGGTCTAAAAGACTACGAACTGGAGAAACTATTCTACTAGCCATTAACGAACACTCAGGACACTGTATTTCAGTAGTTTTAGAATCTATAAACTTTTCAGTGGTGTGTTCATTCTTGCATCGAAAATCAATAATTATAGCCATCTTAGATTACTCCTCATTGTCTGGCTCTTCTTGATCTTCTTCGCCTTGTTGCTGGGCTGTTTCTAAATGTACTTGAAGATTTAACAAACTAGCGATTGTAGAAAGTTGTCCTTTGCGGAATGAAAGGTCTTTCTCATCTTTACAAGCTTCTATTGAATTAATTCTTTCTGCGTCCTCAGTGAGATCAGACATTAAAGTTTTCCAACCTTCAGTCCTAAACATCTCCTCAGAAGAACGATAGAACTTTTCAAGCTCTTGTTCATTCATAAACTGTTTCTCCTTTAGGACAGTTTAAATTAAAAAATACTAAATACATAGTATAACTATATTGTAGCATATTTACAGTCAAAAGTCAAGAGTTATTTTTTCTTTTTTGCCGTCTTAGCCGCGTTCTTAAAGTTCTTAGCAGTAGGTCTACCTTTCTGCCCAGCCTTCTTCATAGTTTCGCCAGAACCAGCCTTAATACGTGCTTTTTTAGCATTTATGTTCTTGTATAAAGACATCTGTATCTCCTACTACTTCTTCTTAGCTGTCTTGCGGTACTTCTTAGCACCCGCATCGTTTCTCAAAGCTTGTATAGCGGCCTTAGCTTGTGTGTCACTTAAAGGCATAGACCGTGCGCGTTTAGCTACTGGTTTCTTCTTTGCTGGTGCTTTTTTAGCTTTAGGACTGTATGCGCTTTTACCGTATGACATAATTTTTCCTTTTTTAGTAGTTTTCTTACTTTTTAGACTTAGCTCCGGAACATTTCCAACGCTTACGCGATAAGTTATTAGGTGTGTTAGGGTCGTTCTGCTTTTCTTTAGAGAGTCTCTTCTTAATCCCTAAGCTCCTAGCGCAGTAAGCATCGCCTTTAGATGTACCTGCACGTACTCTAGGGCCACCCCCTTTAGCGTTACCTGCTTGTCCGTAGCTTACCTTCTTACCACTAGACGTTACTTTAACCTTTGCTTTTCCCTTTCTTGGCGTTGCCATCTGTAGCTCCTACATTATCAGCTATTTGTTTTTCTAACTGTGCAAGTTTATTAAAAAGCTCCTCAAACTTTACATTTACTTGAGAAACTACGTTTTCCAGTTCTCTATTACTAACCATTATTGCATTCCTTGAGGTGGTTGAGAAGGAGGTGTTGGACGGGAAACAGAATTTTCTTTTACTGTAACTTCTCTTTCCTTCAACAACTGTTCGGAAACCTTAAGCCTACGCTCAAACTCACGATCATCATCGCTACCTTCTCTAAGGTTAGTAGTGACGGCTTTAATCCTGTCAATCTCCAACTCTTGAGGGATAGCTTGAGCTTCAGTAGCCAGCTTCTGTGCCCGTGCTTGTGATTCAACAGCTTGTCCTTGCAATGCCGCAGTTTGTGACGCTTGGAATGCCAACTGCGATTCCTGCGTTGCTTTTTGCGCTTGCTGTGCTTCCGGATTAGGCTGATTAGCTTTTTCAAGGGCCGCAATAAGTTCTTCGCGATTACCTACGTTCATGTTATCAATAATAGACATGATAAGCTGTGAATACATGGGAGTGTCAGGGGACATAGTTTGTAACAACTGTACAAGCTGTGTAACTTCGTACTCACGGGCAATAATACCCAAAGAGCTTGAAGTGTGGAACTTGTAGTCAGCAACAGGATACGCTTCAGGGTTAAACTGCATATATCGGTGTGCGGCTTTAGTTACAAAGGGTATTAGGAATGCTTCCTGAAAATTAATCAAAGTGCGCTTATGGCGTTTAATGATAGCACCTAAGCTCATGGAGATACCTGCGGCAGTAGCTTCTCCGTTAACTGAACCAGAGATACCTGCGGAATCTACAGCGCCTGTAGCTGTCTGTACCATACGTTGTAAAGCATCAGCCTGTGCAAAATGAATCTGACTTACATTACCAAAGTTAAAAGGTTGTATGACTTCACTAGGAGAGCCATTAGTTAAGATGACTTTACCCGCACGTACTTCAGGTTTAGCTCCTCTAGGCATACGTGTAGCGTCCATTGCCAACATGGGGTGTATAGTAAGCGCAAGAGCGTCGATTCTAGCTCGTAGTTCTGCGTCTAACGCCTTTTGAGAGTTATATCCTTTCTCACATACCCCTCTGCCCCAGAAACGGCTAGGAACGACATCCCAAGGGAATGCAACGATTGGTCGATCTCCCATCATGTATGGATTAGATTCCGCTTTTAGCAAAATACCGTCGTTAGCGATAACAACAATAGCTTCTACATAATAAGTTTCTTTTTCATCGCTTTCAACTAACTGTGCAACTTCCTCCGCTTCAGATTCTTTCTGAGCTTCCTCTAAAAGATGCCTAGGGACAAGACCGTAGTATTTAGTAAGACGAACTTTGTCTTCATCGTTAGCAACCAAGTCTTGATCTGGCTCTATGTCAAAATCAGGAGAGGCTGAAGACACAGGAATGTCCCTATAAACACCTTTTTCCTGTAATTGCTCAATGAGATGTCCGGAAACAAACTCATCAACAGCACAACCTAATGCGTCCTCTATAGACGTAGCTAAAGGGTCAATAAGGAAGTTTTGAGGCATTACCGGACGTAGTTTAACACAGGTCTTGTCAGTTATAGTGACACCAACTGCTGTTAACTCACCACCCATAACAGGCTGAGTAGCAGGGGCCATCTCTTTTTCTTCCTCAAGTACAATCTCTGCAATACCTGTGCCAAATACAGCGGCATTTAGCAAGCACTCAGCAACACCTTTACGAACTCTGTTCTTTTTAAAGTCTTTAAACAAAGTTTCTCTAAGGAGAGCGATGTCTTGCTTCTCTTTATCGTTTACATCATCCTCAATATCAAACCAGCGACCACGACCAAAGGTTGCTTCCTCTAGTTCCGCTACGGAAGACTCTACAGCTTGTTGTAAAGCAGGGCTAACAATACGAGAACGCTCTGAGTCTCTAGTTCTGTCGGAGGAAGCCCACTGGCCTCTCCATAAGCGATAGTACTCATCAAACTTCTGTGAATAGTTACTTTCAAAATGATCTCGCCATCCGCGGCATTTAGTAGAAACCCATCCTTCCAATGTTTCTTCTATTGAAAACTGGTCTTTTTCTTCATTAAACATATTAATACCCTGCGTATGTGTCTAATAGTTGATATTCCTCTTCCTCAAAGTCCGATGTGTAAGCTATGTTTGCTAATTGATCTATGTAAGACAAAGAATCAATTAAGTCATCGTGGACTAATTGGTTAGGAAATTGAAATAACTCATCAAGGAACTGGCTGTTCCATTCTCCTTTATTCAAAGAGATAGTACCATGCTCAAACCTTCCTTGTAAGGCCCAAACAATCCTGTCCGTCTTCTTTTTATTACCGTGGGTAAGTGCATCCACCCTAAAGAAGCGTTGGTTTTTCTTCATCTGGTCGTTTAGGTAAGGAAGTACAGCGTTCTTTAAAGCTCCCTTCTCTATACCTACAGCTACTGGTTGGTAGTCTCTGACTGCTTGGAAGATTCTTCGGGCAGTCTCTTCGACACCCCAACGCCCATGTATAATATTAGCAACCCACCAACCTTCTTCACTTGCTTTAACCACTGAGATAGCCGTTTGGTCAAGTCTTTTTGTCTTCGTTGTAACTTTAGCGACATCCGCAAAACCCGCCAAGTCAACCGCAATGTAAAACTGGCCTTGTTCAGGCTCTTCCTCAGAGAATTTAATATACTCTTCTTTGAATAATTCACTACCTTGGGCCTCAAAGGATGCCATGAACTCCTGACGGAAGGAGAAGGAAGACATTGATTTCTTAGCCGCTTCTATTTCCTCAGGGTCTAGCAATGGGTTATCGTAGCTTGTGAAATGATAACCTACAAACGTATCATCATCGGACACACAAGCATATGTATATAAATCATAGAAGTGATTACGACCCATTGGCGTACCAATGAACAGTGCATCACCCTTTTGGTCAGCCAAGGCAGGACGCAGTATCTGCTCCCATACTTCAGGCTTCATGTCAGCGTACTCATCCATAACCAAGAACCTAAGACTGACACCACGCATGGTTTCTGGTCTGTCAGCACCCTTAAGGGCGATGGTAGCACCGTTGACTAATTTCATTTGTAGGTTGTTTACATGGCTAGACGCTATGACAGGATGACCTATCTCTAGCAAGACTTGCCACATAATGTCCCTAGCCTGTCCCTGTGTAGGGGCAACGTAGAACACATGTCCACGTTCGGCTTGCAAAGCTCTAATGATTAGCATCCAAGCGGCTAATCTACTTTTGCCTGTACGTCTACCTGCGGCTATGACTTTAAATCTAGTGTTATCATTAAAGACTTTCTGTTGCCACGGGAGTAGCGATACATTAAGTTCAGTCAATTAATAAGTCCACATTACTGGGCCAACAGCATCATCGTGTAAATTACGGGTGTCAACATGAATAAAAGTACTAGCGACTCCAATTCCTGTGAACCCAAGCGCAATCGCCTGTGCCACAAGTTTATATCGTTGTAGACCGTCCGACACTTTAATGTCAGCCGCGTTACCTTGTGAATGCTGTCCTGCAACTTTTTTCTTAGCCTCGATAGGGTGTGAAGGGGAGCGATAACCGCTAGTGATTATAAACGGGAAACCACACGCTTCCCTTAGCTTATCCAATCGTTCAATAAACTCATCTTTAATTTCATTCTCACCTGTGTACTGACAGGCAAATTCTTCTCTATAAAAATACTCAGCCATCTATATAATCTCCTTCCAAGTCATCATCACCTGCGGATACGACAGTAGTATCACCACCAACACCTGTAATGTTTATTTGTATAGCTGACCTACCTGCTCCTTTTACTACGTCCTTTTCAAAGACAGCAGTCGGGAGGATTCGATCCATGACTAACTTCCATGCCGCGGCTTGGTTCTTATGATCATCGTTTAGGGCCGCATCAAAGATTGACTCTAACACTTTACGAGACTTAGGGGATGTCAACATCCGACTTTTGTACTCGTTGATGATTGCCGCATCACCCTTCGGCCTACCTCTGGTTAAACCAGTAGTGCCTTTCTTTCTTGACACAACATCTGATTTCTTAGGGCGGCCTTTCCGCTTCGCGGAGGAGACTGACTCTACTTCTTTTTCACTCAAGGTATTTCCCCTTATGTACTTAAGGATACTTAAGTAAACTTTAGAATATTCTTTAATTTAATAATTAATAACCTACTTAAAGCTTACTTAAGGATACTTAAGGGCGACTCTGAAACCCTTTACTTCTTATGAATATTATAGCATATCCTGAATCAAAAGTCAAGCTTTATTTTAACTATATACTAACTATTAATGACCAATCAAGCTACTTGTGTGTCAACTCATGTTGTCCTTTATTTGCTTGTGTCTCACCCTAAGGGCCAGCCTGTGTTTCCTTATGTAAATCAATGACTTATGGATACATATGTATACTATTCCTTTTTCCTAATTACTCCTTTTTTGTATACATGCGGGTACTGTAACAATCTTGAGAAGCCACGCGGCCCCCCGCCCCCTAAAGTTATCCACAGGTTATACATAAGTTATACATGAGTTATACATGGCCTGTGCATAAGGTGTGCATAAGTTATCCACAGGTTATACATGGGGCATGGTGCTTATGTTGGCACGGGTATTGCATGGGTGACCAAGGGCCGCCATTGGGTCGAGCTTATGTTTGACAGTTGAAGTGTGAGTGTGCTTGTGGATACCTATAGCACACACTAGCACACACTGGCATGACTCTTGCATGACACAAGCAGACAATAGTTGGCACGGTTATTGCTACGCGCACGCGTGTGTTAGAAGGTATCATATAGTCATGCACTAGATGCATATAGTTTACTAAGGTCATGCATATAAAGCATTAGCATGTAGCTGTTCAGGCCCTATAATGGGTGCAAGAGGCAAGGGAAATGATCCCTTGTAAATGAGAATCATTATCAACTAAAGGTAGGCATAGCATGGTCAAGTTTATGAAAAACAAACGAGAGGTCAACACCTTAGTCAAGCAATTAAAGGCCGGTGGTTTTACTGTCACTGATAGCGATGGATGGGTCAAGGCACTGGACGACGACGACACGGAAGTCATGACGGCAATGCCCCACAGTAACGGGTCATATATGTTGAGATTGAATGATAACTACTTTGCATAATTGATTTACCTATGACTGTCGTATACACTGGCAGTCATTAGCAAATCAATTTAAACCACGGGTATATAGATATGATCACATTAACAGAGATACAAGCAACCGCGTTGATCAATTCAACGGCCAAACAATGGTGCATTGATAACCTAGACTATCTTAATAAACCCATGCGCTTCTTCGGTAGCAGTCTAAAGGTAGAAAAAGGTGCTGATAAATATGATACGTATGTTATGTATCTACAACCGGCTGATAAGGTAGCCACGGAAACACTTTGTAGCTTTGCTGATCTAGCAGGATGCAAGGCACCTTGTTTGATATCTAGCGGCCAACTAGGTATGTCGGTCGGTCAGAATGCGGCCACCAAACGCACCGTATTAATGTTATTACGTCCTGCTATGTTTGAGAGTGCTATGTTATCAGAGATAGACAAAGCGGAACGCAAAGCGTTAAAAACTGGCATACCTGCGCTGTTTAGGCTGAACGGCACGAGTGATGTAGATTTCACTGATATTATGGTGCAACGGCCTGACTCTATGTTTTATGACTATAGTAAAATTTTAAGCCGTGTGCGCAAGAACAGACTGCCAAACTTCGATCTTACGTTTAGCGGTAGTATGTACAGCACCCAAAGCAAAGCCGCGCTACGTAAGGCGGTTAACGCTAAGTATCGTATTGCTATGGCGTATAATACTAAAGGTCTAGCAGGTGATGAGCTACAGATTAACCACGGTCTAAAATCATTCGACACTACAGACCTGCGACACCTAGATGATAACGTAGTTGGTACATTAACGCGCAAAGGTAGCAACAAAAAGGAACGTGCAAGCGACAATCTACGGTCGGATTCGTTCTTTGTGACTAGTGCTAACGTGCTAGAATTCAATGATATAATAGCAATTGGAGGATAATATGAGAAACATTCATGCTTTTAATGTTAAATATAAAACAGTCGCTGAATATAACAGCGTAAACAAAAAGGAATTACCAGTCGAGGTAATTGATTTTCCAAACATGAATGACCGTTATTTGTCCCATACGTGGGGCACAGCGCACACTAACAGCGAATTAACTGCTTGTATAGGCGTATACGGCATAGCCAGTAGTGTGCCGTTTAAACACATAAAAGGAATCGAGGTGATAGCATGAAACACAAAATAGAAACTCTGTATCTTGACTGGTTCAATAACTTTTTGACCGTTGAACGATTCGCGGAATACTACGGAATGCCAGTAGATAAAGCACACAAGGTGATCCGTATTGGTCGATATTTAAACCATAGAAGGGTTGAATAATGGTAATAATGAGCGTACTATTAATAGCCTCCGGCCTCTATGCGGTATGGGAGTCGGAGCAAATCATTCAGCAAAAACATAACAAGAGGAACAATGATGAATAAAGCAAAGATATTGATGAACAAGCGAGAAGCCCACAGAGACGCACGTAAGACGTTTATAGTCGATGTGGTAGGTTGGGGACTCTTAAGCCTTGGAACGGCTGTGATAGCCCTTATATTGTATATAATGGCAGTTGTAGTGCTTGGGGGTGACTTATGAGTGGTTGGAATGGAAGTTGTGAGGATTGGTTACACGGTGACGAATGCTATAACGACACCCAAGAGTTACCGGATGCATACGAGTATGAGCCTATGCAAAAATGGGAGATAGACGCGGCTATAGCGTCACTCAAAGCTAAAGCAGGATTAATGGAGGTGGACAATGTTTAGTTGGCGAATAGGTAAAAACACGCTGAATATTGAATATAGGAATGGCACGGGTATCGACATAGAATTTGCGGATAGTCGGCCTGTATGGGTATATAATGCAGAGAGTGGTGAAGTTACCGCTTTACCCTTTAACGGAACCGTGATACTATTACCACTACTAACTATTACTTTTGGTTATGTCTACACTACTGAGGAACTAGAGGATTATGAGTAAAATAAAAGAGGAACTACTAGGCTATGAATACGAGCCTAGCGAGTGGATAGAGCCAGAAGCACAGAACATGGTCAATGAGTTAATAGAGTACCAAGTGTATTGTATGCCCCTCTCTGAGCTAATGGCGAGAGTAACTAAGCAGATGACGGATGAATATTATAATAATTCATATGAGAATATGACAAAGAGATATAACGAGGTGTTTAAATGAGTAGATGCAAAGCATGTGATGTGATTATGAACGAATACGAGCTTAAGCGTATTGACAGAATAACGGGGGATTATTCGGAGTTGTGTTCCAACTGCCTTAGTGCGTCCACGGAGGCATTAAGAGAGGAAAGCCCTATGCAGATCATTCTTGAAGGTCTAGACAACCCATTAGAACTATTAGCAGACTTGGAGGGTTAGGTATTTATTATATGAATAATGGGTATAACTTTAAATGATTGAGGTTATGCCCTAATTCATGTTATACTATACTTATGTATTAGAGGGAAAATTTTTAATATATAATTATAGTATTAACCAAACGATCCTAAGGTATGGATCACAACCACTGAGGAAGTAATTATGGCAGTATTAGAAGGTTTATTAGCGTTTGAGAATCTTGATGAACACGAAATGTATCAGGGCCAATCAACTGGTAAATTCTCTGTCGTGTTGTCTTTAGACGACACCACCGCGGATGAGTTATCATCTAAGGGTGTCAAGATGCGAGAGTATGAAGGTGTCAAACAGCGCAAGTTCAGCACTAAGTATGATGTGCCTGTCTTGGACGCTGAGGGTTCGCCCTTCAAGGGTCGGATAGGTCGAGGGTCTAAGGTGCGGCTGTTGTACGCAGAAGGTCAAGAGCATCCTGTGCACGGTGTATCAACCTATCTGAATAAGATCAAGGTCTTAGAGGTAGCGGAAGACACTAGCGGAGGGGAGTTTTAGAAGTGTCATCAACCTTTGTTAAACATGAGCCATGCCCTGCGTGTGGCTCACAGGACAACTTAGCGAGGTACTCCGATGGTCATGCCGTTTGTTTTACAGGCGGTTGTGACCATTACGAGAGAGGCACTGGTCAAGTTGTAAATGTAACACCAAGTCGAGCGAGGCGATTAGAGATGACAGGAATAGTAGCGGCAATCCCTGACAGGCGTATCAGTCAATCAATAGCACAGAAGTATGGTGTGACGGTTGAGTACAGCGCACAGGGGCAAATTGTCAAGCACCACTATCCATACCACGACAAGGACTCAGGTACACCTACGGGTACTAAGGTTCGCATTGTGGACAACAAGGGTTTTTATGCAACAGGGGAGTTTGGCAATGTTGGGTTGTTCGGGCAACAGGCTTTCAAGGGTGGCGGTAAGTACGTTACGATCACAGAGGGCGAGGCAGACGCACTTGCAGTTCACGAAATGTTCGACGGGAAATGGCCCGTTGTCTCCATTAGAAGTGGCGCAAGCGGAGCATCAAAGGACATTAAAGAAAACCTTGAGTGGTTAGAGTCATTTGATAACGTCGTAATCTGTTTTGATAATGACAAGGCAGGACAGGAGGCGGCCAAGTCAGTCCTTGATTTATTCACCCCCAACAAAGCTAAGAACGTCACTCTGCCTATGAAGGACGCAGGGGACATGCTCAAGGCTAACAAGGTGCAGAGCTTTGTCAAAGAGTGGTGGAACGCTAAGACGTACCAACCCGATGGCATTGTGTCAGGCAGTGATACTTGGGACATGATCGTTGAACAGGCTGACGTTAAGTCTATCCTGTACCCTTGGGGCTGTCTCAATGAGATGACCCACGGCTTCCGCAGGAAGGAGCTAGTCACCATTACGTCAGGCTCAGGCATGGGTAAGTCTCAGATAGTCAGAGAGCTAGAGCATTACCTGCTAGGTGCTACTGAGGACAACATTGGCATCCTAGCCTTGGAGGAGGACATCCCCAAGACAGCGTTGGGCATCATGTCCATTGAGGCTAACAAGCAGTTACACCTAGACAAGACTGTTAGCAAGGAAGAGAAGAAGGGATACTGGGACAGGACGTTAGGCTCAGGCCGTATCTTCTTGTTTGATCATTGGGGTTCCACAAGCGAGGACAACCTGTTAGGCCGCATACGTTACATGGCTAAGGGCTTGGACTGCAAGTGGATCATCTTGGATCACCTCAGCATCGTGGTCAGCGATCAGGACAACGGGGACGAGCGTAAAGCTATTGACAGTATCATGACCAATTTGCGTAAGCTAGTACAAGAGACAGGTGTAGGGCTATTCCTAGTATCGCACCTGCGTAGACCTAGCGGCTCAAAGGCACATGAAGATGGCGGTAAGATTAGTTTGGGAGAACTCAGAGGATCAGCGGCAATCGCGCAACTTAGCGACATTGTTATTGGCCTAGAGCGAGATCAGCAACACAAAGACCCTGAGACACGGAACACAACCTGTGTGAGAGTGTTAAAAAATAGGTTCGTGGGCTTGACAGGGCCGGCCTGTTACCTGTATTATGATAAGGAGTCTGGTAGAATGATAGAAACCAGTTGTCCAGTAGGTAATGAGACGGAGTTTTAATATGACAAACACAATACAGCAATATCAAATAACATCTCCAGAAAACACAGATGTTTTACTTTTAGAAGATTCAATTAATGAGTTGAGAAGATTAGGTAAGAAGAAGATATACCCTTACGGAGCAGGTCAGATATGTTTTCACCACCGCAAGTGTTACTTCTTTATCTCCCCTGCAAGTATGAAGTGGGCACCAAGACACAAAGCGTGCGCGTCGTGGTACAAAGGTGCAAGAAGTATTGAGGAAGTGTTTAAGTCTATAAACGGTTGGTGTGACTATAGAGATAGAAAACAACAGGAAAACCAAGAGGTTTAAATGCGGAAAATAGTATTTGACATAGAGGCTAACGGTCTGACCCCTGATAAAGTGTGGTGTATCGTTGCTCACATTGTAGGCACTGAAGAGTTCTTTGAGTTTCACGGCTTCAGCTTGTTTGACTTCAATGAGTGGCTTCTAGGCTTTGATAACTGTGAAGTGATAGGCCATAATATAATTGGCTATGACATACCAGTGTTGGAGAGATTATTAGGTACTGATTTTAGCAAGTGTAAGATTACGGACACCCTAGTCCTATCAAGACTAGCGAATCCCTCAAGGGACGGTGGACATTCTTTAGAGAGTTGGGGACAGACACTAAACCAACCAAAAGGTGATTATAATGATTGGGATAATTTCTCGCATGATATGTTGGAGTATTGTGTACAGGATGTTAAAGTTAATACGTTGGTGTACAAGAGATTACTTTCTGAGCTTAAGGGTTTTGAGCCTGAGTGCATTAATCTCGAGCATCAAGTACAGGGTATTATTTCAAGCCAGATTAAAACAGGTTGGCTCTTAGACCAAGAGAAGTCATACAACTTATTAGCTAGATTAAAGGAGAAAAAGAATGACCTTGAAGACGAAGTACATAAGGTTTTCAAACCGTTACCGACATTTATCAAAGAGATTTCCCCTAAGATTAAGAAGGATGGTACGCTCTCTGTTGTTGGACTCAAGTTCCTTGGTGAGCAATGGCAAACAGCAGTAGCACCTTTCAGCCGCATAGACTTCCCTGTGTTCAATCTAGGGTCACGACAGCAGATAGGTAAGCACCTACAGTATTACGGGTGGAAGCCGACCAAGTTCACTGAGACAGGACAGGCCATCGTTGATGAGGCAGTGCTAAGTACAGTGAAGGGAATACCAGAGGCCGCGTTGATTGCTGAGTATCTTATGATACAGAAGCGTGTGGCACAGGTACAGAGTTGGTTGGAGGCTGTTCAGGACAACGGGCGGGTACATGGGTATGTTAATTCCAACGGTGCAGTGACGGGCCGCATGACACATTCTAGTCCGAACATGGGTCAAATTCCCGCAGTGTACTCACCTTACGGCAGAGAGTGCAGAGATGTTTGGATTGTGCCAGAGGGATACAAGTTGGTAGGTATGGACGCAAGCGGCTTGGAATTGCGAATGTTAGCACATTATATGAATGACGAGGGATACACAAATGAAATTCTCACGGGAGACATCCACACGGCAAATCAGTTGGCTAGTGGCCTTGAAACTAGAGATCAAGCAAAGACTTTCATCTACGCTTTCCTTTATGGGGCCGGAGATGCTAAGATCGGAAGTATCGTTGGAGGAACTAAACAGGATGGTAAAAGACTTAAGGACAAGTTCCTCAGAAATACGCCTTCTCTTGGAAGATTACGAGAACGAGTTGGCATGGCGGCAGGAAGAGGTTATGTTTATGGCTTGGATGGACGAAGGGTCTATGTACGGTCAGAACACGCGGCACTAAACACTTTGTTGCAGTCAGCAGGTGCTATCGTAATGAAAAAAGCGTTGTGCTTACTTAACGAATATGCTATACTATGGGGTATAGACTATAACTTTATAGGGAATATACACGATGAAATCCAGACAGAGGTTAGAGCAGAGAAAGCACAGGTTTTCGGAGGCCTCGCCACCAGTTGTGTCGAAGCCGCAGGACTCCATTTCAAACTCAACTGCCCCCTTGCAGGAGACTTTAAAGTTGGAAATAGTTGGGCAGACACACACTAATTCTACTAAGATAAGTGGAGATTAAAATGAAAATCAGGCTAAGTAAACAAGATTCACACACCTGTCAACTTATGGGTGCTGATACTGTTAAGCTGTGTGAGATGCAAGGTTTTAAACCTAGATTGGACAACAAAAGACAGTCTAGAGTTGAGGCCAATGTATATGGTTTTAAAGCAGAATTTGCTGTTGCCAGATTATTTGATTTAGAACTACCTGTCATTAATGTCGCTACAGATGGTGGTGTCGATCTTTGGTTTGATGATCTCACCATTGACGTTAAATTTACTAATAGTGAGTACGGTAAGTTGATTTTTGACTCTATGCCAAAATTTAAGTCAGAGTTTGGTGTTTTGGTGGGTCGAACTGAAGACCCAGATGTCATGCGTGTAAACGGTTGGATAGATCGGAATAGCTTTGAAGATAACTGTCATACCCACAATTTTGGATATGGTGATAGGCTTTACGTACAACACGATGAATTATTTTCAATAGAGAGTTTATGGTTAAGGCTCATGCAACATAAATTTAAACATAAAGTTGAACAGGAGTTTTAAAATTGAACATACAAGAAACGTCCCCCATTACCCATAAGGGTAAGTACTACAAGGACAATAAATCCGCAGTGCAGGCAAGGGATGCCAAACGTATGTGGGTAAACGGTAAGGAAGTTAAGAAGACACACCCCCTGTACAAAGCAGGACGCTACAAAGGGTTTGAGCAAGCGGCCTTTAGTTCCTTGGAAAACTACAAGGACAGTGCAGAGGGTGAGGTTTATATAATTACTAACAAAGCGTGGCCTGAGTGGGTAAAGGTAGGCATGGCTGTAGACTCACAGGATAGGCTTAAGAATTATCAAACATCCTCACCGTTTAGAGATTATAGTTTATTGTATTCTTATGAAGTAAACGATAGAAGGGCAGGGGAATCAGTGGCACACGCAAGACTAGCCAAAGAGTGTAACAACATCAACGAGTGGTTTAGATTACCACACGCTATAGCTAACGAGCTAATACTGGAAGTGATACATGAATACTAAACCAAAAGGTAAGCCCTTTGAAAAATGCTTTATTGATGCTGATTCAATTATCTACCGGATAGCTATGAAGGGCATTAGTTTAGAGATAGCTAAGAAGTATTATGATGAGGAGATAGAGAAGATAGGATGGGACACTTGTAGTAGTGAAGTGTTCGTAGCTATCAAAGGCTCAGGTAACTTTCGTTATGAGATAGCTGAGGATTATAAGAACAACCGAAAACAACAAGGCGAAGAAGACCCTGATCCCAAGCTGACGGAAAGACGCAAGGCAATTAATGAGTACGCTTATGGCTTAGGACACTTCAAGTCTGACAACTGTGAAGCAGATGATGTAGTAAGTATATGGGCGCAAGAGTCTTTAGATGCCAAGGAACACTTTGTCATTGCTCACATAGATAAAGACATTGACATGGTAGAGGGTTGGCATTATAACTTTAACAAAGAAACTTTATACCATGTGTGTAAAGACCAAGGCTACTATAAGATGTGCTTACAGATGCTTACAGGAGACTCTACCGATAACATTCAAGGTCTTGTAGGCATTGGCGTTAAGAGAGCAGAGAAGCTACTAGCTGATGTCCATAAGCCTGACATGCTTGCTAAGGTACAAGAGGCGTGGCAAAAGGCTCACCCTGATGATTGGCAGGACAGGCTAGAGGTATGTTGGAACTTGATCTATATGCGTAGGGATTGGGGTGGCTTTCGTAGGTTGAACTTAGAGGAGACTCTGAATGGCTCAGTTTAGATCAGGACTTGAGAAGAACTTATCAGAGAAGTTAGACGGTCAGTATAAGTTTGAGCCTTACAGCTTACCTTATACGACACACAGGAAGTACATACCGGACTTTGTACATGAAGACAAGAAGGTATTGATAGAGTGCAAGGGGTTCTTTAGGGCGGGTGATACACAGAAGTATACAGCGGTGCGAGATAGTCTCGACAACTGGGAACTAGTGTTTGTCCTGAGCAACCCAAGCAAGAAGGTAAGGAAAGGCGGCAAGATTACAATGGGCGAGTGGTGTGAGAAGAATAACTTTAAGCACTACACGGTTGACACAGCAAAGGAAATGACAAAGTATATTAAAGGGAAGAAGAAGCCATGTCCTTAACACTTGAAGAACTTAAAGAAAAGATTATAATAAATGTAGATGAGTTGTTAGTCCTTGAAATGCTAGACATCAGCACTAAAGATTTGTTAGAGGCTTTTGAACATAGGCTTATCAGAAACTTTGATGAGTTTGCTGAAGAATTTAAAGATGAGGAAATGATTGATGAGACTTAATGACGCAACACCTGCTGAGTGGGACAGACTACGTAAAGAACACCCTGCTATCGTGCCTTCAATAGATAAAGCTATGAAAGCCTACCACGACATAGCGGACAATGAGCTTGAGGATGTAGTTAATAAGCCCAAGCATTACAACACAGGCAATATTGAGTGTATTGAGGCAATAGAAGAGTCCATGTCCTCAGTAGCGTTTAAAGGGTATCTCAAAGGCAACTGTCTGAAATACTTATGGCGTTATGATTACAAAGGCAAGCAAGTAGAAGACCTACAGAAAGCCACATGGTATCTAAACAAATTAACCGTAATGGTTGCAGAGGAGAATAATTAATGGATCAGTATCAGCAGTTTATACACAAGAGCCGTTACGCACGTTGGATGCCAGATGAAAGCCGCAGAGAGACTTGGAGTGAGACAGTCAATCGCTATGTTTCATTTTGGAAAGACCGTGACCAGATCACAGCCAAAGAAGGACAGAAGTTGTATGATGCTATCCATAACCTAGAAGTCATGCCGTCTATGCGTTGTATGATGACAGCAGGGGTAGCCTTAGACAAAGACAACGTAGCAGGGTTTAACTGTAGCTACTTGCATATCGACTCTCCACGAAGCTTTGATGAGTTGATGTATGTCTTGATGTGCGGCACAGGTGTAGGCTTTAGTGTTGAACGTAACTTCATCACTAAGCTACCTGAGATTGCTGAGTCATTCCACAAGACTGACAGCCTCATCGTAGTGTCGGACAGCAAGATTGGATGGGCTTCCGCATTCCGTGAGTTAATCGCTATGTTGTACGCAGGTAAGATACCTCAGTGGGACGTAAGCAGAGTTAGAGGGTCAGGAGAGAGACTTAAGACCTTTGGTGGTCGTGCATCAGGCCCAGAGCCTTTGATAGATTTATTTAACTTCTGTATTGAAGTCTTTCAGAAAGCTAAGGGTCGTAAGCTGACATCCATTGAGTGCCATGATATTGTTTGTAAGATTGCAGATATAGTTGTTGTAGGTGGCGTTAGACGTTCAGCATTAATAAGCTTGTCTAATCTGTCTGATCAGCGCATGGCTAAGGCTAAGTCAGGTGATTGGTGGCGAAATGAAGGACAACGTGCATTGGCTAACAACAGTGTAGCGTACACAGAGAAGCCTGACTTCCAATCGTTCCTGTCAGAGATGCAGACCATGTACGAGTCTAAAGCAGGTGAGCGTGGTATCTTTAGCCGTGTAGCGGCACAGAAGATTGCCGCACGTAATGGACGTAGGGATGCTGATCAGGACTTTGGTACAAATCCATGTTCGGAGATCATATTACGTAGTAACCAGTTTTGCAACCTTAGTGAGGTGGTAGTACGTGCTGATGATACGCTAAAGACTCTCAAGGCTAAGGTAGAAGTGGCGGCTATGATAGGCACACTACAGGCAACCTTGACTGACTTTAGATACCTACGTAATATTTGGAAGAAGAACACAGAAGAAGAAGCATTGTTGGGCGTGAGTATGACAGGCATTATGGATCACCCTGTTATTGGAACAGCGTCAGATAAAACCGTAGAGTGGTTAGAGGAACTAAAAGATGTGGCCGTTAAAGTTAATAAGAAATGGGCTGAGAAACTTGGTATTAATCAGTCTACAGCTATTACGGCTGTTAAGCCAAGCGGTACTGTATCTCAGCTTGTTGACAGTGCTTCTGGGATACACCCTCGTTTCTCTAAGCACTACATTAGAAGGGTACGTAGCGATAAGAAAGACCCACTTGCAATCTTTATGGAAGCAAAGGGATTCCCAGTAGAACAAGATGTTATGTCACCCAGTTCCTCTGTGTTTAGTTTCCCTGTACAAGCGCCTAAGTCTAGTACAACTGTTAAGCAAGTTGGAGCAATGCAACAGTTAGCTTTATGGAAGACATACCAGAACCATTGGTGTGAGCATAAGCCAAGCATCACTGTTTATTATACAGATAGCGAGTTCCTGCAAGTTGCTCAATGGATATGGGATAACTTTGACATCTGTAGTGGTATTAGTTTGTTGCCAGTTAGTGATCATGTTTATCAACAAGCCCCCTATGAGGACATCAATGCTGATGAATATAAAAGACTACTAGCAGAGATGCCAAAAGGTGTAGATTGGAATGACCTTGTTCACTTTGAACAAGAGGATAATACAACAGGCAGTCAAGAGTTAGCCTGTGTGGGTGGTGCATGTGAAATAGTGTAGCGTATTGTTTCTTATAGTTTACAATGTATACTGTAGTATACAAAAGCCCCCTAGGAGAGAAACCTAAGGGGCTTTTTGTTTACAAGAACGCACCTAGTCCAACGCCTATTTTCACACCTAACATTGTGCTTTTAAGAGTGTCTTGATAGTTTTTTCCTAATGTTATTCCTCTTCTTTGAGCCTCTGTAGCCGCCTCTATCAAGTTAATTGTCTTGTCTATTTCACTCGCCTTTAAACTGTTTCTAGCTAATAATCCTGGCAAGAAGTTAATTATTTGATTAGCTATGGTTAAAGGCTCAGTAGCTATATTTTTAGCGGCTTGTTGCTCTGCTTGTGCAACTGTCAACTGAAAACCTGCACCTCCTGAAGCACCTCTTTCGAGTATAGATAGCTTTTTAATAAGTTTATCCACTTTCTTTTCTACTGGCGTTCCTGCAAACAGGTGTTTAAAAGTAGCCCTGAATTTAGGATCGTTTAACTTTACTTGTAGCTGTTCTACGCTTTTAGCTCCTCCGCGCCCTTCAAACTTTAAAGCCTCTTCTAAAAACCCTTTCCTTATGCCTTCTATAGGGTCTGTTTTTCTTAACTGTTTAGCCAACTCTTTACCCACTACAGAATCTTTAGGTAAATCTTTGGCGTACTGGGAAGCTAATTTTTTAAGTGTGTTTACTTGATCTAGTCCTACAGTAAAACCTGACTTAGTCAATATAGCCCCTATTTCGGAAGGGTCTAACACATCCATTGCTTTTTCTAGGAATGTATCACTGACTACTTTTTGTCCCTTAGCATAATAAGCAGTTACGTCGTCATATTGTTTTTTTAAAGCAGGGTTAAGTTTTTTAGCGGCTTCTTGCATTGAGTCTTGTAAAGCGTCTCTAGTTAACGAAAGAGATTCAATATAGTCAGGGTCTTTGGTAGAAGCAGTTCTAGCGGCATGTAGCCTTCGCTTGACTGAAGACAATCTTTCGTGAGCTTCTTGAAAGTTTAAATTAGTTGGCAAGTTTTCAAGTTCTTTTACTTGAGCAGAAGCCTTTCCTGTCAACGCTGGATAAGTTTCTACCCACTCGTCTGTTTTTTTATTGTACTTAGGATCGCCTTTAAATTTTTGTTTAAACTCTAAAGCAGACTGTCTTGCTCTCTCTCTGGCTTGAACAGCTACTCCTTTTCCCGATTTAGCTATTTGTTTATACACAGGAGACACTATCTCATCTAAAGCAGTATCAACTTGATTAATCAAAGACTGAAGAACTTCTCCTTGCTCTCTTGGAGTACCTCCTTTGAACATACTGACTAAATTTTCTGTTTGTTTACCCATGTACGTCCCATAGCTCTCAAACAAGTTTTCTACAGTTCTTTTAGTAACTTGCGAAACGCGAGCAAACGACCCTAATATTTCTGTTGCAGTTCTTTTAGGTTCGACCATTTGGGGTTGAAGAGTAGAGTCAATTTCTTTTAATTCACCCTGCAATTCTTTTATTATTTCTATATCTTCATCAGGAAGACCTTTTTTACCACCTATAATTTCTTTTCCTTTCCTGTATAACTTTCCTCCTGCACCAAGAACAATACCTAGTCCTGCACTCATTATAGCGTCTGTTTGCGCGGCATCTTTAGCTTGTTTAAAAGAAGAAGAAGGATCAACTTTTCTACCTTCTATTAAAGACTCTAAAGTTTCTCCTATGATATTAGCGGTTCCTACAGCAGTCGCGCTAAACAAAGTACCTACGGTATTTGCACCTACAGCGGCTCCCACAGGTCCTGCTACAGCAAAACCACCTGCTCCTCCTAAAGTTGTTCCGAAAGTAGCGGCAGGAATTCCTAAAGTTAATTCTAAAGCAGGAGTAATATAATCAGCGTATGTCTGTGGGTCTACTTCAATTTCTTCTATGTCTTGTAATGCTTTCTTTCGGGCAGGGGTGTTTACTTCGTACAGAAACTGTTCAAAGTTAGAAGGAGGAACAACGCCTTGCCCTACTAAAAATGTTTCTATTTCCTCAGTGGTTGCTGAAGAACGTATATCAGTAACAATAGTCCCATCTGGTAAATCAAGAGTTTTTGGCATTAAATGTCACTCCCACTTAGTACTTTACGCTTAAAGTTTTTACTGGGCGGTATACCCGCTTTATCAAAAATTGCTTGTAGTTGTTTTTTATCGGCAATCACACTCTTCCAATAATCTATAAAACCAGAAGTGTTGCCTTGGTAATTAATTATCCATTTTTGTAACGCGTTTTGTTGAGCCGACCCTAAAGCATTTTTCTTGGCTTTCCCGTATAAATATCCTTTTATTACCTCAGGGCCTTCGGTTATTTCAGGCTGTGTTGCATCAGAGCGTTTAACTTCCATTTCTGTTGCAGTTCCCGGAGGCAATAATATATTAGACTCTTTAATCCGGCCTTCAGCATAAGAAAAAGTAAGTAATCTATTTTTATCGCCCTTACCAAAAGTAGCTTCTAACTGTCTTTTTATCTCTACTGGTTTTCCTGCCTTAATATCTAACTCATTATAAGTAAGCAAAAGATCAACCGCTGAATCACTCTGCGATCCTAAATCAAGAGAATTTTGTAAATGCTTATTAGCTAACGTAGTAATTCTAGGGTCTACCTCAGCTAATTCCATAGCTTTCGCAACATCTACTAGGTTATTTTTTAAGTTGTCTGCAATAACAGTCATTCCGGCCTTCGTTAAAAAATCTATCGCGCTTTCTTTTTGCTCTTTTAGTTTTTGTTTTTCACTCTCAGCATTTTTTTGAAGTGTTAAGGCTACTTCAGGAAAAACAAGTTTTCCGTCATCTACATAACGCTTAAAACCATTTTTGTCTGTTACTGTTTCTCTTTTGTCGTCTTCACTAGGGGCTCTAATTGCTTTTGCTTCTGCTTGTTGAAAGGCTAAATAATTGCCGTCAAAACCATTTTTTACAGCCTCGTTAAATATTCTAACTTTATCAGGCAAGTTGGCAGTAGTGGCTGATTTTTTTTCTAAGAAAGATGACAAAGATATTTCAGGAATCCCCTTAGCTTTGTTTTCTTTGTTAATCTGAGCCACGTGTCTCTGTTCGGATGTTAAATTAGCCCCTCCTATGTTAACATTTCTGTCCATAAAGGCTAACAAAGAACCTTCAAATCCTTGACTTTTAGCTTGAGCATATTCTCTTTGATCATCAGTTAACTTAGTTGTATCAGCTTCGTTAATAAAGTTTTTCATGTTTGTAGGAGTAATTAAACCCTGTAAGGCTAATGCACCATAACCTTTATTAGGGTAGGTGTTATCTAAGTAGTCTGAAAATTCCTTACGTTGTTGGTTTAATTTATCTATTCCCTCTTGTTTTTCAGCCCTAGCAGATTCTTTGTTAAGTATGGCTTGTCTTTGTGCTAATGTTCTAGCGGCTCCTGCTTGATTTCCTGAAGACATTTGTAACTTAGCAAGCTGACTTAAATCGTCAGGATTTTCAGGATTCATCTTAGGAAGTAATTTTTCTAGTTGTTCCATAGGGTTGTCTGGAACTTCTCTTCCTGTCAGTTTACCAAACATCTTACCTACGGCTCTACCGCCACCTGCGGCTCCTTGAGCAAGTCTTTGATTTCTTGTAACAGGCTGAATTGGTTGAGTAGGGGTTCCTGTTAATAAGCCTACTAAATCTTGATATGCCATTATAATGTCCTATTTATAAAATTTATTAAAAACTTTACCTTGTCATCATACCAGAGAACGTATTACCCGCCACCACTACGACCACCACCACCACTAGCCCCACCAGTAGCCGCCTGTGCTACAGCACCTTCTATAGAGCTTAATAACTTATTCCAGAAACCACTTCTAGCATCATCCTTAGCCGCTAACCCTCCAAAGATACCGCCTTGACGTTCTCCTGTTTCACGGTCATAACCAGTTCCTAGTGTTTGTCCAATGTAACCACCTTCCTTATCAAACAAGGTTTTTAACATTGATTCAACATTTAGGGTTGCACCAGTTTCTCTGCCGCTTTGTGCAAGCCCTGCTGTAGGAGTAGCAGTCTTATACAACTCATTCAATTGTTGTTGAGGCATATAACCTAGACCCATAAGGCCCTCAGCTAAACCGAAAGATTGCTTTCTATCTTCTTGCGACTGTCCATAAGCCTGATATGCCGCTTGGTTACGTGCTTCACCTAGTGCCATGTCTTGTGCAAATTGCTCAGGACTACCACCGTACTGAGAAGTCATTAAGCCTAGTCTACCTTGGCCTCTTAAACGATTCTCTAACTCAAGGCGCTGACGCTCTTCGTTGGGCTTTTGTAGTCCTCTTATTTGCTCATATAAAGCCTGTTGTCTCTCAAGAGGATCACCACTCATCTCATCTAGAAAACCGCCTGACATCTCAAACAAACGGTCTTGAGTGGCCTGTTGATCTTCAGACAAATTCATGTCATAACCACCTTCAGCGTTTCCTTGTATACCGCCCAAGCTAGATGTAACACTAAAAGGGACAAACTGAGACTGATCGTAACCTTGCTGACCTACAGCAGTGCCACGCTCTAGTGTTTCATCTCTAAAGTCTGTTTTTCTTTTTATATCTCTTTTTAAGCTCTTGTAGTCTTGTCCTGCCGTTAACATGTCCGCTAAAAAACCCATCAGTAACTCCCTCCGCTAATTGTTCCTGCTAACGTACCTGCAATATTAGCGGCTAATAATGTTGGAACAGTAACTGTCCCCGTGAATGTAGGTCCAGATAAGTCTGCTTTAGTAGAAACAGCGGTAGAGATGGCGTTAAACTCATCATTTATTTCCGCTCCCTTTACAACCTTTGCCGCGCTCCCTGTAGGCAAGGAATCCTTAACCGCAAAATCCGTAGCCTTTGTATAATTGCTCATTAAATAAGTCTCCCTAATAATACGTTTATGTCAATTTTTTGTATTGAAAATTCTGTTCCAGTAATCATAGACTCTAAACCTACAGTGATTATAGTTCCGTGTCCTGAGCCGTGAACACTAGGTACTTGAGTTTTAGTACCTGCTGTGTATTCAGAAACTGAAACATTGTATTCATTTATACCGTAATAAGCAATGTTGTCGTTTGTTTTTTTAGAGTTGAAAGGTTGCTTGTAATAAGCGTCTGAATAATCATATCCCCAACTCAATACGGATTGTGCCGCGACATCCCCAATGATTGTCATTTTAAATTTCTTAAGGAACTTAATGTTTGATGAATTCCCAAAATCTAAAGGGTTACTAAAATATGATAGTTGGTAGGAGTCTACGGAGTAAGTATACGTAGAACCAACAAGATTACACAGCTTATCCGTAAAGCCTTTGTATTCATATATGCCCCCTTGTCTTCCCATGTATATCTTACCGTCCTGCGTTCTTGTATAACACAAAGCAATTGGGGTTGACCACGTTGTTACCCTATGAGAGCCGTCAGGTAATGCTTGTCTCATGTCAAAACAGTACGTTAGGTTGCTTGTGGGTAGAGTTACAAGATAAAAAGCTTCCTCTGGGCTATATACAGATTTAACAGTAGATAGTGTAGGGTTTGTAAGTCGTTCTTCGTTGACATGACGTACTAAGTCATTTCTGACATTTTTGCTTATGTCTCGCATAGGCATAGACTTTTCTTGTATTACTCTGCCAAAGCTACGTACACCTGAATCAGATAAGAATACAATGTCAGTTCCTGTGTGCTGTACAGAATCTCTAGCAACACAACCCACACCTTCTATAGTATCATGTAAAACCATACTTGAAGGTGCTAAAGCACCCTTGTACACAACAATTGATCTTTCGCCAAAGATAATGAGAAACCCGTTGTGTGCCGCCAGTGCTACAACTTCATCGTGACCAGTAGGCCATACAGTTGTTAAATCAATAGCGCCAACAGTACCTCCGTTCCAATCGTTTCCATTAAGAGTGTCAGACCAGTATATTGTATGTTTATTTCCTGTAATATCGGCTATCCATAAACGACCATAAGCCGCTAACACTTCATTAGCTTGATAAGGTGCTATGTCTGACCCACCAACCTGAGGGGCATCAAAACCTGTGACTGCTGTTAGTTTTACAAGCCCTTGAGAGCCAGCGTCTGTATAAACTAAAGGTTCGTGTCCTCTTTGATAAAAGTACACATGATTATTAAAGTTAACAACCTTCCAGTTGTTTGCAGTTACGGTATAACCTGCGGGAGTTATGTCAGTTAATGTTCCTATCCCGCTAAATATTTTATTGTTACCCGCAGAAAAAACAACCTTATCTCCGCTTCTATCTAAGGACTCAAAGATTGTTTCTATTTTTACAGTGTTTGTACCTACTGTGGAAGCCCCTAAGGTGTCTGTAGCTGAGGATAGCAGTATTGACCCTTTTCTAGCCCCCACACGCCCTAACTTATCAATGACACAGTTAGAAGCTATAGACGCATAACTAGGGTCAAGACCCACAGGAGAATCCTGAGTATTAATACCGCCAAACGCAGGTGCATTAATTGTTATGTTCTGTAGTTGTTGAGCCACTATACGGGCCTCCAAACAGTTTCCTCTGGTTGACGAGCTACATCAAAAGCAATCGTATCGCCTAAGGTTTGGTCAGCAAGAGCAAAGAGTTCCGCAGAGGATGTACCACCTGTTTCCCCTCGCTCTCTTGAAGCTAAAGCAACTGCGTAGTGTATCACAGGATTAGAAGGAACATATAAAAGTGCCGTATCTTCAGCCAGTGTTGCTTTCTTATCTACAGTGTTTACACGTATAAGGTATTCACTGTCGGGAATAGGGTAAAGATCAACAATTGCTTCTCCGTTATCATTAAAACCATTCCAAGAATAGTAGGTAGGAGAACCACTAGCGGGAGCGTTGTTTAAAAAAGCATTGTTCATCCAGCTTGATGTCACAGGCTTTAAGAAACAGTTAGAGGTGTCATTTACAATATCAAGAATTTTAAGGCTGATATCAGAACCCTCAAGTTGATACCTGAAAATATCAGATGTTGTACTAATAGTAAAAGTAGTTCGTAAAACTGACCAATCCCAAGAGTCCTCTACAATCCTTTTAGAATCATTTACAAACTCTCCTATTAACCTTGAATAGCTATTGTCCGACACAGAAGTAATTGTATCGTCTTCCCTCAGCCTTCTTAGTACACTTTGTACAAGTTGTAAGTAAGTCATTAGATTGTGTTTCCTTGCTTTGTTAATTGCATTATTTGTCTCTTTGTACGCCTTTAGCTTTTTCTACTGTTCTCATAGCCCCAAGACCTAACATGCCTAGAAGCACTGGCATCATTTCAGATAAAGCTATTAAAGGAATTGATACTGTAGATTCAGCTAAAGCTAGTACAAAGTTAGCCATAGGGATTATAATAAAATTACCTGCCATACCCATTGCACATATCCAGCCTACCGCTGGCCGCCAGCCCGCGACAAACATATTGTTATGTGCGGCTTCCACTTTATTTACTTCAAGCTGTCCCTTGGCAAGATCATGGGCGTGTCTTTCTGCCATTGTAGCTATGCGGTGAGCTAGTAAGTTTTTCTGATCTTTATCCACTACAAACTTATCTAATAAACTTGAAATAGGTCCAATCAAAGAAGGAAGAATAGACATTATGCAGTTCTTTTCCACATGTATACAACAATAGAGGGCTGTATGTTGTTGTGGGCTAGGCCACCACCAGTAGACCCAGTGTTGCTAGAGGAAGACTCAGCTAACTGGCCAGCGCCCCCACGGTCATTATTAATTGCAGTATATTGCATAGCAGTAAAACTATGTGTATGACTAGGAAGTTCATCAGTAGTCAACGTGTGCGTTTTAGTACCTATTGTTTCTTCCGCTGTGTCAAAGTCTGTGTCACTAGCATCTAAACTTACAAGCGCCCTACCTGCTCCAAATACATCCCAAGTTCCACCAAAAAGAAGGGCAGGGGGTGTAAAGTCTACAGAGATATAAACAGCACCTACAGGATAAGCGTTTAATGCTCCTGCAATCTCAACTACAGCACTAGTACTATCTTTAGCATATAGCTTTTTGTCAGTAGTGTTAACCGCCAGTTCAGCACCAAAGGTAGTAGAGCCGTTACCTACTGCAAGGTCGCTGGCTACTGGCGCTCCAGTTATGTTTCTTGATTTAGTTAAAAGAATAGTCATAGTTATTTCTTACCTAATAGTTGTTGAACAGTATCACTTTCATAGATTCGCAAACCTAGCCAAATAACAGTAAACAGAGAAGCAACAGGAGGCAACCACGCGGCTAACGTTAGCACGGCTGTTGATGCCGCGGCTACATCTACCATTTCTTTAGTTTCTTCAATCATCCTTAATTCCTAAAATCTTTCTGATATGATTATGATTATCGTTATTATTAAACAGATAACCGCTATTATAAGACCACCTAAAACGTTTGGGTCTTTGTAATCTTCTCCCACAATTACCTCTTAAAAATCTCAGTGGTTTCTGGGTCTACCCATTTAGGAAGGCAGTACGCTCTGTAAGGAACTGTGTAATCTAACTTTGACGCGCTTCTTGAAAGTCCTTGTCGAGTAATTACGTTAGCAAAATAAATGCAGTGATCTACATCCTCAAAAATTCCAAACTCTTCAATGCTTTCTACTTGCTGATTAACTAACGCCTCAAGCATCAGAACAAAAGCAAGTGTCATCGTATTACTCTAGTCTTTCCATCCACCCAAGCTAACTTACAAACGCATTCGGTAGGCTCATAGTAACTTCTTTCCCTGTTGTAATTTTGGGCGTAGTATCTACAAGCGTTTAAATTTTTAAAATACATAGTCTTTTCGTGATCTATTTGACCATCAAAAATAAACAATAAGGCTACAACTAGCTTCATCACTTAGCTAACAACGCCTGAACGAGAGCCTGTATCTGTTCGTTTGTTTGTTGTTGAGTCTTCTCAGATCGCTCTAGACTTGCCACAATAGCCGATAGTTTGGTTTCCGTAACCGCTTGTGCTTGACCGTTCTCTTGAGCTTTCTTTAAGGACTCTCTTGCAATCTTGTCAATCCTTTCACGCTCTTCAGATGCAAAGGAAGTCTCAGCCTGAAGCACTCCCCAAGCAACAGCCATCGCTACGATAGCCGCGCCTAGTGGTAATAAAGTTGACGGTATCTTTAATTCACTCATAGCTTTTCGGCCATAGACTGTGTAGTTTGATAGCGAAAGAATATTCCACCCATTCCGAATAGAATACTGGCTAACATAATAGTCTCAGCAGATAGGTTTAGTTGAAACACATACACCTGTAGAGCCGCTAATGTTATTCCAAAGACTTGCCATCTATTGCTACGACTACGCCAAAATTGTTTTACTCTGTCCATAATTCTACCCACTCTTGGTTGTCTTCATCCCACTCGTTACATGATTATAAAGTTGTAGCTTTCATCAGAGCCGTTAGCGTTATGACTTACTGTAAAGCCAACACCAGCCTCGACAGTGTTCACATAAGCGCCTCTATTTTGAGCATTGTTAAATCTTGGTATTAAAAGTATTCTTGAAGCATTTACAGCGTTATCGTTATAAACTTGCGTAACTCCTGCGCCTCCAGCGGTTCCATTGTTTAATTTGAAAGTGCCTGACATAATGTCATTGCCAACATACAAATAAGTTTCGTTTATCAGGCCGTCACCAACTCTTGCTAATGGTGCGTTTAAGTGACCATGAACAGTACAGCCTTCTATTCTGTGAGAGCCACCCTGCGCTAACACTCCCCAGTTTTGCGTGGCAACACCCACTCTTATAATGTCTCCAGCATCCGCGCCATCTATAAAAGAACTAAAAGCTAAGTTTGGAGTGCCACTTAATGTCCCAGAGGATGTTGGCGCATTTACTCCTGCGGTTCTTGTCGTTGTAATAACACTGCCATTAATAGAAGTAACAAGGTATGTAGAACCATTAACAGTATAAGAATTATTTACAACTGGAGTGCCTGACGAAAGAGTAAAAGAAAAGGCTGACGTTAAACTAATCGTTCCCCCTACTGCGTTAGCCGACACAGTGTAATCAGTCGTTAGTGCAAGCAAACTTCCATTTGGGTATGCACTTGTTATTCTAATAACTTTTAAATCTGATGTTGCTTCAGGAGTAAAAGCGTAGGGAAATACATCCTGTCCCGAAGTTGCAACAGTTCGGGTGATCATGCTGTCAGGCGTACCAGAGATAACAAACTCCTGACCTGCTGTAGCACCGCTATCTAATGTAACATCTCCTGACAAAGTTCCCACACCGTTTACAGTGTAAGTAGACGGTTGGATAATGTATCCGTTACGCTCTACGCGAATGCTACCAGCATCCGTTGTTTTAAAATTGTAAGGAAATACAGTTTGCCCTGCTGTAGCTATGCGTGTAGTTTTAGCACGAGAAGTAGTGTCATATATCTTAGTGTCTGTAATGACGCTGTTGC
>Ga0308011_10000222_pt1 | contig 31096 bp, 30 predicted proteins | sample Neamet177_FD_203144 | JGI IMG/M metagenome (GOLD analysis project Ga0308011, IMG submission 203144) | Marine microbial communities from water near the shore, Antarctic Ocean - #177 | ecosystem: Environmental > Aquatic > Marine > Unclassified | place: Southern Ocean | collected 2014-07-25 | reverse complement strand
AAACAGGCACATAAGGTTACTTCTGTTAAGTAAGTATTCACTTATCATATCATGAAACTCTGCACGCATTGTTTTGGAAATCTTAGCATATCCAAATCCAGGTAAATCCACTAAGTACCATTCTTTATTGATGATAAAATGATTGATTAGCTGAGTTTTTCCTGGTCTTCCTGATGTTTTGGCAAGATGCTTATGGTTTACCATAGCATTTATTAAAGATGATTTCCCAACATTCGACCTTCCAATAAAAGCATATTCTGCCATTTTGGGTGCAGGACATAGTTTGTAATCAGTATTGCTAATTACAAATTCGGCAGTTTTAATTTTCATGATTTCTTAAAATTTATCTTTTAAGAATTTTAGTACAATTTTACTAAATTCTTCAGGGTGTTCCCACATGGCTGCATGGCCACATAATGGTATCCAGTGTAGTTCGGAATTAGGTAGTAAAGAATGAAATTCTTCAGCAACCTTTGGTGGCGTTACCTTATCATGCTCTCCCCATATTAAACAAACTGGCATTGTAAAGTTTGGAATATCTTCAGCCATATTATGTCTAATGGCTGATTTGGCATATCCTAATAATTTAAGAATTGAAATCCTATTGTTTGCAATCTCAAAAACTCTGTCTACTAGCTCATCAGTTGCTACCGCAGGGTCATAAAATACCTCTTCTGTTTTTGTTCTAATGTATCCTTTATCGCCTCTTCTTGGAAAAGAATCTCCCATAGCACTTTCGTATAGTCCCGAGCTTCCCGTAAGAATCATGCTGTCCACCATTTCAGGGTGTTCTTTTGAAAATATAAGTGCAATATGTCCTCCCATTGAGTTTCCAAGTAGTATAGCCTTTTTCACGCCAATATGTTCCATGAATTCATATAGGTAATCACTTAAGTTCTTTACTGAAACTTTAAGTATCGATCCTTCAAAAAGTCTTAAGTCAAGTCCGTAAACCTTGTATTCTGCAGAGATGAAATCAACCATTTCTCCAAAATTCTCAACACCCCCCATTAAACCATGCAATAGGATGATAGGTTGTTCACCTTTTCCTTCCTCAAGCCATTTAAATTTCCCTTCTTCCTTAACCATATAAGTTCTGATTTTAATCTGCAAATAAACGAAAATATTTCTTAATGGCAAGTCCTAAGGGGTGATTGGGTTTAAATGGGTTGAAGTGGGTAAAGTTATCAACAAAGTGGTAAGGAGTGGGAAAAAGTGGGATTTATGCGTATATTAGCACCCAGATTCAAAGTAATAAAAATGATAAATATAATAGGAACATACGAATGTAAAGCGGACGCCAAAGGGCGTGTGATGTTTCCTGCTGCCCTAAAAAAACAATTGAAAAATGTAATGGGTGATGGCTTTGTAATTAAAAGGTCGGTTTTTAATAAGTGCTTAGAGATTCATCCCATGTCAGAATGGGAGAAAGTATTGGCACAAGTGAACAAATTGAATCGTTTTGTTAAAAAGAATAACGACTTTATCAGATCCTATATGTCAGGCTTAAAAGTAGTTGAGGTTGATGGAGCAGGTCGATTTCTAATCCCTAAGGACTTGTACTCGTTTGCTGATTTGCAAAAAGAGTTAGTCCTTTCATCTTCAGTAAATATGATTGAAATTTGGGATAAAGACAAGTATGAGGCTTCTGTGGCCGAAACGCTAGTAGATTTTGGAACCCTGGCTGAGGATGTGATGGGAAATCAGCCCCAAGATGACTCGGATGGAATATCATAACCCAGTATTATTAGACGAATGTATTGAAGGGCTAAATATTAAGCCCACAGGAATTTATGTTGACGTTACCTTTGGTGGTGGTGGGCATTCTAAATTAATTTTAAAACATCTTGATGGTGGTAAGCTGTATGCTTTCGATCAGGATGATAATGCGCATAAAAATACTTTGGAGGGCGATAGTTTTAAATTGATAAATGCAAACTTCAGGCACTTGAAGAACTTTTTGCGTATGGAAGGTATTCGTAAAATTGATGGTTTGTTGGCTGATTTGGGGGTTTCCTCTCATCAGTTTGATGTGGCTGAAAGAGGTTTTTCTATTCGTTTTGATGGAGAGTTGGATATGCGAATGAATACAAATTCCCCTCTATCAGCAAGAAATGTAGTAAACGAATATGGACAAGAAGAGTTGGCCAATGTTTTGTTTAAGTATGGCGAACTAAGAAATTCCAGAGCCATTGCAAGAGAAATTATATCAGCAAGAGAAGTTGAGGAAATCATTACAACTGGGCAGTTGATTGAAGTAGTTGTTAATATGGTTCCTGAAAAAAAGAAAAATCAGTTTTTGGCGCGTATTTTCCAAGCAATCCGTATTGAGGTAAATGATGAAATAAAAGCTTTGGAGGAAATGCTTTTGGATGCAGTGGATATGCTGAATGAAGGAGGGCGTTTGGTTGTGCTTTCGTATCATTCTTTGGAGGATAGAATGGTGAAAAACCTACTGAAGAAAGGAAAGATTGAAGGGGATTTGGAGAAAGATTTTTTTGGAAATCCGATTAAAGACTTAAAAGAAATAACTCGAAAAGCGATAGTGGCTACTGAGCAGCAAATAACAGAAAATACTAGAGCTAGAAGTGCAAGGTTGCGAGTAGCAGAGAAAAAGTAAATGAACACAATAAAAGAAAATACAAGTTCATTGCTCTCTATCTTAAGAGGAGAGTTTATTGTCGATCAAAATAATCAGAAATATGTTCCTTTTTTACTGTTTATTGTTTTGCTTGTTTTATTGAATATCAGAATTTCTTTTCGAGCTGAACGCTTGTTGAAAGAGTCAATTTCCTTGGAACAAGAAGTGACAGATTTGCGTTTGGTTTACATCACTACTAAGTCTGATTTGATGAGTATGTACAGGCGTTCAGTAATTGAAAAAATTGTAGCAGATAAAGGTTTGAAAACTTCATTGATTCCACCAGTAATTATTGAAAGGATTAATGACTAAGAAAGCAAAAAATACTAATTTCAGAATTATAGGACTTTACCTATTTGTGTTGATTATTGCTGTGTGGATAGTTTCTAAAATTGTAAAGGTTCAGCAATTTACTGAAGAAATTAACACGAGTAGTCAGCCAAGGTACTTTACGGTTGAAGCTCCTAGAGGAAACATTATTGCTGATGATGGTGCTTTGTTGGCAATCTCTATGCCACTTTATGATGTGCGTTTGGATATGAGCGTGATAGATAGGAAATTGTTTAATGATAATGTTGCTGAGCTTTCATTTCAATTAGCAAATTTATTTAAAGATAAAACAAATGAAGAGTACGCCTCTTTCTTGAAGAATTCAAAGAATTCAAAGAAGAATAAATATATTTTATTGCAGAATAAAGTAACACATAATGATCTGAATGCATTAAAGAAAATGCCAATCCTAAATTTAGGACAAAATAGCGGTGGTTTGATTGCAGAACAAAGGCCTAATAGAGAAAAGCCGTTTGGTTTGTTAGCACAAAGAACAGTTGGTTTGTTAAGGGATATGAATCCTGTTGGAATTGAAAGAGCGTTTAATCAAACACTTTCAGGAGTTGATGGTAAGCACTTGAAAAGAAAAATTGCAAAAGGAATTTGGGTACCACAAGAGGCAGAGGGAAATAGATTGCCAAGAGCAGGAAATGATGTAATTACTACTATTAATACTGACATGCAAGATGTTGCTGAGAAGGCATTGGAAAATACTTTATTGCATCATAATGCAGATTGGGGTTGTGTGGTGTTGATGGAGGTTGAAACCGGAGAAGTAAAAGTAATTGCAAACCTTAAAAAAATGGAGGACGGAAGTGTAAGGGAGAGTTTTAATTATGCAATGGCTAAGCACGTTTCTCCTGGGTCTACTTTTAAGTTGGCTTCAGTAATTGCAGGTTTGGAGGATGGTTTTTTCAAAGTAGAGGATTCTATTAGAACTTTTGGAGGGAAATTTATTTTCTATGACAGGGTAATGAAAGATTCCAAATTAGGTAAGGATAAGATTACGATTAAAAATGCATTTATAAAATCATCCAATGTTGGTGTTTCTCGCATTATTGTTAATAATTATAAAAAGAACCCTACTGCATTTACCGATAGGATTTATAAAATGGGATTAAGCACTCCATTGGAACTAGAATTGCGTTATCCTAACAATTTAAAATCACCAATTCCGAATAAAGGAAGTTGGTCGGGCGTAACCTTGCCTTGGATGTCCATTGGTTATGAGATGCAAATTACTCCTTTGCATATGCTTACTTTTTACAATGCGATTGCGAATAAAGGAAAGATGGTAAAACCAATGTTTACTTCAGCAATTAGTCGTGATGGTAAAATAATTGAAGTGCATAATCCTGAAGTAATAAATCCTGCTATTTGCTCAAGAGCAACTATTGATGCGGTAATGCCTTTGCTTATTGGAGTGGTGGAAGAGGGTACAGCACAAAACATCAAAACAAGTAATTACCTAATTGCAGGGAAAACAGGAACGACAGTAATTAATTTCAACAACAGAGCGGAGGGAGAGAAAAAAGAATATCAAGCTTCTTTTGTGGGGTTCTTTCCTGCTGATAATCCAAAATATTCCTGCATAGTGGTGGTGAATAACCCTAAGGAAAATGGAATTTATGGAGGTTCAGTTGCTGCGCCTATTTTTAAAGAATTATCCGATAAAGTATATGCATCTGATATGAGTATTCATAAAGCATTACAACAATCGGATGTTGTGGCTAGTTTGCCTAAAGTGAAACAAGGAAGTGTTGTTGAGGTGAATAAAGTACTGTCCGAATTTCAGATAAGTACTACATCAACTGATGCGCAATGGATGGTGTCGAAAACATCAAAAGAGGAAGTTATTTTGGAAGTGAGAAGAATAGAAATGGATTTGCAAAACGGGAATATGCCTGATTTAAGAGGAATGGGAATTCAGGATGCGATTTACTTATTGGAAACTTATGGGTTGATTGTTGAAATAAACGGAAGTGGAGCCGTGCAATTTCAGTCCATTGCAAAAGGAGTTCGCTTTACTAAAGGAGCAGTTATTAAACTAGAATTGGCCTAATGAATTTACAAGAGCTATTATATAAAGTAAGCATCATATCAGTAGTAGGAACTACTGATGTTGAGGTTGTAGATATTGCTTTTGATTCTAGAAAAGCAAAAAAGGATACTTTGTTTGTTGCTATAAAAGGAACTCAATCTGACGGGCGTACTTATATTTCACAAACCATAAAAGCAGGTGCTACAGTTATTGTTTTGGAAGATATGTCAACTGATTTGGATGATAAAATTACTTATGTTCAGGTGGCTGACAGTAATATTGCTTTAGGAATTATTGCTGCTAATTTTTACGATAACCCTTCTGAAAGAATAAATTTGGTAGGAGTAACGGGTACAAATGGTAAAACCACAATTGTGAGTTTGCTAAGTCAAATGTTTGCTTTGTTAAATGTGAAAGTGGGGATGCTTTCTACTATTCAAAATAAAATCATTGATAAAGTAATTCCTTCAACCCATACTACTCCTGATGCTTTGCAACTTAATTTTTTATTGAATGAAATGATAGAGGCAGGTTGTGAATATTGTTTTATGGAGGTGAGCTCACACGCTATTGTACAGGGTAGAATTTCAGGATTAAATTTTGAAGGGGGAGTGTTTACGAATCTTACTCAGGATCATTTGGATTACCATAACACCTTTGCTGAATACCGTGATGTGAAGAAATCCTTCTTTGATGTTTTGCCAAAATCAGCTTTTGCACTTACAAATAAAGATGATAAAAATGGCCTAAAAATGCTGGAAGGAACGAAAGCTCAAAAATGTACTTATGCGCTTAAGTCGGTTGCGGATTATAAATGTAGAGTGCTTGAAAATCAGTTTGAAGGAATGCTGCTGAACATCAATAAAGTAGATGTTTGGGTAAAATTGATAGGAGATTTTAATGCCTACAATATGCTTTCAGTTTATGCTGTTGTTAATCAGTTTGGTTTTGAAGACTATGAGGTGCTTACGGCACTAAGTATGTTAACTGCTGCTGAAGGGAGATTTCAATATTTCCAATCCCAAGAAAAAATTACGGCAATTGTTGATTATGCCCATACGGATGATGCCCTAAAGAATGTAATATCTACCATAAATAAAATCAGAACAAATGCTGAGCAATTGATAACGGTAGTGGGTTGTGGTGGTGATAGAGATAAAGCTAAGCGACCATTAATGGCAGCTGTTGCCTGTAGTTTAAGCAACCAAGTTATCCTTACTACCGATAACCCAAGGAGTGAAAATCCTGATGCAATTATTGAAGATATGTTAGCAGGGATTGACCCAGTACAACAGAAAAAAGTATTGGTAATTACCGATAGAAAACAGGCAATTAAAACGGCTTGTCGCTTAGCCAATGCAAACGATATTGTATTGGTTGCTGGTAAAGGACACGAAAAATACCAAGAAATTAAGGGAGAGAAATTTCCATTTGATGACTTAGAAGAACTCAAACAATCACTAAATATAATTACACAATAATGTTATACTATTTATTCGAATACTTACAAAACACTTATGATTTTCCTGGGGCAGGATTGTTCCAGTATATCTCTTTCCGTGCAGCAATGGCAATTATTACTTCCCTTTTGGTGTCCTTAGTTTTTGGGGGTAAAATCATAAATATCATCCGAGATAAACAAATAGGTGAGCAGGTAAGAGAATTGGGTTTGGCAGGTGAGGAAAGTAAAAAAGGAACACCAACTATGGGTGGGTTAATTATTTTGGCGGCTATTCTTATTCCTACCTTATTGTTTACTAAACTGGATAATATCTACATCATTATTATGATAGTTTCTACGCTTTGGTTGGGGGCTATTGGTTTTATTGATGATTACATTAAGGTGTATAAAAAGGATAAAGAAGGTTTAGCAGGAAGGTTCAAGATTTTAGGGCAAGTAGGGATTGGTTTGATTGTTGGTTTGGTAATGGTTTTCCATGGCGACATTGTAGTTAAAGAAGAAGTTAAACTTTCTGCTGATACTGAGGTTACTGTAAGTGTGGCTCAGAAATCATTGAAAACAACAACTCCATTTTTTAAGAATAATGAATTCAATTATGAGTCGATAACCTCTTGGATGGGTGATACTGCAAAAGATTACGCTTGGATATTCTTTATCTTGATGGTAGTAATTATTGTTACGGCAGTTTCCAATGGTGCAAATATGACGGATGGCTTGGATGGTTTAGCAACAGGAACATCCGCAATTATTGGGGCAACACTTACGATTTTCGCTTATGTGTCGGGTAATGTTATTGCTGCTGATTATTTGAATATTATGTACATCCCCAACACGGGTGAATTGGTGATTTATATGTCCGCTTTTGTGGGGGCTTGTGTAGGGTTTATGTGGTATAATTCTTACCCAGCACAAGTATTTATGGGAGATACAGGATCCTTGGCTTTAGGTGGAATTATTGCAGTAGTTGCTATCCTAATCCGTAAGGAATTACTCATCCCATTTTTATGTGGTGTTTTCCTTATTGAAAATGTATCTGTGCTATTGCAAGTAGGATATTTCAAATACACGAAAAAGAAATATGGTGAAGGGAAACGTATCTTTAGGATGGCGCCTTTGCATCATCATTACCAGAAATTAGGAATGCACGAAAGTAAAATTGTAACAAGGTTTTGGATTATTGGAATCATGTTGGCAGTTATAACAGTCGTTACTTTAAAATTGAGGTAATGACAAAAAGAATAGTCGTACTAGGGGCAGGAATTAGTGGAATTGGGGCGGCTGTTTTAGCAAAGCAAAAAGGATTTGATGTTTTTGTTTCGGATAAAGGAATAATTTCGGATGACAATAAAGCAGTTCTTTTAAATAATGAGATTGAGTGGGAGGAAGGAAATCACACCTATGAGCAGATTTTAAATGCAGATGAGGTGATTAAAAGTCCAGGAATTCCTGATGGTGTAGATTTGATTCAGCAGTTAATTGCAAAAGAAATTCCAATCCTTTCAGAAGTGGAATTTGCCTTTCGATATACTAAGGCAAAAATTGCTGCAATTACAGGAAGTAACGGAAAAACCACAACTACTTTACTGCTAGGATATGTGCTGAAAAGTGCAGGGTATGATGTGCTGATTGCAGGAAATATAGGAGTTGGTTTTGCTCTATCCATATCCAAGCGCGATTATGATTATATCGTTTTGGAACTGAGTAGTTTTCAGTTGGATGGAATTCAGAATTTCAGAAGTGATGTGGCAATATTACTGAATATCACCCCTGATCATTTGGATAGGTATGATTATAAACTGGAGAAGTATGCAGAATCAAAATTCAGGATTACTAAAAACCAAACCGAGCAAGATGTATTGATTTATAATGCAGATGACGCACTGCTAAATGCACTAACAACAAAAGCAAAAAAAATCCCAATTTCATTAACAACTAAGCAAGCAGAAGGAGCATTTTATAATAATAACGAAATAACAATTAACTTAAACAATAACACTATGACCATGCAAGAATTAGCCCTACAAGGCAGACACAACATTTTCAACTCAATGGCAGCCGCTATGGCAGCAAGAGTTTTTGAAGTAAGGGATACCGTTATCCGTCAAGCAATGATTGATTTCCAAAATGTAGAACACAGATTGGAATATGTACTTACCGTACACGGTATCGATTTTATTAACGATTCCAAAGCAACCAATGTGAACGCTTGTTGGTATGCACTTGAAAGTATGACAAAGGATGTGGTGTGGATTGTTGGTGGAGTTGATAAAGGAAATAATTATGCTGAGCTTGCCAATATGGTAGACGAAAAAGTAAAAGCAATTATCTGTTTAGGAGAAAATAATGAAAATATCATTGATGCTTTTACAGGTAAAGTAGATACTATTGTTCAGGCTTCAAATATGCAAGAGGCGGTAAGTCAGTCTTACGCTTTGGCGAATAAAGAGGATGTTGTTTTATTGTCGCCAGCTTGTGCAAGTTTCGATTTGTTTGCTAATTATGAGGATAGAGGTTTCCAGTTTAAAAAACAAGTGCGTAATCTGTAAATGAGTTCTTGGATTAAAAATATCAATTTGGAAGGAGATAAAACAATATGGGGAGTAGTTCTTGTTTTGTGTTTGTTTTCGGTATTAGTGGTGTATAGTACTGCTGGTTGGCATTTTTTATTCAGTCATATTACTAAGTTATTACTTGGTTTAATTGCTATGTATGTAGTGCATAAAATCAAGTTTAAGTACTTTTCAAAACTAGGACAATTAGGATTTTGGTTTAGCCTTGTTTTATTGGTTTTGGTCTTGCTTATAGGGGTGAGTATTAATGGAGCTTCAAGGTGGTTGCAAATTGCTGGTCAACAATTTCAACCTTCTGATGTAGCAAAGTTGGCAATACTTATTTATATGGCTAGGCAGATAAGCAAGCAAAGAGATTATCTGCATAATTTTAAGGATTTATTGTGGTATGTTTTGGGTCCTTTGCTTTTGGTGTGTGCTTTAATTTTACCCAATAATTTTTCCACTGCAGCTTTGGTTTTTATCAATGGATTGGTGTTGATGTTTGTAGGGAAAATTCGTCTTAAATTTATTGTAGGAATTATTGGCTTTGCTTTTATAGGAGCACTTGCCATTTATGGAACTGCAAAATACACGCCTTTAGGGACAAAAATAATGCCTAGGTCAGCTACTTGGGTTAGTCGTATTGATAGTTTTTTTATTGAAGTTGAAGGAGATGAACAAACAAAAGATTTTCAGCAAACACAGGCTTTAGTAGCCATACAAAACGGTGGAGTAACGGGTGTGGGTCCTGGTAAAAGTACACAAAGAAGCATTTTACCTTACTCTTCTTCCGATTTTATTTATGCGATTATTATTGAAGAATATGGTCTGTTTGGTGGGGTGATGGCTTTGTTATTTTATTTGATTTTAATGTTTAGAGCCATTCGGATATCATTGCGTATTGAAAGCGTATTTGGTAGTTTGCTTTCTATTGGTTTGATGTTCTCTTTAGTTTTTCAGGCTTTAATAAATATGTTGGTTTCGGTAGAAATTATGCCAGTTACTGGGCAGACTTTACCACTAATAAGTATGGGTGGAACCTCAATTGTATTTTCGTGTATTGCCATTGGGATAGTATTAAGTGTAAGCAGAGATGCAACAGATAGGATTTATGAAAAAGCTTAAAATAATCATTAGCGGAGGAGGTACTGGTGGGCATATTTTCCCTGCACTTGCTATTGCAAAAGCAATAGAAAAAAAAGTAGAAGATGTTGAGTTCCTTTTTGTGGGGGCTGAGGATAGAATGGAAATGGAAAAAATTCCTGCTGCAGGATATAAAATTGTTGGACTTTGGATTAGTGGTTTGCAAAGAAACTTTAGTAGACGTAATTTATTATTCCCTTTCAAGGTGATAAGTAGTTTACTAAAAGCAAGAAAAATTGTTAAGCAATTTAAGCCAGATTTAGCTATTGGAACGGGAGGCTATGCAAGTGGCCCTTTACTTTTTGTAGCTGCAAAAAAAGGTGTTCCTTCACTTATTCAGGAACAAAATTCCTACCCAGGAATTACCAATAAGATTCTTTCGGAATACGTGCAAAAAGTATGTGTAGCTTATGATGATATGGAACGCTTTTTTGGATCTGAAAAGTTGATTGTTACAGGAAACCCTATCCGTGAGGATATTTTAGGGTTTGATGCTAAGGTAGAGAAAGGTAGAAAATTCTTCAATATAGATAGTTCAAAACCAACTGTTTTGGTTATGGGTGGTAGTTTGGGTGCGCTCACGATAAACAATGCAATTGCTGAAAATATTGATGATTTTAAAACAGCTGATGTGAATTTAATTTGGCAAACAGGAATCTCTTTTCAGGACAAATCACAGGAGGTTATTTCTGGGATAAATGTGCCAGAAATTCAAGCATATACTTTTATAAAAAAAATGGATTTGGCTTATGCTGCTGCTGATGTAATTATCTCGCGTGCTGGGGCAATTGCTATTTCGGAATTGTGTTGTGTGGGCAAGCCAATCATCTTGGTTCCGTCCCCAAATGTAGCTGAAAATCATCAACATAAAAATGCACAATCCTTAGTTAATAAGAATGCTGCACTGCTTGTTCAGGATAAGGAGGCAAGCCGTAAACTTGTAAGTACGCTAATCGAATTAGTTGAAGATAAAAGTTTACAGACTAGCTTAAGTAGTAATATTAAAAAAATAGCTGTGAAAGATGCAGCTGATAAGATAGCAGAAATCGCATTGAGTTTAAAAAAATGAACCTAGATTTATATAAACATATTTACTTAATTGGTGTTGGCGGTATAGGCATGAGTGCTTTGGCACGCTATTTCAATGCTAAGGGTAAACAGGTTTGTGGGTATGACAAAGTACAATCAAAACTATGTAAGGAACTGGAAAGTGAAGGGATAGAAATTCATTATACTGATGGGGTGGAACATATTCCTCAATCCTTGAAGGATGCAACTTACAATGAAATATTAGTAATTTATACGCCTGCAATTTCGGCTGATAATCCTGAAATAAATTACTTTAATGAAAAAGGATTTAAGTTGTACAAAAGAGCTGAGGTGTTAGGAATGATAAGCAGGCAATCTTTCACTATTGCGGTTGCGGGTACGCATGGTAAAACGACAACTTCAGCAATTTTAGCCCATGTTTTAAAACAGGCAGGAAAACAATCTACTGCATTTTTAGGCGGGATTAGTAAAAACTACAATACAAATTTATTGTTGGCCGAAAAAGGAAATATCCTTATTGTGGAGGCGGATGAATACGATAGATCGTTTTTACAATTAGAGCCAGATATTGCAATTATTACTTCAGTGGATGCCGATCATTTGGATATTTATGAAAATAAAGCTGACTTGCATAAAGCCTTTAAGCAGTTTGCTTCTCAAATAAAACAAAAAGGAGTTTTGTTAGTGGAAAAATCGATAAGTATTGATTTCCCTACTCCTGAAGATGGTGCAAAACTTTCCTATTCTGCTTCAAGTAAAGCTGATTATTTTGCTGAAAACATTAAGGTAAAAGAAGGTAAAATGCTTTTTGATATGACAGCTTTAGATATTATGCCAGGAATGACTTATGAAAAAAAGCAAGCTGATTTAGAATTTATTTTGCCTGGTGTACATAATGTAAGCAATGCAGTTGCTGCTGCAGCAGTTGCGTGTTATTTAGGTTTGTCGTGTGAAGATGTTGCAAAGGGACTGTCCACTTTTGAAGGAATAAATAGAAGGTTTGATATACATATCAATACAGAAAAGTTAGCTTATGTTGATGATTATGCACATCACCCTGAAGAGGTAAGTTCGACAATAAAAGCAGCTAGGCAATTATTTCCTGAACGAGAAATTACAGTTGTATTTCAACCACATTTATTTTCTCGTACTCAGGATTTTGCACAAGAGTTTGCCGATTCTTTATCCTTAGCCGACCAACTTGTTTTGTTGGATATTTACCCTGCAAGGGAAGAGCCAATTGAAGGGGTGAATGCTAAAATGTTATTGGATTTATGTGCGAATAAAAAGAAAGAAACCTGTAGTAAAGAACAGTTATTGAAAGTATTGAAAGATGAAAATTTAGATGTTTTGCTCACTTTAGGGGCTGGCGACATTGGTACTTTGGTGGAGCCAATAAAACACATACTTAACTAATGAAAAAGGTTTTACAAATATTAAAATGGGGAATGCTTTTGGCATTGTTGGTAGTTGTTTTGGCTTTTACCAATAAAAAGCAAAAACAACAATTGCTTAAATTGAACCAAATAAATATTGAGGCTTCTGAAGATGAATTTATGACGGAAGAAATTGCTTTGGAATATATTGAAAAGCACAATTTGGATTTGGATAGTGTTATTTTTTCTGAGTTTTATTTGAATGATTTAGAAACAACTTTATTGAATCATCCGGCAGTAAAAAAAGTAGAAGTGTATAGCAACCAGCAAGGGTTGATGAATATTATATTGAAACAAAGAAAAGCAGTAGTAAGGATTAAAACTTCAGTGGCTGATTATTACTTGGATGAAGATGGACTTGAAATGCCACTTTCCAAAAACTACACTCCAAGAGTGTTGGTTGTGAGTGGTGATGCAAATGTTACACATCATACTGATATTTTCAATTTTGTGGAGCGTATAAATAAAAGTGAATTTTGGAAATCACAAATTATACAATTGCATTTTAAGGCTAATGAAGTGATTGTAATTCCAAGAGTTGGGAACCAAAAGATACATTTTGGAACGCTTACCAACTTTAATGAAAAGTTAGGGAATTTGTATCAGTTTTACAAACAAGCAATGCGGGTAAAGGGCTGGCAAACTTATAGCGATATTAGTGTAAAATACAATAATCAAATTGTGTGTACAAAAAAATAAGAATTATGGAGCAAAGCAATAATAATCAAGAAATAAATAAAGGTGACTACATGGTAGGGCTTGATATTGGTACAACCAAAATATCAGTTATGATTGGTAGAAAAAACCAATATGATAAACTAGAGATATTGGGTACAGGTAGAGCTGTGTCGAATGGTGTTTCAAGAGGGATAGTTGCCAATATTGACAAAACGGTTGATTCTATAAAAGAAGCAGTAGCTGAAGCAGAACAAAAATCAGGAGTTACAATTGATGAAGTATTTGTTGGTATTGCAGGTCAGCATATTAAAAGCTTACAACACAGAGGTGAACTTGTTAGAGAAAATGTTGAAATTGAGATTAATAAGGATGATATTGATAAATTAAAATCCAATATGTTCAAGTTGATTACTGTTCCTGGTGAAGAGGTAATTCATGTAATTCCACAGGAGTATACGGTAGATGGTGAGGATGGAATTCAAGATCCGAAAGGTATGTCAGGTGTAAAGTTAGAGGCTAATTTCCATGTTATTACCGCTAAAATTAATGCTGTGAGTAACATTATGAAATGTGTAGAGAGAGCAGGATTAACTCCAAAAGATTTGGTGCTTGAGCCTTTTGCTTCAGCAGTAGCTACTTTGGATGATGACGAACTTAGAGAAGGAGTTGCATTAGTAGATATTGGAGGAGGGACAACTGATGTCGCTATCTTTTTGGACAATATAATTAGACACACAGCTGTAATCCCTTTTGGTGGAAATGTAATAACTAAGGATATAAAAACAGGATTGTCAATCTTGGACAAACAAGCTGAATTGTTAAAGATTAAGTTTGGTTCGGCAATGTACACGGATGACCAAGAAAATGTAGTGGTTTCTATTCCAGGGTTAAGAGGAAGAGACCCAAAAGAAATAGCAGTAAAAAATCTGTCAGAAATAATAGGTTCTCGCTACAAGGAAATTATTGATTTAGTTTACCATGAGATAAAAATATCAGGTTACGAAAACAAATTAATGACAGGAATTGTACTTACTGGTGGTGGGGCAGAAATAAAAAACCTGAAACAATTAGTGGCTTTTATTACAGGAAAGGAAACGCGTATTGGCTACCCGAATGAGCATTTAGGAAGTGAATCGAAAGATGTAGTAGTTAGCCCAATGTATGCAACTGGAGTTGGTTTGGTGCTTAAAGGATTTGAATATGCTGATGAAAGAGAAGTGTCTAAAAAAGTAGAAGTTCCTGAGGAAGATGTAGTAGATGTAGTAGATGTGGAAGAAGTAGAACTGGAAAAAGAACCAAGCTTACTAGAAAGGTTTTCGGCTTGGTTTATTGAAGATTTACCTGAGAGAAAGGATAGAAGTTAGATAATAGAATAAATAAACATACAAACGAACAATTAACAAAATAAACCAACTAAAATAAATAATTATGAGCGCAATTGACTTAGGAATGGATTTCCAAATGCCAAAAAACCAATCTTCACAAATAAAAGTGATGGGTGTTGGTGGTGGAGGTAGTAATGCCGTAAACTACATGTTTGAACATGGAATTAAAGGAGTAGATTTTGTAGTCTGTAACACGGATGCGCAAGCTCTTGAAGCAAGTCCTGTTCCCATTAAAATTCAGTTAGGAGCTAACTTGACGGAAGGTTTAGGTGCAGGTTCTAATCCTGATGTTGGTAGAAAAGCTGCTGAAGAAAGTGCCGATAGAATTACGGAACTCTTGGATGCGAATACTAAAATGTTATTTATAACTGCAGGTATGGGTGGTGGTACCGGTACAGGTGCTGCTCCGGTAATTGCTGAAATTGCGCGTGAAAAAGGAATCCTTACGGTTGGTGTGGTTACCAATCCGTTTTCTACTGAAGGAGGTTATCGTAAGCAGTATGCTGAAGATGGTTTAGCGGAACTAAGAAAATATGTTGACACTTTATTAATTATTAATAATGACAAGTTGATTGAAGTGTATGGAGACCTTACTTTCACCCAAGCGTTCGGGAAAGCAAATGAGGTTTTGAATACAGCTACAAAGGGAATTGCTGAGGTGATTTCACAACATTTATTAGTCAATATTGACCTTAATGATGCTCGTAAAGTTTTAGAAAATAGTGGTACTGCTGTAATGGGACAAGCTATTGCAACAGGAGAGAATAGAGCGATTGAGGCAGTGATGGGTGCTTTGGATTCGCCATTGCTTAATGATAACGATATTACTGGCGCTCAGCAAGTATTATTAAAAATAGTAACGGGTACAGGTGATGATGAAATTAAAATGTCAGAGTTAGGTAAGATTAAAAATAAGATACAAGAATCGGCTGGTCAAAATGTAAATATTATTGAAGGTATTGGTGTTGATCCTGAATTAGGAGCAGCTGTAAGTGTTACCGTTATTGCAACTGGTTTTGAAGAAAAAAGAAAGCCAAAAGGAATAGTAACAGTTGATTTGAATGAAAAGAATTTATCAGAAGATTATCAAAAAGTGGTAAAAGATGAAGCGCCAACTGTGGCTTTGGATATTGAACCTGTAGTTGTAAATCTTAGTAATGATGAACCACAACAAGCTTTGGATTTGATGGATGATGAGTACACGGAACCAGTTGAGCCAACTATGAGTTTTGGAATTCCTGAAGCTATGGAAACGATTCCTCAGATTACTAAAGAGAAAAAAATCATCTATGAATTAAATATTGAGGAAGAAGAAACTCCTGAGCAGGTGATAACGGATATTCTGGAAGAACAGCCACAAGTAGAAATGAAAACGGTTGTGTTAGAAATGGATGTTGAAGTTGAGCAAGAAACTTTGCAAACTATGGAAAGCATTCCTGTGCTAACTACCGATAACATGAAGGTTGAAGCAAGAGAAAGAGAAAACAGATTAAGAGCAATCTCTCAGCAATTGCGTACGCCTTCAGGATTGACAAACTTGGAAGATGTACCCGCTTATAAGCGCAACAATGTGGAATTGGAAGAAACTACTCATTCAGCTGAAACAGAAATATCAACTTATACTTTAAGTGATGGAAAAAATAACACTACAGAATTAAAGCAGAACAATTCTTTTTTGCACGATAATGTAGATTAACGGTATGTAATTAGACTGTTGGTTTTTATTAAAAAGCTCTACTGTATCGGTAGGGCTTTTTAATTTACTATGCATAGCATAACACTTTATTTTCAATGCCATAGCTTTGTGCTATTATTAATCAATACAAATTGAGTTATGAAAAAACTAATACTAATTTTAATTATGCTAACTACATTTAGCAATGTGAGTTATGCTTCTTTTCCTGTTACTGAAACTCAACAAACAGAGATTGTAGAAAGCAGTAATTTAGTGTCGCCAACCTATTCGAGTGGTACTCCTGTCTGGGGTATTCTGTCCTTAACTTGTACTTTACTTAGTTTAATGCTATTACTTAATCCATTAGCTGCAACTATAATTTCATTGTTAGGTGTTATATTTGGAGCAATTGGCTTCAATAAAAAGTTAAAAGGCTTAGCTATTACTGGCTTTATATTGTCATTGATTATTTTCTTAGTATCAGCTTTTATAACGTTTTTATTTTTAATTTTTGGAGAGGACCCTACAAAATTAGGTGATTAAATTTATGTATAATTAACTATTTTAAAAATGAAAAAACTACTTTTAATAACTGTTATAACTTTTCCTTTTGCTCTTTTCGGGCAGGATTATAATGTAATGTCTCCTGCTGATATTTTAATAAATACAGTATTGGAAAGTACAGGTAATTATATAGAACATAAAAATGATGTTGACCCTGCTGAAAATTTAGAAATTCAAACTAAAAAGGATTCTATTGATTGGAATGATACTAAACTTATAAAATGGCAAATAAATGAACCAAAAGATTCACTAAAAATAATAAAGACATGAAAAAACTACTATTAATTTTAATCACGCTAACTACATTTACTAATGTGAGTTACGCTTCTTTTCCAATTACTGATACTTTGGAAATAAAACAAGATACTTTGCAAAAAGAAACAGTTGAACAGTATCACTTGAGGATGCAGAAAATGGGGTTTGATATTCAGGATTGCAGGTGTGATGATTGTAAAAAATTTAAAGGCATTAATAATGCTATGAAAATTGGAGAAACTAGGCAGAAGCAAAAAACTAATTACAAATCTTTATTCGTAACAATGGGTGTCTGGATATTTGTTATCATAATTTTACTATTAGTCTGGATTGTCAGAGGGTTTATGAATTATGATATCAGTCCAGATTTATTGGCGTAAAAATAAAAATCCCCACCAAATTGGCAGGGATTTTTAAATTATTAAAGGCCTTAATGATAAAAAAACAACAAAATAAATAAGTTAATTATGAAAAAACTAATACTACTTTTAATTACGCTAACTACATTAAATAATGTAAGTTATGCTTCTTTTCCAATTGTTGATACTTTGGAAGTAAATCAAGATACTGTGCAAACAGAAGAAATAAAACAATATCATTCTAGTCTTATAAAAATGGGTATTGATCTGAATTCGTGCAAATGTGAAAGTTGTAGAAATGGTATAGCTCCATTGACAAACAATATAGAAACAAATTCAAACGTACAAAAGAATATATGGATTAGAATATTAATCATAATAACCATTTTATCAATCTTGTTTATGATTTTGCTTTGGAGATGGGCTGATAATTTTAATAAATCTGGAGGTATCGGAGGGTAAAAAAAATCCCCACCAAATCGGCAGGGATTCTAAATTATCTATAGCATTGCTTTTTACATCATTCCTGGCATACCACCACCTCCCATTGGAGGCATAGCAGGAGTATCTTCTTTTATTTCAGCAATCACACATTCAGTAGTCAATAACATTCCTGCAACTGAGGCCGCATTTTCTAGCGCTACTCTAACCACTTTTGCTGGGTCAATCACCCCTGCTTTGTAAAGGTTTTCATACACTTCAGTTTTGGCATTGAAACCAAAATCTGCTTTTCCTTCACGCACTTTTGCAACAATTACACTTCCCTCTAATCCTGCATTTTCAACTATTTGTCTAAGTGGTTCTTCAGCAGCTCGGGTAATAATATTTATTCCTGTTTGCTCATCATCATTATCACCTTTGAGTTTAGCTAATTTATCAGTTGCTCTTACAATAGCAACACCTCCTCCAGGAACAATTCCTTCTTCAACAGCAGCTCTTGTAGCAGCTAATGCATCATCTACTCTGTCTTTCTTTTCTTTCATTTCTACTTCAGTAGGTGCGCCAACATATAGTACCGCAACACCTCCTGCTAATTTAGCTAATCTTTCTTGTAGTTTTTCCTTGTCGTAATCGGAAGTAGTACTTTCAATTTGCGCTTTAATTTGGTTTACTCTAGCTTTAATCGTGTTGGAATCTCCAGCACCATTTACTATTGTTGTATTGTCCTTGTCAATTGTAATTTTTTCGGCTGAACCCAACATTTCCAAAGTAGTGCTTTCTAATTTAAACCCTCTTTCTTCCGAAACTACTGTTCCGTTCGTAAGGATAGCAATATCTTCTAGCATTGCTTTTCTTCTGTCACCAAAACCAGGGGCTTTTACTGCCGATACTTTTAGTGCACCTCTTATTTTATTTACTACTAAAGTGGATAATGCTTCACCATCAACATCTTCAGCTATTATTACTAAAGGTCTTCCTGCTTTTGCAGTTTGTTCTAGTATTGGTAAAAGGTCTTTCATTGCTGAAATCTTTTTATCATAGATAAGTATAAATGGATTTTCCATATTTGCCTCCATCTTTTCAGCATCTGTAATAAAGTAAGGTGATAGATATCCTCTATCAAATTGCATTCCTTCCACAACCTCTACATGCGTTTCAGTTCCTTTTGCTTCTTCAACAGTGATAACTCCTTCTGTTTTTACTTTCTTCATTGCTTCAGCAATTAAAGAACCAATTACATTGTCATTATTAGCCGAAATACTTGCTATTTGTTCTATCTTATCATAAGAATTTCCTACTGTTTGTGCTTGAGCTTTAATGTCTTTAATCAACACTTTTACAGCTTTATCAATTCCTCTTTTTACATCCATTGGGTTGGCGCCAGCAGCTACATTTTTCAAACCTGTAGTAATGATTGCTTGTGCAAGTACTGTTGCAGTTGTCGTTCCGTCTCCTGCTAAGTCATTGGTGTTACTTGCTACTTCCTTTACCATCTGAGCCCCCATGTTCTCTACAGGATCTTCTAACTCTATTTCTTTTGCTACTGTAACTCCATCCTTAGTGATTGTAGGACCTCCAAAACTTTTTCCAATTACTACATTTCTTCCTTTAGGGCCTAAAGTTACTTTCACAGCATTTGCCAAGGCGTCTACTCCTCTTTTCAATGCGTCTCTTGATTCGATATTAAATGTTATATTCTTTGCCATATTTTATTATTTTATGATTGCTAAAATGTCAGCCTCTCTCATTATTAAGTAATCTTCTTCTTCATATTTTAATTCTGTTCCTGCATATTTTCCGTAAAGTACAGTGTCGCCTGCTTTTACAGTAATAGGATTATCCTTTGTTCCTTTTCCGCAAGCAATTACACTTCCTTTTTGTGGTTTTTCTTGTGCAGTATCGGGTATTATAATTCCTGATGCAGTAGTTGTTTCGGCTGCTGCTTGCTTAATGATTACTCTATCAGCAAGAGGGATGATGTTTATTTTTGACATATTTAAATTTTTTAGTATTTGTTTTCTATTGCTATACTAACTGCACAAAGTGTGCCATAGCAAAAGCTGTCCAAAATAAACGAAATTATGGCAGACTTAACGCAAAGCGTTTATGTTTCTTATGAATAGTAGAAAATTTTAGCTGAATAACACAGCTTAAAAAATTACTCTCCTTGAGCTGGGTTAGTAGGTAAGTTAGGAATTACTGCATTGTCAATTTGCTCTTGTGCTTTTATTTCAACAGTATCCTCAGCATTGTTTCTTGGAATAGCAAAGTTTGATAATAAGCTTAAAGAAATTAATGCGATTGCTAAAGTCCAAGTTGCTTTTTCTAAAAAGTCAGTTGTTTTTTTAGCACCCATAACTTGGTTTCCTGCTCCACCACCAAATGATGATGATAATCCTCCACCTTTAGGATTTTGAACTAATACAACTAATACTAATAGGATAGATGTTATGATGATAAGGATTGCAAAAATCGTGTACATTTTATTTTTTATTTAAATTATTAATCAATTCAATTTGGGCTGCAAAGAAACTATTTTTTTCTGGATATTTCAAAATTAATTTTTGATAAGCCGAAATTGCCTTTTCGTAATGTCCTTGCTCTAGGTAAACCTTAGCTAAAGTAGGGGTTACTAAGTCATTATTTTCAATTAAACTTTCCTTTGCAACATCAATAGGTTTGAAGAAAGTAGTCTTTTTTGGTTTACTAATGCTTATTTCTTTTCCAATAAAAGTATCAATTAGCTGTTTTGTACTTGGCTTAGGTGTCCTGTCAATTTTTTTCACTTTTGATAAAGCTAACCATTCTGAAAAAGAATATTCTTCCTCTTTGTCAAAGGCTAAAGGTTGCCCAATAGATAAAGAAGGCTCTTCTTTTTGAGTTTCTTCAACAACAGTTTCTTGCTCAACTTTATTTAGGATAATGAGCTTAAACAATTGCTTTCGGTTTAAGGAGTAAGCAGCTGCTTTTTTTAGCTGTCGGTTATAGCGGATGCTATCCGTATTTAATAATCCTTTGGTAAGCAATAATTGTGCAGTTTGGAAATAAGGGAATTCGTGTAGCAAGCTATCTATCATTGCGACATCCTCTCCTGTTATTTTTTGTGGAGCTTGAATTTGTTGTGTCAAACTATCCATTACCAATTTACGAATGCTTTGTTAAATACATCTTCCGCTATTTCATTCGTAATTTCTTCAATCAAAGTACCTTCCACTTCCGAAATACTTCCTGCACTATCATAATCACGGTAGCGGCTAAAGGTATTCTCAAAGTTATCTTCAGTGTTAAAGCTATTGTTATAGGTTACTTTTATGGCAATGGTCAGTCGGTTTTTCCCGGCAGTTTCATTGGCCTTAATTGCCATTGGTTTTATCTGATATTTACTGATGTGACCGCTAAAGGATAAATCCCCTTCATTTTCACTAAGGGTTAAGTTGGTTTGTTCCAAAAACATATCTTTTAGCCTTTCGGTAAAAACTTGACTTAAAGTAGGCTGTACGGTAGCTGCCTTGTTCTTAAAATACTGTACAGATACCGTTTTCGCTTCAGTAGGTATTGAGGCTCCTGTAAAGGAATATATTCCGCAAGAAACAAGTAAGCTGCTGAGTAAAAGTGTGTAAATTATTTTCATTATAGTCCGAATTCTTTTAGTTTTCTGTACAATGTTCTTTCAGATATTCCAAGTTCAGCAGCAGCATCTTTTCGTTTTCCTTTGTGCTTTAATAACGATTTTTCAATCAACCTTTTTTCTTGGTCAAATAAGGATAAAGACTCTCCAATTTCTATTGTATTTTCTGTAGGAGTATTTATGTTAAAATTAGCCTCATTATTTTCTGTAAATATAGCAGGATTTATATTACTTATTATTTCTGTTCCACCTCCTTTTTGCATCAAATCAAAAGTAATTTTTTTAAGCTCGGTAAGGTCTCTTTTCATATCAAAAAGCACTTTGTATAAAATTTCCCTCTCCGATAAATCAGCTTTATTTTTATCTTCAAACAATACGGGTGTATTGCTTGTGTCGCTTGGCAATTGTTCTTGTAGTTTGCTGGCCGTTATCATTCTTTCTTTTTCAATAACTGAAAGTTGAGCTACAAAATTGCGCAATTGTCTAATGTTTCCTGGCCAACTGTATTCTTTCAAAATTTCAATTGCTTCATCAGTAAGCCGTATTGGTGGTGTATTGTACTGCTCAGCAAAGTCAGCTGTAAACTTCCTAAATAATAAATAAATATCATCTCCTCTTTTCCTGAGTGGTGGCAATTGTATGCTTATCGTATTTAATCGGTAATATAAATCCTCACGGAATTTCCCTTGTTTTACGGCTTCCAATATATTTACATTGGTTGCTGCAATAATGCGTACATTGGTTTGTTGTGCTTTGGACGATCCAACTTTTATGAACTCTCCATTTTCCAATACCCTTAGCAAACGAGCTTGTGAGGCCATTGGTAACTCTCCTACTTCATCTAAGAAAATAGTACCACCATCTGCTGCTTCAAAATATCCTTTTCGGCTATCGTGCGCTCCTGTAAACGAGCCTTTTTCGTGTCCAAACAATTCGCTATCAATTGTCCCTTCAGGTATCGCACCACAATTTACTGCAATATACGGGTTGTGTTTTCTTTTGCTATTCTGATGAATAATTTTTGGGATACTTTCTTTTCCTGTACCGCTTTCACCAACCACTAAAACAGAAATATCAGTAGGTGCTACTTGCAAAGCAACATCAATAGCTCTAGCTAGTTTTGGGCTGTTCCCAATAATTCCGAACCTTTGTTTTGCTTGTTGACTATTCATGTTAAATTACTTTACCTTTTAGGGTTGCTGATGTACATTCTTCAATTTTCACCATTACGTAATCGCCTAATTTATGATTTCCTTTTTCAAAAATTACTGCTGAATTGTGGGTTGTTCTTCCGTAAAAATGTTGGTCCGATTTTTTGGAAAATCCTTCAATCAATACTTCAAATGTTTTACCTACTTTAGCTTCCATATGTAGTAATGAACTTGCTAATTGCTGTTTAATTATCTCGGCTAATCTTCTTTGTTTCGTGTCTGCAGGTACATCATCCTCCATTCTTGAAGCAGGTGTGTTTGGCCTGACAGAATATTTGTACATATACCCAAAGTTATAACCTACGTAATCCATTAAGGATAGCGTTTCTTTATGGTCTTCTTCTGTTTCACTACAAAAACCAATTATCATATCCATTGAAATTGCACAATCTGGAATTTTTTGTCTGATTTCGTCAACTAATTTAAAATATTTCTCTCTGTCATACCCTCTGTTCATCAATTCTAAAATTCTCGAACTTCCTGATTGAACAGGGAGGTGAATATGGTCGCAAATATTATTGTGATTTGCCATTATTTCAATCACATCAGTCCCCATATCTTGCGGATTAGAAGTAGAAAAACGAATCCTTAATTCAGAATTTACTTCTGCTACTTTATTCAAAAGGTTGGCAAAGTTTAAACTATTTTCTTTTTCAACTTCACTTGCTTTTTTAAAGTCTTTTTTTGCTCCTCCTCCGTACCATAAGTAGGAATCAACATTTTGGCCTAAGAGTGTAATCTCTCTGTAGCCATCATTGTATAAATCTTGACATTCTTTTAAGATGCTTTCAGGGCTTCTGCTTCTCTCTCTACCTCTAGTGTAAGGTACTACGCAAAAGGTGCACATATTGTCGCATCCTCTGGTTATGGATACAAATGCAGTTACGCCATTTCCTCCTAGGCGAACTGGGCTAATATCAGCATAGGTTTCTTCTAGGGATAAAAATACATTTACGGCCTTTCTTCCGTCTTCAACTTGTGCGATTAAATTTGGTAAATCTCTATAAGAATCAGGACCAACAACAAGGTCAATTAATTTTTCTTCCTCCAAAAATTGTTCTTTTAAGCGTTCAGCCATACAGCCTAAAACGCCAACTAGCATTTTTGGGTTTTTATCTCTTTTTATGGAATTATAGAACTCTAATCGTTTCCGAACAGTAAGTTCGGCCTTCTCTCTAATTGAGCAAGTATTTACGAAAACTAAGTCGGCTTCTGTTATGTCTTTTGTTGTAGAAAAACCTTCTTTTCTAAGAATGGAGGCTACAATTTCACTATCCGAAAAATTCATTTGGCAACCGTAACTTTCAATATACATTTTACGCCTTGCCTTTTTATTTTCGAACAATTCTAAAACCTCTCCTTGCTTACTTTCGTCAATATTTTTTTCTAACAACTTATCTATGCTCATTATTGTGTTTTGAAATGCAAAAATAGTAAAAAACTGACAATGTGGCAGTACTTTATTTTACTTATATTATATATAATATAATGGAAACTGCCAAGCTTTTTCGATTTGTTTTATTCAAAAAAAGTTCCTTTAATTTGCAGCACATTTCTAAAACACAAACTTATGGCAAAAAACTTAGTGATTGTTGAATCACCAGCAAAGAAAAAGATAATACAAGGATTCTTAGGAAAGGACTTTGTAGTAGAATCAAGTATAGGTCATATTAGGGATTTACCTAAAAAAGGAGGTATGGCTATTGATATTGAAAATGGGTTTGAACCTAATTATGTAATATCAGAAGATAAAACTAAAGTAGTAAGTCACCTGAAAAGTGTAGCAAAAAAAGCCGAGACTGTTTGGCTTGCTACGGATGAGGACCGTGAGGGAGAAGCAATTGCTTGGCACCTTACGGAAGCCTTAAAGTTAGATGCAAAAACTACTAAAAGGATTGTTTTCCATGAGATTACAAAAAAAGCAATTACTAATGCAGTTAAGAATCCTAGGGTTTTAGATATGAATTTGGTGAATGCACAACAAGCAAGGCGTGTGTTGGACAGGTTAGTTGGTTTTGAGCTTTCTCCTGTGCTTTGGAGGAAAGTAAAACAAGGTTTGTCGGCTGGGCGTGTGCAATCAGTTGCTGTGCGTTTAATTGTTGAGCGTGAAAGTGAAATTACAAAGTTTACTCCTGTATCATCTTATAAAGTGGTAGCGTTTTTCATTAATATGGATGGGAAAGTTGTGAGAGCTGAATTACCACAAAGATTTACAAATAATGAGGATGCTTATGCTTTTATGGAAAAATGTAAAGATGCAACTTTCTCAGTTGATTCTTTGGAACAAAAACCAGCAAAAAAGTCGCCAACAGCACCTTTTACTACTTCAACTTTACAACAAGAGGCTTCTCGTAAATTAGGATTTTCGGTAAGTCAAACTATGATGGTGGCTCAAAAATTATATGAGGCAGGTAAAATCACCTACATGAGAACTGATAGTGTGAATTTGTCTCAGGATGCATTAGATGCTGCTGAAAAAGTAATAGGTTCTCTTTATGGGGATGAGTTTTCAAAAAGAAGAGTTTATACAGGTAAGTCAAAGGGAGCGCAAGAGGCGCATGAGGCGATTCGTCCTTCTTATATGAATAATAAAACAGTGGATGGAGATAGTTCTCATCAAAGGTTATATGATTTGATTTGGAAAAGAACAATCTCATCTCAAATGGCAGATGCACAGTTGGACAGAACTGTTGTGAAAATTAACATCTCTACTACAGCAGAACAATTTGTTGCAAAAGGAGAGGTGATTACTTTTGAAGGGTTTATGAAAGTTTACCTTGAAGGAAAAGATGATGAAAATGAGGAGCAAAAAGGGATGTTGCCTAAACTAGAAGTAGGAGAGGCTTTAGGTCTTTCTGAAGCGGTTGCTTCCGAGCAATTTTCTCGACCTCCAGCAAGATATGCTGAGGCAAGTTTAGTAAAAAAGATGGAAGAATTAGGGATTGGAAGGCCGTCAACTTATGCGGCTACCATTACTACTATCCAAAAAAGAGGGTACATTGAAAAAGAAAACCGTGATGGATTTGATCGTATTTCTCAAATGATTGAATTGAAAGATGGAAATCTTACAAAATCAGAGAAAACTTCAATTACAGGGGCTGAAAATAAAAAACTATTTCCTACTGATGTGGGGATTGTTGTTACTGACTTTTTGGTTGAACATTTTTCGGATGTAATGGAATACAGTTTTACGGCTTCAGTTGAAACTGAATTTGATGAGATTGCTGAAGGAAAAAAAGTTTGGAACGAAATGATTGCTTCTTTTTATGGTAATTTTCATGCCAAGGTAGAGGATGTAATTGGTAATGTTGGCAAGGCTTCAGGTGAAAGAGAATTAGGAAATGATCCTGCAAGTGGAGAAAAAGTATTTGCGCGTATTGGTCCTTTTGGTCCTATGGTTCAAATGGGAGAAAAACAAGAAGATGAAAACGCTCCAAAGCCTAAATTTGCATCTTTGTTAAAAGGGCAAACGATACAAACAATTACCTTGGATGAAGCAATGGATTTGTTTAAATTACCAAGAACGGTTGGGGATTGGGAAGAAAAAGAAATTGTGGCTTCAGTAGGTAGGTTTGGTCCGTATTTGCGTTATGATGGTAAGTTTACATCTATCAAGAAAACAGATGAAGAAAACCCTTTAACCATCTCTTTGGATAGATCGATAGAGCTAATAAAAATTAAGATTCAAGCGGATAAAGATAGATTAATTTCTAATTTTGAAGGCGATCCTTTAATTCAGGTGCTTAACGGTAGATATGGTCCTTTTATTCAGGTGTCGCCACCAAAGGGTAAAAAGATAAATGTTAAAATACCAAAAGGAACTGAGCCAAAAGATTTATCAAGAGAAGAATGTATCAATTTATGGGAAAACCAACCAGATAAAAAACCTAGAGGTAAAAAGAAATAATGATTGAATTAAACGCCTATTTTAAGCCCTTGAATCCTGGTATTTATGCCGCTAAGGATAGGTGGGGAGCTACACAAATAGGGCGTTTAATTGATACGCATACTGCCGGTCATTTTCCTGAAGTTAAATTTGCTGAAATTGCAATTTTTAATGTTCCAGAGTATGAAGGGTCGAAAAATCAGTTGGCCACTAAGGATTGTAAAATTAGAGCCTCCTTTTATAAATTGCATCAAGAGAAATCACCTAGAATTGTTGATTTAGGTACTTTGCAGCTAATGCCAACTCGTAAAGAGTCATTTAAAATAATTCAGGATGTTTGTGAGGCTTTGTTGCATAATGGAATTATTCCAATTATTATTGGTGGTGGACATGATATAAGTTATGCTGTCTACAAGGCGTATTCTGCTTTAGGAAAATACATTACCCTTGCTTCAGTCGATAAAAGTTTCGATATTGGCTTAGAAGATGATAAATTGGCTTCTTATTCTCATTTAGGGAAAATGATAAGTCACAAACCAAGTCATTTATTTCACTATGTTAATTTGGGTTATCAATCCTATTTTGTTTCAACTATGGCTACTGAAATGCTAAAAGGAATGAATTTTGATGTTGTAAGATTGGGTGATTTAAAAGCTAATTTTCAGGAAGTAGAGCCCGTAATGCGGAATACTGATTTTTTGAGTTTTGATATATCTGCAATTCAATTTGCTTATGCTGGGGCGAATGTTTACAGTTCTCCTAATGGGTTGAATGGTGAGGAGGCTTGTAAGATAATGCGTTATGCAGGAGTGAGCGATAAATTGTCGGCAGTTGGTTTGTTTGAATATAATCAGGAATTAGATGTAAATAATCAAACTGCTCTACTATTGTCTCAGATGATTTGGTATTTTGTTGATGGCTATAAGATGCGAAAACAGGAGCTAAATCCTAATTTGAAAAACTGTATAAAATACACAGTTGCTTTTGAAGATGGTAAAAACGAAATAATTTTCTACAAAAGCCAAAGTAGTGGAAGATGGTGGATGGGCGTTCCTTTTAAGAAGAAAGGTAAAAAACAACTTCAAAATTACTTTGTTGCTTGTTCATATCGCGACTATGAGGTGGCAAATCAGGGTGAAGTGCCTGAAAGATGGTCAAAAACTTACAATAAGTTTATTTAATTAAACTCCTTGATAGTTAGATTCATAGAGTCTAAATCTAGTTTAATATTTACTTGATTACATAAGATAGTCGTTAGTAATACGACCCTTTATTAAAATTTGTTTATTTTAGCGCCAAAATTTTTTAATAGGAAATTATAATATGAAGAGAATATTGATATTAATCTTAGGTGTTGTTTCGGTAATAACTGTTTCAGCCCAACAAGACCCACAATTTAGTCAGAATATGTTTAATAAGTTGGCGAACAACCCGGGTTATGCAGGAAGTAGAGGGGATATTTCTACATCTGTTTTGCATAGATCACAATGGATGGGGTTTGGTGAGGATGGTGGAGCTGCTGCTTCAACTCAAAACTTTAGTATTGATGCTGAATTACCATTTTTATATGGTGGGGTTGGGCTTAATATTGTTAAAGATAATATTGCTGAATTTAGTAATTTAGGTTTACAAGCCTCTTATGCGTACCGAACAGAATTAGGTGTTGGGCAAATTGGTATGGGAATGTCTGTTGGAATGTATCAAAGTGGAATAAATGGTGGAGCTTTAAAGCCTGCTCAAAGTGGAGATCCTGCTATTCCAACTGGAGATGTAAAAGGATCTAGTTTAGATATTGGTGCGGGTATTTATTATAACACTCAAGATGTTTATGTTGGGCTTTCATCAGCACATATGACTGAGCCAACAGTAGAATGGAGTGATGGTCAAGATTTTAATTTAACCAGACATTATTTTTTAATTGCAGGTTATTATCATGAACTAAATCCAGTACTATCTTTAAATCCGTCAATTTACTTAAAATCAGATGGGGCTACATCACAATTAGATATTAATACAAACTTAATATACAATAATAAGATGTGGGGTGGCGTTAGTTATAGGTTAGATGAAGGGCTGGTTTTATTAGCGGGTATGAATGTGAATGAAGATTTAAGATTTGGAATAAGTTATGATGTTACAATGATGAATGCAATGTCAAATTCTTTAGAGGTTATGTTGGGGTATAGCTTTAAGATTAATTATGATAAACCAGTTTCAAAATACAAAAATCCAAGATTTTTATAAAAAAAAGATTTAACTCACGAAAGTGATAAATAAATATGAATATGAAAAAAGTAATATTATTAAGTATGGTTGTTGCACTATTAAGTGCTTGTGGTAGTTCAGGTAATGGAGAGTTAATAGGTTCGCAAAAAAGAAAAATTTGGAATCCTACTGATCCTTATGGAATGGTGTTTATTCCACAAGGAAGTTTCAATATGGGGCCGTCTGATCAGGATGTTCCATTTGCAAATGTAACAGCTTCAAAAACAGTTTCTGTTGGTGCCTTTTATATGGATGAAACTGAAATTACAAACAATGAATACCGTCAGTTTGTGGATTGGGTAAGAGATTCTTTAGCGCATACCCTTTTAGGTGATGCTGGAATTGAAGGTCACTTAATTGAAGAAGATAGATATGGTAATTTCTTAGAACCAGCAAAAATTGACTGGAGTACTAAAATAAGATGGGATGATCAAGAAGTAAGAGAGATTCTTGAAGAGGAAATGTATTTACCTGAACACGAAAGATTAAATGGTAGAAGAGAATTTGACACTAGAAAATATGTATTTAAATACCAAGTGTTAGATGTTCAAGCTGCTGCTGTAAAATCAAAAAGAGAAGGTGATGCGTCAGGTAAAAGAGATAGAAGTGAATTTTTATCTGAAATTGAGGTTTTAATTTTCCCTGACACATTAACTTGGATACATGATTATTCTTATTCTTTTAATGATCCTTATACTAAGAATTATTTTCATCATTCTGCTTTTGATGACTACCCTGTTGTAGGAATTAACTGGAAACAAGCTACTGCATTTACTAAATGGAGAACGAAAATGATGAATGCTTTTTTAAGAAAGATAAATCAACCAACATTGCCAGAATTTAGGTTGCCTTCTGAATCAGAATGGGAATACGCTTCTAGAGGGGGGTTAGATTTTTCGCCTTACCCTTGGGGAGGACCTTATACTCGTAATATTAAGGGTTGTTTCTTGGCTAACTTTAAGCCATTAAGAGGAAACTATACTGCTGATGGTGGATTGAAAACAATTAAAACAGCATCTTATAATCCGAATGGATATGGACTTTATGATATGGCAGGAAATGTTGCTGAATGGACTTCTAATGCTTATGATGAGTCTGCATTCTCTTATTCACATGATATGAATATGGACTATCATTATAATGCAAAAGAGGATGATCATGCAGTTTTGAAAAGAAAATCGATTAGAGGAGGATCTTGGAAAGATATTGCATATTTCATTCAAACAAGTACACGAACTTTTGAGTATCAAGATACTGCAAAAAGTTACATTGGATTTAGATGTGCAGTTGACTTTCTTGGAAGAGATAAAAAAGATTTTCAATAGGATTAAATCAAATATTAAATAATTAAAAACAAAAAAATGGGTTTAGGAAATATTATGCAATCAGTAGGGAATATTACAGAAGCAAAATGGTACAAAACAATGATGCCAAAATTATATGGTTGGGGAGCTGCCCTAGTAATTATTGGTGCATTATTTAAAATTGAACATTTACCAGGAGCTTCATTAATGCTTATCTTAGGATTAAGTACTGAGGCTGTTATTTTCTTTTTCTCTGCTTTCGAAAAAACGCATGAAGAAGTAGATTGGTCATTAGTATATCCTCAGCTTGCTCATATGGAAGATACTAATTCAAATAAGCGTCCTGCTCAACAGCTAGATGATGCTTTGGCTAAAGCCAAAATTGACAATGAGTTGATTGAAAGTTTAAATGAAGGGCTAAGATCATTTGGAGAATCGGCAAAGCAATTAAATGAGACGGTTACTGCTGCATCAGGTATTTCAGAATATAATGCTCAAATTCAGGAAGGAGTAAAGAACATGAATGCAATGAACTCATTGTACGAATTGCAATTGCAAACTTCTAGTCAGCAAATGGAGGCAACTTCATTGTTCTTACAAAACTTACAATCTTCTGTTGATGATTCTAAGAGATTCCAAGAGCAAGTAAGTAGTTTAGCTGATAACTTAGAGCAATTGAATAAAGTATATGGAAATATGCTTACTGCAATGAATCCAAATAAATAAATCATCAATTACTAAATAAACATAAAAGAATATGGCTGGAGGTAATTTGTCACCAAGACAGAAG
>Ga0308011_10000221_pt1 | contig 31345 bp, 45 predicted proteins | sample Neamet177_FD_203144 | JGI IMG/M metagenome (GOLD analysis project Ga0308011, IMG submission 203144) | Marine microbial communities from water near the shore, Antarctic Ocean - #177 | ecosystem: Environmental > Aquatic > Marine > Unclassified | place: Southern Ocean | collected 2014-07-25 | reverse complement strand
GCCCCCCCCCGCGCGGGGGCTACCACTCTCACTTGAGAAAGTACAAAAGTCAAACTACCGAGGTAATTGCAATAGGTATTGTAACAGGTATTATAGTCGATTTAGCTAAAAAAGAGGATTAAATGGTCTAAATTATGTTATTTTACTCATAATGTAACATAAGTGCTTGACAAGACCCTAAATCCATGGTATAATATTACTATAGAGATGGATAAGGTAATCCAGATTGATTACGGTAGCAGGTTTCTTAAGGCAGCATGCCTTGAGTCCTCTGAAAGACCTGTAAAGAACAATAGTTTAGATCATGTTCTTATCAAGCCTTAGGTTATTATGTCTTTACTCTTTTGTTTTAGATCGTGCTATCATACCCTCTAATAGGATAATATGAACCTTGACTAAGAAGACAGGAAACCCTCTTGGGAGACCAAAGAAAGTAGCTAATGCAGTAGGTCGTCCTAAGGGCGAAGCTACAGTAATGAAGGAATACAGGGCTAGGATGCTTAATAGCCCTAAGTCCCCTAAGGTACTAGATTCTATCTTTAGCGCGGCTCTTGACGATGACCATAAGCATCAAGCCGCAGCATGGAAGCTCATAGTTGATCGTATTGTTCCTGTATCAGGCTTTGAGGCGGATACAAAGGCCAATAGAGGCGGTATAGAGATCAACATCACTGGCCTAGCTACTACGGTCACGGCTAAGATAGACCCTATAGAAGCGGAGTTCGTGGAAGTTAAAGATGAGTGAGCCTAAAGCTAAAAGAAAGCTAAACAAGGTAGAAAAGCATATCTTAAAAGGTATGGGACTTACACCTGCTGTAGTAATAGATAACGTAAAGGACTTTTATCACCGTATAGGCGATATGGAGTCAGACAATAACTCACAAGCCTCGGCTAAGAGTTCATCAGCTAAGGGCGTGTACCAGTACCTTAACGAGAACAAGACAGCACTGGATGAGAATGGAGTAAAACAGCCTGCTAACTCCAGTTTCCAGACAGGCCTTAACAGAGCTGCTAGAGCGTACAAACTAGCAGGTGAGCCTATCCCTAAGTGGATAGAAGATGCTAACAAGCATGAAGATCCTAGAAAACTAACTCAGGAGCAATCAGACACTCTGATGATATCTGACTTAGTATATGGAGCTAAAACCGTAAGTGCCAATATGCGTGAGTACTTCATATACGGTCAGAGTAATGCAAAAGCCTTGCATGATGTCTATAAGGAGCATCATACTGATGTTACAGACCCCGGACAGGGGGACGTACAGGGGCGTATGACTGAACGACTAGGTGCTATTAATTGAAGATAGACCTAAGTATGCTGCCTTGGCAGCTAGAGGTCATGAACAGCACCAAGCGGTTCAAGGTAGTAGCCGCAGGTAGACGAACAGGTAAGAGCCATCTAGCTGCTGTGTCATTAGTGCTAGCAGCCCTAGACGGTAAGCCCGGAAAGGTGTTCTACGTAGCACCCACCCAAGGCCAAGCAAAAGACATTATGTGGGACAAGCTATACGAAATAGCAGGTGACATAATATCGAATCATAATAAGAACGACCTTACACTGGAGCTTACTAACGGTGTAACTATCTACCTTAAGGGTGCAGATAGACCTGATACTTTGAGGGGAGTTTCCCTCAAACATTTAGTTTTGGACGAGTTTGCTTTTATGAAGTCAGACATCTTTGATGCTGTACTTCGACCTGCTCTCTCAGACAATTTAGGTACATGTATCTTCATTGGTACACCAGAGGGTCGTAATCACTTCTACGACAAGTACTTAGAAGCAGAACTAGGAGGTGATCCCCAGTGGGAAGCATGGCACTACACAAGCTATGACAACCCCTTGTTGGACAAGGCAGAAGTAGACCATGCAAGGAAGACGCTACCTAATTGGGCCTTTCAACAAGAATATATGGCATCTTTTGATGCAAATGGTAGCGAGCACTTTGATGTAGAAGCTTTCAAATACTACAAGGATCGTAAGACTAAAGTACCGGGAGACTACTATATAGCTATAGATTTAGCTGGTTTTGAAGAGAAACGGGGCAATAGGACAGCAAAGAGAGACAACTCAGCAATAGCCTGTGTATACGTAACAGATGATGGGCATTGGTGGGTAGAGAACATTAAGTTCGGTAGGTGGACACTAGCCGAGACAGCAGAGAACATCTTTGCTATGGTAGATAAGTACAAGCCTTTGTCCGTAGGCATAGAGAAGGGGATAGCACAACAAGCCGTTATGACCCCCTTGCAAGATTTGATGCGTATGACCTCTAGGGTCTTTCGTATACAACTACTGACTCACGGAAACCAAAAGAAGACTGACCGTATATTATGGTCACTAGCTGGAAGGTTTGAGAACGGATTTGTCCATCTTAAGAAGGCAGATTGGAATATTAACTTTGTGGATGAAGCGAGTAACTTCCCTTCTCCATTAGTACATGATGATTTACTTGATGCTCTATCGTACATAGATCAGATGGTTACAATACCGTACTATGATAACTTCAGCCAAGATGGTGATTTCGTCCCAATGGACTCAATTTCAGGATACTAAATGTCGATATTTGAAGAAAGCATAGAAGCACTATCTGACGATGTAGATATCGTAGAATGGGTAGTGGGGAAGGCAAACGATTGGAGAGACCACTATGACTCCAACTATGATGAGCTACACCAAGAATACTACCGTATATGGCGTTGCCGTTGGGCAGAAGAAGATAAGACAAGAGATTCAGAGAGAAGCAAGATAATTGCCCCTGCTACCCAACAAGCTGTAGAGTCTAACGTAGCAGAGATAGAAGAGGCTACCTTTAGCTCAGGTTTTCTATTCGATATCGAAGACGACATGGTAGACGAGAACCCTGAGGATATGCAGTTCCTCAGAGGAAAGCTAACAGAGGACTTCGACCAAGCAAGGATACGCTCTAGTATCGGAGAATGCCTTATCAATGCTGCCGTTTATGGCACAGGCATAGGGGAGATCCTTATTGAGGAAGTCAAGGAGTATCACCCTGCTACTCAAGATATCATGGACGGAGACCTAAAGGCTATTGGTGTAAACACTAAGTACAGGCCTCTCGTTAAGATAAACCCAATACAAGCTCAGAACTTCCTTATAGACCCATCAGCTACTAGTATAGATAACGCACAAGGTTGCGCTATTGACGAGTTCGTAGGTATGCATACCATTGAGATGCTACAAGACTCAGGGGTATACAACGATAACGTAGTAGTAGGCCTAGCATCAGCAGATGAAGAGATTGAATCTGATCGTGATCTTGCTACACTACAGGATGACAGAGTACGACTTCTTAAGTACTACGGTTTAGTACCACGAGAAGCACTAGAGAACGAAGGCATTGACGTACAGGCTGAAGGCATGTATGTCGAGGCTATTGTAGTGATCGCTAACGAAGGCACTCTCCTTAAGGTTATGGAGAATCCTTACATGTGTCAAGACCGACCAGTAGTAGCATTCCAGTGGGACGTAGTACCTTCTAGGTTCTGGGGCCGTGGTGTATGTGAGAAAGGCTACATGTCTCAGAAGGCTCTTGATGCCGAGATGAGAGCACGTATTGACGCACTAGGTCTTACTACTCATCCAATGATGGGCGTAGACAGTACACGTATACCTCGTGGAGCTAAGTTTGAGGTAAGACCCGGAGCTATGTTTATGACTGCTGGGCCTCCTAGTGAAGTCCTACAGCCCTTCCACTTCGGTCAAGTAGACCAGATCACATTTGCTCAGGCAGGTGCCTTGCAGCAGATGGTACAGAGCGCAACAGGCGCAGTAGACTCAGCAGGACTTGCAGGTAACATTAACGGTGAAGCTACAGCCGCTGGTATGTCAATGTCCTTAGGGGCTATTATCAAGCGACAGAAGCGTACACTGGTTAACTTCCAAGAGAACTTCCTGTTACCGTTCGTCCGTAAGGCCGCATGGCGTTACATGCAGTTCGATCCAGATAACTACCCCATAAAAGACTACAAGTTCAAGATCATCAGCTCTCTAGGGGTTGTTGCTCGTGAGTACGAGGTAGGACAGCTTACACAGCTAATACAGTCCTTACCCCCTGAGTCTCCTTCACACAAGGCTGTTATGACTAGCATCATAGAGCACCTTAATGTTACTAACCGTGAAGAGATCATTAGCATACTTAACACTCCACCCCCTGAACCTACTCCTGAAGAGCTGGCTAAGGCCGAGAAGCGTGAAGCTATGGAACTTGCTGTCCTAGAAGGCCAGATTGGGTTACTAGCTGCTCAGTCTGCTGAGAGTCAGTCAAGAGCTAATAAGTACAATATTGAGGCAGAGCTTGCTCCTAAAGAAGCTATAATGAAATACTCTGACATGAACAATGATGGAGAAATGGACAGGGACTTCGAGCGTAAGCTCAAGATGGCAGACCTCTCCCTTAGAGACCGCGATATGGTAGTTAAGGAAGGTCAGGCTCAGAACAACGCATCACGAGATGCAGAAGCAGAGCTTATACGTCAACTTTCAGAAAGTGGACAGGTAGATCCTAATCAAGCATTACCTATGTAAAGTAGTATTAACCCTTAAGGAGAACCAGAAATGGCCCTAGTAAGAGCAGAAGATGTAAAGAAAGAATTATACGAAACAGTAACTCAGATTAATGTTATACTTAAGACTGTTACTGATAGGCTAGATAAGCTAGAGGAGCCTAAGAAGAGGACTGTTAAATGACAGAACTCTCTGTAGAGAACAAAGCCTACTACGAAGACCTCCTAGATCTGTTTACAGACAGAGGGTGGTCTACCTTCATAGAAGATATGCAGGAAGGGGCAGACCAAGTAACACTGGACTCTTGTAGAACAACAGAGGAGTTCTTGATAGCCAAGGGTAAGAAAGCTGTATACGATAGACTCTTAGGCTATGAGATATTTATTAAGGATGGTTACGATGCTCAAACTGTATGATTACAGATGCAAAGAGACCAAAGAAGTATTTGAACGATTAGCATACAACGAAGAGAGGATACTTGAGTGCAAGTGTGGCTCAACCTCAGACAGAATGATATCTCCTATCAAGTGTCAGCTTGATCCCTTCTCGGGGCATTTCCCCGGAGCAACAATGAAGTGGGCCAAGCATCACGAGGCAGGAGGCAAGCGGAAAGGTAACGGGTAGCCACCCAGTCTTTCTTTAATCCATAATACCCAAAGGGTACGGAGTTTAAAATGGCAGGACAACTGATTGACCTTGAGATCGAAGAAGAGACCATCCCCGAGGAAATCTCTAAAGAGACTGACCCCTTCGCAACTGAAGAGGTAGTATCTGAAGAGCAACAAGAGCCGGAGGAAGATCTTCCTGAGAAGTATCAAGGGAAGACTATAGCAGAAGTTGCTAGAATGCATGGAGAAGCCGAGAAAGCGTTAGGCAGACAGTCTAACGAAGTCGGAGAACTTAGACACGCATTCGATGAGTTCGTCACCTCATCTGTCGCAAGTAAAGACGAGCCGCCAGCCGAGGAGATTGATTTCTTCTTAGACCCAGACGGTGCAGTAGAACGAGCAATCAGTAACCACCCTAAGCTTAAAGAGGCTGAAGCGGTTACTGCTGAAATGAAGAAGCGGTCTAGTTTGGCTTCTTTACAGGCTAACTTTCCTAAGATGAACGAGACACTAGCTAATCCAGCTTTCAATGAGTGGGTAAATAGCTCTCCGATTCGTAAACGTCTTTACAGGGATGCAGACAAGTCTTTTGATTACGATAGTGCAGCAGAGCTTTTTAGCAACTGGAATGAACGCGCTAACGTAGTAGAACAGACGAAGGTTGTAGAGAAGGAAGCCCGTAAACAAGACCTAAAGAACGCTTCTACTGGAAGCACTCGTGCTAATCCTGATGGTAGGCGGCAAAAGAAAGTCTTTCGTCGTACTGACATTATTAGACTAATGAAAACCGACCCTGACCGCTATGAAGCTATGTCCGATGAGATAATGGCAGCATATAAAGAGGGCAGGGTAAAGTAGCTACTTAGTAGCAGGCAATTAAGCCGACCCTTTAAGGATTAAATAACATGGCAGCATTTAACAACGTCCCTAGTGTAACTAACACTACGGCGGCAGTATTCATCCCCGAACTCTGGAGTGATGAAGTAATCGCGGCATACGAGAAGTCTCTCGTTATGGCACCGCTTGCACGTAACTTGTCTATGGAAGGAAAGAAGGGTGATACGATTCATATCCCTAAGCCTACCCGTGGAGCAGCTTCTGCTAAAGCTTCTGAAGCTCAAGTAACATTGCAGGCTAACACGCACACAGAGTTGACTGTCGCTATCGACAAGCACTTTGAGTACTCTAACCTTATTGAAGACATTACTGCTTGTCAGGCATTGTCTTCTCTGCGTCAGTTCTATACATCTGATGCTGGTTATGCTTTGGCACTTCAGAAGGATTCTGATATGTTTGAGCTTACCAAGTGGATTGGTAATGGTACTGGTGCAAACAACCAAACCTCCAACAGCTTCACTGACACAGCAGGCGTACTGTCTGCTTATGTTACTGGCGTTGGTTCCACCTTTACTGATGCAGGTTTCCGTAACCTTATTCAGAAGATGGATGATGCTGATACCCCTATGGATGGTCGCAAGTTTGTGATTGCTCCTCAGGTGCGTAACCTCATCATGGGTATTGATCGTTACGTGTCTAGCGACTTCGTAAACGGCAAAGGTGTTGTTAACGGTAAGATTGGTGAGCTTTACGGTATTGACATTTATGTCTCTACTAACGTGCCTACCGAGACTGGCGCTCGTGGTAACACTCTGTTTCACTCAGATACGTTCTTGTGTGTAAACCAGAAGGGTGTTCGTAGTCAGACTCAGTATCAACAGGAGTACTTGGCAACATTGTACACTGCTGACACTTTGTACGGCACTAGCATCTACCGTCCTGAAAGCGGGTTCACACTCTGGACTGAGTAAACCTTAACGCCTGCCCCTGAAGAGGGGTGGGCTTTTTCACTATCAGGAATCGCTATGTCAATTACATACAATATTACTACAAACTTTGGAGCTAAGGATACCCTTCCTTCAAACGACCCTGATAAAGTTATACAGGGAGCAGAGTTCACTGTAGAGTACGAAGCAATTAAGACTGCCTTTGTCTCGGCTATAACAGCCTCAGGAACTTCTACATTTACCAATAAGTCCGGCAACATAAGCCAATGGACTAATGATTCAGGGTACTCAACCTCTGATACTACTTATACCGCAGGTGTAGGTTTATTACTAACAGGTACTGAGTTCACTAATACGATAATTAACAACAACCAGCTTACTAACGGTTCATCTTACATTACTGCAATATCAGCCGATGCTTTAACAAATAAGACTGGGGCTATCAGCCAGTGGACTAACGATTCAGGTTATACCACTGCAACAGGTACAGTTACTCCTAGCTCAACAGATACCTTTACTAATAAGTCTGGAGCTATTAGTCAATGGACGAATGACTCTTCATATGTAACTACTTCTACCCTAGCCTCTGAGACAGTGGTTGGTATTATAGAACTAGCGACACAAGCTGAAGTTGATGCTGGAACAGACACCAACCGAGCCATAACCGCCGCTACTCTTACTAACTTCTCAGGGCTGGGTGGTGGGGGACTCACCCTAACTGCGGTTAAAGTAGCCACTTACGCGGCAGCAGCAGGTGACTTAGTGCCTATGAGTACCACAGGCGCTACGAGAACACTGACTCTCCCAACATCCCCATCCAGCGGGGACTCAGTGGGCTGGATAGACTATGACAGCACCTTCAATACTAACAATCTAACTATTGGACGTGCAGCAGAAAACATAATGGGTCTTGCACAAGATATGGCAGTATCAACTAACAATGCAAATGCTAGCCTTGTCTACGTAGACGCAACTAAAGGATGGATATTAACATGAGTAATTTTACAGATTTTATAGGCGGCGGCGCAGGTACAATAAGCGATACTGACGTTCTGGTTGCCTCGAGCACTACATATACCGCTGCAGTTGCGGAGTACGTGTACGTTCATTGCTTCGGTGGTGGTGGTTCAGGAGGTCTAACTACAAACTCAAGCCATACAGTTAGTCAGATAGCCCGTGGTGGTGGATCAGGTGCTTACTCTAAGTCCATCTGGCTGCTGGCAGCAGGTGATGCACTAACACTAACTGTAGGAGCTGGGGGGGCGGGAATTTCTGTAGCAGGTAACTCGGCCACTAACACAACGGGCAATGCTGGCGGCACAACTACAGCCGCTCTGGCAGGAAAGACTACCATAACGGCCCCCGGTGGCCCCGGCGGTACGACTATAGCAATAGATACTACAGTAACTAATCAGGTAGTTAATGGTCCAGCAATGACGGCAGCCATAGCCTCAGGTGGGGACACTAATATTGACGGTGCTCTTCCCGGTAGCGCAACAATGGTCCAGACTTGGGCTTCAAGTCACGTCAATATTGCTACGGGCGGGGCCGGTGTAGACCTCTCCAATAAAGGCTCAGCCGCTGTACGCGGTGGGGATGTCGATAATAGAGGAACCTCAGATTTCATTGCTAGTGGTGGTGGTGGTTGTTATTACCACGGCGGCGACTGGGATAATGCTTCAGGTGCCGCTGCTGCGAGTGAAGCTACTGGTGGTGCCGGTACAGCCGCAGACGCCGCAGAACAGCTGGACAGTGTGGGCAGTAGGAGTGCAGGTGCGGGATTGCCATATGTATCAACTGCTATCTACCTTCCAGCCGGTGCGGGGTCTACAGGCCTAATTTCCGGTTCAGCAGACGCAGCTGGAGATGGCGCTGGAGGCGGGGGCGTAGTCGGCACTTCCGGAGGAGCCGGTGGGAACTTCGGCGGAGGCGGAGGGTGTGCATCTTCTGTCGCTGGAATATTCTCATTCGGTGGCGCTGGTGCCGGTGGCATTGGTGGTGGCGGTGGTGGGTGCGTCCCTGACTCCGTAACACACGCATCATCAACAAATTCTTCGGGATCTGGTGGTGATGGTTTTATCATACTACAGCGTGAGGTAGTCATATGAAATATGTATTGATAAGAAACGGCGTTGTCGCTGATACCATAGTGGCCAGTGCTAAGTTCATAGCTGACCTTGAAAATGCAGCCGACTGGACCGCTGTAGCTCCACAGGAAGTTGTTGCTTCAACTTACAACCGCTACACCTATGCTGACTTTGTTGAAGCTCTAACTGACAGCGGTGCAGCTCGTAAGATAATCATAGCTAAGAAGACTGATGCTGGTGCTGACTTAGAAGTGTTTATGGAGATTGCTCGATCAAGAGGCATAGTTGATTTTAATAACGCCACTACCCTAATGCGACTTAATGGGCTAGTACCGTCTATGCTTACACAAGCACAGGCAGATGAAATCACTGGAGAATAACGCTGGGCGTAAGCTCAGTATTAACTTAGAGGCTTAATATGAATATACTTACTATTAATACAGTACTATTTAGTTTTATCATGGCAACTTCAGCACTAGCTGACTACCTTACTAAGGATAGTGGGCAAGTTATTAATATACCTTCTGGGTATAATGCCTGTGCATTCGATGAAAGATGGAACCCCCGTGGTGTTGATGAGGCAGGTAACTTCCCTCTCAAGGCACTGGGTGATGCTATAGCAGAGAAGATGACTGCATGCGCTCTTACTGACGACTTCCCTACTGAGGCTGAATGCAACGGGTTGTCTCTAGGTGGAGAATCTGATCCTCGCTGTAACGTCTACGAGTAGGGTTTAGAGAATGGCCTTTAATTACGACAGTATGACAGATGAGCAGAAGGCTCAGTTCGGTGCAGCTTTAGGCTCTAATGAGGAGTTCGGAGCTGCTGTGTCTGAGCAAGGTATGCTGTCTAGTCAGGAGGTGGATCCTCTACAAGTAGGCATACAAGACATTAATGACAGGTACAACGCTTCTGTTGAACAGGCTTCGCAGTATGACCCTACAAGGTATACTTCTGAGGAGTTCTTGAACGCCCCTAGGCCGGGAGATGAAGGATATGACCCTAGCGTATGGGCTTGGGACAACGATACTCAATTTGCTCAACAGCAAAGGGTAATTGCAGAGTCAGAAACTATAGAGTTGCTGCATAGCTTGGGTATAAATAATGCAGAAGATCTTAAAACAAGTGTAAGTGGATCACACAATGATAGTTATGTTAACTTAGGTATTGCTAACCAGATCTATGATGACAAATCAAGAGGTTTTGAGCCTAGTGGTGGGTCTAGTAGAGATGTAAATATAAGAGATTGGGAAGATACCCCTCTTGGAGCTAGCAGCCTAGTTGAGCAAGGTGAGAAGCCTAGTATGTTTGCTAGCCCAGTGTTCTCTGTTCTAGCAGCACTAGCGGCTCCTGTTACAGGGGGCTGGTCAGTAGCTGCACAACAAGCTGCAAGAGCTGCTGACGGAGATACATTACACGGGGAGGATTATGCTAATGCTGTAGCTTCTTATGTAGGTAATAGCGGAATGTTAGACGGGGTAGTAAGTGCATTGCCTGAATCTGTAGGAAAGGTGTATAACGCCCCAAATGTAGGCGGTTCTTTATTACGAGGAGCTACCACCACTACACTAGACCAAGCGATACGGGACGACTTCGACCTAGGCGGTATAGCCAAGGGTGCTTTAGTCAATGTTGGTATGGATGTACTCAAGGATGGATTCCTAGACGCTGACCAGACTAACGATGCACATGAAATGCTTAATGACAATGAGCTAGTACATGGTAGCCAAATTAGCCCAGAAGATGCTCTACGACTAGAAGATACTACAGACCTATATGGGATGTTAGGTAAGAACGGTTTACTCTCTAAGATAGGCCTAGATGTGGGCTACATGCCTACTGATTGGGTTGGAGAAGGCATTGACTTCGTAGCAGGGTTTGGAGAGAGAGCCTTCATAACTGGCCCAGACGGTGAGCAGTACAGGGTTGTTGAAAACCTAGAGGATGTTCTAACACCACCTGTTATATACAACCCAGATGGGACAATTAATACAACAATTGATATACAAGATGCTTTTGACGGTAAGGGCGGATTTAGTATAGGAACTGTAGCAAGTGACGGTCAACTTGGCCCTATATCTGACTTAGCTAACGCTTTAATACCAGATACCACTAACCGCTACGATGAACGATTCTTTGATGTAACTTCACCAAGATCAGAAGACAGCATTTTAAATAATACAGGTATATGGGAAGGACATCCAAGGGGTAATAACGGTAGGGGATTTGACCTCTTCGGTTCTGCACTCCCTGCTGTAAACTCAACATTCAATACAGGATCTAACAGAGAGCGTGATGAAAGCCAGCCTGCACCTATAAGCACCCCAGAGGGTATAGCTGTAAATGAAACTGATACAGTAACCGATGAAGACATATTCGTAGATACTACAGCGGCTGATCCAGAGCTTTCTCCAGATCTTACTAGAGAGGAGATGATGCTAGCACGTTGGGAAGAAGACTCTGACTCTCTGGTTAGTGCAATAGAGAACGACCCTGAGCTGTGGGGTATATACCCAGAAGATGAGGAGACTGAGCTTCCATCAGATGAAGAAACTGATCTTCCAGCAACCGTACAAGACCCTGTAGAGACAGAAAGGAAGTTAACATTAGGGGAAGTCCCTAACGACTTTGAAGAGAACTTACCCCCAGTAGAGACAGAAAGGAAGTTAACATTAGGGGAAGCCCCTAACGACTTTGAAGAGAACTTACCCCCAGTAGAGGGAGAAGAGGAGTTACCTTCTGAGGGTAAAGCAGAGAAGGATAAAGAACAACTAGCTGATGTATCAGATGCAGAGTGGACTGCACTGTTCCCTTATACTAAGCTCACACCAGCACAGAAGAAAGACCTTCTACCGCATGTCGATTATATTAGATCACAGAGAGGAAAAGTATGACATTCTTAGAATTAGTTAATGAAGTATTAGCTCGTATGAGGCAAGACAGTGTACTCACAGTAATAGGTTCAGATGATGCTTCTGCTCAGATTGTTATAAAGATGGTCAATGACGCAAAGACTAAAGTAGAGAACGCCTTTAACTGGAACGCTCTACGTACTACTTGGGACTTCGATACTGTAATAGGTCAAGAGACCTATGCACTTACAGGGTCAGATACCTATGTAGTTATTGACTATGCTGCCATGTCTACGTATGGGTATTTCTTAGACACGACAGATAAGAAGACTCTTATGTTTAAGAACTTCGGATCTCAGGTTAACTCAAAACCTTCAATGTTTGCTGTTACAGGTTCTAATGCCTCAAGAGAAGTTACTATAGGACTGTACCCTAAGCCTGAGGCTGTAACTGCCGTTAAGGTAGAAGGATGGAAGAATCAGGTAGCATTAGCCCTAGACGCTGATGTACTCTTGATACCTAGTCTCCCAGTCATCTATGAGGCCCTTGCGTTGGCCGCTAGGGAACGTGGAGAGGTAGGGGGTCAGACCTCCCTAGAGATCTTTGGAGTTGCTAAGGGGCACTTACAGGACGCTATAGCCCTAGATGCTGCACTGTCACCACATGACACTATATGGGTGTCTATCTAGTGGCTCAACAGCAGATAAACGTAAACATACCCTCAGTAGGGTCTTCTGGTTTAAACACAGAGGATTCCCCTATAACACAGGACTACTCTTACGCTGCTGTAGCCGATAACGCTGTTATAGATAACTTTGGTCGTATTGGTGCAAGGGAGGCCTTTGCTACAGACACTCTTACATTCCCTGTACTTCCTGCTATAGCTACCGCAGTAACACACGAAGTAACGCTAGATGTCATAGAAGGGAGTCTGATTAATGAGTTACCTTCTATCCTTTGTACAGGTAGAAACATAGGATATGATGCAGACGGGAACGTTGTAGGCACTAATTACTACATCTTTGAGAGAGTAGGAAGTGCATTAGTTGAGATTACACTCCCTGCTGTAACAGACTTATCAAAGCTATCTCTTGCTCAGATAGTCCCTACAGATGATAGGTACTATATTTTCTCTCCAACCAATGAAGTTATGGTATGGAACGGAACAACAATAACTCTAATATCTGCTGCAATTGGTTACTACGGTATCCAATTAGTACCCTCAGGGGCACAGGTAGCACCCACCTTTGATAGAGGCATAGCTGCCTATGGTAGAGTATGGGCTACAGGTCATGGTGGGGACTCTAATACTATTTACTACTCAGATCTCCTTATAGGAGCTAGTGCATACACTGTTGATGGTTTAGATCCAGCAAGTACAGCAGGTAAGCTTAACGTACTAGAAAACTGGCCTAATGGCAAGGATACTATAGTAGGACTGTCTGCTCACAACAACAGACTTATAGTATTTGGTCGTGAGGCAATCCTAGTCTATAATGCTGGATATGGAGACCCTGCTGATGCAGCTAGCGGGTTCACGTTAGAGGATACTATAACTAACGTAGGCTGTGTATCTAAGTACTCGTTAGTTAATATAGGTACAGATGTACTGTTTGTAGACGAGACAGGTGTACGGTCGCTAGGCCGGACTATCCAAGAGCGTAGCTCTCCTATGGGTAATCTTACTAACAAGGTACGTAAGCAATTCAGTGACGTAGTTAGTGAAACTGAAGATAGCCAAACAATACGAATGGAGTACGATCCTTCTAATAACTTTGCTGTAGTACTATTCTCTGAGCAGGAGTTAGCTTACTGTCTAGACATGAAAGCCTACAGAGCTGAAGGTCTTGCTAAGATTACTCGGTGGACAGACTGCTTCTTTAATGACCTAACGTATGTAGACTCTTATCTAAACCCTGTCATGTTGCTTGCTGGAATGAAAGGTAAAGGCGTACTAGGCTATAGCGGATATCTTAGCTCTTCTGGTAATACTTATATACTTAAGTACTACTCTAATCAATTAACATTTGGTGAGCCTGCCCGTACTAAGTTCATAAAACAAATAGACTACACTATCATATCTTCTATTACACCCTCGTTTGCATATGCTAAGTGGGGGTATGATGGTCTTAATACTTACAAGAGTAAGTACTTGATTTTAGAATCTACAGTCCCTGCTTACTTTGGTATAGCTAAGTTCAATATCGGAATCTTTGGTACAACACCTACTACGATAAAGAGATACCGTGTTAACACTGGTGGGGCTGGTGAATCAGTTAAGATAGGGATAGAAGTAACTATTGATGGGAACGGGTGTTCTCTACAAGAGATTAATGTACAAACTTTAATAGGAAGGATTAACTAATGGCTTTAGATAACTTATTTCAAGGTCTAGTACCGGGGCTTGTCACAGGTGCTGCTGGTGTCGGTATGGCTAAGGATATTACCAAGCAAGGTAATGAGCTTAATGCAGAACTTAAAAAGATGGGACTACAGTCTCAGGCTGATATGGGCTTTAAGGGTTACGGTGTAACCACAGGGCTTGGTAACACTACTGTAGGGCAAGATGGCAGTACAACTATGTCTAACACAGGTGCTGGCGGTATGGGCTTACCTGACTACCAGCAGGGCATGGGTAACATACAAGACGCTATAGGGGTGTCTCAGCAGGTTAGTGTTAACCCCTATGCAGGGCAGTCCTATCAGAACATGCAAGCCGCTAATCAAGGAATGCTAGGTGCTCAGGGTACTTCCTTAGGGGCAGCTAATCAGCTCACTCAGCAATCCTTACAGGGGGTTCAAAGTAGAGAGCAAGATATCTATAACAGGATCATGGCCGCCCAGCAGCCCGGAATGGACAGAACTAGATCTGGTATGGAGGCTCGTGCTCACGCTCAAGGGCGTGGAGGTATAGCAGGTAGCCAGTACGGAGGCTCAGGTGAGCAGTTCGCTCTATCAAGAGGTGAGGCAGAGGCTCGTAACTCCGCAATGCTAGGGGCTATGGCTCAGGCAGGGAGTGAACAGATGAACCAAGCTCAGATGGCTCAAGGTTATGGTCAGATGGGTAATGCTTTCTCTAACACTCAGGGTAGTCAAGCGGGTATGATGAGTCAGATGGGGCTAGGTAACGCAGAGCTAGGCCAAGCGGGTGCGGGTCTGATGGGCCAACTAGGTGCTCAACAAGGTCAACTTGGTCTTGAAGGCTACAGTTCTTCCTTTACTCCTTTCCAGATGCAGTTACAAGCTCAACAGCAAGCTGCACAGAATGCTAACATGGCTCAGACAGGTCAGATATCTGGTGCTAACATGAATGCACAGTTAGGATTAGGTGGATCTCAGGTTAATGTTAATGCAACCAAGGCAGCTTCTGAGTTATACGGTAATATGTTTGGAGCCTTGGCTCAACCATTATCGGATGTAGGTTCATGGATAGATAGCTTATTTTAAAGGTATAGGGGAATATTATGGCAGGATCAGCAATAAATTTAACAGGTATGCTTTCTGATATGGCTAACACCGTAGGGTCACAAGGTGGCTCTATAGGTAAGGCTATGTTTAACCCTATGTTAAGGATGCAAGCAGATGAACGAGAGAAGGAGGCTATGCTGGAGGCAGAAGCTAGACAGCAGGCGCGTACTATAGCCGCAGAAGCTCGTAGGAAGAAAGCTAATGATACTCTCCGTATAGAGCAGGATGCACGTAATAGAGATAAGATGGCTGCTGTAAATCCTAATGTAAAAGCATGGAGGGATGCTGAGATTCAGGGTAACCCTACAGCCGCTAAACACTTTGCAGATAAGGTAGGAGAGCAGTCTGTAAAGTTCGCAGATAAAGACTTATGGAAACAGTCTCAGGAGATGGGATCTAAGACAGAGGCTATTGGAATCAAGGGTGCTGTAAGAGGTATTGAGACTATTAATAAAGCTCTTTCAGAGGTAGATGATAAGGGCAATCCTAAGTTAGATAAGAGGCAGATTGATGCCCTTACTGCCCGTAGGGATACTCTAATGGGAAATCCTAAGGTTCGTGAGACACTACAGGCAAAGCAGCAGGCTACTAATGCTATTAAAATGCAACAGGCTTCCCTAGCTGCTAGTTCTAGAACGGCTAAGAATACTAGTGAATCAGAGATTAGAGCTACAGAGGGGAGGAAAGGGGAAGTTGAGGGCAATGCTATGGCAGGTCTCTCTACTAAAGAGATTGACTCTCATCTCCTAGGAAAGTCAGCTCCTTACATAAAGAGTTTTAGAGCACAGCGTAAGTTAACGGCTGAAAGACTAACAACAGAGCGTAAGTTAACGGCACAAGGTTTTATACCAAAGGATAAATACGATAAAGCCTACAAAGGAGTACCTTTAACCCACGAGCAGTACAAAGCTCAATGGGATCTAACACCCGAGACTGCTAACTCTAACTTAAGAGCACTTTCTAAGACTTACCAAGACTCGAAGATAGACAAAGGTAAGGTTGTTCAGGAGGCCTCTGGTGATGAGGTTGATAGAGCTAAAGAGTGGCTTAATGACTCTTTTGAAAATATTGGTAGTTGGACTGATAGCCCTTCAATACAGGATATTAATACACTAGCTCTTGGGATTGCTAACACTATAAACCACGGTCAGTTCGATCAGGTCATAAAGGATGGTAAGCTAACCGAGGAAGGTAAGGCTATGATAACCAAAGGCTTACAAGGTAGGGGTGTTAAGATAGACAACCCTAGGCCTACTCCTAAGTACGGAGTAGGTAACGCTTTTAAGGGTAAAGAAATAGTAGCTAGGGGCTATGACGATACTACAGGATCTTGGAGTTATAAGCTTTCAGACGGCACTGTGGTAGGTGAAGAGTAATGGCAATAGTCTGGGAGGACATGAAGAGTACAGAGGCTAAAGCTCCTGAGCCTTCACTCGCTCCTATTAACCCTAACATAGTCTGGGAGGACATGCCTGAGAAGAAGCCAGCTAAGAATACAACACTAGACAATGTAGCAGCCTATGGACAGATAGCCGCTGAGTCTGTTAGTGCAGGTTTTCTAGGGGATGAGGTAGTTGCAGGTGTTCATACAGGTATGGACTACTTATCTACCTTGTTTGCTGATGAAGGTTTTAATAAGAAGCAAGGCATATCCGATATGTACGATATGTACTATAAAGAAGCTACAGAGAGGGAATCCCAGTTCAGGGAAGAAAACCCAGCACTCTCTATTGGAACTGATATAGCTGGTGGGTTAGGTACAGGTTTCGCTGTAGCAGGTAAGCTAGGTAATGCTGCTACTAGAGGTGCTAATGTGCTCCGTCAAGGGGGTGCAGCAGGAGCCGAGGCAGCTATACATGGTTTCATGGAAGGAGAGTCTTTAGAGGAGAGATTAGATAATTCTTTACTTTATGGAACCCTTGGTACTGCGATAGGCGGTGCAGGGGGCGGTCTTATGAGAGGCCAGAAGAGCATAGACGAGATAGCTAAGGCTAGAGAAGTATCTAGGCTTGAGACTGCCTCAGATGATGTTCGTAGCATAGCAGGCAAGGAGGGTTATGTAAGCAAGGAGGCTGTAAAGAAGAAGTCTGGGTTCATTGCTAGCCTTTTAGATCGCGGTACTAAGTCTATACAAGACCAAGGTGGTGAGCTTGTATCCCCTAGGTTTGGCCATCTTGTTAACAAAGCAGATGGCATTCATATGAGAGAGATAGCTGAAACTGTAGATCTAGTAGAGAATGCAGGATCTGGAATGAATAAGCTTGATAAGTTCTTTAAGACAGACATAGGCTCTAAGATAGCTACAGAGATAGCAAACGCTGGAGCTAAGGATAAGAAAGGAAGGTCGCTACCTCCTGCTATAAGAGCTAGGATACTAGACATGGCAGGTGAACAGATATCTAAGTATCACCCTGATCTAGGGAAGACTTGGAATGCTATGAGGACTAAGACAGACGAGCTAGCCAAGAGAGATATAGGCAATGAGGCTACTGGTGGTTTCTTCCCTAGAAGGGCTAACGCTAAGCTAAATGCAGAGGATAACGCTATAAGAGACCTTGGGGGTAAAGGGTTAACAACTAGCCGTACAAGTGCCTCTAACATAGACTCTTCTATGCCTGTACTCACAACAGGGTCGATGCTTAAAGGCTACCGAACTCCTGTAGGGGCATTCATGGACTACATGGAAGATGTAGTTTCCATTGACGCACTTGTTAAGTCTTTTGATTTATCCATAGACCCTAGCACTGTAGGGGATTCTAGTATTAAGGCTGTAGTTCGTGAAGTTAAAGACAAGATGGCTAAGGAAGGGGCTAAGGATACTCACTTAGACTCTGCTGGTAAGTTATTAGACTCCTTTGCTACGTCTTCTAAGATAGGCCCTAATGCTTTCATGCAAGTCATGCGTACTGCTACATCGGCTGCATTACTAGGGAAGCCTGAGAACGCAGTCTTGCAGATAGGAGATTTAGGTGGTGCTGCTTTCCAGTCAGGGTTCTATAACGCTGTTAAGTCCTTGCCTCGCGCTATAGGTGGGTTGTTTACTCATACTGATAAGATAGTAGACAATAAAGGAAAGATGTTCAAAGCTCCTGATCTAGGGATTAGCAGGCAGTTCTTAGGAGAGATTAAAAGAGAAGGGGAGGGTTCTTTTACTAAGATGCTTGACTTCGGGGCAGAGAAGATAATGTCAGGGTTTGGTATACGTAAGGTTAACAAGCTAGGGCAAGAGGTTTCAATCAATGCAGCTTATAAAAGAGCAGTTTCTATTGCAGAGCGTAGCCCTGAGAAGTTAGGTGAGCTTAAGTCTACCCGTGGCTATACTACGGATGAATTAACTCAACTATCTGATGACTTAATATCAGGAGAACAAACAGACTTAGTTAAATCTTATCTGTTTACTACACTTACAGACATGCAGCCTGTTTCAGCAAGTGCGTTACCTCAAGCATACGCAGACTACCCTAATGGAAGGATTATCTATTCAATGAAAACTTACATGCTTAAGCACATGAATATAATGAGAACAGATATAGCAGGTACTATGGTTGAAGCGGAGAAGTTAGGACTAGGTACTAAGGAAGGGCAGAAGCTATTCCGTCACTCTTTAAAACAATCCGCCCGTTATGTAGCTATGGTAGCAGGGCTTAACGGTTATGTTGACGATAAGCGTAAGATACCTAGGACAGGAGAGGACAATTACGAGCCTATTAAAAGTACAGCTTCTCAGTTAGTATCAAACGCTACCTCTGGCTTTGTAGATATAAGGGCTGACGAAAGAGGCGGCTCTATAGCGGGAGGCCTAGTACCACCTGCTTACAAGGCAATTGGTGCCTTTGGTGATGGTGCATTAGGACTTGCTATGGATCAAGACCCTAAGAAGATGCAAAAGTTCTTTACTACCTTTATGCCAGTAGCTAGCCAAGCTAATTGGTTTAAGCAGATGTCAGAATGAGAGACTACAAGAGAGAAGCTAAGTTAGCCAGTAAACCTAAGATAGTCAAGAAGAGGACTCAGGCTAATGCTGCTAGGTCTAAGCTAGGCTTGAAGGTGGGTGACCCAAGGGATGCAGGTCATATAAAGCGAGGAGGCGGTAACGGGAGTAAGAACCTTAAGGCTCAGTCTAAGGCTAGCAACAGGTCTCATGGAGGCAAGGTAGGAAACAAAGCAGGTAAAGCTGCTGGTGGCCGTAAGTCTAAGCCTTCTAAAAAATACTAATGGACAGGGATGTTAATGTGTCAATAGAAAATGATAGACTTAGCAAGGTCGAGAGAGACAGTCAGGAGACTCGACAAGAAGTAGCAGGTATGAAGGCAGAGCTGCATAGCGTAGGTGCTGGAATGCGTAGGATTGAGGAGATACTGTCTAACAAACAGCCTACATGGAACACTACTACTGTGTTAGCCCTTGTGCTATCCGTAGGGGGTGGCATGTATACGCTTAACAGTTACATAGGGCTAGAGCTATCTCCTGTAATGGGGCATATACAGGAGCTAAAGGCTAGGGAGGTTGCTGTATCTGAGTTTGAGAGGAAGACAGGGTATGCCTTTGGTGTATTAAGTACTGAACAGAAGCATACTAATGAACGATTAAACAGAATTGATCCATTAAAGGAGGGGTTATGAAGTTAGCTGCTATATTTTTATCATTGTCACTGGTAGGATGCGCCCAGTACAGGGCTGCTGTAGGGTCTTACGGGGAAGAGATGTCAGATGCTGCGTTGCATGACTCTATATGGGCTATGTGCAGTGCTATACCTGTAGGTGCCGTTAAGCGAAGGTTCAAGACTGAAGGGGAAAGGGACGCCTATAACAAGTTATGCGCCACTGAAGAGATAGCACCTTAATGCCGTTTCTCGATGACTTAGATGTTAGGGTTATACGTAAGGGAGAGGTTAAGCTACTTAGGTCTTTTAGGTATCAAGTACCTGATGGGCCTGTAATTACTGTTCCTGCTGGGTTTGAGTCAGACTTTGCAAGCATCCCTAGCGTTCTCCGTCCCTTCCTAACTGGGACAGATAAATCTAGGAAGCCTGCAATCATACATGACTGGCTATACTTAGTAGGTAAAGGTACTCGTAAACGTGCCGATCAAATCTTCAGACTAGCCTTGAAAGAGGAAGGTCTTGGATGGAAAAGGCACGTTGCTTACTGGTCAGTCAGGGTCTTCGGTCTCCTCTATTGGAATGGGTGATAGGCTGTCGTATTCCATAATTCGTATACCTCTTACTGTTTTTACATCATGTCCTACTTCCTCCTTTAATGCAAGGTATAACTCTGGGGTTATTTCTATACTGTAGCCCTTAGGGTTATCCTTGTAGTCGTCACAGTCCTTTATGAAGTCAGCCAAGGACTCTATAGCTTCTCTCACTGTTTCACTCACAGCATCCCTGCTCCTTGGTTCAGTACGTACGACCATAGCGGTGCCCCTATAATCAACGCAACTGCTACCCAGAACACTATATCAAAAAGGGATATCTTCATGCAACTTCTCCTTTGCTATTTCTCTGTTAATGTACCAGATGGCTTTCTCTAAGTCCTGTATCTTATCATCCTTTAGATCTGCCCTCCATATATACTTAATTGCATTACCTAGTGTGAACCCCATATGCTCTGTTATCTTAATGCACTCAATACCAGAGGCGTGTTCACAGTAATGACTAGGATGCCCTACTGGGTCATTATCCTCTTCAGTCTTAGGCTTAGGGAAGCATGCTAAACAGAGAGGGTGGTGGCACATCATGCCCCCGCAGTTAGTATCCCTTAGGTGAAGGTTATGAGGTTTATATTCCACAGACACCTCCACCGCAAGCTGCGTCACTGTTCTCTTCAAAGGTCATACCTTTCTTACTCTTAGCTTCCTTATAACTGCACTTAGTCAATGGTTGTCCTCCTCTAGCACCGTCAGGGTACACTGTAAAGCCTCTGAGTCTAGGTGCATACTTAGCAAGTGTTTCTGCAAAGCTCTGTACCTTACTCTCGTTGTTAAGTTCACTTCCCCATTCAGGTAGGTTAATGGTTGAACTGATAGCCATGTCTACGTAGTCCTGAATATCTGCTTGGAACTTAAGACGCTTCTCGTAGTCATCTACTAAGGATAATGATGTTTCAATATCAGCTTCCTTTAGCCTATAACGTGTTATAAGCTCTTCAGCAGTTGAGTCAATTACGTACTCATGTTTCCACTTATCACCCCCAACCAGATACCTGCGCTTATAAGCCACAGCATAGAGAGGCTCAATTCCAGTAGTAGTTCCCGCCAGTATGCCGATGGTTCCAGTCGGAGCAATCGCTCTGTAAGCCACAGGTCTACTGATCTCCAGCTTGTCACACAGGCTGTTAGCAGATCGTTCACTCTCTTCACGGTAAACCTCCATCCATTGACGTAATTCAGGGTTCATTGCATAGGAGTACCCACGCTTAAGAAGCCACTCGTGTATACCCATAAGGCCTAAGCCTAATCGTCTGTTTCTCTTGCGTACTGCATACACCTTCTCATAGGGTAAGTCAGCAGTAATAGTACCACAGACAAGGAAGCCAGATGCTAGTCGTACTATGTCTCTGAATTCCTCTAGGGTTTCAATAGCCCCCATGTTAACTGAGCCTAGGTTGCATACGTCACTGTCATCCTCAGAGGTAACCTCACAGCAAGCATTACGAAGTGTCTCATTCTCCTTGTCTCCAAAGTTAAAAGAGAACCCCGGCTCACCTGTGCTCATTGCTTGACGACAGTTCTCAATGAATGTCTCAGGCAAGTGACCTTGGGTAATATGATCTAAGAAAGCATTATCGTAGTTAAGGCTTATGTTAGTCATGTCTAAGGGTGCATGGTGGTTGTAGTTATTCTCCTTAGCAGAGGCGTGTGTTACCTTGCCTTCGATAGTCATGCCCTTCCAGTCCTTAACCTTAAGGAAGGCTTCAGCGTCCCCATGCCTCCAGTTAAGAGAGGCATAGATAGCTGATCTTCGACTACCACCCTGCATTACGTTCCTGCCTAGCTCATTGATGGTATGCATCAGAGGGATAGGCCCAGATGCTACACCCCCTGTACGCCCCAGAGGGCTACCGTCAGGCCTAAAGATGCTGTAGTCAATACCAATCCCGCCACCAGACATAAGAGCGTCAGAGGCTCTATTACAGAGCTTACCCCACTCCTCTCTTGTATCCTCCTCACCTTTAAGGAGATAGCAGTTGTTGTAGAATCTAGCCTGTCTTCCTGCGTAGTAAATGTACCTACCTCCTGCTAAGAACTTGAAGTCTGTATGATACTGTATCAAGTCTTCTTGGTGTTCTTTAGAGAACAATCCTGTAGTAACATCCATGACTACATCCTTGGACTTCTCAGCCCATGTCTGGTCAGGTGTAAGAGCGTACTTGTTCTTGAAGATCGTCTCTCCAAAGCTGTTCCTAAATTCATTCATTCTGTTACCTCTGTGTTTTGCTCTCCGTAGATATCAATAGGCAATGGGCCGTATATACACCAGCCTACTACTGCTGCCAGATAAACAGTAGCTAGTATTACATAAGCATAATCTCTCATTGTATACCTCCTTTTATGTCTTCAAAGCGGAGCTTAAACCCTGAGAGTATCGTATCGGAGATGTCCATAATGTCCCTAACGTCCTCAAAACCTCCAAGCTGTGCTTCTACACTACGTATCCAAATTGATTCAAGTTTCTCTTTTCTATAGAACTCTTCTTGTTCTTCACTCATACTAAATCCTCACATTTCTTTTCATAACTTGTTATAGCTAGTTGTTCGCACTCAAGAGCTTCCTCCTCTAGCATTGAGTGCCAGATGTTTGACTCCCTATCTGAAGTTAGGTAGACATCTGTTACCATAACCCCTCCGTCTACTTCGTATGTTATATACACCTCATCCCCTGATTCAAGGGTCTCGTGTATAGTAGTCATATTGTACTCCTTCTCTGACATAATATAGTCCATCAAACAATCCCCATGAATGAATTAAAATCTTCTCTGGTTGTGTAGTACATAATCACTTCCTCCATAGCTGCTTGTAGATCAGGGTCTTCATCTAATAGCCTGTAGTCCTCCATAAGAACACTAGCTACTATGCTGTCTACGTTATCTATCTCTATTTCTAGTCTCATACTATCCTCTCCATAACCATGTTATAAAACTTATCTTCCCATGTATCATCTTCTGGGTATAGTCTTTTAGATATGTCTCTTACTAAGTCTTTTATATCATCTAACTCCCTAAAGGCGAACTCGTTGTAACTAAGGGAATCTCCTATAGCTGAAGCTGTCTCTTGTGTTGATCTACTCATACTTATTCCTCAGGTAAGCCATTGATACGGGCATCTCATCGAAAGCACCGTCTTTCACTTCGTTAAGCATCCAGATACCAGCCCAAGACCCGTTAGTCTGTGCTGTAAGGTAGCTCTCGTCATGCTGGTAGAAGATACCAGAGAACAACCCTGTCATGCTTGTACCATCAGCCCTCTTAGCGAAGGCTATGTCACGGTCTTGTACATGCCCCATGACGCATGACATATGCTTCTTGTTAAGCATAAGCCTTGCAGAGCTTACAGGCCTACCCATAACCCCGGAAGTAAAGAAGTGAGAGAACGCTACTCCTTCTATTACCTCAACCTCTAGGAATGGTATCATCTCCCATCCATGACTCTCAAAGTTAAAGTGATGATATCCTATTACATCTGCAAGCTGTATGTTGTCATTCACAGCACGTTGTATGCGCTCTTCATGGTTTCCAATACAGAAAACTAAGCGAGGTGCCCAGACCTGCTTCTTGTTCTTGCGTTGACGTTGCTGCTCTTCTAGGATAGGCTGCATGAATAAATCTAATGCATCGTTACCTGCATTGATATCATCGAAGTACCGCCTACCCTCCATCTCTCCTTTCCCTCTATCGTAGCTAGACAGTGAAGGCATGTCATAGTGGTCTCCTATGTGAACTATAACATCTGGCTTGTGCCTAGCTGCGTACTTCCCTGCCCATGTCAGGTGGCCCATAGGTGTATCAGGGGCAACCTGTGTATCAGGTATTACCATTATCTTCATAGTTGTTCTACCTTGTTATTGCGTTTTATAGACTGTAACCGTGACTCTGTTACTACCCTGAACTCTGACTCATTATAATACCTGTACTCTATGTGTTTGTAAATAGCATCTAGTTTACGCTTGCTCCAGTAAGTTATGTCATCTACAGTGACTGTGTATATCACCCCTCTTCCTCCCATAAGATAACGTCAACTATAGTATCATTTTCTAAGCAATCACTGTAATACGCTGATGCCTCTTCACTTGTTTCAAAGGTGGAAGTTTGGTAGTCATACCCGTTATCAAACCTTACATAGTATTTCATTTAATAGGCTCCCATATGGTAAAACCATCCATCTTTACTTCCCTATGCGTACCTACTTCCCTTAGTTTATCTGTGAACTTCTTCATTTTAGCTGCACCCTCAACTGCTTCTTTCTGATCTTTTTGGCTTAACGATAAGAACTCTTCAGTAGTCATACCTTACTCCTCATCTTTGTTTTCGTTACGGGAGATTTCTTTCTGGTCTTCTTCGTAGTCTTTGAAGAGTTCGTTGATTTCTTTCTCGAACTCCGTTTCTTCGTCTTCCCATGCGTCGGATGGATCGGGTTCTTCTCGTAGTCTACTTCCCAGTACTTCAACAAGTTCATTAAAAATGTCTTCGGACAATCTCCTTTGCTCCTCCTCCCAGCCCACGATAGAATCCTCCCCTCTGCTCCGTTGCAAGAGCGGTGTAAGACTTGTCTCACCCTCCCTGTTTCGTGACAGTGATCTAAGGTATCCTGCCCAGTCTCTATCTTCAATGTGCATAACGGACACTCCCCGTTTTGTTTAGTTAGTTGAGCTTCTCTGTACTTCTTGATCTCTGATACCTTCATCCTTTGTCATACTCGACTCTTAGCTTATCTGTGTCAACAGCCCACATATCTAAATTACCAAAGCCATCGTATCCTCGTATCATCCACAGTAGCTGCCCTTGTTCATCCATGTACTCTACTAGGGCATGAAAGTCCATTTCTTCATCTTCAGCCCATAAACAGTAAGCCTCCATGACTATAGCTTCAGCGTCATCTATGTCAGTAGTCTTATCCATTAGCTTCTTTGCAGTACCTGCACCTACTCCTCTTAGGCAGACCTTAGACAATCCATAACGTGTTATAAGTTCATTGGTACCCCTTGGTAACCCTTGTATGTTATCTACTGTATCTCCGCATAACATCTGATACCAGAAGTGTCTCATAGCTTGAACAGCGTTTATGTACCGTACCTCCCTTGTACGTGGGTTGTAGTGCCATCCGGGTGTGTTGTTAAGGTCTTTGTCAGGCGATGAAAGTATGATAGTACCTTCCTCTCCATGCTCCTTGAAGTCCTCGTACAACAGCATAGAAACCTTGTCATCGACTTCCATACCATCTACCGTGACTGCACCCCATGTTCGTTGCATGTAGTCCCTGATCTCTTCGTAGTGCAAAGGTCGTGCAGCCGTTCTGTTTGCTTTATAGCCCTTAGTGATTGCAACCTCCTCCCTGAAGTTGCCTGTTCCACCAATGTAAAGCTCATACTCTTCTGTTCCGCAGTCAGATAGAACCTTCTCTAATCCCTTCTTTACCATCTGGCAAGCGTGAGATATAGGTTCATCCTTGCAGGCGAAACCAGCGGCATACACCAACTGGTCGCCGTCAATGACTACTTTAGAAAAGGTCGGCAAGGTCATCTGCTTCTGTTTCAGAGACTTCAGCTTTAGGAGTCTCAACAGTAACTGCTGTCTCTACACTTTTATGCGCTGCAACTACGGGAGCACCTAGCTTAGTCTTGAGTCCTTTCATCAGCTTGTAGATAGTCTCAGTCTCCTTAACGAACTGCTTGTAGTACTCGACACTGCCTGTTGGCATAGAGGGAGTGCTGTCAGAATCAATCTGGTACTGTTCCATTACACGCATTGCTAGGTTACTAGCATGACCTACCTCCACGCCTAGAGAAGAGTAACCACCTGAACCTCCAGCAGCCTTACCTGCTACTAACCCAGCAGAGCCACCACCTGACTTTAAGATCTTCATCTTGCCTAGATACTTCTTACCTCCGTCATCCCATGATATTGAATCCCCTATAGCAGGCTTAACAGGCCATTCAGCAGCGTACTCTGCCTTAGTACCGTACCATGCCTCTTCTATAAGAACAGTAAACTTATCGTACTTATAAGAGATTGCTTCGATTGTTCCAGTATGAGTAGCCATATTCTATTTCCTTTGGTTAAGTTAAGTATTTCTTTTCTTTGTTCTATAGTAATATTATAACATCGTTATAGATTATTGTCAAGCCTTAGTGCACATCAGCCCATGAATCTCCTACGCTGTAATCAGCGGCTAGTGGTACGTTTAGTTTCATATATTCTCCTGCCTCTACTATACTCTTTACTCCTATACCTCCAACCCATTCTGAGTCTCCTAAGCTGCACTCCCATATTTCCTCATCGTGATACCGTATAAGCCCTATAGGTTCGTCCTCTCCATACGTGAATGACTTACCTATTCTGTGGTCAGCTATCACCATGCTGTACTTCATAAGTATAGCTCCTGCTGATTGGAACAATGCGTTAACTAAAGAGTGTTCAGATCTACACCATATCTTTCTCCCGTCTAGTGCTGTTATGTAAGTCTTGTTATTCAATAGCCATTCCGTCTTAAGGGAATCTTTTAGTTTAGACAGTGCAGGGTTAGTCTCCCAGAACTTATCGTATATAACCTCTGCTTCTGCTTTGCTGCACCCTAGTGTCTTAGACAGTGTACCTGCCTGAGCACCATAGGTTATAGCATACTTGAACGTCTTAGCTAGGTCTCTTGTAGCTAGACCTAGTGCCTTCTGGTTCCTAGTGTGTACGTCCCCTTCGATTAACTGAGCAGCGTACTCAGGGTCATAAGGGTGTACGTAGTGAGCCTCTACACGTGCTTCTAATGCACTAGCGTCCCAGCCCACCCATACCTTACCTTCTCTAGCCCTGAAGCAACTGCGTATCTCCTTTCCTAGTGGTGAACTAGCCCTTGGGACATTAGCTATTATCTTGTGAGTCCATCTACAAGTGTTAGCACCCATGCTATCAGCGTCTGATGGTATACTTGAGGTAGGGGAAGCCTCTGCTCTAGGTATCCACCCTGTACCTTTATCAGACCATAATACGTTCTTACGGCTACGTAGCATTAGCCACTCAGATATTAGCTTAACGTAGGTAACTCCTATCCTATCAAGGTCAGAGCATGGATCTTTGCTAATCTTATTAGTCAACCTTGCTGATGTTCTTACCTTCTTACCGTCTTTGAACTTAGTGTTCCACTCTGTAGGTTTCCAGCCTAGTGACAACAGGTGATCTTTTATCCCAGCTTGGTTAGATAGTATTAGTTGTTTGTCTGTAACTAACGGTACAAGTAATGGTAATGTTTGTATATCCCCTCCTCCTTCCCTTGAGGCTAGGTATTTGTCACCTGCCTTGAACACCTCATAGCTGTACTTCTTGCAGTAGTTAATTATATGAAGTGAAGGTTCTCCGTTCATCTTGAATTGAACCCTAGGCGGCTGGTGCAACTCAGACTTTAACAAGTCCACTCTAGGTAGTTCTACCTCCATAGTCTCTTCTATGCTTGCCATAGTCTTAGTTATAAGCTTGTATGTACCTGTAGCTCTTTTTGTATCAAAGAATACCTCGTGGGTTACTTGCTTGTCTACTAGCATGGCTACCTTCTGTTCAAGCAGTAACGCTTGCTTCCAATGCTTTCTGTCACTCCTGTACAACTCAGACTTAAGCATAGTTTCAACTACGAACCATGTAACCTTAAGGTCTTGAGAACAGTACTCTGCAAGCTCGTCAAATGCTACATCATCAAAGTCTACCTCTGACTTGTGATAAGCAGGGTCTTCTGTCATTGACTTAGCTACGTTCTTGAGCGAGTGACCACACGTAGCACCGTGATACATCAGCTTATGCAACAGCATCCCGTCTAGGTGGTTGTACTCTGAGAGGTCTACACCCCATATCTTCTTGAGCAAAGGTATATCGAACCTCTGTCCATTCCAAGTTACTAGCGTTATCTCATCCTCAAGGCTCTCTAGGTAATGAGTAAGGCTAGCTGCCGTTAGGTATACTCCCGAGATACCAGAAGATACTACGCTTACACCTGCCATGTCTATTCGTGTATGCGCCATGTCTGTTTCTATGTCGAGCACTACGTATAACATGTTATGCACTCCTTACATGTGACTTCATACGACCTGTGGAGGGGTTGTATATAAGGTTATCAGCTAACCCTGTAAACCCCCATGTTCTGTTCTTTAGAACTCTTACTTGTAACTCGTTAGGGTCATCACCTTGCTGGTCTCTTTCAAGGCCTACTACTGCCCATGACAACTGCTCTAGTGCTGCACTCCCTCTGAGGTCAGTAAGCTCTACCTCACCGCCTTTAGCAAAGCTCTTATCTCCACTACTACGCTTGAGGTGAACGATCTGTATAAGCCCTACACCTGTCTCTACTACCATTGTTGCTAGGGCAGTCATCAAGGTGTCGATATCCTTTCGTTCGTTGTTAGATGCGCTAGCAGATATCACCATGCTTAGGTGGTCTAGTATGATGAAGTCCACTGCTTTACTCTTTGCGTAGTAATACATCTTAGCCATCAAAGTATCAGCAGTCAACCCTCCGAAGTGTTTATAGAAGTAAGTATCACCATTGGCTACCATCTTATCATAGTGAGGCTTGCAGTCTTCTGCACTAGGTGGGTCGAACCTGAACTTAGCCAGAGGTATATCCATATCCAGTGCTATCAGTGCTTGGGCTGCTACTTCCATCTGATCTTCTAAGGCTACGTTAGCTACTGACAGTCCCTGTTCTATCAGCGACTTAGTTATCTCTCTTACTGCCGTGGTCTTTCCTATACCAGAGCCAGCAGCGAATGTAACAATCTCAGCCTTACGTAACCCATGTAGTTTATTGTTTAATCCTTTGAATGGTATATCGTAGCCTTCAGGCAAAGGTGATAGTAGCTCCTCTAATAGTATGTCCATTCCATTGATTACACCATCAGGCTCATACATCTCGGCTGACTTGATAGCCCTTCTGTAGTCGTCACCCTTCTTTGAAGTCCAGTAGTCAGAGGCGTCCTTACCTACAGCCTTGTCAAGAGTCATTGAGTACACTGACGTAATACCTGACATCCAATCAGATATTAAACCTTGAGCTTTAACTCCCGGTACATCTGAGTCAAGGTTAATGTACACTCTCTTGTACTTACTGAAGAACTTACCTTCCTCCTCTATTACCTTAGAAAAGCTAGCACCGTTAGGTATAGACACTACATCCATCTTTACAGCAGGTGCCTTGTTAAGGATAGCCCTAGCAGCTAGACAATCCTCCTCTCCCTCTACTACCAACAGGTGTCGGTTAGTAACCTCACAAAGGTGCTTACCCCACATCTCTTGAGGTGGTTTACCTACGTTAGGCCTGAAGTCTTTAGGCATACGTCTAACCTTGTACCCTATAATCTCGGAACTGTCCATGTGAGGGTAGAATACCTCATGTATCTCTCCTGTCTCTTCGTTTATGCTATGTCTTACACCTGCCTCCTCTGCCTGAGTCGCTGTGTTACGGAACGGGGTAGTACCTAGTGGTAGTGCTAATACATCTTCTAGTTTCATGCTGCTTACCTTATAACTTGTTATAGGTTTAGGAGATCCAGACAGCTCCTCCTTCGTTATAGATCCGTGACCTGCATGACAGAACCCGTTACCTTCTGGGAACAAAGCCATGTTGTCACCCTTGGTATCTCTACCGTCTATCCTGCACTTAGGGCATGCTGTTTTCATGTCTCCTCCTTAATATCATGTTCACTCATCAAAGTCTTCCTCATCATGTGTGATAGGATGGACATTCTCTGGAAGATGCTCTGTTACCTCTGCATAGATAGCTACATCGTCTAACATCTCGTACACCTCAAGGTACGGCTGTTGTCCTAAGTAGGCTGTGATTGCTAATAGTACGTCAAGCGGTATTGTTGCTGTGTCTACTGGTGTCATGTCTTCTCTCCATACTTCTCTAAGAATTCTAGCATCTCTATACCTGTTAAGTATATAACCTCATCTCCCTTATCTACCATTAGTACATCCTCCTTGAGTACAGGGTCATAAGATACTTCCCATTCATAGTGCATTCATGTCACCCTTGTCGGCTATAAAGCCTTGTATGAATTCTTCATCATCGAAGAAGTCTATGTTGTCTTCACTCTTGAGTATGCAAACCTTACACATACTTTCAAAGTCATCCTTTATCTGTAGTGGGTAGAACTTACTGTTGCAAGCTGTACACCTAGCATATGATTTGTTCATGTTCATGTTCCTCTAAGTAATCTTAAGTAACACTAAGTAATATAGGGGGGGCAGTAGCTAAATCAAACCCTGTACTAATATTATAACTCCAACCCCCATTCTTGTCAAGTCTTTTCTTCATTTATTTCTATAACACCGTTATAAACCATTGGGTAACTCGATGCCAGTAACTGACCTGTAGGTTTCACGGATATCCTGTACCTCGGACTCAACTACCCGTGACAGATAGTTAATGTGAAAGGCGTTAGCCATAGTCATACCTGCATTCACTAGCTTGCAGATAGTCATAAGGTTTCTAGGTGAGAAGTCAGTACTGATAGTGGAATCCTTAACCCCAGTGTGTAGCAGCTTTGATACCAGTGCTAGCTGACCTACCTCAGTACTTGTAAGCCTAGTGTTATGTCGCTGAATGAAGTCCTTCTCTAAGTCCTCAGAGAGGTAGTCCATATCAAGCATGACATCGAAGCGGTTAAGGAACCGAGAGTCCTGTACATTGGAGGATATATACCTATCCATACCATCACCGTTACCCTTGGTGTTATCAGCAGCAATAACAGACCACCCCTTACAAGGCTCCAGAGGCTTCATACCGCCCGTCTTCATCTCAGGTAGCAGGAGGTGTCTTCTGTCCAG
>Ga0308011_10000215_pt1 | contig 32000 bp, 25 predicted proteins | sample Neamet177_FD_203144 | JGI IMG/M metagenome (GOLD analysis project Ga0308011, IMG submission 203144) | Marine microbial communities from water near the shore, Antarctic Ocean - #177 | ecosystem: Environmental > Aquatic > Marine > Unclassified | place: Southern Ocean | collected 2014-07-25 | reverse complement strand
AGTGTTGGAGATTTTGGAATTGAATATAGAAGATGTTTTGGCTGAAACTGAAGGTCCAGCAGATGACATCAAAGAGACACCATTAAACACCTGTTGCATTAGCGCCTCAGCCTCAGCATGCTGGTTAGCATCTTGCAACCAAAGCTGCTGCTGATCAGCTAAAAAACGCACTCGATGAGGCACTTTATGGCGCCATAATGCTTGGGTGATTAAAGTTAGATCAGTGGTATTTGAGAAACTGTGTAGCAGTATCATTGGCCATCATCACTGGCGCGAGCATGCCACCCCAACTTACTGCGACAACGTTCATAAAAATGGTGCCCCACAGGGTGCAACACCTTAAGTCTGGCTTCATGACGCTGTATGTGCACTTTGTCACCTGGCTCACAGACAATGTGAACTTGCCCATCACAGCTTATGATGGGTTGATTGCTGTTATCTTGCCCAATAAGGATTTCAAGTTGCGCATCTGCCGCCACCACTAAAGGTCTACTACTTAAATTGTGAGGATTCATAGGTACCAATGCAATGGCATCTAAACCAGGGTGCATAATAGGCCCCCCTGCTGATAGTGCATAAGCTGTGGAGCCTGTAGGTGTGGCAATAATTAGACCATCAGCCCGATCAAAATAAACAGCGGTGCCATCTATGGATAAGTCATAGGCCAACATTCTGGCAGATTTGCCTGGGTGTAACACGATGTCGTTAAGGCCACTACCGCGCCCCACCTCTTCTCCGTTGCGCAACACATGAGCAGAAAGCATAAACCGATTACTAGATTCAAAATGACCACTTAACACGGCCTCAAGCGATACCTCCACCTGGTCAGGCGCAATATCAGTTAAAAAGCCTAACTTGCCTCGATTTATGCCAATTACAGCCACTCCATAGGTGGCCATCACCCGCGCTGCAGATAGCATACTGCCATCTCCACCCACTACGATGATTAAATCACAATGCTCACCCAAAAAATGACGATCACCCATGCCATAGGTTGCATTAGTGAGCTTATCAGCATCTAAGGAACCAGCAATACGCTCGTCTACCCATACATCTCGCTTGCAACGATTGAGGCACTTAATTACTCGGTGTAAGGTTTCGATCACAGCGGGACTGTGAAGCCTGCCAATAAGGCCGACTTGGTTAAACTGTGTCAAAATTTCCCCTTTAGACGCAGGTAAGCGGGAACTAAGATAAGGTTTCTTGCACCAAACCCATTAATTCATCTTCGAGATTAAAACGTTCAGTAAGCACTTCACCTAAACGTGAGAGACGTCCACTAAAGTGGCCAATATCTTGAATTGACAACTTTTCGACAGCGCCATATTCATCATCAAAAATGATAATTTTGTCTGTTGTGTCATGAATGTTACCCAAAAGAGCGTTAGTCGTTGCTACATGTTTAACGCTGTGTGTCGCTATATGTGTGAGCAGCTGTTCATATACGTTAAAGTGCCCACGAGAACTATAGTCAACCATCGCTTCGCAAAAATGATGCAATTCTTGCACTACATCCTCAGCCACACTCATTTGAGGCAAGGCTACAAATTGTGTCAGCAGCGCCTGCCTTTCAATAAGCCATGCATCAATAATATCGTCAAAAGCCTCATCCAGTTGTCGACCTTGTTCCTGCGCCATACAATGATCTCGTCAGTATTGGTATCTAAACAAAAGAGTACCTTGTTAGCCTTGCATGAACAAGGGCCACTTTTATGGATTTAAATTTAAAGGATACATAAGGCAGAAGCAGCTATATCTGCATCGTAATAAGCCATACCTAATTTATTTAAATATTCTAGACGATCTGCTGTCATTAGACTAATACTCGGGGCTTCAAAGCTATTATCTAAGTAAACACCTGCTAAAAATGCCATAAATTGCTCGCCTTCTTTAACTATCAACAAGCTTGCAGCACCAACATCGGGTTTAACTTGTTTATTCAAAACCTCTGGAAGATTCACTTTGATGACAGCAGGCATTTCTGCGCCTTCAATTCTTACGCTGCGGTTTCTGACAGCCTGCTGCGCCCAGTAATAAGCCAGCTGCTTACTTTGTGTTAAAAAAACAGGTTCTACAGAATGTATGTAATGATTACCGATAGTTGCCATAGTTTTTTTGGCAGCAGCTTTTAAAACTTGATCACCTGAACGTTTCAAACCATGCTCTTTAATTGAGTCTATTAGCGCCGATGACGTGCCGTGGTACCATGTGTTCCCAGTAGTAAAGCCTTGCTTGGTTAATAAATCTTTAGCATCTTGAAATAAAATGGGTGTAGTCATATTCAAAAATCACTTAATCAGTGTGCAGTAGAAAGCTGCTTGGATTTTAACGCATAAAGCCTTTGGTGTGTTACCTACGGAGATAGATATTTTTCACCGCCGCTCTTTGACATCCATGTCACCGCGCCGTACCACACATCCTGTGCATAAAAAAAGCGACACCTTTAACATAGGAGCCGCTTTATACGCCAAATGGTTAGTTTCTAGCCATGCCTAAGCAAGCATTAAAAAACAGTATTAGCCAAACTGGTTAGACGTGTTGTTCGCGCCGCCAGCTTTAAGAGCATTTTCACCAGCAAAATACTCTTTGTGGTCATCACCCATGTCTGAGCCAGACATGTTTTGATGTTTAACACAGGCGATGCCTTGACGAATCTCTTCACGCTGAACGTTTTTAACGTAACCAAGCATTGCTTGCTCACCAAAGTACTCCTTGGCTAGGTTATCTACAGATAACGCAGTAGTGTGGTAAGTCGGTAACGTGATCAAGTGGTGGAATACATTCGCTTCACGTGCAGTATCGGCCTGGAAAGTACGAATGCGTTCGTCCGCTACAGCACAAAGCTCAGTTTCGTCGTATTCAGCGCTCATTAGGTTAGCACGTTCGTATGCAGAAACATCTTTGCCCGCCTCAACCATTGCATCATAAGCTTGCTGGCGAAAGTTTAGCGTCCAGTTGAACGATGGAGAGTTGTTGTAAACCAGTTTAGCATCTGGGTGTACTTTACGAACGTCATCCATCATTCCTTTGATTTCATGCACTGTGGGTACAGCAGTCTCAATCCAAAGAAGGTCAGCACCGGCATTAATAGCACCGATACAGTCAAATACACAGCGCTCATGGCCAGTACCCTGACGGAACTGATATAGACCAGAAGGCAGACGCTTAGGTCGAACTAGCTTGCCGCCACGGTTAAAGACAACATCGCCTTCATTCATGTCAGCTACGTCGATCTCTTCAACATCAAGGTAAGAGTTATAAATATCACCAGAGTCACCTGGCTCATTTACCACCGCGATTTCTTTGGTAAGGCCAGCACCTTCCGAGTCGGTACGAGCAACAATAACACCGTTATCAACGCCTAGCTCAAGGAAAGCATAACGCAAAGCACGTATCTTAGCGTGGAAGTCTGCATGAGGAACAGTTACTTTGCCATCTTGGTGACCACACTGCTTTTCATCAGCAACTTGGTTTTCGATTTGTAGTGCACAGGCACCAGCTTCGATCATCTGCTTAGCCATTAGGTAAGTTGCTTCGGCGTTACCAAAACCAGCATCTATATCAGCAACGATTGGCACAACGTGTGTGACATGGTTATCGATCTGGTCTTGGATTTTAGCTTCTTCAGCAGAATTACTTGCTTCACGTGCAGCATCAAGAGCACGAAATAAACCACCTAGTTCGCGAGCGTCAGCCTGACGTAGAAAGGTGTAAAGCTCTTGAACCAAGTTAGCTACAGACGTTTTTTCATGCATAGATTGGTCAGGAAGAGGACCAAAATCAGAACGGAGCGCTGCAACCATCCAACCAGAAAGGTACAAGTAACGACGATCAGTTTTACCATCAAAGTGTTTTTTGATAGAAATCATTTTCTGCTGACCTACAAAACCATGCCAGCAGCCCAAAGACTGAGTGTACTTAGTTTTGTCATTGTCAAATACAGCCATGTCAGCACGCATAAGATCAGCAGTATACCTAGCTATATCTAGGCCCGTTTTAAATTTGTTCTGAGCGCGCATACGGGCAGCAGATTCGGGGTTGATGGCGTCCCAAGCACTGCCTTGGGCAGACTTAAGGCTCTCAACAGCTTGAATATCGTCTTGATATTGCGACATAACGTTTCCTCAATAATGGTCACTTTGATTAAAGTTTAACTGCATTGACCCTTTGGGTTGATCAACTCAGCAATGTATTCAGTTTAAAGTGCTCTTAAGGGTTATGACAGACATCAGCCGTTATGCCTACTATTCACCAAACTAATAAAAAACCACACCTCATAAGCAATGGTCGCTAAAGCCTCGACAACGAGCCCTCTCCATGGCATAATTTATGCACGCTATTGCATACTACTTTAGTATTAAGCAAATGAATAACACCCTAACCACCCCTAGTTTCAGTGGGCTTGGCCTTGATGGAGTTGAATATGAGCATTGATCGCGTCGACCTTAACTTATTAGTTTATTTAGATGCCCTCTTAAAGGAGCGCAACGTCACTAAAGCTGCTAATCAACTCGGCCTTAGCCAGCCTGCTATGAGCAATGGCTTAAGGCGTTTACGAGAAGTTTTTGAAGACCCTTTGCTTATTCGCACAAGTGATGGCATGACTCCCACAGAGAGAGCCCTAGCCTTGCAGCCTACTATTCGCGAAGTGTTAGCCACCATTGATAAGGCCGTGCAGCCACAAGCCGCATTTGATGCCCTAACTTCTACCCGCGTATTTCGCATTATGGCCAGTGACTACTCAGAGCCCACACTCATCCCTCCGTTGGTAGAGCGCTTGCGTCAAGAAGCCCCTGGTGTAAGCTTAGATATCATGACCCCTTCTGATGTCGATTTTTACGATGTTGAGCAAGGTAAAGTGGATCTTGTGATAAACCGCTTTGACTCTATGCCCCAATCGTTTCACCAAAAGATTTTGTGGCGAGATCAGTTTATATGCCTAATGAACCGTAATAACCCTATGGCACAAGACTTTACCCTAGAAAGCTATTTGAAGGCCCACCACATATGGGTCAGTAAAACGGGCATGGGAGCTGGAGTGGGCATGAACCCTAAAGATGTACAGCGTCGTGGCTGGGTAGATAACGCCCTATCTGAACTAGGAAAGACACGTAACATTCGTGTTTTTACCCGCCATTATCAAGCAGCAGTGCAACTGGCTAATCAAAAAGATCTGATCGTCACCTTGCCACGAAAAGCCACCATAGAAACCAAAAACAACGAAAATTTAGTCATGCTAGACCCACCATTTTCGATCCCAGAAATGACATTAACTATGGCTTGGAGTCCGCTATTACAGCACAACCCTGCCCATCGCTGGATTCGTGGACTTATAACTGAAATAGCGCGCGAAATAGACGAGGCATAAATCTTTTAAAACGGTGAATGGCTGCTGCTTTAAACCAGCGGCCTTCATTCTCTAGCTCAATAATGAACATAGCCTGCCATTGGCTTTTTGATTCCTCTTATACGACTAAATACTGCCCCAAAACTTAGTTGCTTCCTATACATTCCAAATGTTTCCTATACAATACATCTGCACACTTTAAGAAACACTCAGCATTGATTTGAAACTATTAATCTTCAATTTAGATGCAATACACATGCAACACAGGAGCTTTGGGATGAACGGGCACATAAACGCCAGAACTGTTAACGCCGATCTATCTATCGACACTCAGTTATACACCATGGTTGAGCAGGAAATCTTGCCAGGTTTAAATTTGAGCAGCAACCAGGTATGGGAATCTCTAGCCACTTTGCTTAATGAATTTCAAGGCCGAAACCAAGCATTGCTCGCCAAACGTGAAGAGTTTCAAACCCTACTAGACCAATGGCACCTTAATAACCCATCACCAGATGCTGCTGAATACAAAGCCATGCTGCTTGAAATTGGCTACCTACTACCTGCACCTAAAGAGGTAGCAGTAACTACTACCAATGTAGACATTGAAATCAGCACTGTTGCAGGGCCTCAGTTAGTAGTACCCATCAACAATGCACGCTATGCAATCAACGCAGCTAACGCGCGTTGGGGTAGCTTATATGACGCACTTTACGGCACTGACGCATTGACCAGTGAGAAAGCTGCAAAGGGCTACGATGCTAAGCGCGGCGCACTGGTTATTGCCTTTGCTAAACAGTTACTAGATACACACTGCCCATTAGTTGGAGCCAGCCATAGCCAAGTTAATCAATACAGCATTAAAGATGGGCATTTAATTTGTACTTTAGACAATGGTGATACCGCACAGCTTGCTATCCCTGCAGCACTGGTTGGCTACCAAGGCGACGCTAACACACCCAATGCTGTGCTGTTAAAGCATAACAATTTGCACCTTGAGCTAAACATTGATCGTCAACACATTATCGGCTCTAGCGACTTAGCAGGGGTGAAAGACATTGTAATGGAAGCCGCTGTGTCTACTATAATGGACTGTGAAGACTCTGTAACGGCTGTGGATGCACAAGACAAGGTGGTTGTTTACCGCAACTGGCTGGGATTGATGAAAGGCGACCTATCCATTGATTTACAAAAAAATGGCAACACCATCACTCGCACACTCAATGGCGATCGCCATTACCAAGACCCTAAGGGTAACGACTTCAGCTTACACGGTCGCAGCTTATTATTTGTTCGTAATGTTGGCCACCTAATGACCAACGATGCTATTTTGAACAGCCAGGGCGAAGAAATTCCAGAAGGTATTATGGACGGCTTTATTACCAGCCTCTGTGCCCTGCATGACATACGCGGCACATCAGCTCTAGGCAACAGCCGCACTGGGAGCATTTACATTGTAAAACCCAAGATGCATGGCCCAGAAGAAGTCACCTTCACTTGTGATCTATTTAGTCGCATAGAAGAGTTACTAGAGCTGCCAAACAACACCCTCAAAGTGGGCATCATGGATGAAGAACGCCGCACCAGTATCAATCTAAAAGCCTGCATAGAAGCCGCCAGTGAGCGTGTAGCATTTATTAACACCGGATTCTTAGACCGCACCGGGGATGAAATACACACCTCAATGCGAGCTGGCATCATGCTACCTAAAGGCATAATGAAGCAACAGTCTTGGATTGCCGCCTATGAGGGCAGTAATGTTGAAACTGGTTTAGCTTGTGGCCTAAAGGGTCGCGCCCAAATAGGTAAAGGCATGTGGGCAAAGCCTGATTGTATGGCAGAGATGATGGAAACTAAACTAGAACACCCTATGTCTGGTGCGAATACAGCATGGGTGCCCTCACCTACAGCTGCGGTATTGCACGCACTTCACTATCATCAAGTGTTGGTGCAAGAACGCCAGAATGAACTTATCAACGCTGCTCATGTAAATCAAGATGACTTGTTAGAAATACCCTTGCTGGGCGACCACAATCTAAGTGCAGATGATATCGCTCGCGAACTAGACAACAACTGCCAAGGCTTGCTGGGCTATGTGATTCACTGGGTAGAAAGTGGGATTGGTTGTTCTAAAGTAGCTGACATAAATCAGGTCGGTTTGATGGAAGATCGTGCTACCTTGCGCATTTCTTCACAGTCACTAGCCAACTGGCTAGCCCATGATTTTGTAACCAAAGACATGGTGATGGACAGCCTGAAGCGCATGGCTGCATTGGTTGATGGGCAAAATGCAGGCAATCCTACCTACCGCAACATGGCGCCCGATTTTGACTCAAGTGTTGGCTTTCAGGCCGCGTGTGAACTCGTCTTTGAAGGCATGGTGCAGCCTAGTGGCTACACTGAACCTGTGCTGCACAAACGTCGCAAGGAAGCCAAACGCGTTTACGGTTAATCATAGCCTGCTTCATCTTCTTGCAAAATGGTTGTTTCTTCTAAACCTGCGGTGATCCATGACATTACCGCAGGGGTAGCCAGCATCGTGTCCATATATGCCTGAGTGGCTGCATTAACCACAACCTTGTAACCACGCAAACGCACTACAACGGGTGCAAAAAAAGCATCCGCGATAGAGAACTCCCCTAGCAAGTAACCTTGATTGTGCCCTGCTTGAGCCGCTGTAGACATACACTCAGCCCACAAGGCTTCAATGTTATCAATATCACCTCTGCACGCAAGCGTGATGTCCAACAGCCGTTGATTGGCCCGGCAGTTCATTGGCATTTCCCCGCGCAAAGCAAAAAAACCACTGTGCATACGTGATACAGCATTACGAGCCATTATTTTGCTTGCAGCATTACTAGGCCACATTTGTGGGTGGGCATCTGCTAGGGTTTCTAGAATAGATAAGCTGTCTGTAACGGTACCATGGTCGGTAATTAATACCGGCACCGTTTTAGCACTGGAGTAACGTCTAATTTGCTCTGTAAACAAAGACGTAAACAACTCAATTTTGGTTGTTTTAAATGGAATATTAAAATGAGTCATAGCCACCCAGGGCCGCATAGACCAAGAGGAGTAGTTTTGATTACCAATAATGAGATGCATTAGTGCTCCATAAATAAATTAAAGATGCACTAAGCTTAGACCACTTTTCAAACACAGCGTATTTTTTATCAAGCGCTTGTATCAAAGCACTCTAAATTAAAACACTTATCTAGAGCGTCTCATTTTCTGTGCTCTTGGGGAAGTATGCTTAGTTAAACCTTGCTTACCCTTAGTTGCTCTAGGCGCAGACCTGCTAAATTCAGCATTGCTCTCTGCAGGCACAAGGCACTGGGGGCCTTTACCAATTAGCTTTTTCATGCCCATGTCGGTGAGCGCTTCTCGTATTTGAGCCCAGTTTTTAGGGTCGTGGTAACGCAATATTGCCTTGTGTAATCGGCGCTGGCGAATACCTCGAGGGATGCTCACCCGCTCACTTTCACGGGTCACCTTTTTAAGTGGGTTCACTTCGGTGTAATACATAGTAGTGGCATTACACATAGGCGATGGATAAAAGTTTTGCACTTGATCCAAGCGGAATTTATTAGTTTTTAACCACATGGCCATATTAACCATGTCTATGTCACGAGTTCCTGGATGGGCACTAATAAAGTAGGGAATAAGGTACTGTTCTTTACCCGCTTCTTTGGAATACTTTTCAAACATGCGTTGAAACTTGTTATAGCTGCTCATGTTGGGTTTAAGCATGTGCCTAAGAGGCTCACTTTCAGTGTGTTCGGGGGCAATTTTAAGGTAGCCACCCACGTGATGAGTCACTAGCTCCTTCACATATTCCGGGTCTCTAATCGCCAAGTCATAACGCAACCCAGAGGCAATCAATACCTTTTTAACACCAGGCAAAGCACGGGCACGGCGATACAAGGAAATAAGATGTTTATGATCTGTTCCCATGTAATCGCATATAGTGGGGTGCACACACGAAGGCAAACGACACGTAGCCTCTACCTTTGGATCTTTACAGTGCAAACGGTACATGTTGGCTGTAGGGCCACCCAAATCAGACACGACACCCGTAAAACCTGGCACCTTGTCGCGCATGTCTTCTACTTCGGCAATAATAGAGTCTTCAGAGCGGTTTTGAATAATACGCCCTTCATGCTCAGTAATAGAGCAGAAACTACAGCCACCAAAACAGCCGCGCATAATATTCACCGAAAAACGGATCATGTCATAAGCCGGGATTTTTTCATCACCATACATAGGGTGAGGTACCCGTGCAAATGGGGCTGCAAACACATAATCCATCTCTTCTGTATCTAGGGGCATAGCTGGTGGATTAACCCACAAGGCCTTGTTGCCATGTTCTTGATACAAAGCCCTTGCACTACCGGGGTTAGTTTCATGATGCATTACACGGCTAGCATGGGCATACATAATAGGGTCAGTCTTTACTACATCATAGCTTGGCAACTTGGCATAGGTTTTATACCAAGGTTGACCTTTAACAGGCTCATAAGCTGACATAGGTTTAATAGATAGGGTTTGCACAGCATCTTTAGCAGCTACAGGCTCTGGATTAGTGCCGTTACTAGCCTCACAGTTGCTCATTTTAGTGGTGTCTATATAGGGATTGATAATAGCGTCAATCATACCTGGAGCATCTAAGGTGGTGGAATCTTTACCACGCCACCCTGCCAAAGGCTGCTTTACCATAATGGCCGTACCGCGTATATCTTGCATTTGCTCTAGGGTTTCGCCATTGGCAATGCGATGTGTCACTTCTACTAAAGGCCGCTCAGCGTTGCCATAAATAAGCATGTCAGCTTTTGAGTCGATCAGCATAGAACGACGCACTTTTTCTGACCAGTAATCATAATGTGCAATACGGCGTAAACTGGCTTCAATGCCACCAATAATAACCGGCACACCTTTAAAGGCTTCTTTACAACGCTGTGTATAGTGCAAGGTAGCACGATCTGGTCTCTTACCGCCCACGTTGCCAGGCGTGTAAGCGTCGTCATGCCGCAGGCGTCTGTCTGCTGTATAGCGGTTGATCATGGAATCCATGTTACCTGCTGCTACACCAAAGTATAAATTAGGTTTGCCTAAGGCCTTAAATGCTTCAGCACTGCTCCAATCAGGCTGAGCTATAATGCCTACGCGAAAACCTTGCGACTCTAGTAAGCGACCAATAATCGCCATACCAAAGCTTGGGTGATCTACATAAGCATCACCAGTCACCACAATCACATCACAAGAATCCCAACCCAACTGATCCATCTCTTCACGAGTGGTAGGCAAAAATGGCGCTGCCCCAAAACACTCTGCCCAATACTTAGGGTATTCGAATATACGTTTTTCTGGAGCCAGGTATGCAGACATATCAGAAGCAGTATTGGAGTTAGACATTGGAGGACCTTTTAGTCAATTATAGCACCCGCTCAAAGCGGTGGCGCATTATAGCACGGTGTTACCTCCCCGTCTGCGAATGTGACCCTTGCGTCTGTGTTGTACCTACCACATTCCTCGTAATGACAGGTTATAGGTGCTAAAATGCCGCCTCACTTAAGGAGCATCCGTGACTACACCCACCCTAACAACACCCGCCCTAGTTTCGCCAATTAACTTTGCCGAACAAAACTACAACCCTCGCTTATTGATCAACATCGCCCAGCAAGGTTTTGAACACGCTACTAACGCCCAGTGCCACGCACTGCCTGTTGCCCTGGCGGGTAAAGATTTACTGATGAGCGCTGACACCGGCAGCGGCAAAACTTTGGCCTATGTTATCCCTGCCCTTAATAAAATACTCAATACTCACGCTGTAGGATTTAGCACTCGCTGCTTGATCCTAGTACCTACACGAGAGCTAGCTCACCAGGTGCTCAGCCTGACCAACAAATTGATTAAAGGCACCAAGGTAAAAGCTGCTTTAATATTAGGCGGTGAAGACTACCATTACCAGCAAGCGCTATTGCGTAAAAACCCTGACTTAGTGATTGCCACACCAGGGCGCTTTATGGAACACCAACGCAAAAACCAAACAGACACAAAACACTTAGAGCTTTTGGTGATTGACGAAGCTGACCGCATGTTAGAGCTTGGCTTTTGCGAAGACGTCGAAATGATCGCAGGTGCCTGCAACCCTAATAGACAAACATTATTTTACTCTGCTACTTTGCACAGCCCTAAAGTGCAAGAAATGGCCCAAGTACTGCTCAAAGAGCCTGAAGACATTCGCCTCAATGACGCTACGCAAGTGCAAGATAACATCACCCAAATGGTAGTGGTGTGTGATGAAATAGAACACAAAAAACGCGTATTAGCGTGGTTGTTGGCCCATGAGCCTGCAAAAAAGCACCTGATATTTTGCAACAGCCGCAAACTCAGTGAAGAGCTAGCCAACTTTTTAAAGAGCCACAGTGTCAATGCTGTCGCTCTGCATGGCGAATTACCACAAGATTTACGCAACGATATTACTCGCCAATATCGCCAACACAGCTTTAACACACTGGTTGCTACTGAAGTAGCAGCCCGAGGGCTTGATATTGACGGTGTCGAGCTAGTCATCAATTTTGACATGGCACGTAACCTAGACGACTACTTGCATCGCACAGGTCGAACTGGACGCGCTGGGGCCCAAGGCAAAGCCATAAACCTAGTGAATATATCAGAACGAGGATTATTGCTCAGTGTAGAAAAGGCGCAGGGCAAGCCTCTAGAGCGCATCGTCATTAAAGGCCATGAAGCCACCGAACACCGAGACACCCAAAGCGCTGCAAAACAAGCGCCTAAACCAAAAGCTAAAAAACCTGCCACTAAAACTAGAAAAGAAGCCGCTGAAGAACGCCAAGCCCAAACCAATGCTGCCAGCATATGGGGTGATGGCAACATGCCGTTTGGCAAGAAAAAGCAGTAACGTCTAGGCTCAAGAAATAGTGGGACCCCAGCGCACCTTACCTGCTCCCACTAGCTCAACATTCCTGCCTTTTTCACCAATCCATTTCACCCCTTCGCCTTTTCTTAGGTCTTTGCAAGCATTTTAACCCGTCTTTGCGAGCGCAGCGACGCAATCCAAAATCCATGGATTGCCACAGGCCTTTGGCCTTCGCAAAGACGAGTAAGTGACTATTTTATAGGCAAAAAAAAGACTCCCGAAGGAGCCTTTATAACTATACAGTTAGATTCTAATTAAAATTAGAATGCCACCTTGTAAGTTACGCTAGTTTCGCCGTCGCCTTCGCCACCATTACGAGCTAGTGTCAAGTCTGCATTGCCGAAGTCTAGAGCAACAGAAGCATCAGTTGTGCCATCTGAAGTCTTAGTAACAGAAGCAGTCATGTCACCAGAAGTGTAAGAAACACCCATAGTAGTGTCGCCGCCATCAGAATCAATTTCAGAACTAAGAGACAGACCACCAGTTAGCGCATAACCAAGGTCGATCTGGTATTCGCTGTCTTGATCCATAGTAGCAGTAACAGTCAAAGCATCTAAAGTAGTTGTGTAAGCAACAGCATACACAGCGTCATCTGCTACAGAAGACTTACCAGCTGTTAGAGTTACATCACCCATAGCGTAAGAAATACCAAAAGCAGTTTGTGCTTCCGTAAGACCTGCTACTGCAACGTCACCGTTTGCAGCTGCAGAAGCGTAACCGTAACCAACAGTAGCACCGTTGAAGTCATAAGTAAGACCAAACTGAGTACCACGAGTTTGATCAGCCGTGCCAGCTGCTGGACCTGTAGCTCCGTTTACTTGAGCTTGGATCGAAAGACCAGCTTGAGTAGTAGAGAAGTGAATACCAGAAACAGTAGTGTCACCGTCATCAGAGTCATCAGATGCGCCAACAGCTCCACCAACGTCACCAGACTGGAACGCTGCGTCGTTAGTAATTTCGCCAGCTTTTAGAGTACCGAAGTCACCTGTCAAAGTAGCAGAACCTTGGCTCTCTGCGCCTAAAACGTCAAAAGTAGCAGTAGCGGTCATGCCGTTAGCCAATACTTCAGAAGCAGATAGAGTCAAAGCAGAGTCAGTATCAACAACGCCTTGGTCTGTGTAGTTAGTAGAAACAGAACCAGATAAGGTCATGTCAGCTTGTGCAGCTACTGGAAGCGCAGCTACGATCGCAAGAGCGATTAGAGTTTTGTTCATTGAAATTCCCCTTCAATAATATTAATAGGATTTAACTAGCTAGTTAAACAATTACTTTGCATTGCCACGACAATTCTTAGTGATAAGTTTTGCCTTGGCAATACATGGTAATACTTTTATAACTGTTTGTAAAAACAAACAATTAGTACGATATTTAATTCAGCGCAGCAATGGTACCATTAAAAAAGGGTAGGTAACAAGCCCGCCAATTTTTGAAGACATTTAGCCTGTTCAAAAGCCTAAAATGTCCCACTGCTTTTGTAGCCGCTTGGCAGAGATCGGCTTTTGAGTGCCTAGCTGCTGGGCAAACAAAGACACCCGATACTCCTCTAAAGACCATGCAAAGCCGTCAAGGGCCATGTATTGTGCCGTGTAGGGCAAGCACTGCGCCTGTGCTTTAGATAGTTTTTGTTGCCAATCACGTAGCTCTTGCACTGCCGCATTTTCTTTTGGCAACTGACTTTTAAATCGCTCTAGACGCGCCTCTATAGCCTTTAAATAACGAGGCATCTGCTCTAGATGCTGCCACTGGCTTTGGTTAATGAAGTTTTTATTCATCAATCTATCTAGCTGACCACCTATATCTTGGTAAACATTAGCCCAGGCCAAGTTTAGCTGCCCTTTTAAAGCTTTTCTTATAGCATGGTTGCGTTTTAGTAGCTCTATACTCAGCTTGAGCACTTGCTCTACTGCTTCAGCATATTGGCCACGCTGTTCTAGTGAGGCGTCAAACTCTGCTTTATTAGTGGGCTTACCTTCTATAGCCATCCCTCTGGGCAAAAATACAAGCTCTGCGGCTTGATCAAACACTTGTTCTTTAAATGCTTGAGCGGTGCCCAGCGCGCCATATAGCAGCTCTGCTTGCCTAAACCCTGTCAATGACCTTGCTAAGTGTTTGGTTTGCTCATTAACTGCAATACGGTACAAACGCACTAGGCCATGGTGTGTAATGGCTTGGGCCTCTTCGGCTGAATCTGCAAACACGATGTCTACGACTTTGCCTTGGTCTTTAATCGCTGGCCAAACAGGCAGCTTCATAGCGCCCTGTTCTATCGTCATAGCTTTTGGCAGCTCGGTAAAATCTAACTGTGTAAGCCCTTGCTTTAATAGCGGATGCGAAGCACTAGGTACGTGGCTAGCTGCGCTGCCAGTGGCATAGTCTGTAAGCAACTGCTGTGGATCCCTTCCTTGGGCAATGGGCTGACCTGCTTCATCCATGACCTGCAGGTTCATTAATAGGTGAGCCTCTACCGTCACTTGTGCCAACAGTTGCACGTCAAACGGACGACCACTAATGCGTTGCAAGTGCTTTGCCATAGCCTCTGGCAAATCAATATCATCTGGCGACAGGGCTTCAAACAGCGCCTGAGCGTATTGAGGCACAGGCACAAAGGCCTTTCGCTGAGCTTTTGGCAGGCCTTTAAGTAGGGCTGCCAGTTTGTCTTTTAACAAACCCGGCACCAACCACTGCAAACGTTTAAGTGGCAGTCGCTTTAGCTGGCTAGCAGGCACTTGAATAGTGACGCCATCTTGCTCATGGTTAGGCTCAAAGTGATACTGCAAAGGCCAACTCATGGAGTTCCATACTAAACGATCTGGAAAGCTGTTGTTGTTGACACCTTCAGCACCGTGCTGCATTAAGTCATCTTGAGTTAAATACAAATACTCAGGTTGGGATTTTTCTTGATACTTACGCCAAGATTCAAAGCTTGCAGCACTCACAATAGGCGCTTTTGCCGATGCCATTTTGGTGCTATAAAAATCAAACATCACTTGATCATCTACTAATATGTCGCGGCGTCTAGATTTGGCTTCCAAGGCCTCAATATTTTCCACTAAAGCTTGGTTATGGGCTAAAAACTGACCTTTGGTTAGTAAGTTATGCTGCACCAACCCTTCCATCACCAAAAGCTGTTGGCACACATTCGGATCTATCTTGCCGTAGGCCACTTTGCGCTTACTGGCTAACACCAAACCGTATAAGCTCACTTGTTCAAACGCCATCACCTGGCCTTGGCGCTTATGCCAAGATGGCTCACTATAGTTATACTTAAGCAAAGCACCAGCGCACTGCTCTACCCACTGAGGCTCTATTTTGGCCACACAGCGGGCAAATAAGCGTGAGGTTTCCACCAACTCTGCCGCCATAATCCATGCCGGTGGCTTTTTAGCAAGGGCTGAGCCTGGAAACAATAAAAACTTACGCTGCCTTGGGCCTGCAAACTGACCTTCTTCATCTTTATTGCCAATATGCCCCAGTAAACCCGTAAGAAGTGCTCTGTGCACTGCTTCATAGCTGGCTAGCTGAGTATTAATCTTAAAGCCCATTTGTTGGCACATTAATAATAGCTGGCGATGCACTTCACGCCATTCGCGCATGCGCAAGTAAGACACAAAGTGTTTGCTACACCATTGGCGTAGCTGGTTTTGAGTAAGTTGCTGACGCTGGTGTTCGTAGTCTTGCCATAAATTGACCAAGCTTAAAAAGTCTGAATTTTCTTCACGCCAAAGTAAATGCTGCTGGTCTGCAGCTTGCTGCTTTTCTTGTGGCCTTTCTCGAGGATCTTGAATGGTAAGTGCACTGGCAATAAGCAACACTTCATCCAGAGCATGCCAGTCGTTAGCTGCCACTATCATGCGCCCAATGCGCGGATCAACAGGCAAGCGCGCAAGCTGTTTACCTAAAGAGGTGAGGCTACGCCTATCATCTAAGCCACCTAATTCTTGTAATAGTTTAACGCCATCATTAATAAACCGGCTATCAGGTGCATCTATGAAAGGAAAGGCCTCAACCGCTCCCAGCTTTAAATCATGCATTTGCAAAATAACGGAGGCTAAATTAGTGCGTAAAATTTCAGCATCGGTAAACTCTGGCCGACTTATAAAGTCAGCTTCATCATACAAGCGAATACAAATACCAGCAGACAAACGGCCACACCTTCCTTTACGCTGGTTGGCACTAGCTTGAGATATGGCCTCTATGGGCAACCTTTGCACCTTAGAGCGATAACTATAACGGCTCATTCTAGCTGTGCCTGGGTCTATCACATAACGAATGCCTGGCACAGTCACCGAAGTTTCTGCCACATTAGTCGCCAACACAATGCGCCTGCCTACAGCTTTAGCAGAGGGCTGAAACACTTTTTGCTGTTCACTAAAACTTAATCGTCCGTATAGAGGCAAGATATGCCAATGCTTTTGCTCTTGTTTACGCAAAAATAATGCAATGTCGCGAATATCTCGCTCACCAGGCAAAAATATCAACACATCACCATTGTGTTGCTTGTTTTGGCGCTCATGCTGATCTATTTCTTCAAGAGCATGTTGAATGCCCGTTTGAATGTCTTGATCTTGGTCTGATGTGGAGGCAAACAGAGGCCTATACCAAACATCCACAGGGAAAGTGCGCCCACTCACCTCCACAACGGGGGCATTGTTAAAGTGTGTGCTAAATCTTTCAAGGTCTATGGTGGCAGATGTGATGATGAGCTTTAGATCATCCCGACGAGCAAGCAATTGCTTTAAATAGCCCAGCAAAAAATCTATATTTAAACTACGCTCGTGTGCTTCATCTACAATAATAGTGTCATAACGCAGCAGATCTGGGTCTCGACGGGTTTCAGCTAACAAAATTCCGTCAGTCATTAGCTTTATATGGCTAATATCGCTTACTTGCTCTGTGAATCGCACCTGAAAGCCTACCTGCTGACCTAAAGGAACCTTTAGCTCATCCGCTATGCGTTGGCCTACAGTCCTGGCCGCTAAGCGTCGTGGCTGAGTATGGCCAATCATGCCTGCCACACCCCGTCCAGCCTCTAAGCACAGCTTGGGTAATTGAGTGGTTTTACCTGAGCCTGTTTCACCCGCTAACACCACGACCTGGTTTTCACGAATCAGCTTAACTAGCTTTTCTCGTTGACCGCTCACGGGCAGCTGAGGTGGATACTCCAATTTGGGTAATGCTTGTTTGCGTTTTTGGTAGATAGCTTGGCTAGATAAGGTTTTACTTTCTAGCTGCTGCACTAATTTTTCACACGGCTGTGCGCGCTTTTGGCGCTGCGCAATACGGTGAGACAATAGGTTGAGTTCAGCGTGGTCTTTGACCATGCAGTTGGCAAGTGCAAAAGGCATATAAAAAGAGGATGGTTTTAAAGGGGCTAGTTTATCACGCTATCAGCTTGCGGTCAGCCGTATAAGGCAAACCGCAAACCAATGTTACGGCTAATCTCTTAAAGCGCGGCGAAGAATTTTACCAACGTTTGTTTTAGGTAATTCGTCCCGAAACTCAATCGCTTTGGGCACTTTATAGGCAGTTAAGTTTTCACGGCAATGGGCCAATACATCAGCTTCAGTCAAGCTTAGATCAGCTTTCACCACAAACAGCTTTACCGTTTCCCCACTCACTTCGTTAGGAATACCAACAGCAGCACACTCCAAGATGCCTGGGTGTTGGCTTGCAATATCATCAATTTCATTAGGGTATACATTAAAACCAGAGACGTTAATCATGTCTTTAATTCGGTCAACTAAGCGAATAAATCCATCTTCAGCTAAAATGGCCACATCGCCAGTTTTAAACCAACCATCAGCATCAATCACTTGCGCAGTGGCCTCTGGACGCTGCCAATAGCCTGCCATTACTTGTGGGCCTTTAACACACAACTCTCCTTCTTGATTTAATCCCAGATCGCTACCATCTTCACCAATCACTTTTACCTGAGTACCCGTGAGAACCTTACCGATGGTGCCAATACGAATATCATGGTAAGGGTTGAAGGACACTGCTGGAGATGTTTCTGTAAGCCCATAAGCTTCTTGTATCTGACAGCCTGTAACACCTTGCCACTTGCTAGCTGCGGCTTCAGTTAACGCCATGCCACCAGAAATAGTATGTTTTAGATAAGAAAAATCAAGCTTATTAAAGCCTTCGTTGTTACACAATGCTACAAATAGGGTGTTTAGACCTGCAAAGGAGGTAAAGTTATGCCGACTTAACTCTTTAACAAACGCAGGAATATCACGTGGATTAGGGATAAGCACCATTTCATGGCCCATATCTGTAATCACTAAACTCACAGTAAATGCATAAATATGATAAAGCGGTAAAGGCGCTATCATCACCTCACGGTCACCATCTAAGATGTCTACTATTAGTTCGCGCACCTGCATCATGTTGCCAACTAAGTTTTGGTGCAGCAATTGAGCACCCTTGGAAACCCCTGTAGTACCGCCAGTATATTGCAGTACAGCCGTGTCAGCTAAAGTAAGAGGCACTGCCATAGGGGCTTTTTTTGCACCTAGCGCTAGGGTCTGTCTAAAACTTACAGCTTGGGGTAATGAATATGGGGGCACCATCTTTTTAACACGTTTAACCACCGTATTAATTAATACTCTCTTAGCAAATGGATGCATGTCAGCAAGCTCAGTCACCATCACAAGTTTGATGCCTGTTTTAGGTACTACTTGCTCTGCCATGTTGGCCATGTTGGCCAGAATCACTAATGCCTTAGCACCGGAGTCATTAAATTGGTGCTCCATTTCTCTAGCAGTGTAAAGTGGGTTTGTATTAACCACCACCATACCTGCCCTCATTGCACCTAAAGCCGCAATTGGAAACTGCAATACGTTAGGTAGCTGTATGGCGATACGATCGCCCACATTTAAGTCTGTATGGTTTTGTAAGTAAGAGGCAAAATTGCCTGTTAGGCGCTCCATATCTGCAAAGGACAAGGTTTGACCCATACAGCTATACGCTGGTTTTTGAGCATATTTGCTACAGGCTTCTAGAAACACATCAGTAACAGATTGGTATTGGCCAAAGTCTACGCCAGCAATTTGAGTCATAATAAACCTTTAAATTTTTGTTATATCTATAAGCAGCTATGCTAATCAAACATACGTTTGAAAACCAGCTAAATTTTGAAAATATCTACGAAACATCGAATTATAAGATAATTGACCAAAAACCCAACCTAAGCAAGCCCATGAAAAAACTAAAAATTCAGCTTAGCGCCACACCTTTATGCAGTACTAACATATCCCCAGGATGCAAGATATTCCACGTCTCGTTGTCTGTTAAAGGCTGTGTTGCCACCACAGAAACGATATCATTGGGCGTAGTCTCTTCACCAAAATCCACATTAACGTCAGCATCGCTTAAGGAAGCTTGACCAAAAGGTGCCTTGCGAGTAATCCAGCTTAATTTAGTAGAACAAAAGCAATAAAGGTGGTCGCCATCTGAAAGCAACATATTAAACACCCCTAAGGTCTTTAAAAACTGGCACCGCTGTTGCAAAAAATACCTAACCACCGTGGCATCTAACGGGGGTTTTGGGAAAGCTGTACGAAGCTCCCCAAGCAACCAACAAAACACATGCTCACTGTCTGTATCTCCCACAGGCAAGTAGTGGTTTAACGGCAGACTGGAGGTATCAGTGAGCTGTCCGTTATGAGCAAACGTCCAATGCCTCCCCCACAGCTCTCGTTGGAAAGGGTGAGTATTCTCTAAAGAGGTGTTACCCACATTGGCTTGGCGGATATGACTAATAACGATATGAGATTTCATGGAGTGGCGTTGCACTAAGCGAGCCACTTCAGAGTTGGCACTGGGCTTGGGGTCATGAAATGTGCGACAACCTTTACCCACGTAAAAAGCAATACCCCAACCATCACGATGTGGGCCACAGCCACCACCACGCTGCATCAGCCCAGTGAAGCTAAAACAGATGTCTGTAGGCACATTCGCACTCATGCCTAAAAGTTCACACATACAATGGCCCCATGCCTAACTAACGAGTTAAGTTAAGTTAAGTTAAGTTATTTTTCTACTTGCTTTGTTGTTCTGCGTAAAATAATCATTAAAACAAACAACACAAATGCTGCACCACCCACCACATACCAACGCCAATGCAGAGATTGGACTGCCTCGACCTGAATATCTTGTGGGATGATATCAGCGTCTTGTGTCGTTTTTTCTGGACTGCTTAACTTGGCTGTTAACTGGTTAACCACATCAACGAGCTTGTTTGAAATCGTTTTTGGTTTAAGGTCTACATTTTTTGCGACAGCTGACATCTGATCAGCTTCTTGAGTGGCTACTTGGGTTGTTTGTTCACTAGTTTCTGTGACAATTTTTGGATCCCTTTGCGGCTCCACCATAAGCGCTTGTAGTGCTTTAGAAGCCGTTTCGTTGCTCACTTCCATTATGTCAGGTTGATTCACTTTAGGCGCAGACTCAGTTATCACTTCCACTTCTTTGGTAACGGGCATAGTAAGCACATTTTGTGCTCCTAAACTTCCATTATCAGTTAAAGCCACAAGAGGGTGTACTCTAAGGCTACGGTTTATAGTGCGAACTATTGGGCCGTTGATGACTGATATAGTGATATTGTAAATGCCAGGCTCCTGCAGCACAGGCAAATGCATGCGGGTTTTTTTATCAGCAACAAACACTTTCTGCTGGTTAAACACCTGCCTACCATCACTATCCATAGTCACATCAAGCTTAAATCCTTGGAGCTGATCTATAGATAACAAAACATCTTGTGCGTTGGCTAGCTGAACATCAATGTAGCTACGCTGACCTACTTTTATATTTTGATGACTTTGCTGCAGTAAAACCTGCAGCTTACCCACCACATTAATACGTTTTAAAGTTGCTGTATCGCTGATCAAAACCCAAGTACCAGGCTCAGGATCCTTTATTTTTATCACATCGTGAGTAGATGTGGACTGCCATTTCCGGGAGTTAAGTACAGGTAAACGACTAAAAACACGTTGCTTGCCGTCCTTAAACTGGATGTTTTCATCACCATTTTTTTCTACCACAATGGTCATGGACTCAATACCCTGCTCCACCAAAAATGATTGTTCAGCTCGCTCAACAGGCACTTGCTGGGTGACTACTGTGTTGTCTAGCGCACGTAAAAATATATCTAGTAGCTGGTCAGCATTAACAGCTACTTCAAACAAGCCATCTGTTCGTTGGGCAATCTCGCTCAGCGTCGCCTGATCTGCTTTATAAGATAGGCCCACTGTGTGCACACGGGCGCCAACATTAATATATTGTTGAAGGATTGGCTCAAGTAATGCAATGCGGGCACGCTTGTTATCTGCCGCATTCTTGCTTACATCAACCATGCCGTCAGTTAATAATATGACATGTAATTGGCGACCCTTAGTCTGGTCTTGTGCGTTGAATGAAGCTGCATTGAGGGCAGCACCGATATCAGTATATCGGCCAGTGGAAGAGATTTTCTCAGCCGCAACAGAAGCCTCCTGCTGCCACTGTGCATTCACCTCACCAAGAGGAACCACTACTTTTGGGGTATCGGCAAATTGCCATACACCGGCTTTACTACCTTCAGGCAAGACTTGAGTGAGCACTTGCAGCGCTGGAATGCGCAGATTGTTGGGGTCTGTGTTCTTCATACTTCCAGACACATCAATCAACACTCGAATGTCCATTTGATTAGATAGTGGCTGACTTATAGCGGGCTGACTTATAGCTAGAGTAGTGATTAAAAGCGTCGCACTTATCCTGCGTAAAGCATGAAACTTGAACATTGATTGAACATCCGAATATTATTATTATCTAACTTACCTTAACAACCTAAGCATGCTGTAACAAGAGTAAACGCCTGATTTTATTCACCCAGTTGTTGTATTTCAATGATGTGTTCGCCCCACCTAGTCTCAGGCACTTTATCTTCTGATATTGCCCATTTACGCACGGTCATTCCTGCTTTTACAGTGGACTTAGGATCACCTGTCACTAGCGGATGCCAATCAGGTAAATCCTTCCCTGCGGCTACTCTTCTGTAACCACAAGTTTCTGGCAACCAGTTATACTCTGCCACGTCTTCTGGGGTGACTAAGGTGCAGTCAGAGACTTTATCTTGGCGTGTTTCATACACACTGCACTTACAAGACTTAAGATCTAAATAACGACACGCCACACTGGTGTGATACATTAATGGCACATCATCATCGATTAATTTTTGTAAACAACAACGTCCACAGCCATCACATAGAGACTCCCATTGTTGGCTCGTCATCTCTTTGGGTGGTATTGTTTTCCAAAACCCGTCTTGTGTTGAATCTTTCATAAAAGCAAACTTATCGATAGTGGTGTGGGTTAGTAAGTTGGATTAATAGGCGCTCTATAAAGGTCTAGCATGTACTCCTCACGTACTGGAGGCATTTGTAGATAGTAACCTTTTTCATCGATTTCAGACAAAATATCTTCTGCATTAGCCTTTGCAAACTTTCTGCCTACTGTAAGCAACATATCCATGCGGTGCTCAGGCTTACCAAACATAGACAACAGGGCCTCTGGCACAAGACTTAAAGCCTTAGTTTTATCCACGTACAGATACATTTCATCTTTCTTTTTGCTACGGTATATTGAGCAAATAATACGTTTCTGGGTCATTTAAGTGTCTCTTGAATCTGGTTATATGCACTGGCAATAGGCTGCGCTAGAAAATCTTCACGCCACCCTTTCCAGTTATTGGGTAAGTTAAACGGCTGCTTTTTACGCAGGCCTTCAAATAGTGCTAATAATTCTTTTTTACGACCCATCAATTGCACTTGCACAGCGGCCTTTTCAGCCTGATCCGTCAACACTTTATGCAACTTCTTATAGTCTCTATTTTCATTTTTAGACAAAGGCTGCGCTACCCCTGGCAAAACTTCTGATGAAGCCGCCATGATCGCCAACCATTGCTTGCCATACCGTCTCAAACTACTAGGGCGCATGTCTTGGCATTGACCCATTTCATTCAAATCACAAGGGTTGGTGTGAGCCATTTCGATCAAACTAGAATCTTTTACTACAAAACTTTTTGGTCTATTTTCGCCACGAGCCACCCCTTCTCTCCATGCAGCTAAAGCGCGCAGGCGGCCTACAGATTTGCCCTGCAAACGCCAGGCATTTTTCATTTGGGTATAGGCTAACTCTGGCACAATGGGAGATTTTGGCTGTGCCAATTTTTGCATGTCTTCTAAAAACCACTGCCACACATCTTTGTCTTTTAAGCGCTGCGCCAAAAGGTCATAACATTGCAACAAGTGAGCCACATCCATTGCTGCATAATGGCATTGAGAATCACGCAACGGCCGCTGCAACCAATTCGAACGTGTTTCGCCTTTGTCTACCGTTTCTCCTAACAGGTCTAACACCAAACTTTGGTAACCAGGAGATAACCCCATATCCACATAGGCAGCAGCTATCTGAGTGTCTGCCATAGGTGTAGGGCGTAATTCAAGCCAATGCTGGAACAGTTCCAAATCTTCGCTACAGGCATGCATTACTTTGAGGGTGCCTGGATCAGTCAACAAATTTTGCAGAGGTTGCCAATCATCAATCGTTAAAGGATCTACTAAAAAGGTATCTCCAGCTGCAGCCAGCTGCACTAGCCCAGGGATAGGGTAAAAGGTATCTTCCCTTACAAACTCTGTATCTACAGCAATAGCTGACGCTTTTATAAGCTGCTGGCAAGCCAGATGGAGACCTTCGTTAGTATCTATATATTGGTAAATAGCTGACATATGTGGGTGTAACTCTTTTAAATATAACTGTGTTAGATGTAGCTTTTGCGCCCAGCAAAGGCATGGGCCAAAGTGCCACCATCGACATATTCTAGCTCGCCACCTATGGGCACACCATGGGCTATGCGTGTCACATTAATAGCTTGAATGTCTGATTGTTGACCAATTAATTGGTGAATGAAGTGAGCAGTGGCATCGCCCTCAATGGTGGGATTGGTAGCAATAATCACCTCAGTGATCTGCTCATCATTGAGGCGTGTAATTAACACATCCAAGCCCAGCTCTTTAGGCCCAATACCGTCCATGGGTGAAAGGTGGCCCATTAGTACAAAATATAAACCCTTAAACCCTGCGCCTTGTTCTATAGCTAAAATATCAGCAGGGGTTTCGACAATACATAAGGTCATAAGATCACGCTCTGGGCGAGTGCACATTCGACACACGGGTATTTCACTGTGCGTTCTACATTGCTCACAGCGGCCAACCTTTTCCAGTGCTTGTGTCAAGCTTTGGGCCAACACAGCCCCGCCTTCTCGGTTACGCTCCAAAATGTGCAAGGCCATACGTTGCGCCGATTTACGGCCAACCCCAGGTAAGCATCGAAGAGATTCTATAAGATCATCAATGAGTGGACTAAATGACATAAAGGTTAACCCTATGATTGACTTAAAACGGCATTTTAAAACCAGCAGGCATACCCATGCCAGCGGTCATATCAGACATATTATTCTGGCTAGCTTGATCTACCTTGCGCACTGCATCATTGACCGCTGCAGCCAACAAATCTTCTAGCATTTCTTTGTCTTCTGACAAAAGTGAATCATCTAGTTGCACCCGCTTGACGTCATGACGCCCAGTCATAACAACTTGTACCAAGCCTGCTCCAGCAGCACCAGTAAACTCAGTATTAGCCAAGTCTGCTTGGGCTTGCTGCATTTGTTCCTGCATTTTTTGGGCTTGTTTCATTAGATTGCCCATGCCACCTTTTAACATATTTATTTCTCGATAATTAATCTAAGTTTTATGTTTCAATAGGGATCACTGGTGACACACTATTAGTGTCTAGCTGCCCATTAAACGCTGTGGTTAAACTAGCCACATTTGGATCGTTTTGTAACGAGGCTATGGCCTTATTTTGGTGATCAGTTTCACGTCTTTGACGGCTGGCAAATGGGGTTTCAGTTTGAGATTTTCCAATGCCTATACTCAGCTGTAAGTCACAACCAAACATCTTTTCCAAGGCCTGCCGAATACGACTTTGATGGGTGTCGTTGAGCATGCTACTTTGCCCTTGATCTAGGGTAAATTGTAGGCTCGTGCCTTGACGTTGAGCAAACACCATATTTGCAGCAATACCGTGAGTCATGCCCGTTAAGTTGAGGTCGTTAAACACTTGCACCCAACTGGTCTGACTTAAGTCAGCTAATGTCCAATCATTAACCGGTTTTTGAGCCACTGATTCCAACACCAAAGGATCGTCTTGCTGCTCTGGCTCTGGAGCCTGCTCTGGCTGGAAGTGCGGATGCGAAGGCTCTTCATCCCAAGGTGGAGATTCACTTTTAGGAGGCTCCACTTTAGCAGCCTCCATCAAATCTGCCGTGGCTAATTTTGGCTCAACTTGCAGCTCAGTCTTAGTTTTCGGCTCTAATACAGATTGCCCTTGGTTAGCTGAAATTGCAGAATGTGAGCTAGACTCTGGCGCCACTAAAAGCTCATTTGGCTGAGCTGCCACCTGCTCTTCCCCAGCCGTTTGAGTTTGAGATGGGATTTGAATTCTTTCTGAATGGGGCAATGATTTGTGCTCAGTTGCCGTTTGTATTTCGCCAGCGTGTTGTTGAGGCCTAAAAGCCAGCATTCTTAGCAAGGCCATTTCAAAGCCTGCTTGCACATCCGGCGATGCATCTAAATCTTTGCGGGCCATAATACCCATTTGATAGAAAAGCTGCACGTCTGCTGGACTGGTATTTTGTGCTAAATCAAGCACCTTGACCCTATCAAACTGCACTGAAATAGGCGCGTCTGGCAATACCTGACAAATAGCCACTTGATGGAGCAAACTGAGTAAATCTTCCAGCGCCACCACAAAATCTTGACCCTGCTCTGCAAGCTCTGCAATAAGTTTTAATAACTGTGAAGCGTTGCCTTGCTGCAATTGACTGACAATTGCAACCACTTTTCCCTGATCAATACTACCTAGCATCTGGTTAACAGAAGATTCTGTTAGGTCGCCACCACAAAAGGCAATCGCCTGGTCAGTCAGGCTCAAAGCGTCACGCATGCTGCCTTTTGCTGCACGGCCAAGCTGCCACAATGATGCCTCAGCAAAGGGTATGGCTTCACTGGTAAGAACGTTGCGCAAATGGCCTGCGACTTGTTCGGCTGGCATGTTTTTTAGATTAAATTGCAAGCACCGTGAAAGCACAGTAACAGGTAATTTTTGTGGGTCTGTAGTGGCTAAAAGAAACTTTACGTGTGGCGGAGGCTCTTCCAAAGTTTTTAGCAGTGCATTAAAGCTGCTAGTAGATAGCATATGCACTTCGTCTATTAAATAAACCTTAAAACGCCCACGTGTAGGCGCATATTGCACATTATCTAACAGCTCTCGGGTATCTTCTACCTTGGTGCGTGATGCAGCATCCACTTCGATTAAATCGACAAACCGGCCTTGTGTGATTTCAACACAACTAGAACAAACACCACAAGGGGTAGAGCTGACTCCCTCTTCACAATTGAGACAGCGTGCCAATATTCGAGCAATGGTGGTTTTACCAACACCACGGGTGCCTGCAAAAAGATAAGCATGGTGTAAACGCTGTTCGTCTAAGGCATGAACCAAGGCGCGTAACACATGCTCTTGGCCCACCATAGTGTGGAAATTTTGGGGCCGCCATTTACGGGCTAAAACCTGATATGCCATGCAGAGTGCGCTCGCAGAGTTAAAAGACACGATAAAGTAGCTATTATATGAGCCACACACAATTAAAGCTACCAACTCGCTCTTACTGCGCTTAACGCTTTTCACTTAGAGGCTGTAATACGTTTGAATCATACGAATGCTATTGCAAGACTATTTAGCCTGTTGCAATGACGCGATCCCACACCTGCACTAATTCTAAAACCATTATCAATTAACAGTCTGTGTAGTTACTGGACAAACAACGATTAGACATGTCTTGCAGTTTTGTTTTTTGGGCAACACTCATGCCTTCACCAAGAGCCTGCTTATATTCAGTACCAAACTCACTGCCCCTATAAGCACCTATGTTGTACCACATGTACGCTCGATCTAGATCCTTCTCAACACCAGCACCATTTTCGTACATCATTCCCAACCTGGCTTGAGCCTTGGCTATTCCCTGCACTGAAGCTTTGGTGTACCAAATTACAGCTGTATTATCGTTCTTTATAACACCCTGCCCTTTGTCATACATGACACCTAGATTATATTGGGCATCTTCATCGCCTTGATTAGCTGCCAAAGTAAACCATTTAACCGCTGCCTGAAAGTCCTCTAAACCATCTTTAGCATTGACATACATTGTTCCCAAGCCATATTGGCCAGCAGCATCGCCTTGTTCAGCTGATAAGGTGTACCATTTTATGGCAGTTTGCTCATTTTGTTTTACACCCAATCCAAATTTGTAAAGTGCCGCTATGCTGTTTTGCGCATCTGCACTACCAGCTTGCGCCAACGGCACCCACTCTTCCAAGGTCGTTTGAAAATCACCTAGCTTAAAGGCTTGAAAGCCTGCATCATAATCTGCGTTCACTAACACCACCTTACCCATCAGTATTGAAAAGGTGGCTAATAATATTAACTTTTTCATATAAAACCTCATAATTACGCATTATTCTTAGTAACATAAGTATACATCTGTTTTTAATAAATACCGAAAAGTATGACCTTGAGTGCCATAAAGAGTAGTGAAACCTACGATCAGCCAATCAATAAGAAGATTTATTTTTAAAAAGAATCAACCAAAACAAAGTCAAACTTTCCTGTATTTTCTCGAAGGTGCTTAATACTTTGATACTCTTTACTTTGATACCAATCTTTTGCATGCGCAGTGCTTGGAAACTGAAATATTACTGTTCGATTTTTATCGTGCGCCCCCTCCAGCACCTCACTGAGCCCACCACCTAGAAGGTAAGTGCCTTCAAATAAGTTTAGAGAATGCGCTGAGGCCTCCACATACTGCTGAAAAGTTTTTGGGTCTGATAACTTTGAATGAACAATTAAAAATGCTGGCATTATATTTTCTCTTTTTAATAACTAACCATCTACTTATAGGCTAGAGTTTGGCGAATTATTGAGGGTTACGCATTCAAAAACTTAATGCAACCCTCATCAGACAATCGCGTTAGATTAGCCTAAGTAATTACTAAAAACATCCACCTAATAAAACCACTACCACCTTGCACTTTTACATTTTATCAAAGGCGCCAAGTTTAGTATTGTAAAGCTAGGTAATTCTCATTGTCAGATTTTAAAAAGTACTTATAATTCAAGCCCAACAACTTAAGGCAAAAGTAAATAACCTGCATTACTAATCTGTGTGAGTAAAATACTATGTTTGGATTTTTTAAGAAGGACCCAACGAAAAAACTACAAAAACAATACGAAAAGCTACTGTTTGACGCCATGCAACTTCAACGAAAAGGTGACATCATGGGGTACTCTATGACAACGCAAGAAGCTGAAAAAATACGTGAGCAGATAGTGGCACTTAAAGATTAATCACAGTAAGACAACGGTGCACCAACTATCAGCCACATCTGAGCACATCTAGAACTTATGATTAGGGTGCATTTTTTTCGGAGGCTTTGAGGCTTTTTGACGAACGTCGACAGCGCTCAGAGCAATATTTCACCTCATCCCAGACTCTTTCCCACTTCTTACGCCAAGTAAAAGGGCGCTCACACACTGGGCACAATTTTTGTGGTAAATCAGACTTTTTCATATTTCATTTAGCCTGAATATTAAAGCATCCCCAAAAAACTATATTAACTAGCTATCAGGTCTAATTTGGATCATATAATAAGTTATTTAAATACTCAATCAATCGTATAAAAAGATTATAACGTTTCCAATAGAAGTTAAATTTTTTACCCCATAAGTTAAAATAGGCGCTCCAAATAAGACCTCGTTAAGATGGTTAGCATTGCCTGACAGCGACTAATAAAAAACTTACCCTAATTGGCCATGGTCTATGGCCATATCTGCGTTGCAGGGAAACAGCACAGCAGATTTGACAGATTCAACCGGTCACTGCAACACTCCTAAATAAAACGGAGTGTAAATATGAAGCATCCAAATCCGATGACCGATAAAATGAAGGAAATTATCTGGCACTTGTGGAAAGCGGCAGATCCAATGGCCAACATTTCTAAAGTCTTATCAAAGCCGCCGGCCACTATTTTTTCATACTTGCAGTACCACGGTGGAATTAGGCCACGCATACGTTCAAGGTCTCTCAACTCTTTGACTATTCGATAACGAGAAACGATCACACGTGGGCTCGCAAGTGGAGACAGCGTCCGAGCAATTGCACGTCAATTGGAACGTAGTCCGTCGACAGCCTGCCGGGAAGTTAGTAATAATGGGGGTTCGTCAAAACACCGCGCCATTGACGCTGATAATGCCGCTTGGAAGAGAGGCAAAAGGCCCAAGCCGTGCCTGCTTAGTATTAACACGCAGTTGCGGGACGTGGTTGCTTCCAAAATAGCTGACGATTGGTCGCCCGAGGAAATATCGGGTTGGCTTCGACGCCATCATCCTAACGATGAAAATATGCGGGTATCCCATGAAACTATTTACAAAAGCCTATTCATTGAAACACGTAATATATTCAATAATAAATTACGTAAACACCTCAGAACGAAACGAAAGTTTCGGCATGCTAAGGCTCATAAAGTAGGCTCTAGAGGGAGAATTGTTGGTGGCGTATCGATCCACGACCGTCCTGCTGAGGTGGAGACACGTGCAACTTTGGGGCATTGGGAAGGTGATTTAATTGTTGGTTCAAACAACAGTCACATTGCCACGGCAGGCGAACGATCTACACGGTTTACCATGCTTGTAAAAGTTGACAGTAAAAAACTTCTGACGTTGTTGGGTCATTATCGGAACAACTCTCGCAGCTTCCAGAGGCACTAAAGAAAACCCTTACATGGGACCGAGGTACAGAGCTGGCCGCCCATGCAAAACTCACCTTTGCAACCGGTATGGACGTGTACTTTTGTGACCCAAGTAGTCCTTGGCAGCGAGGAAGTAACGAAAACACCAATGGTCTTCTTCGGCAGTATTTTCCTAAAGGTACAAGCTTGAAAAGCTATTCGCAGTATTATTTTGACAGTATCGCGTCAAAGCTCAATGATCGTCCACGGAAAACGCTGAAATATCATACTCATCATGATATGTTAAATATGGTGTTGCAGTGACCGGTTGAATCCGTTGATCTTAATTTACGGGGGATTACAACTACACCGGTGTACTCTGCACCTAACAGTTATTTTGATGGGACTCTCCCTAGTTTTATAAATGTAAGTAAGTTAAATTTTTTATTGGGAAAGGATATTATGAAGTATATTATTTTTTTAGCAATCAGCTTATTAATGACCAACATAGCTTATGCGGACACAGAAATGAAAACTTATCCAAAGGAAAGTTGCCAAGAAATATATAAGGCGATTGGAACCTTTGTTCACCTTGCAGATGGAGAGTGGAAAAAAGGAGATGGAAAAATGGCAATGTTTTATTCAACCGCATCAGCTAATTACGCAACTATTTATCAAACAGTATGTAAAAAGTAAAACACCTTATCCTTTGTTAATTACAGAGTGAGCTTCTGAGTTATGGGTGCCGCTAAGTTCCGTTTAGGTGATGTGAACAGGGAGCTGTTAAATGCTTCGCTGTGTGGTTAATACATCGTGGGGTTGCTCAATGTATCACCAAGAATGTGTTTTATAAATAGTAACAAGGCACTATTAGGCACATTATCTAGCTAAGATAACCTACAGGCTAAAAGTGGATCACAAAATTTGAATAGCTTTAGGCCTGATATGCCTATTTACGCAAGGAAATAAAACAGGAAAATGGTGGCACCCCTATCAGCCGCACCTCGGCACACGAATCCACCGCTGTGGCTGCTCCCAAAAGCAAACAACTACAGTTTCTTTCACCCTGATTTATAAGGCTTTAGAAGATTTTATACTTATCAAGCAAGTAATTAATCGAAGACTCATTGAATCACAAATAAGAGATTGATTTCAAGCATTGTGTTCCACTTTGTGGCCCACCTAATGAGCCGTTTAAGACCATCATTGATACCTACTAAAGTAACGTAAAATTCTGTACTTAGCATTGCTGGATAGAATAATTATTGATACTGTCGTTAATGAAGTGCTACGACTTCAATCATGAAGCAAACCTCTTGGGCCACGGGATTCATCAGAATCTAGTTGGTCCTTTTTTATCACTCCGCATTAATACCTATCCTAAGTAACATAAAGCTACGTAAGTAGTATTGTTATCTAGAATGATGACTGATAATTTATTATCTACAGCCCAGTCCTTGAAACGCTGCTCTGTTTTGACCACGAGGTTCTCTAGGGCCTCGTAGGTCAATTTACTTTCATTCGCAAACTTCAACACTTTTCAGTGTGTACGCGTCAAAGCGCTCAGGTTCACAGACTGGGCAAAAAGGGAACCTAACTATATTGCACCCAGCAATCCGAAATATATGACTTTGGGAACATTTAAAAGAAACTTTTGTCATCCCGTTTCCATAACCCTTTAACGGTATCAAATCCGAATCTCTCAGTGCTGCCTCAATCCACTTAGCCCCTCTTTTTGGTTTAGGTTTTGGTATAGGTGGCTGCGATGTATCCTTGCGAACGCCTACAGCTTTTGCTATTTCCAACCCTTCATTAACCCAATCCCAATTCATTC
>Ga0308011_10000214_pt1 | contig 32033 bp, 47 predicted proteins | sample Neamet177_FD_203144 | JGI IMG/M metagenome (GOLD analysis project Ga0308011, IMG submission 203144) | Marine microbial communities from water near the shore, Antarctic Ocean - #177 | ecosystem: Environmental > Aquatic > Marine > Unclassified | place: Southern Ocean | collected 2014-07-25 | reverse complement strand
TAAATCGTCAGATTCGCCAACCCTTGTATTCATGCGGGTTTGAGAGGAATGTTTTTTGGCTCTTTTTTTTAATTTGACCTGCTGCAAATCTGGGGGGCAACTACAGTAAACAGTCCGCGCGCGCACACCCCCCCGTACATCAGACGAATCCCCCTTGGTTTTGGGGGTCGCGCATGACATGCGCACACACACGCACACGCATGCACACACACGCACACACACACGCACACGCGAGCGCATACACGCGAGCGCACACACACCCGCGCGCGATGGATAGACGCGAGAGTGAAGGGGTCGCATGCATCCCATAGCCCCATCCACAAAAACGTTACCGGTAACACTCTCACGGTAACACGGTAACGCTTTGCGGTAACACAGTAACACTCTCAACACTGTATGCATACACAGTACATTGGCTCCACCCCTTGTATTCATTGGACTTTGAAAACCTGGCACGGCGAATGCATTGTATTATACGACAACGCAATACACACACACGAAAGGAAAACATAATGAGAAACGAAACTCTAATCATGATTGAGACAATGTTAAAGCATCACGGCTGGATAGAAGAATATATTGGACTTTGGACTCATATAGAGTGCGATCTTTGGATAGATCTCAACTCTTCCATAGCGGTGGTGAGAAGCGATTCTAATTCTATAACACAGACGCTTGATATAGAAGAGTCTACACCAACACAAGCCAGGCGATTCATTGACGCGCTAAGCAACTGATAACCAATACGCGCCTCGCAAGGGGCGCATTACTTACAAGGGGAAACACAATGCATATTCAGTTCGTCAAAAAATCAGCTAATCAAAAAATCGGCGCGATACCTTGCACGACTAGCGCTCGCGACACTTGCCCTAAGGCATGCCCTTATGCGGGCGTGAATGGGTGTTACGCCGAAGCCGGATACTACACTCGCCTAAATTGGGACAGGGTATCACGCGGTGAGCGTGGCGCTAAGTATGCCGATTTCCTAGACAATATCGGCAAGCTTAAGGCTAAAACCTTATGGAGGCACAACGTAGCAGGGGATCTGATGCCCGATAGCAAGGATAGTGAGAATATAGACTCTAGCGCTCTCGACCTACTCGCGACCGCTAACACGGGCAAGCGGGGGTTTACATACACCCATTACCGCGACAATACGCACAACATCAAGGCGATACGATCCGCTAACCGCAAAGGTTTTACGGTTAATCTGTCCGCTAACACCATCGATCACGCGATCAAGTTAAAGCGTCACAATCTGCCGATAGCTGCCGTTGTGCCTAGTGATCACGGAAACGATACGCGCACGATTCAAGGGGTTAAGTTTATTACTTGCCCTGCTACATACAAGGATGAGGTAACGTGCGCGACCTGCAAACTATGCTCGGTAAGTAATCGCGACTCGGTAGTAGCATTCCCTGCCCATGGATCGCGCACCAATAACGCTAATATTATAGCAAGGGGTTAATTATGAGCGATAACGAAATCATTGATCGATTCGACACTAGCAATATTACACTCGAGCAATTGTCTAGACTATCGGGAAAGTCGGTAAAGTATCTTAAAAAATTATTAATGGGGGGTTAATTATGCATAGCGAATGGCACGGGCAGTATAATTTTATATTCGGCGGGGCATGGGTCATCAATGGAGCTGAGGCCGAAAGGCTGAGAGCGGGTGAACGATTCAAAGCCAAATGCGAGCGCGACTATTTAGAATACTTTAATGACTACCTTACCATCGAGCGATTCGCTAGTGATAAGGGGTTATCAGTAGCAAACGCGACCGCTCTAATCACTTTGGGTCGCAAAGTTAATCACGCTAGACCATCACAATATAAGTGGAAATCACCATGCTAGTATTCAATTATCAAAGCAAAAAAGTATTAAAAGAGTCTATCGGGCAGCGCCTAGACTATATCGAAACAAGTATTTTCGGTGAAGAGTACAGGCGCGATGGAGTCTTAACAGGGGCAAATCGACCGCATATTACAGGGCAAGGGCGAGAATTCTTCGCGAATGTCACAATGCGCGATGGTCTTATCGCGGCGGTTAAATAATTGCATAAGTCACGCGATTCTATACGTCATTGGCGTATAGGGTCACCATAGGGTCACCATAGGGTCACCATAGGGTCACCATAGGGTCACCATAGGGTCACCATAGGGTATTAATAGGGTATCAATAGGGTATAAGGGGGAAATATGACACACGAGACAGCATTAACCAGGGCGCTCGCGCTATGTATAACAGCACCGGATAACAGGCTAGGCTATGCGCTCAAATTAGCGCACGAAATAGCAGAAATGTGTACACCCGCCGAAGTGGCAAGGGCAAAAGAAAATGCAAAGGGGATAATGGAATGAGAAATAATCGCAGAAATCTATGTGTACTTGTCGCGGGGTGTTTGATAATCTCATTCGCCCTCGGTGCTTTGCTCGAACCGAGCGAGGTGCTAGAGGCAAAAGAGTCTAAACTTTATGCTGAGATGGTTTGCTTAGGGCGCGAGAGCGTAGCTGAGACGGGGACTATGCAAATCGGATGGCCTAACTACAAGCGATTGGAGGTGCAATGTGGACAACTGGGAGAGCGTTAAAGTAAACCCTAAGCAAGGGGCTAGACCCGACAAGAAACTCAAGCCTGGTAGCCCCCGTTCTATGTGTGTGCGATGTTGGGAAGTATTCTCTACCGAGCGCAACTTTGATAAGCATTTAAAGGGTGATCCCGCAGAGAGGTTCTGTGTCCAACCCGATGCCGTAGGTCTAATTCAGCGGTCAAATGGTGATTGGATACAGGGCGGTAGCGAGCAACCGACACATTGGGAAAGGTAAACCGTGATCCTAGATAGGGTAGGGAATCCTAGATAGGATTTAAATAAAGCGCCCCCCCTTTCGGGGGAGCTGATCACACCACAAAGGGGAGGAGGATGCATTGCGATCACAGGCAGGTTATCCGCTCTCTCCCTGTAACGCAAGGGGGAAATCATGGCAGATTACGAACTAATTTGCAGTAAAATGAGCCAGTTAAGGCGCAAGGGTAACAAGGCTATGGCATTGTGTCCTGCGCACGATGACAAGTCACACAGTCTCAGTATTCTATACCGCGAGGCAGATGATAGGGTATTGCTTCACTGCTTTGCTCAGGATTGCAGCGCAGAGTCCATTCTAAAGGCAGCAGGGCTTACGTGGCGGGATATCTACCCTAATGATGGGTCACCCTATACCCCTAAGCTAAGCAAGCATACACGCGAGGAGGTGAAGTCTGCCGAGTGGCTGCTAGAATTAGTGCCAGTATGGTCTCGCGAGGGGATAGCATTTACTGAGAAGGATCGGACAGATATTTACAATGCGCAGCGGATAGTCAATGGCGCGAGGGGGATACGATGAACGGATGGATCAGATTAGATCGGGCGATACAGGATAACTTCCTGTGGCAAGAGCCCGAGGCGTTAAAGCTATGGCTGCACCTGCTAATGGCTGCGTCATTAACGGATAAAGCGACCTCGTTTAATGGGCGAATGCTTACTATCAAGCGGGGTCAACTGGTCTTCGGTTTGAATGCCGCGAGCGCCAGATTAAACATCTCAGTGCGGCGTTTGAGAAAGTACCTAGATTGGTTTGAAACCGATAACATGATTGCCAAGCAAATCACCAATAAATTCTCAATCATTTCAATAACTAACTACGCTCAGTACCAAGATACGGGCAAGCAACTGACAAGCAAGAGTCAAGCAACTGACAAGCAAAGGGCAACAACTATACAAGTAACAAGTAACAAAGAACAATCTATACCCCCGACAGTAGATGAAGTTAGGGCGTATTGTGACTCTCGCAGCAATGGAATCGACCCTGAAATGTTCATCGCGTTTTACGAGGCGCGAGGGTGGAAGATCGGTAAAGAGAGGATGAAATCATGGAAAGCCTGTGTCGTTACATGGGAGAAACGTAGGCAGGAGCAGACCCCTACTCGCGAAGCATCATGGGGGGTGGAGCTATGAGGCTGCCGCAGGGGTTGGAATTAGAACAGTACCTTGAACTCACGGGCATGATGGAAGCCTCTCAAATCCACAGCGCGGGACGGTGGCATGATGAGGTGGTCGAGCGATCTAAGGGTCAGAAGATCTGGGGGGCTAAGCTACCGTGGCCTAAGACGCATGACACGTTTCGGTTAAGACAGGGTGAGTTAACCATATTTGGGGGCGCTAATGCGTCCAAGAAATCCCTTATCTGTGGCGAGATAATCCTAAGTCTGCTCAAGGAATCCAAGGTATGCCTCGCGTCCCTTGAAATGAAGCCGAGCGAATCCCTGTACCGCATGCTAATGCAAGCCGCAGGTACGAAGGATGGCACACCCGCCGAGCCATTTATTCAAGAGTTCTCAGCGTTCGTTGACAAGAACCTAGTCATATTCGATCAGCTAGACACAGTGAAGCCGGAGCGAGTCCTATCCATCATTCACTATTGCGTTAAGGAACTGGGTTGCAAGTATGTCTTCGTTGATTCCCTCGCGAAATGCGGCACTGGTTTTCAAGATTATGCAGCCGAGACAGAGTTCGTGAATAAGCTACAGCACTGCGCCAAGACACTGGATGTCGGCATTATCTTGGTGGCGCACATTCGGAAGCCGCCACAAGCTGATGACAATTGGATACCGGATAAGTATTCCATTCGCGGGGCAGGTACGCTTACAGATATGGCTGATAATGTCCTGCTAACGGCTAGCAACGCGAAGCGAAAACAGCTAAAGGAATTAGCTAAGATGACCGAATTAGATGAGAAGCAGCAGGAATATTTAGCCAAACATAAAGACCAAAAACTCATCGTTGCCAAGCAAAGACACAGCGGTGGATGGGAGGGAACATACAATTTTTACTTTCACGACAACAGCTTACAGCTAACCGAGCAGGAGGATCGGCCTAGAAGATTTTATTTCAACACAATTGTTGACAAGGACATTTAATATATATTACGATGATTACACATTCTGAGGAGGATGCTATGAAATACATTAAAGAGTGGCTCGCTGAGCCGACAACTGCAACACAATATCTTATTGACGGTGACATCGATTGGGACGTAGTACCCCAAGATGACATCAACAAGATGATCTTCTCTGTCCTGCATGACGCAGATGCCAATGAGTATCTGTGTGACATCATGCTCTACCATGCAGACCCCGAAGTCCTTCGCGGCTGCATCCATAAGCTAACCACAAACAAAGCTGACACGCTGACTTACTCTGTCATTTTTAGGGGTGAGATGCGTGAGGCTGTCATGTCTTTTATTACTGATGTTGCCACTCGCGAGATCGGTATAGCTGAGACTGCGCTAGCTGTGTACGGTCACGAGTATGCGACTTCCGAGCAGGTCATGCACCGCATTCGCGATGATCAACACGAACAAACATATTTCTAGGGGGATACCATGAAACAATCTGAATCAATAGCAAACCTATCAGCCGCGATGGCTGCGGCACAGGGGGAGATGGGGGCAGCCGTTAAGGGCTCGGCAAATCCATTCTTTAAGTCTAGCTACGCTGATCTTGGGGCTGTAATACAGGCAGTCAAAGCCCCGTTCGCGAAGCATGGCCTGAGCTATGTGCAATTCCCTGTTAATGGGCAGGGTGGCATTGGGGTATCTACACGCCTAATGCATGCATCCGGTGAGTGGCTAGAGCAGGAGTTCCTAATACCTTTAGGTAAGTTAGATGCTCACGGTGCGGGTTCAGCTATCACTTACGCTAGACGGTACGCTTTACAGTCTATTGCAGGTATCCCTGCCGAGGATGACGATGGCAACGCTGCATCGACCAAGCCTAAGCATCCACATCATCCTGCAAAAGCTACTGAGGATTTCTTCTAATGCGCCTGATTTCCTGCGAGCAGGGCAGTCCTGAGTGGCTCACCCATAGGCTAGGTGTCCCCTCTGCCTCACAGTTTTCTAAGATAGTCACCGGAAAGGGTGGCAAGTCTACGCAGGTTGAGGCGTACATCAATCAGCTAGTCGCTGAAGAGTTAACTGGCGAGACCACTTTGGTCTACGTCAACGAACACATGAAGCGCGGCACTGAGTTAGAACCAGATGCCCGTGAATTGTACGAAGCCCTGACAGGTCAAACTGTTCAGGAAGTGGGATTCTGTCTGCACGATACTGTTAACGCAGGTTGTTCGCCAGACGGATTGATAGGGGAGGAGGGTGGTTTGGAAATCAAATGCCCTGCCCCCGCTACGCATGTTGAGTGGGTGAAGGCAGGAGTCGTGCCTTCTAAACACTTGCAGCAGATCATGGGTTGCTTGTGGGTCACAGGCAGATCGTGGTGGGATTTCATGTCCTATCACCAGACCATGAAACCTTTGATCGTGCGTGTTGAGCGCGATGAGGAGTACATAGCAGCATTGGCAGAGCATGTAACCAATGCAGCATTAAGAATCAAACAAGATGCTAACCAATACTTTCAGTAGGAGAATATGATGAGCGATTATGATGATACAAACCGTGGCGCACTGTTTAAGAACGAGCGCAAAGAAGCTGAGACACACGCCGACTACAATGGCACGATCAATGTAGCGGGTCAGGAGTACTGGCTGAATTCGTGGCTCAAGGAATCTAAGAACGGTAAGAAGTACATGAGCCTATCGGTTAAGCCGAAGGATGTTCAGTCTGCACCTGCACCCAGGGTGGAGGTTGCTTCAGAAGATATTCCCTTTTAATTTATCGGGGGTGCAAGCCCCCTTATCCTTGGAGGATGATATGCCATTTTTTAATTCGCGAAAGACTGAGCAGAAAGAACAGGCTCATAGTAGTAAATCAAACTACGCGCCAGAAGGTATGCAGAGAATTAATGTAAACCTAATGGATCAGACCTATAAGAAAATTCAGTTTAAAAAAATTGAGTTAGGCAAAAGCGCCACAGATATTATTGAAGAGTGCTTGGTTCTAAGCATGGATTTTCTTGAGCCAAAGGAAAGGATGACGGCAGAAAAGCATAAGTCGTTGATGGATGACATCGCTAAATCTCAGTCGCCACAAGAACCTTCACTTAGCTACACTATAGAAGACAGCAAGCCCGTTAAACCTAAAAGCGTTTTATCCAACAAAGCAAAACCTTCTTATGTGATAGAAACAGATTTTGCTGCGCCTCGCGCAGTTTCTTCAAAGCCGAGTAGCTTGCGTCAGCTTATGCGCCCAATAGTAAAAAGGATGAAGTCTGGTGATTCTATTCTTGTAAACACTATGGCAGAGCGTCAGCGTTTTACAGATTTAGCAAAGTCTATGAAAAAGAAACCATCTACCCGCAAGCTCAGTGACGGAGCTGTTATAACTTTCCGTTGTTGGGTTCTGTAAGGAGCGCTAAATGCCTATTCATATAGGAAGGGCAGTCCGAACTGCTCATGCCATCGCGGGTATTAAGCATATTAAAGTAGCCCAACAGATAGGGGTTAGTGCAGCTAACTACTCTCACTCCCTGACTCACCGGGGAATGACTGTGAAACGCTACAAAGAAATATGTGACGCGCTTGGCATGAGCATGGATGATGTATTTAAAATAGGAGAAGAGTATGCTGACGGCGACTCAGAGTAACCAACAGGTCAGAGATAAATTGGAAAAAGACTTGGAGTTGTTTTTCAGCAAGGGCGGGGAAGTTAAACACTTCCCTCCCTGCACCTACTCCGATCATATACTCACAGAGAAGCAGAGGTTTGATGCTCGCTTCGGTCAGAGGGGAAAAAAATGACTGATATAAATCAAGGGGATTTCTGGGTGGTGGATGATAGGCTTTCGCTTGAAGCTTTCATTAAGATGATGACTCAGATGTACGAGGAGAAGAAGTATCTGACACTCAAGATCAAGGGTGGCAAGACCAGAACATCTACACAGAACAACGCGCTGCATGTGTACTGTCGTCTACTAGGCGAGAAGCTGAACGATTCAGGCTATGATATGAAGCGAGTCATCAAGGAGGAGGTGGATATCCCGTGGTCACCATCGCTTGTGAAACAATACCTCTGGAAGCCCATCCAAAAGATTGTAGCTAACGAAGAGTCTACCGCGAAGGTAGGGTCGGATGATTACCACAACACTTACTCTGTACTAAGCCGACATCTCAGCGATAAGTTTGGGGTGTTCGTTGAGTTCCCGAGCAAACGCAAATGATAATCTTTAATGAGTTCACTGACGCTCTTGAGGAGGCCAAGTTCTGCGCTGACGAAGAGAAAAAAGTCTACCGCATTCTGGCAAAACCAGAAGGCTTTGGCGTACTACTCAAGGGCAAGAGCAGAACACGAAATCGAGGCATTGAGGTAGGATACAGGGGATACAGATGTTCAATACAATCGCGTGTATAGCTATGGCAATTTACTTTGAAGCTAGATCCGAGCCCTTGAATGGGCAGGTTGCAGTAGCTAATACCATCATGAATCGGGTTTCGTCGCCAAAGTTTCCCAATACCCCTTGCAAAGTAGTCCAACAAGGCAGGAAATGGAACGGTCACATGCTCCGTAATCAGTGCCATTTCAGCTATTACTGCGACGGTAAGCCGGAAGTCATAGTAGACCAAGGGGCATACACGTTAGCCCTCAGTATAGCGGTAAATTGGCCTAATCTCGTTGACATAACAGGCGGGGCTACCTACTATCACAGAGATGATGTTTACCCCTACTGGATAGACAGCCTAAACATTAGCCGCCAGATTGGTCGGCATATCTTTTATCACTAGGCGCCTTCGAGATTAGATAATCATGAACGATCAACCACAGTACGATCCACCGGAAGATGTTAAAGCTGTTTCTAAGACATACTCTGTCATGTCCAAGCTGTTCAGCATTGCGCTACTAAAGCTACGCTACGATAGAATGGACACGGCGAGTCAGATCCGATCTGAGAAAACCATGTTTACATTGCTTCACGAGAGAAACTGGGATGCCAAGAGCGACCGATAGGCGAGCAAAGCGTAAGTCTAAACCTAAGACCAAGACTTCCTCGATGCTTAGGCAGGAGTGCTACAGGGCTATACAGAAGCTCGCGAGGATAGCTGCGGCAGATGATGATGGGTACTGTAGCTGTGTATCCTGCGGCGTTAATAAGCACTACACGCAGATGCAGGGTGGACACTTTATTCCCAAGGGCAACTCATCCTACTGGGCATTAGAGATCGAGAACATCCATCCTCAGTGTGCAGGGTGTAATATGTGGGGTATGAGGCATGGTTCTGCTGCTCAAGAGTATACGATGTGGATGGAAGACATGTACGGAAGAGCATTTGTCAAGGACATGATTGCCAAAAAGTCGTCCCCTGTTAAGAGATACAAGGCAGATTACGAAGAGTTGTTGGTAGGGTTTGTTGAACTCATTAAGCAGCACAAGCAAAGGTTGGGCGAATAATGGATGAAGAAATTTACATTGAGATGGTGTCCTCGGACGAAGCATACGATTGGCTTAACGACATGATACAAACCCTTGAGGGTCATGACCGTGATGTCATAGGCACAATAGCTTTGATGCTTGAAGACCTAACCGAGTTCGTAAACAAGAATGAATTTACAAAGAAGCATTTCATGCAGTTCATTGAAGACAAACACGACAGCGAGGAGTTACTACATTGAGCGCAACAGACCATCAGGTAGCAGGTGACCATTACAAGAAGCTAAAGATTCAGCCTATTGAATACATCCTCGCGAATGAGATGCAGTTCTGTGAGGGGGCGATCATCAAGTACATCTCTAGATGGAGAGACAAGGGTGGTATTGAGGATCTGCGAAAGATCAAACACTTCTGCGACTTCTTGATTGAGAACGAGGTTGCGGAAGCACCCCTCGCGCATCTAGGCGAGAGGCGTGTCCCGAAGTTTTAGTCTCTGTTGCGCTCTTCTCTTTCGAGGAAGTCTTCAATGCCCCCGCCAAAGAAATTGTAGTACATGTCGCCAATGCCGGGAAACCTTCTGAAATTCTTTTTGTCAAGTTCAGAAAAATCATAACCATCCACGGTTAATTCCTTTACGATGTTGGCTGAGTCTTGTACCGCATCTACGACAGAAAGAATTGCAGGGGATGCCATTCCTATAGTTGCGTCCCTAAAACGCAAGTCTGCAAACTGTTCTTTTCCATAGTTAGACGAACCCATCATCGACAGCGCATAATTACTTGCGTGTTCGGGTATTCTATCTATATCAAAGCCCCTGCCTCTAATTGCATTTCTTGCTTCTTGCACAACGGATTGCCCTCCACCCACTATCACTGTATAAGCCAAAGCGTTTTTACCTGCTTGTTTGTAGTTGCCTTTTGCTGCCTCGTCAATGACGCTGTCTTGTATTAATTGAATTTGTTTAAGTGTAAAACTTCTTAGCTGATAAAATATTCTTCCATTCGGTGATTCTAAATACGCCTGGGGCATATCACTTAACGAGATTGGCTGAGAGCCAGACAGCTCATTCCAGAGTAATAGCTTCGTATTTTCCGTTACTTTTCCTGCTTTTAAATCATTGACCAAGCTATCAAACTCATCACCAAATGTTTCGCCCCATTCTTCTTTGAATTTTTTCAATCCCTTTTCAGATTTCACTAACCGTGTGCCTTTGTTCCATGCGCCTTGAATTAAAGAGTTTTTACCAAAACGATCCACCGCGCTAAACAGGCTGTATTTAAACAACGTATCCTGCAAAGATTTTGTAACCCCCTTGACGGTTGATAAGTCTGTCGCGATATAATTTGTGAGGCCAAAGTCATCTACATTCTGTACGTTTCTTCCTAGAACTGTTTGAAGCATAGCTTTGCCGCCATCCCCTCCGTAACGATAGATGTTGGTGAGCTGATCTGCAAATTGAATAAAAGCCGCGACGGGATTACCAAGCAGCAAACTACTAGTAACAGACCTAAGCGCTTGCATAAATCTATAAGGCGATTTTTCTCCTTCGTTAAATCTTAGGTTAAGAATTTTAATTAACTCATCTGCATCGCCCACTACCTTGCCTTCGCGTTGAAGTTGTCTAGTTAACGCCCCCACGCTTTTGTTACTATCAAAGTTTGCACCAGAACCCACTGCGACATTAGAGCCTTTAAAGAATTTGTATTTTTCTACATGGTTGATGGTTTTGTTAATGTAGCTTTCTAAAGCTTGCGCTGCATTGTCTGGGTAAAACTGAAGCAGGTCATCATTTAGCGTCTCTAGCATCCTTTGCTTGCCAGAATTAAATCCTCCCATAGCAGCCCCGCCTGTAGGTCTGTCAAATAAGCTGTCAAATACATCGTCTTTTTGTTTTTCAGTTAAATCGTCTATTGGCTTTTCTAATCTTTGCGCTGCTTTTTTTAAAGCTGCTCTATACATTAAAGATTGTTGAGTTCCAAAAGCCTGTAACAGCCCCTCTCTTTCAATTTTACCTCGCGGAAAGTGTCCTGCAAGATATTCCACACCCCCTAGCCCAGAATCCGCATACATGTGCATTTCATCTAGGGTGTCTTTGGTTGCTTTCATTATTTCGCGAGCGGTCATAGTATATGGTTTTTTGCCAGTATCAATTATCACTGAACCTTTTGCCGTTCTACCTGTAGGAATGCCGCCCCTTGTTGTGACTGAGGTGATCCCTGAATCTTCTGCAAGCTTGGTAGCTCCCGGCCAATCTCTATTCTTTAAGCGCTTTGTAAACTCAGCTTGGGCATCTTTAGATAATTTTCCAAACATTATTTGGAAGGGTCTGATTCTTTGAGTCATCTCTTGCGATTTAATAGAAGAATCTTTTTCAAATCTTTGCAATCGATTTGCAATCACAGGGCTGTACTGCTTAACTTTTCGTATTGTTGTTTCGATTAGCTTATTAGCCACACCGTTTTTAACTGCACTCGCGGAATTGAGTGCAGCTTGAGTTTCTAAGACCACTTTATCTACCTCTAAATTCCAAGGTAGATCTAGCTTGGTGTTTGAATTAATGACAGCATTCTCAACTTCGTCAGCCGTTAAGCCTAATCTTTTAGAGGCTGCTAACAATAAACCCTCGTCATCTACCGTGCCTGTAGCTTTAACCTCCATCATTTTGCTGTTAATAGAGTCCATAGTTTCTTCTGCCGAAGCGGACTTTTTGGCAGTTCGTTTTTGATTTAACTTAGCTTTTAGTTTGTTCGCAGCAGGTGATAATTTTTTAGCAATGATTGGCGCAGCAGTTCTTCCGAGCTTCATTACAGCAGGAGTTAATACAGCCCCTCCTACCGTGTATTGAGCGGTGCTTTTTAAGTCAACCTCGCCCTCTTCCACTAAGCTGCGCAGGGCTTCATAGCCGCCTGAAATTACCCCACCGATAGCAGCCATAGCTTTGTAAGTTTGGCCTACAGGAAGCGCTGTTGTAGGGTCGGCTAACACTCCAAGAACTGTTCCTACAAATCCTGAACCGCCTGTAGATTGGCCTGACTCTGCAAGCCGAGTTAATTCTGGGTACTCTTGCGCTAGTTCTTGCTGCCTTACTTGTTGAATTCTTTCTCTTCGTTGATCAATATTTAATTCCATAAAGTCTTCGCCGTACATTTCAGTCGGCGATACATAAATTCCTGCTCCGCGATATTTGTCGCTAAATAAATTTAACCTACCAATAGGCATGACGGCATCCAAAGCAAGGTCGGCATTTTGCGTGAAAGACTCTGTTGCATCAAATTCATATTTAATTTTAGCAATAGCGCCAAACTCATCCATCTGCTCTTTATTTAGTGCGTTAATTTGTTCTTGCGACAACTGAGGAGGAGGCGCACCCAAGGCAGTTAATGCAGGTAAATCATAATCTGGCCCAACAGATTCTCCCTCAACAGATGCTTCTGGAGTAGGCTCAGTTAAACCTGTGTCTATGTTTTGTTTTGCTGCAACATATCTCAAAACATCGGCTTGACTAACTCCGTCAGGAGCATCAACTTCTTGTGTTGTTCCGTCTGCAAGCGTAATTAAAAATTTGGGCATAATGAAATCCTATTGCGATTCAGGAACTGGAGTAATAGTTATACCCTTTGTTTCCATTTCCAGAACAAGTTTTTCGTCATCGGATAACTCTGGCTCATTATTTGTAGCAGCGACGGACTGATTAGTGTCTGTAGGTCTTTCTGACGGCAACAATCCCGAAGACAACAGATCGCCTAAAATGTTTGTTAATGCAAGTCTGTCTAGTTTTGGTGCTTTATCTATTTTTTGCAATTCATCTCTTAACGAAGCAATGCTTAGAGTATAAGATTCATTATTGCGTTCAGAGTAATTGTGAATCATATCAATCAAGGCGTTTTCGCCCGTGTCTTTATCGCCTGTTGTTAAATCAAATATTTTATATTCTTTAAACAACTTTTCGTTCATTAAAGCAGCTTTAATGACCTTTGTTTTTTGCGGAGAAAGGTTGGGTACATCTCTTTCTCTGTTTGTCGCAGTTCTTGCGCTTTGTCCAATAACATTTAATTGATCACCAGTTTTCTTATCAAAAGTCATAATCATATTTTGACCAGTGGTTTGATCAAAAACAGTATAAACACCAATGTCTTTGTCCATTCCTTGCTTAAATTGATTTTCAATTAAACGCAATTCATTTAACGGGATAAAAGCATCTTCATCGTTTAGTAGCTTAATATAATTATTGTCTGGATCTTTTGCTATTATCTGTTCCACAAGGCTTGTTTTTAATAAGTTAGAAGCTGCTATTTCATTTTCGCGAGCAGTTTCGTCTCTTAATCGATCGGCTTGCCTGTCATTAAAAGTTGTAATGCTATTATCAAATTGCTGTTTTGATCTTTTTTGTTCTTCAGTTTGCCACCCAAACCTGGTAACAGTCCTTCCCTCTGTTCTTTCTGCTCGCGCCGCAACTTCAGCCGCTCTTGCGTCTTGTTCCTCTGCGCGTGTATCCGCTTCATCTTGCCGGCGTATGGTTCTGGCTTGAGCTGTGTTTTCTTTATTTAAAGATACAGCCTCTTGTCGAAGTGTGGCGGCGCGAACTGGGTCTGTGGATTGCAATGCGTTAGCAGCGGCAATCAAACCTTGCGTAGTAGTAAAGTCCATTTGCCCAATTTTTTCCTGCATTTTTTCAGAATCAGTCCTTGGATCGATCCCAAGCATAGGCTGTACTGCACGGCGCAAGTCTTCGTTACGCTGTACGCCTAGCTGACCTGCCATCTGGGCAAGAGGGGCTAATGCTCTAGCTCTTCCTGTCAGACCTGATGCTAGTAGCTGACCTTGAGCCATGCCTTGCTGTAGTAGTTTCTGCTGACGCTGTTCGGGAGTGTCAATGATATCCGCGAAGAGTGTGTTTATATTGATAGCCATAATTTAGCCTCTAGGTATTCCACCGTACATTGATATTGCGGCATCAACTGCGTCATTGCCTGTTAAAGTAGCGCCTGAGTTGCGAGGTATTCCACCGTACATTGATATTGCGGCGTCTATTGCGTCATTACCTGTAAGCTGTGTTGTGCCTCCTGCGGCAGGAGCCGCTGCGGCAGCTTGCTCACCCTTAAGCAGATCAAACAGACCTTGGAACTGCTGCTGACGTAGCGCATTAGCAAGTGCCGAGTAACCAAGCTGCGCCTCAAGAGTCGACTCTGCTAGTCCTGCTCCTATGCCTAAGCCGGTAGACTGTAGACCCGCACCAATCTGTGATGCTTGCAATGCAGGAGATAGAGTCGCGAGGAGTTGGTTCTGGCCTTGGTAAGCAGATGGAATTGATTGTAGCCCTAGATCACCTAGCAGCTCTAGTCTTGAGCGTGTCTCGCCCAAACCTGCCAGTGTTTGCTGCGAGGTTAACGCTTGCTCTGCTCTAGCCTGTTCCATAGCTGTTAATGCAGAACCAGCTTGCTGCTCTTGTATGGCTTTCTCCAGGGTTAGTTGCTCAGGTGTCCCACCAAACATACTGGTCTGTACACCCGTCCTTCCTTGACCAAATAGACGCTCCTCGAGGGCTAGACGCTGACGCTCCTGATCAGGTGCTTGCAGGGCTGTTAGGTTGCCCATTATTTCCTGCTCTCGCGCAGCCCTTTGCGTAGGGTCTTGCGTCAGCAGTCTAATCAACTCGCCTTGTTCTGCCTCTCGTGCGGCAGGATCATCTAAGAATCCAAATGCTCGAGTGCCAAAGCCTAGCATTCTTTCCTGCAAAGCCTGTTCAGTAGGGCTAAGGCTTGTGTCTAAGTTTCCGGTAGAGCTAAACCCTGCTCTTGCGCCTGTAGCTGTGGTGACACCAAAAGGTTTGAACTGAGACTGCCGACCAATTTCCCCCATTAAACCGCCACTTGCGGCCTCGGGAGGACGATCACCGTAAACCGTTCTTACGTCACGCTCACCTGCTTTTTCAATGTCGCTGATTGCTTTCTGTTGAGCGGCTGCGCTACCTATAGAAGAGAGCAAGCCACCCGTAGTACCGCCCAATAAATTATCATACCAAGCCATTAGTAAGTACCTCCATCAATAGTACCGAACGTAGACGTACCACTAACGCTGAGGTTAGCTGCGGTTACCGTGCCTGTGAATGTAGGAGACGCAGAGTTAGACTTGCTGTTTACTGCGACAGCAACTGCATCATACTCAGCCCCCACCTCAGAGCCTTTGATTACTTTAGCGGGGTTACCACTAACCAAAGTATCCTTGGCTGCGAAGTTTGTTATCTTCGTGTAGTTAGACATTACACAATCCTTCCCATTAGGGCTTGAATATTAATTTCTTGCAAGGCAATAGTCTTGCCATCAACTGTGGTTTCTACGCCAACGGCTACTACCGTACCCTGCCCGGACGTATTGATTTTCTTTCGCGTTATCAATGCAATAGAAGAAGAATACTCTGCCTCTGTGTTAAATTCTGAGATATTGTATTGTCCCACATTGGACTTAGGTAAGGTGTACGCTTGTTTCTTGTAAGCACCAGAGTAATCGTATGCCCAGTTTAGAACTACTATAGCCTCAGCGCCATCAAAGGTAGTGAGGTTAATCTTCTTCAAGAACTTTAGGTTAGATGTATCGCCAAAGCTAAGAGGATGGCTAAAGTAGCTAAGAAGATAACCTGTTGTTCCATCTTTAAATCCTGTGTATTGAGCCACCCCTGTACTATTGCCAATGTATACAGCCTCGGTAGAGGTGTTAGCAAAGATCAAAGGATTGATATGCGACCATGTTGTAGCCCTAAAGCTACCATCCTGCAAGGGGAAGCGCGTATCAAAGCAGTATACTACAGCTAGTTCCGGGAAGTTTAGTAACACAAACGCCTCACGAGGCGAGTAGTGTAGGCTAATATTGCCTGTTTCTCCCGCAAAGAGGGATTTGATGTCATTGTTTACGTTCTTAGAGATGTCACCAATAGGGGCTGACTTCTCTTGAATGGTTCTAGCTAGGCTTCTAACTCCCGAATCATCTAAGAAGATTAAGTCTTTACCAGTAGAGACTACTGCGTCTCTGCTTACACAACCTACATTAGATATTGTATCCGCGAGGGTCATGTTGGCAGGGCTTTCCGCGCCTAAATACAGCACTATGGAGTTCCTGCCAAAGATCACTAGGAATCCATTGTGAGCCGCAAGGGCAACGATTGTATCGTATCCTGTAGGCCAGACTGTAGTTATGTCTATCGAGCCTGTAGAGCCTCCTGTCCAGTGTGTCCCATTGAGTAGATCAGACCAATAGATCGTAGACTTGTCATTAGTAAAGTCTGCTACCCACAACCTACCAAACGCTGCTAGACACTCGTTACCTTCAGGTGGTGTGCCTGTAGCGTGTCCGTGATCTGACATAGGATCGAAGGTGCTAGTGCTGTCTTTGTAAACTAACGGCTCGTATCCACGCTGAAAGAAATACATTGAGTCATTAAAGTTAACCATCTTCCAGTTGTTTGCGGTAATAGCATATCCCGCAGGGGTCAGGTCAGTCAGGGTTGTTGTGCCTGAAAATACTTTGTTGTTACCTGCCGAGAAGAAAATGGTATCACCGTCATTAGCTACGAACTCGCTCATAGACTCGATGCCATCCGAACTGCCTAGTACCGCAGCCCCATTAGTAGACACCATACTATAGCCCTTCCTCGCGGCTATCCTGCCCTCTTTATCAATGACACAGTTGTCCGCAACAGCGGAGAAGCTAGGCTCTTGCGCGAGAGGTGCGTCTTGGGTGTTTATCCCTGCAAATCCCGGAGCTGTAATTGTAATGCTCTGTAATTGTTGAGCCATCTACACCACCATGTACGTTGTTTCTAAGGGGTATCTGTTAGCGTCTACGGCAATTGCATCTGACAATGCTGACGATGCTATAGCAAACTGCTCTGCTGCTGACTGACCACCTGTCTCACCTCTTTCGCGAAGAGCCATAGCGTAGGCCATCTGTACGACAGGATGATACGGGACTTTGATCTTAGTAGCATCTGCCGCGAGTAGAGCCTGTGGGGCAGCAATATCAAACCGTAACGTGTATATCTTGTCTGGCTGCGGATAGACCTTTACCTTAAGATCATCGTTATCATCTACGCCACTGACTATGTAATCAGTAGGCACCGCGCTAGCGGGAGTTTGATTAAAGTATACGTTATCAAAATACGGCACAGTGTTTAGCGTCAAGAATCCGTGACCACTACTGCTTATTGCTTGCTTGATTACCGCGCTTTGACCTGATCCGGTAAGAGAGTATTCTGCCTGACCGACTACAGTTGGGACTTGCACCGTGCTTCGTAGCGCAGACCATGTCCATGAATCTTCGATTAGTTTCTTTGCATCGTTAACCAAGTCGCCTATCAAGGCAGAGTAGGAGGTCTCGTTTGTAGTGCTAACCTCGTCTTCTCGTAGTCTTCGGAGGACGCTGTTAATTGCTTCTAAGTATGTCATCTACCTGCCTCCAGTGGCTTGTAAGAATCGCTCGAACATCCCGACAGGAATGTTGTCTAGCTCTGTAAACTTTGGCTCAAAGAAGAGCGAGTCAGTAACAGGGGTATTTTGGATAGACTGAAACAACGAGATGTTAGTTGCTTCCCTGGGGGTTGGTTGCATAATTGTAGGTAAGATAGGCGTGTCGTTAACAATAACATTAGGGTCTTCAGCAATAACCGGAGTATCTAAAACAGGGATAATCGGAGTATCTAAAACAGGGATAACTGTGTCGTCTACCACTGTGTCGTCTAACCCGTCATCATCGTTTTCCAATTCACCATTATTAATGACCGCGTCATTATTGGTAACTGCCCCGCCATTGGTCAAGACTGCTCCTGTGTTAAGAGGGTCAGTTGCTTCGTTGAATACATCGCCAGTATCACCTGTGCCAGTATCTCCCGCACCATCACCTGCTGTGCCCTGGTTGTTGATTGCTGTGTCTGACTGTGCCGCTGCTTGGTTAATGCTTTCTACAGTATTACCTGTGATCGTAGCTACTTCTTGAGCAGAGACTCCTCGATCATTTACTATGTCAACAACCTTACGAATACTGTTGCGGTCATACGCTCCAAATATGTCTAGCGCATCTTCAAAGATAGACGCGAGGTCTTTGGTCTTGTCTATTTTTTCCCACTCTGTTTCGGGGTCGTCAGTATCAATAGATTCATCTCCACCAAGCGAAGACAAATCTTGATTTAATAAGGTGTTTTCTAAATTGGTAGTAGATAAATCCTCTATAGTATCTGTCGGTCTTAAGGTTTTAGGAACAAGATCAGACGCAACTGTGCCGCCGCCAAGCGTGTTAATATTTGAAGTACCGCCGACAGTATAGCGGCCTAGCAAATCCATAGCTCCGCTACCTATAGAAGGAGAGCGATTTATAGTATTGTTTTGATTAATACTATCTAAGTACAGATTGTTAATTGCACTTGGTGTAAGAACTCCTATACCCGCAGCATCTTCAAGCACTGCTTTTGGATTATAAACACCGCTTGAAAATTTTTCTTTTTGCTTGCCTGTATTTTCAGCCATAAGAATTCCTAGTTGCTGCGTTCTACTTTCTTAACTTTCTCAAAGGAGCGTAGTCCCCCAAGACCAAGCATGCCCATTAGCACAGGGAGCATTGTAGCAAGGTCAATCATCGGAATTTCAACGCCTGTCTCAAGCAGATTCAAAGTCATGTTCGCGAAAGGGATGACTAGAAAGTTACCCGCCATTCCTAATACACAGACCCATCCACAAGCAGGTCTCCATCCGGCAACAAACATACTGTTATGCTTGGCTTCGATCTTATTGATCTCTAGCTGCGCCTTAACCTGTTCGTGCGTATAACGCTCTGCCATTGTCGCAATGTCATGAGCTAACTTTTCTTTCAGATCTTTATCGGGTATTACCTTGTCTAATAAGTCAGACACTGGCCCGATGAGCGATCCTAACATTGCTAACATTTAGGCCACCACAAGCACGACAAGTAAAAACACAGCCAACAATATGGCAATAGTAGCTTGCTCATCCGTTGAACTCATAAATTTAGCTTTGGCAAATTTGCCTATTGTTTTAACGTATTTCATAGTCGTTCCTTATTTGTCAGCTTTAGTGTCAAGTCGTTTAAAGATAGCCCCGAGCATCTCTTTGATTTCTCGTATGTCATCGCGGTAATCTTCTTTAGCTACATACATAATAGGTATGGCTTTCATGTCAGCATCAATCCTATCCAATAATGCAAAGACTCGATTAACTAACCAACCAACAACGAATCCCGCTACTGCTATTGTGACGTTGAACATGACTTGGTAATCCATACTACACCCTATAATGTCAGGTCAGGGACTTTGCGAGAGTCTCTGATTTGATAAACGTGACGGATAGCTTCCCCACCGTCTTTGTGAAATACAATCTGATTCATCACACTTGCCGCTCCGTAACCCGCACCTGCATGCCAAGAGTCTGGTGGAGATAGCGTACCAAAAGCCTCGATCTTACAACCATTATCTACTTCAATTGCAGTTTGGTGGTGGACGTGTCCGACAAGCCATTTGCGGTAGTTCGTGGTTGCCCACTGTTCAGGTAGCATTTTAGGGAGGATAGCTCCTAGCTTGGCTGCTTTAACTTTGTCGCCGTGATGAACCGCTATTAGATTCTGCCCAAACTGCAATGTATGAAAGAAGCCATGCGGATCTAAGATAGTTACCCTTGGTTCTTTTGAGTAATAAAACTTTAAAATTAACGCGAGGGCAATAGCAGTATCTGAGTCGTGATTGCCTCTAGCCATTACGACTACGCAACTCTTATGCTTAGATAGGATCTTATCTATCGCAAACAAGAAAGTCTGCGCCGCTGTTTCAAGTACGACTTCTATTCTAGTGTCTACGTCTAGCTTTGTCCCCGCGAAGGTAGTGCCTGACGAGCCGTTAGCGTGGATAAAGTCCCCGACGTTAACTAACAAGCACTTCTCAGAAGCAGGAGCTAGATCAACCAAGCAGTCAATTGCGGCAAGCATGTCTCGCGAGGCTATCTTGGTGTCGTAGTCTCTACCTTTAGTTTCCCTTGCGTCAGCCCTCATACCAAAGTGTGCGTCACCTATTATTATCGTAGGCAATAAATCAGAAGCAAACTTCTTCATCTTTGGTTTGGCTTTTGGTTTGTACGGTGTAACGCCTTTAGTTAATCCATCCACAAAACCTTGTAGCGCTTTATCTCGCGCTGCCTCGGTTATGGTGCGCTTAGTTTTTAGCCAAGCTTTATTTCCTTCATCGTCCGCAGTGTAAATGGAACGACCAATAACTATTTCGCCTTCAGGAACGTGACGAGTTGCGTCCCAGTGGTCAGAGTAACCCGCAGCAGATGCCTTGCTCCTAACAGCGGTAACATGATCTCGAAGCGTTGACGGCGAAATATTAAGTATTCCCGCCGCTCGCGCACCATTCCGATCGCAGTCTTCCCAGACTTGTATTGCTTCGCGCTGTCGTTCTGTCTTTGCGTAATTAATTAGACTCATTAAACAACTTCTACTACAGGTTCTTTAGGCCAAGTAACTTCGTTAGGAAAGCCTTCTTGCGCCGTAATGTCACGCAACCCCTGACGATAAGCAGCCATATTAGCCGGCATAGTTACGTCAGACATTCCTGTCCAATCGGTCTCGGCTAGCTTGGCATCTCTACTAGTTCGCACACCTGCCGCAGCATCAGCGTCTAGCCTTGCCTGATAAGCCGTCTCATGCTCTGCCTTGGTAGTAGTGACGCCATCTTCTGTGATGTCGGCAAACATATCTGTCTCAGCATAAGCCTCCACCCAGTTACCGTTAGCGTCCTGCACTGCACCGTTGCGACCTACCTGTTTGTAGGCTGCGCTTGCTTCGGGTTTGGGTGCTGCGAGTACAGGGTCAACGCCTAAGAACGCGCAAGTGTCTGCGTCCCAAACTCGTGGCAGTGATGTGTTGCTGTGCATTCTCCTGACTTCGCCTTGATTTTTGACTTCGCCAGTTGATTGAATACGAAATTCCATTATGTCACCTATGCTATTGCTAAGAAGATGTAATTGCCGCCACTGGCGTTAAGCGCAGCAGGAGCCGATGAGGTTACTGTAAATCCACTAGATAGTGGGTCAATGTAGTCGGTGTTAGTGACTTCTGAGGCTGAGGAGTTTGCGAGCATATACGGATCATTTCCAGACACTATTCCTCTTGCACTATCCCATATGTACCAATCGCCAGTAGCATCTGTACGCTTAATCATTATCCATCTTGCGCCTGCGCTAAAGCCACAGTCTACGTTTAAGTTATTGCCTGTACCTGTGTAGCTGCCGACTTTACTTATTCCTGCTAGTGTGGCGAAGAGGTAGACTACGTGAATCTCATTTGAGGGATATTGAGCACTTCCATATTGCCAATACGAAGAAGTGCTTGTCCAAGAACTTTCAGCACTTTTTGCATTGGAATTAAAGTAAACCACATCAGTAGCTGCCATTCCCGTATGCTTTATATACCATTGCGAGGTACTTTCTGTAGCTTTAGTGATTAGCATTTCCGGAGCTACGCCTAAGTTATGTATCATTTGTGGATTGCCGGCGTAGTTACCAGTATAAGCAGCCATATCCATGAAACCTGTGGCGCGCTTGAAATAATAATCAACAAAATTACGACCACTACTAGACATATTGATGTTGTATGCTTCTCCAAGTTCCACACCGTCCATCGTATCGAAGCCTACCAAATCATAAATAGCAGGAGATGTAGTATTTTCAGCAGCAGTAGACAGTGTTTGTAGAATGCCTCTTCCTCTTAAACGGTCAAACAAACCATTACTGCCGCCATACGTTCTGTCAAAGTTATAAAAAACATCTGGAGTAAATCCTGTTCCTGTCGTAACTATTGCGCCAGACCCACTACGAGCTTTAGGAGCAAAAACTTCAGTCCCAGACTCGGGAGTCTTCATTGGTCTGCGGATGGCGACGTAGATGTAATTATGACCATTATAGTTTACCGCATAACCTAAACCCGGCCCTACAAAAAAACCTGTCGCAGTGGGAACAAGAAATGGCGCAGTAAGACTAGATTCAGCATTAGTTTGATTAGGGCTTAAATATGGGCCGTACCCACTCAAAGGAGCGCCACGCATAGTATCAATAAGAACCCAATTTGAGCTAACAGAATTATTTTTTACCAGCACCCATTGGGCTTCAAAACCGCAGTTTACTTCTACATTAGAATTTGTACCTGTATAAGTCCCACACTTAATAATATTCTCATCGCCATCATCGCCATAGCCACCTGCGTCTGAGGCGAACAGGTAGGCGACGTATGTGCCGCCGGAAGCGTTAATTGCTCCTCCCGCTGAAACCGTAAAATTAGTAGCTGTTGGGGCAGTATCATTCCATATACCCTCATTCCCTGCTGTGCTATTACTATCTAACTCAATTACATAATCTTCAGCAGGAGATGGGTTACCAACGTGATAACATTTCCAGTTATCAGCACTATCTGTACGTTTTGTTATAATAAATGCCGGTGTGCTGCCAAGCGAGTGTGGAATTTGTCTACCGGCTGTTGCATTTCCCGTCCACGTTTGAATATCAAAGAACTTCTCAGCCTTGCGGAATGTCCAAGAAACATCGTCTTGACTAGAAGAGTTAATGTCAGACGCTGTTCCAAGAGTATATCCGTCAGAATTAAACGACGTAATCTCAAGTCCTGCGGAAGTAAACTGGCCTTCCGTGGTGTTTGATCTGATGATTTGAGTGCCGCCACGCTCTGAATCTAAAAACCAGTTAGAGTTTGCAGATGTTCTACGCTTAGTCCAAACAAGACCGCCTGAGTCTGCAAGATCAATTCCATTTACAATTGGCAGGGACGACCCAGTACCTGTGTACAAATAAGTCGAGAAGACATCCTCAACGTACAAGTTGTCTCCACCCGCATTGCCTGCCGCTGCTTGTAGTAATTTCTTATTACTTGGCATCTTAAATCCTCTACGCTAGAGCGAGTCCGGCAACAAAGCCATACCAAATAGTGCCACCGTCACAGGTAATAAAGACGAGAACGTCAGTCCCTGTTGCGGTGAGTGTAGGAGCAGTCGCGGAAGGCCAATCAACCGATGCCGGCCATGTCTGTCCTGCTGAGCCGCCGTTGACTAACTTAAGACTAAAACTGCAAAGCTCATCACTAGCGGTAGGATTAGAGAACGTCCAAGTCGTAGCACCAGTTGTAGTTGCTGTGACTGAGTTACCTAGTGTTAAGTCAATCGTCTTAGCCCCTGTAGTGTTTCCTAGTGCGTTAGTAATTTCGCCATAGTCTTTTAAGTTAATCGCTGAAACAGTTTGATCTGCTCCAGTTACCGCGCCTGCGAGAGTCATGCCGGTAATTGTTGGGGCTGTTCCTAAAACAACCGCGCCTGTTCCAGTTTTTGATGTAACTCCTGTGCCGCCGTTAGCTACAGGCAGCGTTCCAGTAACCTGAGAAGCCAAGTTTATAGAGGTTGCTGTAGGAGCAACATCGCCCCACGCAGAACCTGAGTAGACCTTCATCTTGTTAGACCCTGTATTGAAGTACAAAGCACCTGTTAAAAGTGCATTGCCGTCATTATCTACAGCAGGGTCAGAAGATTTGTTTCCCAAGTAACGGTCGTCAAAGTCATCGTATGTAGACGCTGCTGCTGCGGCAGAGCTAGCAGAAGCTGTAGCTGAGTTACCTGCGTTTGTAGCAGAAGTCGCTGCGCCACTAGCAGAGGTAGCAGCGGCAGACGCTGATGTAGATGCTGCTGAGGCTGACGTAGCTGCCGAGGTAGCACTGCCTAGTATCGAGTCTGTATAGGCTTTCGTGGCTACGTCTTGAGCAGCAGTAGGGTCACCTGCTCCTGTGATCTTGTTAGTTCCCATTGCGATAGCACCAGACATAGTGCCACCCGCGAGAGGTAATCCTGTGCCGTCTGCTGCATCAACGTAGGCTTTAGTCGCTACATCTTGCGCGAGAGTAGGATTACCTACACTGACAATCTTGTTCGTACCGAGTGACAGTTGACCTGTCATAGTCCCGCCCGCTAACGGCAACTTGCCCGCGAGAGAGTTGGTGATAGTAGTGTGGAAAGACGCATCATCGTTTAATGCAGCAGCTAACTCGTTTAGAGTATCTAGTGCCGCAGGTGCGCCATCAATGACAGCCGCGATAGAAGTATCAACGTAGTTCTTAGTGGCAGCGTCAGAGCTTGCCGTAGGCTCAGCTACGTCTGTCAGTCGTGTGTTTGTAAAGTCTACTGTACCGTTGACGACTAGGTTGTTAACTGTAGATGTGCCGCTAGAGGCTGTGACATTACCTGTTAGATCGCCTGTGACGTTACCAGTTACATTGCCAGTGACGTTACCTGTGACGTTACCCAAGACATTGCCTGTTAGACCGCCTACAAAGCCCGTGGTAGCCGTTACTATCGTGCCTCGTACAGTAGATGCGGTTGTCGCACCAATGGGCGTAGAGTTGACTGAGCCGCCTGTGACGACTGCGTTGCTAGATGCAAAAGTACCGTTAGCGGTTAAAGTACCTGTAACGGTAGCTGTGCCAGTAGTAACTGTAGAAGGATTAGTACCCAACTCTACAATCTGTGTAGAGGCATTCTCTGTGAAGATTCTTTTGTCAGTTACGTTGACCGCCAGTTCGCCTTTAACCAAGTCACTTGTGGTTGGGACGGATGAGGCTGTTGAGCTGTTCTTGGTTACTATCGTTGCCATGTTAAATTCCCGTGGTTACCACTTGGTCTTGTGTGACCAGTATCGTGCAGATAGTTTGGATGGGCTTGAGTCTTGAGCGTTATGCCTAGCGTAGTATGATTTCTTTCGCGCTTTGTCTTTGGCAGTCTTGGGATTACTCCCTGCGCCCGTCACACCCTGCTGCCCAAATCGGACAGTCTTGATTTGATCACCGGCTTTTGCCAATACAACATGGCTTTTGGTGGGATGGCTAGGGGTCTTTTTGGGCTTATTATACCCACTTACCCCAAGCTTGGTTAATTTTGTGTCTTTATTACGCATAAGATAAGGGGGCAGGTTTCCCTACCCCCATCTCCTTTAGCCGTTTACAGCCATGATGAAGCCGCTGTCAGGACGGTAAGTCTTGACACCGTACAGAGTATCAGCAGTATACAGTGTTCCGAGGAACTCCTGCTTGTACTGAGTCTGTGAGCGAACACCAACTTGCTCTGCCAAGATCATCGTATCTGTATGCACGAGCAGTGCTGCACGAATCTGTCCACCTGCTGAGTTCTGCGCAGCAGTCTCAGTAATAGGGCAGTTAGTAGAGATGTAAACATCAATACCATACAGGTTACCGATCTTGCCATTTTGCACAGGCTCGCCGCTAACAAAGTCAGAAGACACATAACGCTCTACACCCATGATTGCATTACGCAATGAAGGAGGAATAACCAACGCTCGGTTATCCATAGGTACGTCAGCATCATCTTGCTTCTGAATCAAATCACGGAAACATGCGTCAGTGAAAACGTCAGAAGTAGTAACAGTGTCATCAGCATAAGCTGTAAGGCCAGTTGAAGCATCACAGTAGAATGCAGCGGCAGTGTTAGTCCAGGCAGTACCGTTACCAGTACCGAAAGACTTACCCAGACCCATCAGGTCTGTATCAACCTGACGCGAAAGAGCATAACCCGCATCAGAGGTGTAGAAGTTACGCAGCGAAGACAGAGCCTGCACTTCAGTAATATCTTCAATGATACGTGAGTATTCGTAGTGCTTGTCTAACGCGACTTGCACTTCGCCCTCTGTATTGCTCTGAATAGTAACAGCCGTTGCTGATGTTTTAACGTGAGCATCGCCGCGAATAGGAGCAGGAATATGGATGATGTCACCCTTCTTCCCTGTCATGCTCATTTTCTTTACTAGGTTCGCGAGGATGAGATTCTTCTCATAAGCAGCGCGAATCTCGTCACTCCAGATTTCTGGAATAAATGTAGCAGCAGTAGTGTTAGTTACCGCTCCATTCATATTTGGATAGGTTGAATCAGTCATAATAATCTCTCAAAGGTTAGCTTTTTACGCGACCTTCCTGATACGCCTTATATATCTCATCAGACATCGATTGGTAGCGTTTCGGATTGGTTCGCATTAGTTCAATAATGTCGCTTCGTCTATAAATCTTTCTGCTTGGAGCTTCTGAGCTTCCATTAGCTCCACCTGTCGAGGCTGCGTTTAGAGTTTGTTTACGTTCTTTGCGCTCAACACTTACAGCCTGTTGTGCAACGTCTTGAGTTGATTTCCAACTAGAAAACAATTCATCTGCCGCATCATAGTCGTACTTGTTGTTTGCTCGCTCGTATAACTCTGAACGGATCTTGCTACCGACAACCCACTTTTGAAAGTTAGCGTCCATAGCAACTTCTTTAATGTCAGGGTGCTTCTGCTGTAACGCAGTAAGTGTCTGACTTTGTTTCATTTGATTACCTAATTGCTCCAACTGTTTAATGGTTGGATGGTTTGCAATTTTGTTATCAACAGCCTTGTCGGGTTCAGCAAAGAAATCTACTTCCTCGGCCTGTTCCGGTTCGTTGACTTTGCTCTGATTAAGAATGAAATCATCTACAACTTTTCTTAGCTGACCTACCTCTTGTCCTTGCTGACCGATGCGAGACTCTGCCTCTTGGTGCATCTTAATCAACTCAGAAGGAGTCTTCCCGCGATAATGCTCTGGGGTGTCATCTACGGCTACCTCTTCCGAGACCGCTTCCTGTTGTAAATCTTCATCTACCTCGCTCGTTACTTCGTCAATAAGTTGTGCCACTATTATTAAACTCCTATGGAGACAAGACCAACTCTAAGCTACCCCGAAGGACTTATGATTCGGCTACCTTGCGTTCGTGTTTAATCTTCGCCTGTCTATCCTTAGCCCATTTCATAGTAGCTCCCGGATAAGAACCGGAGATGGGGTCGAGTACCGACTTAACAGGTGAGATCATCTTACTACTAGAGCCACCGCACTCAGGACAGTCACGCTTATAACCTTCAGTTACCTTGTTGCGATTAACCATTGCCTCATGGACATGGCCTTGCTCGCATTGGAAATCAAAAATTATCAACATCACTGCTATCCTCTTGTACATGGTTCATTGCAGATTCTAGATTGAGCATGTCAGCCAGTACGCTTAACTGGCCTTTGCGAAAGAATAAATCATTAACATCTTTCGCATCCTCTACTGAATTAATGTAAGCCGCATCAGCAGTTAGATCATTAATTAAATCCTTCCAACCTTGCGTTAAGAACATATCCGCACGGTCGTCATAATATTTTTCTGTTTCTTTATCCATTCTTCTTAGCCTTTGGCTTTGCTTGCACGAAGGCTTTAACCTCGTGAAGAAGGATCTCGTGCTGCTTCTCTAAAGACTGAAGCCGCTTGTCCATTCGGTCTAAGACGACGTTTACTTGTGTCACTACGTCCTCTAGTTCGCGTTGGGTAATCATTGCGGCAGCGCCTTAACTGTATCAAGGTTTAGCTTCTTTTCTTTGAGCTGAGCATCAGCGATCTTAAGTCTGCGTTCAAACTCTTTGTCGTCCGCATCACCTACCGCAAGGTTAGATGTCACAGCTTTGATCTGATCAATCTCTAGCTCAACAGGGATAGCCTTAGTCTCTGCTGCAATCTTGGCAGCTCTTGCTTGAGACTCAGCGCCTTGTCCGTTCAGTGCGTTAGTCTGCGACTGTTGGAACTCCATCTGCGCTTGCTGCGCAGCTTGTTGTGCTTGCTGTGCTTCAGGCGAAGGCTGTCCTGCTTCTTGTAGAGTTTGTATTAACTGCTCGCGGTTGCTCAGGTTCATGTTATCTATGATTGACTGAATCAACGCAGGATATAGCGGAGACTCAGGAGACATAGTCTGTAGAAGCTGAACCAACTGTGTGACCTCATACTCTCTGGCGATGATGCCAAGAGATGAGGTGACCTCAAACTTATAATCCGATACCGGATACAACTCAGGCTCAAACTGCATATACCTATGGGCAGCTTTAGTAACGAATGGTATCAAGAATGACTCTTGGAAGTTGATCAGTGTTCGTTTGTGGCGTTTAATCACAGCGCCCAGGGACATTGAAATCCCTGCGGCTGTTGCTTCGCCGTTAATTGAACCGCCAACGCCAGCAGAGTCTATTGCTCCTGTGGCAGTCTGTACCATTCTCTGTAGCTCACCTGCTTGCGCGAAGGTAATCTGAGATACCTGACCAAAGTTAAATGGTTGTAACACTTCAGAAGGATTACCATTGGTAAGAATGATTTTGCCCGGTCTTACTTCAGGTTTAGCCCCGCGAGGTAGGCGTGTAGCGTCCATAGCCATCATAGGGTGGACTGTTAACGCCAGTGCATCGATTCTAGCCCTTAATTCTGCGTCTAATGCCTTCTGTGAGTTGTAACCTTTCTCACATACACCACGACCCCAGAACCTAGAGGGTACGATGTCCCAAGGAAACGCCACAACTGGGCGATCTTGCATCATGTACGGGTTCTTCTCCGCCTTTAGCAGAGTACCACCGTTAGCTATGACTACGATTGCCTCAACATAGAAGCCTTCTTCTTCCTCGCTGTCTACTAGCTCCTCAACCTCTTCGTATTCATCGTCATTTTCAAGTAAATAGCGTGGAACAAGTCCGTAATACTTGGTCAAACGAGTCTTATCGGTCGGTTGCGTGGTAAGTTCGTGGTCAGGATCTAAGTCTGTATCAGGATACGCGAAGTTAAACGGCACATCCTTGTACACACCCTTCTCTTGGAGTTGTTCTATAGCGTGTGGTGAAACAAATTCATCAATGGCTACGCCTAATGCGCTGTCTACGTCCACAGCAACGGGGTCAATCAAGAAGTTTTGAGGTAAAACAGGTCGTAATTTAACGACTGTGCGGTCTGAGATGTTCACACCTATAGCTTGTAGCTGACCATCCATAATAGGTTGGGAGGCAGGCTTCATCTCTTTGACTTCTTCTAGGACAATCTCCGCTATGCCTGTGCCAAAGACGGCTGCGTTGATAAGACACTCAGCCACACCCTTGCGAATCTTGTTAGCCTTAAAATCTTCTAAGAGTTTTTCGCGAAGGTAGACTACGTCTTGCGTTTCTTGGTCAGAGATATCGTCCTTCATATCAAAAAACCGACCACGACCAAATGTAGCTTCTTCAATCTCTGCGACCGATGACTCTACAGCCTGTTGAAGGGCAGGGGAGATGATCTGTGATCGCTCTGACTCGCGGTTACGGTCTTCGCTAGCGTAGATACCACGCCATAGACGGTAGTATTCATCGAACTTCTGCTCGTAGTTAGTCTCGTAGTGGTCACGCCAATCACGACATTTTGACATAACCCAAGACTCAAGCGTCTCTTCTATGCCAAATTGTTCTTCGTTTGATTCAAGCATCTTAATATCCCGCTACTGAGTCGATTACGTCAAACTCATCTATTTCAAAGTCGTATGAGTAAGACACCTTAGCCAGTTGGTCTATATAGGCTAAAGCGTCTACCATGTCATCGTGGGTGAGTGCATCGGGGAATTGGAAGATTTCATCCATGAATTGGATGTTCCACTCACCCTTGTTAAGATTGCAGATTCCATTCTCGAATCTACCTTGCAGCGCCCACATCACCCTGTCAGTTTTCTTCTTGTTACCGTGGGTCAGCTCTTCGACCCTGAAAAATGTTTGGTATTTCTTCATCAGGTCTGTGAGAGGCGACATGACAGCCTGTCTGGCTATGCCCTTCTCTATCCCAATGGATATGGGTTGATAGTCTCTGACTATCTGGAATATCTTCTCTGCGGTGGCGTTTAACTCCCACCGTCCGCAAACGATATCCTTAACCCACCAACCATACTCGCCTACCTTTACAATAGCAATGGCGGTATTGTCAAGCTTTTTATTTTTGGATTTGGCTTTTCCGACTTCCTCAAATCCCGCGAGGTCAATGGCAACGTAGTAATCGCCTGTTTCGGGCTCTTCGTCATCGAACCGAACCCACTCTTCTTTAAACATCTCAGAGCCACGAGCTTCAAAAGAAGCCATAAACTCCTGCCGAAACGCGAAGGAAGACATGGATTTCTTTGCCGCATCAATCTCGTCCTTGTCCAGTAAGTCATTGTCGTAGCTTGTGTAGTGCCATGCTTTATATGTGGGGTCTTCGCCTAAACTGGCTTGCTTGTAGAGTTCATAGAAATGATTTCTACCCATTGGTGTCCCGATAAATAAGGCATCGCCCTTCAAGTCTGTCAACGCAGGTCGTAGTATTAGCTCCCATACATCGGGCTTCATGTCTGCGTATTCATCCAAGACAAGAAACTTGAGACTTACGCCGCGCATTGTCTCAGGTCTGTCTGCGCCTTTCAAGCTGATGGTTGTGCCGTTAATCAACTTAACCTGCATGTTGTTTACATGAGAGCTTTCAATAACAGGCTGACCTATCTCCATGAGGAGATTCCACATAATATCTCTAGCCTGACCCTGAGTAGGGGCGACGTAGAACACCTGCCCTTTATCTGACTTCAAAGCGTTGACTATCAAAAGATAAGCCGCAAGGCGAGACTTCCCCGTCCTGCGACCCGCAGCAACCACCTTGAAACGAGTGGGGTCGTTCCAGACTTCTTTCTGCCACTCCAAAAGACTTATGTCTAGGTTCATTTTTTCTTCGCGGTCTTCTTAGCTGCGTCTTTAGCTTTCTTTGCTGCTGTCATTCCCGCAGGGGTGTAGGCGTATTTCTTACCTTTTACATTTGGCATCGTATTCTCCGGTTCGTATCATATTAGTAATGGTTATAGCGCGTTGTCCTACCTGCTCTGCCCAGTGAGAGTCCAAGAACTCTACCGAGGCTGCTTCGTAGTTATCAAGAGACATCTCCCTAAGAGCGTCTCTAAAGCCGCGAAGACGGCTCATGCCAAGGTTGAAGCACATATCCATCATAGCGTCTTGGCGTACCGAGTCCAAATGAGTAAACCAGTCAAAGGCTTTGGTCAGTTCTTGTTCGCAGCGCCGGACGTCATTCGCGAGGAGATAGTAGACTTCATCCTCGGACAAGCCCATAGAGTCTAAATTACGCCCAACGCCTATGGTCATATCTCCCGCCGTGCATTCGTAAGGCTTAAGCCGCAAGCCCTCGTGCTTAATTAGCAGGTCTTCAATCCTCATGGAACTCTCCTTCTATCACTTCGGGTTCTACGATCGTATCAGTAACCCCTGAGATTGTAATATTGACCGTAGGCCTACCGCCTAGCTTGTCTTTATCAAACGAGCTAATAGGCAAGATGCGATCTACTATGAGCTTCCACGCAGCAGATTGATTCTTGTGGTCATCATCTTGGGCAGCTCGGAAGATAGACTCTATCACAGCATTGGTATCCCTCCTCGCGAGGAATCGCTGCTTCATCTCTGCCATAGCCGAATGGTCACCCTTGGGTCTACCAATAGGGCGGTTCTTCGGCTTCTCTATCTCCGACTTACGGGGACGACCACGCTTTCTCTTTACTGGTGCATTGTCTTCAACCACAACATAGAAGCTCTTTTGGAATTAATATTTGGCGTATTAAACCACTAAATCGTCAGATTCGCCAACCCTTGTATTCATGCGGGTTTGAGAGGAATGTTTTTTGGCTCTTTTTTTTAATTTGACCTGCTGCAAATCTGGGGGGCAACTACAGTAAACAGTCCGCGCGCGCACCCCCCCCCGGCCAGCGGG